>ERZ724510.1229-NODE-1229-length-14428-cov-12.465108_pt1 | contig 14428 bp, 10 predicted proteins | sample MGYA00376043_ERZ724510 | MGnify/ENA primary metagenome ERZ724510 (study PRJEB28724, sample SAMN07190888) | wastewater metagenome | isolation source: influent of sewage treatment plant in Hong Hong | place: USA: Christiansburg, Virginia | collected 2016-03-01 ... | reverse complement strand
GCATTTGGAATTTCCTCAGATCAAAACTTGAACAAGCGTGAGCAAGAAGAAATTAAGAATGCTAAATCCATCTATGAATCACTGATTCTTGCCAATGGTAAGCCATCTATGGCTAGACAGAACCGAGCTAAACTCGATAGCGTATGGATTTGCGTGCAACATAAGGCCTAACCATTCGCTCAACGGCCCCATTATCGCATACAGACCATAAGGTTCGCCAGTTCACAACAAAATATCCGCAAACGTTGGTCATGGCTAAAATATCACCACAGTCAAAATCACGCACTCTGATGAAGCAAGTTGTTCAGCGCATCACCCACCCCCACAGTTTGCTATCATCCCGGCCATGACTGCTGACCTTGCCCCCACCCGCCTGTGCCTGGTGCGCCATGGCGAAACCGACTGGAATGCCGCCCGCCGCTTGCAGGGGCATCTGGATATCCCGCTGAATGCGGTTGGCCACGCCCAGGCGCGTCAGTTGGCGCGGGGGCTGGCGCAGCATGCGTTTGCCGGCTGTTTGTGCAGCGACCTCAGCCGCACCCGGCAAACCGTGGCGCCGCTGCTGGCGCATCAGCCGGGGCTGGCGGTGCGCTACACCCCGGCGCTACGCGAACGCCACTATGGCTGTTTTCAGGGGCTGACGCCGGATCAGGCGCGCAGCCAGCATCCGCAGGCGTTTACCCTGCTGCGCAGCGGCCCGCCGGACTGGCGGCCAGAGGCGGGTGGGGAATCGTTTGCCGACCATCACGCCAGGGTGATGGACTGCTTAAACCAGCTGGCGGCGCAAGCCAGCGGCCACACCTGGCTGGTGGTCACCCACGGCGGCGTGCTGGACATCATTTACCGGCAGGTTCACCGCCTGCCCAGCAGCCACCCGCGCAATTTCCCCATTCCCAACGCCGCGCTGAACTGGCTGGTGCACGACGCCAGCGGCTGGCGGATTGAACACTGGGCCGATACCCGTCATCTGGATGGCGCGGCGCTTGATGAAATCTGACCCACCCAACAGGCCCTCCGCGATGACGTCTCCCCGCATGAACTGGACCGCCCTGCTGTCCACCCAGCGTTTTCAGCTGAACGCCGGCCAGGTGGTGCTGGCACCCGCAGCGGCCAATCCGGAAAGCATGGCCGGGCTGCGTACCGAGTTTCATATCGACCACGACCGGGTGGTGTTTTCCAGCGCGTTTCGCCGGCTGGGGCGCAAAACCCAGGTGCACCCGCTGGCGGCCCACGACCATACCCACAACCGGCTGACCCACAGTATCGAAGTGGCCTGCGTGGGCCGCAGTCTGGGCAATCGGGTGGGGGCGATGCTGGCGGTGGGGCAGCAGTTGCCGGCGGATTTCACCCCGTTTGATATTGGCAGTGTGGTGCAGGTGGCGTGTCTGGCCCACGATATTGGCAACCCGCCGTTTGGCCATACTGGCGAAGACGCGCTGCGCGACTGGTTTCGCCGGCCAGAACACGCGCATTACCTGCACGGCCTGAGCGATGGTGAGCGCAGCGATGTGCAAACCTACGAAGGCAACGCCCACGGCCTGCGCATGCTGGCCACGCTGGAAATGTACGCCCACGCCGGCGGCATGCGCCTGACCAGCGCCGCGCTGGGCAGCCTGGTGAAATACCCGTGGACGGCGCAAGGCTCGCCGCGAGACGGCAAGTTCAACCTCTACCGCACCGAACTGCCCTATTTTGAGGCGGTGGCGCAAGAACTGGGGCTGATTGCGCTGGAGCGCGAACGCTGGGCGCGCCATCCGCTGTCGTATCTGATGGAAGCGGCGGATGATATCTGCTACGCGATTGTTGACCTGGAAGACGCGGCAGAAATCGGCATTCTCAGCGCGGGTGAATTTGAGCGCCTGCTTGGCCCGCTGGTGGAGCTGGACCGGGTGTGGTCCACTGACGACCCCCGGCAAAAATGTGCGGCCATGCGCGGCACAGTGGTGGGCAAGTGCGTGACGGAAGTGGCCGACCGCTTTATGGCCCACCATGATGACCTGCTGACGGGCCGCTTTGCCGCCAAAGACCTGATTGCCGTCTGCCGGGCCGAGGTGCGCGATGTGCTGATTGAAGCCAAGGCGCTGGCCAACCAGAAAATTTACCGCCATCGCACCAAGCTGGTTACCGAAGTGGCCGCCTATCCCTGCGTGGGCGTGCTGCTGGATACGGTGATTCCCGCCGTCCACGCCGCCGTGACCCATGGCCAGCTTAGCCCGCGCGAGCAGATTCAGCTGGCCCTGCTCGACCGCCCGCCCAGCCGCCACGACACGCTGTACACCGCCTATATGCAGGTACTGGACTGGGTGGGCAGCATGACCGACAACGCCGCTGCCGGCCTGGCGCGGGAGATTTCCGGGGTGGGGATTTTATAAATGCAAAAACGCGCCCGGCTGGACGCGTTTTTGTGTTCACAGTGTGCATCGCCTGCTGACAGAATGCACGCTGAACCTCAGCCCTCCCGGCTGATCCGGCGCTGGCGCTTTTGCGCGTCGACTTCATCGCCGCGCACTTCCACCGCCAGCTTGTCCAGCACGCCGTTGACAAACTTGTGGCCGTCGGTGCCGCCAAAGGTTTTGGCGATTTCGATGGCTTCGTTGATGATCACCGGATACGGGGTGTCCGGGTGCTGGGTGAGCTCCAGCGCGGCCACGCGCAGGATGGCGCGCTCCACCGGGCTGACTTCTGCGGCTTCGCGTTCGTAGTGGCGATTGAGCTGGGCGTCCAGGGCCGGCACGTCCTGCAGCACACCAAACAGCAGGGTGCGGAACAGCGCTTCGTCGGCCTTGGCAAAAAACTCGTTTTCGCGCAGGTTTTTTTCAATGGTGGAGGCGGAGTGGGCGTTCAGTTGCCACTGGTACACCCCTTGTACCGCAAACTCGCGGGCACGGCGTCGGGCAGTTTTCATTCAAAAAAGCTCTTTTGCAGATTAACCATTTCCACCGCCACGCGGGCGGCGTCGCGGCCTTTTTCCACCATGCGGACTTCGGCCTGCTCGTCGGTTTCGGTGGTGAGGATGGCGTTGGCAATGGGGATGCCGGCGTCCAGGCCCACGCGGGTCACGCCCGCGCCGGATTCGTTGGACACCAGCTCGAAGTGGTAGGTTTCCCCGCGAATCACCGCCCCCAGGGCAATCAGGGCGTCGAAGTCGTCGTCTTCAGACATGGCCATGGTTTGCAGGGTCAGCGGAATCTCCAGCGCGCCCGGTACCGTCACCAGCACGATGTCTTGCGGGGCCACGCCCAGGGCCAGCAGTTCGGCCAGGCAGGCGTCGCGCAGGCCTTCGCAAACCACCGGGTTGAAACGGCTCATGACAATGCCGATGCTCAGGTCTTTGCCGTCGAGGTTGGGCTCAAGGGTAACGATGTCGGGATGCATGAAAGTCTCCGTCGCGGAAACGGCAGCCGGTCAGCTGCCGAAAAACCGGTTATTTTACGTGTTTAGCGGATCGGGCAGCAAATATCCTGAAATTTCCAGTGCAAAGCCGGTCATGCTGGGAATCTTGCGCGGCTGCGACATCAGCGTCATCCGGCCCACGCCCAGTGCCTTGAGCATTTGCGCACCAATGCCAAAGGTTTTGGCGTCCCACTTGGCGCGTGGCTGGGCGGCGTTCAGGTCGGGCAGGGCACGCTCCAGCAGCTCGCTGCCGTGTTCGGTGCGATGCAGCAGCACCACCACGCCCTTGCCTTCGGCTTCAATCCGGCGCAGCGCCTGGCTCATGCTCCACGAATGCGGGCTGTAGCCGGTGTCCAGCCAGTCCATCACCGACAGCGGCTCGTGTACCCGCACCAGGGTGTCGCTGTCGGCGCGGATGTCGCCCTTGCTCAGCGCCAGGTGGGTTTCGCCGGTGGTGTTGTCGCGGAAGGCGTGCAGGGTGAACTGGCCAAATGGGGTGTTCACCACGCGCTGGCCTACCCGTTCGATCAGGCATTCGTGGCGGCTGCGGTAGTGAATCAGATCAGAAATCGCGCCCACTTTCAGCTGGTGCTGCTCGGCAAACACCAGCAGTTCGGGCAGGCGGGCCATGGTGCCGTCGTCGTTCATGATCTCGCAGATCACCGACGCCGGCTCCAGGCCGGCCAGCGCGGCCAGGTCGCAGCCGGCTTCGGTATGGCCGGCACGCACCAGCACACCGCCGTTTTGCGCCTTGAGCGGGAAAATATGCCCCGGCTGGACAATATCCGCCGGCTTGGCCAGACGGTTTACCGCCGCCTGAATGGTGCGGGCGCGGTCGGCAGCGGAAATCCCGGTGGTCACGCCCTCGGCGGCTTCAATCGACAGGGTGAAGTTGGTGCCGTGCGATGAGCCGTTATTGCTGACCATCAGCGGCAGGTTCAGCTGGCGGCAGCGGGCTTCGGACAGGGTCAGGCAGATCAGGCCGCGTGCATGCTTGGCCATGAAGTTGATGGCTTCCGGGGTGACATATTCTGCTGCCAGCACCAGGTCGCCTTCGTTTTCGCGGTCTTCCTCGTCAACGAGGATGACCATCTTGCCGGCCTTGATGTCGGCGATGATGTCTTGAATTGGACTGAGCATAACTTAAGGAAATTGGGAAATCACGAATGGGCCCGCCAGGGCGGCCAGGGCGCGCAGTGCAGGCGGGCAGGGGGCGTCATGGTTTTCATCATACGCTACGCTGGCGCACTGTGCCGAATTCGGCGTGCGGTGCAGCATGCTGGTATGGGGTTAACCCCCCTGCGCCAGCCCGTGCCGGCGCAGGGGGAAAATCAGCCAGCCAGCCAGCTGCCCGGCTGACGTTCCAGCCAGGTGCGGATCGAACGGGCATCCTGAATGCGGGTCTGGCTGCCGGCACCGTCCAGCAGCACAATCACCAGCGGCAGGTGGTTTACCGTGGCCTGCATCACCAGGCAACGGCCTGCTTCCTTGATATAGCCGGTTTTGGACAGGCCAATCTGCCATTCGCCTTCGCGCACCAGCGCATTGCTGTTGCGATACTGCAGGCGGCGGTTATTGGTAATCCAGACTTCCTGCTCGGCGGTGGTGGTGAACTGGCGAATCAGCGGGTAGTGATACGCCGCCTGCACCATGCGCGCCAGGTCGCTGGCGGTGGCGCTATTGCCGCTGTTCAGCCCGGTGCCGTCGTAAAACACCGCATTGCGCATGCCCAGCGTGCGGGCTTTCTGGTTCATCTTGGCCACAAAGGCGCGGGTGCCGCCCGGATAGGTGCGTGCCAGCGCCGAAGCCGCGCGGTTTTCTGACGACATCAGCGCCAGCAGCAGCATGTCGCGGCGCGGCAGGGTGGCCCCTACCACCAGGCGCGAGCCAGAGCGCTTGACCTTGTCCACATCGTCGTCGGTGATGGTGATCAGCTCATCCAGCGACTGGCGGCCATCCAGCGTTACCATGGCGGTCATCACCTTGGTGATTGAGGCAATCGGCAGGGTGACATTGCTGTTTTTGGCGTAAATCAGCTCGCCGGTCTGGGCATTCATCACCAGCGCGGCGTTGGAATGCAGCGCCGGGGCGCTGCCGTTGTCGTAGTTGTCGGCGATGCGTGCGTTGGCGGCCACCTTGGGTGCCACGGGGTGGGAAGAAGACGGCCCCGGCGCAGATTGCGGCCCGGTGGCGCAGGCCAGTAATGGCAGGGTGGTCAGGCAGGCGGTAAACGCCAGCGAGATGACACGATTCAGCATGTGGCTTGGGTCCTTGTTGCAATCGGTGAGATTCTACGCACGCGTCAGGAGCGAAACAATCTAAAATCGGGGTTTTTCGCCTTTTCGTCAGCGAGTCCGCCCCATGTCTGTGACGTTCCCCGGCAGCCCCTATCAGCTTCATCAACCGTTTCCGCCCGCCGGCGACCAGCCCACGGCCATTGCCCGGCTGGTTGAAGGGCTGGAAGACGGGCTGGCCTACCAGACCCTGCTTGGGGTCACTGGTTCAGGCAAAACCTATACCATGGCCAATGTGATTGCCCGCACCGGGCGTCCGGCCATCATCATGGCGCCCAACAAAACCCTGGCGGCACAGCTGTACGCTGAAATGCGCGAGTTTTTTCCGGAAAACGCGGTCGAGTATTTTGTGTCTTACTACGACTACTACCAGCCGGAAGCCTATGTGCCCAGCCGCGACCTGTTCATTGAAAAGGATTCGTCGATCAATGAACATATCGAGCAGATGCGGCTGTCGGCCACCAAGGCTATTCTGGAACGTCCGGATTGCGTGATTGTGGCAACGGTGTCGGCCATTTACGGGATTGGCGACCCCAGCGCTTACCACCAGATGATTCTGCACCTGAAAGAAGGCGAACAAAAGGCCCAGCGCGACATCATCAGCCGGCTGACGCTGATGCAATACGATCGCAACGAGCTGGAATTCAAGCGCGGCGTGTTCCGCGTGCGCGGCGACGTGATCGATATCTTTCCGGCAGAATCCGCCGAGCTGGCCTTGCGGGTGAGCCTGTTTGACGATGAAGTGGAAAGCCTGCAGCTGTTCGACCCGCTGACCGGGCAAACCCGCCAGCGGGTGGGCCGCTTTACCGTGTTTCCGTCCAGCCATTATGTCACCCCGCGCGACACCGTGCTGCGCGCCTGCGAGGCAATCAAAACCGAGCTGAACGCCCGGCGCAAATGGTTTGAGCAGGAAGGCAAGCTGGTAGAGGCCCAGCGGATTGAACAGCGCACCCGCTTTGACCTGGAAATGCTCTACGAAATGGGCTTTTGCAAGGGCATTGAAAACTACTCGCGGCATTTTTCTGGGCACGCCGTGGGCGATGCCCCGCCCACGCTGATTGACTACCTGCCCAAAAACAGCCTGATGATCATCGACGAGTCGCACGTCACCGTCAGCCAGGTTGGCGGCATGTATCGCGGCGACCGCGCGCGCAAGGAAAACCTGGTGGAATACGGCTTCCGCCTGCCATCCGCGCTGGACAACCGGCCTTTGAAGTTCGAGGAATTCGAACAGAAAATGCCGCAGACCATTTTTGTCTCCGCCACCCCAGCCGACTACGAAACCAACCATGCCGGCCAGGTGGTCGAGCAGCTGGTGCGCCCAACCGGGCTGGTCGATCCGCTGATTGAAGTGCGTCCGGTGACCACCCAGGTGGACGATCTGCTGTCGGAAATCACCCTGCGCGTGGGCCGTGGCGAGCGGGTGCTGGTCACCACGCTGACCAAACGCATGGCCGAGCAGCTGACCGACTACTACAGCGAGCACGGGGTGAAAGTGCGCTATCTGCACTCGGACATCGACACGGTGGAGCGGGTGGAAATCCTGCGCGACCTGCGCCTGGGGGTGTTTGACGTGCTGGTGGGCATCAACCTGCTGCGCGAAGGGCTGGATATTCCTGAAGTCAGCCTGGTGGCCATTCTGGACGCCGACAAGGAAGGTTTTTTGCGCAGCGAGCGCAGCCTGATTCAAACCATTGGCCGCGCCGCGCGCAATTTGCACGGCATGGCCATTTTGTACGCCGACCGCATCACTGGCTCGATGGAGCGGGCCATGGGCGAAACCGAACGCCGGCGCAACAAGCAGCTGGCGTTTAACGCCGAGAACGGCATTGTGCCGCGCGGGGTGCAAAAGCGCATCAAGGACATCATTGATGGGGTGTACAGCGCAGAAAGCCAGGCGCGCAAGGCCAAGGATGAAGTGCTGGATGAAAAACAGCTGGCCCGGCGGATCAAGGAAACCGAAAAAGCCATGATGGACGCTGCCCGCGACCTGCGCTTTGAAGACGCCGCCCGCCTGCGCGATACCCTGCGTGAGCTGAAACAGCGGCTGTTTGGCGACGAGGGCTAACCGTCCGGCCCTGGCCGGCCCCCCCCCGGCCAGTAGCCAGTCACGTTGAAACACGAGGGCTGATGTTCCACGACGAACCACTCGCCGCGCCCCACCGCGTCATTCCCGCGCAGGCGGGAATCCAGGCGTGTCCACAGCGTACAGCGGGGTGAGCGCTCATCAGCGCGACCTGCGCCATGCCCACCGCGCACGCTGTGGCGCGGTCTGGGTTCCCGCCTTCGCGGGAACGACACAGGGGGTGAAACTCATGCCGAAAGCGGTCTAAGCGCCAGTCAATCGGTTCAGATCATGGTGACTGGCGACTAGGGCCGGGTGTCCACCGCTTACGCACGGGGCATCGGGCCAAGCGCTCAATTGGCCACATTGGCGCGTTCCAGCGCCATGATGTCGGCCATTTCCTTGTCCACCCGTTGCATCTGCGCGTACAGCGTTTCGGTGTGGTTGAGCATGCTTTCCACATCGCCCTTGCCCTGGCGGGCGGCGCTGCCCAGCTGGTGCAGGGTGTCCAGCGTGTCGCCCATCCGTTCGGCAAAGCCGCCCACCAGCTCGCCCACCTGATGAATCTGGCTACTCACCTGGTCAATGGCGCGCAAGACATTGTCGATGGAGCCGCCGGTGGTTTCCAGGTTGGACTGGGTGTTGTTGGCCAGCTTGCGCACCTCGTCGGCCACCACGGCAAACCCCCGCCCAGCCTCGCCAGCGCGGGCGGCCTCGATGGCGGCGTTCAGCGCCAGCAGGTTGGTCTGCTCGGCAATTTTCTTGATCATGCCCAGCACATTGCCAATCTGCCCGGCATGCTGGGCCAGCTCGCCAATCTGGCTGCGCACCGATTCAGTGGAGCGCACGCCGTCGCTGACATGCTCGCTGAAGTCGCGCAGCCGGGTTTCGATGCTTTCCAGCTGCTCGATCTGGGTTTGCGCATTGCCGCGAAACGCCGGCAGGGTTTCGCTCAGCTCGGTGGCCAGGGTCTTGTAGCCCTGCAGGTCGGCAATGATCTGGCTTTTCATCCCGCTGATTACCGTGCTGCGCGACAGCTCGCGGCGGAAGAAATAGTTTTTGTAGTTGGCGTAGTGCAGGGTGAACTGGTCGACAAATTCATCGCAGAAGCCCTGGCTGGCCGGGTAGAAAAACACGGCGGTCAGTGTCTGGTTGATGTTGACGCCAAGCAGTTCGCCAAAGGTGGAAAACCCCGCCACCGGCACATCGCCGTACACCTGGGCGCGGTTCAGCTGCTGGGCATTGTTCAGCCGGCGCAAAATGCAGTCAGACAGAATACCGCCCACGGGTGCCGGTTTGTTCTGGCTGAAAGCGCGGTAGTCGCTGGTGGTTTTGCTGGCAAAGTCCACCGCCTTGAGCAGATGCAGCGTTTCGCCAAAGGCAATGTCGCAGGCAAAGTGCAGCTTGCGTGTGCTGCGGTTGATCTGCAGCACCGAGCGCACAAACAGCTCGCCGTTGATCTTGATGCCAAAGGTGTGGTTTTGCAGCTTGCTGTCGAGCTCTTCTTCGCGGCAATGAAAATGCTGGCACAGCTCGTCAACCATATCGCGCACTTCGCCACTCTGGCGGTCCATCACCGAACTGACCGTGCGCAGTTCGGTATTGGCGCCGGCAATCAGGAATGCCTTGCCGGTTTCTTCAAAGTTCTGCGTTTTAAACACCCCGTAGCGGTAGGCCGGGGTCAGTTTGACAAAGCACAGCAGCGCGTGGTTTTCCCGGGTTTGCTGGCCGTCGTTGAGCCGGGTGTGGCTGAAGTCCAGCAGGCCACCGGCTGAGCCGCCCACAAACAGATAGGGAAAGCGATTGGATTCGTACACCGCTTCCATCAAAAAACTTTCGCTATTGGACAGCCCGTCCACCAGCGTCAGCACAAAACCTTCTTCGGCGCGCATGCTAAATGGCAGGCGCAGCTGGCCCAGCGTGTGCGCCAGTTGCGCCACGCGGGCATCGTGCTTGAGCTTGGGCGCGCCCTGGCGGATGTCCTCACAGCCCAGCGGCACATTGGCAATATGCACCTGCTCGATCAGCGCATCGCTAAACAGCTGCAGCACCACGCCCTGCCAGCCCTGTGGGGTGTCCTGGTACAGCGCGTCGCTGCTGCGCTGGGCGCACAGCTCGCCAGCGGTGCTGGTCAGCAGCACGCTGGCTTTCGGGTAGCGCTCACGCACGCTGCGCGACACTGCGTCCATGTCGGCATTTGGGCTGATATAGCCCAGCACCAGACGAATGCGCGGGTCGGGCTGGGCCGGCAGCGCCTGGCCCAGTTGTGGGGCGCTGCTGCGAATCAGCTGGATGGGTGGAATGCTGGATGCCGGAGCCGAACTGTTGTCGGCAGCAGGTTTCTTGCGAAAAAACAACATGACGGCCTCACTCGGGTGGGTAGGAATGCCGGTGCTTCATGGTGGCACCGTACATGGCCGGCACAGCGCAATGTGCCGGCAATTGAAACACCTGCCAGGCGAGGCGAAGCCTGGCGCGCGAGCAGGCCGGGACGCGTGATGGCCCTGGCGATGCGCACCGGAGGCTGACCGCGCCAGCGCCGGAAACAGTGGGCGGGTCACGGTCATCTGACACGCCAGCTATAGCATAAACCGTTAAGCGCGGCTCACCAAACCTTCCTGGCGCAAGAGGCACTGATGTGTCCAGTCAGGGTTTGGTCAGCGGCGCTATCTTGCAGTGTGCAGGGCGCAGTCTATTCGAGCCATACAACCAAAGTGCTACGCCCGCCCGGCCAATAGGGCCGGGCGGGCTGCGCGGGTGGGGCGCTGCCCCACCAGAATCACCGCACTGACGTTGCGGCTCAGAAGCGGTCGATATGGGTTTCGTCGGCTTCCATCACATGCGACGCAGTGCCCACCAGCAGTGAATCAGGCACACACGCCACTTTCAGATTCTTGTCAGGGTAATCCAGCGACGACAGGAAATGGCGCAGGCAATTAAGCCGGGCGCGCTTCTTGTCGTCAGACTTGATCACCGTCCACGGCGCATCGGCGGTGTCGGTGTGGAAGAACATGGCTTTCTTGGCGGCGGTGTAGTCGTCCCACTTGTCCAGCGACTGGATGTCGATTGGCGACAGCTTCCAGTGCTTGAGCGGGTCGTCACGGCGGGCAATAAAGCGACGCAGCTGTTCTTCGCGGTTGACCGAGAACCAGTACTTGAACAGACGCAGGCCGCTGTTGACCAGCATGCGTTCCAGCTCGGGGGTCTGGCGCATGAATTCCAGGTATTCGCTTGGGGTGCAAAAGCCCATCACCCGCTCAACGCCGGCGCGGTTGTACCAGGAACGATCAAAAAACACCATTTCGCCGGCAGACGGCAGGTGCTGGACATAGCGCTGGAAATACCACTGGCCACGTTCGATTTCGGTGGGTTTTTCCAGGGCAATCACCCGCGCGCCACGCGGATTGAGGTGTTCCATATAACGCTTGATGGTGCCGCCCTTGCCGGCGGCATCGCGGCCTTCAAACAGGATCACGATGCGCTGGCCGGTTTCTTTCACCCAGTTTTGCACTTTCAGCAGCTCAACCTGCAGCTCCTGCTTCTGGCGTTCGTAGTCGGCGCGGCGAATGCGGGTTTTGTACGGATAATCTGCCGGCAGCGGCGCGGTGGCGCTATCTTCGCTGCTGCCATGCGGCGCATTGGCCACCTGAACGGCCACCGGCGCATCGCTGATGGCGCGAATTTCTTCGGCGGCGTGCTGCTGTTGCTCCTTGCTGCTGACCGGCGCAGGACGGTGACGGGGGCGGGTAGCCAAGGTGGCGGTAATCGGTGCTTCAGCCGGGGGGATGAGGGTAACGGGTTTGTCTTCCAGCTTGTCGGTCATTGCACAACCTCCCTTTCTAGGATTCATCTGTTTGTATGGATCATGGATCAAGCGTGTCCAGGCCTGGCGTGGCAGGTCGGCAGGCAGTGCCCGTCGGCCCGTCCCGTAGTGGTCTGGCAGCGCGCCTGGGGCACTCATCCCGACACCAGGGGGCAAATGCTGCCCCTGGCCCGGCTTGACGCCCCGTTCTGGCGATTCTGCCGGTTCGGGATGGGATAAACCTCACCCGCTATCCTATGCCTTTCAAATAACCCTGTCGACAGTATTGCAATCCAGTGACGCGTTTTCTGCCTGCCACGACGCATACACAGCGCCATGGCAGGCAGTTTTGGGTAGAATCATGGGCTGATCCGGGTGTCTTCCCTGCTTCCCGCCCGTGCCTTGGGGCCAAATCTGCCCTTGGCTGCAGCGGGACAACGGGCACACCGCAGGCAGACAGTGTGTTCCCAGCCCGCCCGCGCCGACGTTCTTGCCAGGTCGTGACGCGCGCGTGGCGTCGGGACACACTTCTTCTTTCCATGACGCGAGCCACCATGAGCCATACTGATAAAGCCCCCGGCCAGGAGCCGGTCATCTCCAACTTCATCCGCAACATCATCGATGACGACCTCGCCCAGGGCAAACACAGCAGCATCCTCACCCGTTTTCCGCCGGAGCCCAATGGCTACCTGCACATTGGCCATGCCAAATCCATCTGCCTGAACTTTGGCCTGGTGCAGGGCGATGCCGCCTACCCCGGCCAGTGCAATCTGCGCTTTGACGACACCAATCCGGAAAAAGAAAGCACCGAATACGCCGAATCCATCCAGGCCGACGTACACTGGCTGGGCTTTGGCTGGGCCGGTGAAGTGAAATGGGCATCCAATTACTTTGACGCCCTGTATGGCTACGCCGAAGCACTGATCCAGTCGGGCAAGGCCTATGTCTGTGAGCTCAATGCCGAACAGATGCGCGAATACCGTGGTTCGCTGAAAGAAGCAGGCAAAAACAGCCCCTATCGCGAACGCAGCCCGGCAGACAACCTCGACCTGTTCCGCCGCATGAAAGCGGGCGAATTTCCTGACGGCAGCAAAACCCTGCGCCTGAAGATCGACATGGCCTCGCCCAATATCAACCTGCGCGACCCGGTGATCTACCGCATCCGCCGCGCCCACCACATCCGTACCGGCGATACGTGGTGCATCTACCCGATGTACGACTACACCCACTGCATCTCCGATGCGCTGGAAGGCATCACCCATTCGCTGTGTACGCTGGAATTTGAAGACCACCGCCCGCTGTACGACTGGGTGCTGGACAATATCGACATCCCTTGTCACCCGCGCCAGTATGAGTTTTCCCGCCTGGAGCTGTTCTATACCGTCACCTCCAAGCGCAAGCTCAACCAGTTGGTCAGCGAGCAACTGGTGTCGGGCTGGAACGACCCGCGCATGCCCACCATCGCCGGCATGCGCCGCCGTGGCTACACCCCGGAAGGCATTCGCCTGTTTGCCCGGCGCATCGGTATTTCCAAGTCGGACAACCATGTCGACATGAGCGTGCTGGAAGGCGCGGTGCGTGAAGAACTGGAAAACAGCTCGCCGCGCATCATGGCCGTGGTCAACCCGCTGAAAGTCACCCTGACCAACTACACCGACGGCGTGACCGGCACCCGCAGCGCTGGCTTTCACCCCAACCACCCGGAATTTGGCGAGCGTGAAGTCAGCCTGTCGCCGGAAATCTGGATCGAACGCGACGACTTCTCCGACGCCCCGCCACCCGGCTGGCAGCGCCTGACCCTGGGCAGCGAAGTGCGTCTGCGCTACAGCTACGTGATCAAGTGCGACGAAGTGGTGCGCGACGCCGCTGGCGAAGTGACCGAGCTGCGCTGCTCGATCGACCACGACACCCTGGGCAAAAACCCGGTGGGGCGCAAGGTGAAGGGGGTGATCCACTTTGTTGCCGCCGCCGATGCGCTGCCGATTGAACTGCGCCTGTACGACCGCCTGTTCAGCGTGCCGCGTCCGGACGCCATGAAGGATGACGCTGGCAACGAAATCGACTTCAAAACCTTCATCAACCCGCAGTCGCTCAGTGTGGTCACCGGCTACGCCGAACCGGCGCTGGCCAAAGCCCAGCCGGAAGACCGCTACCAGTTTGAACGCATTGGGTATTTTTGCGCCGACCGCCACGACCATAGCGCCGATCGGCCGGTGTTCAACCGCACGGTGGGGTTGAAGGACACCTGGAGCAAGTAAGCATGGCAGCCTCTTGCTGGACGTGGCCTGAGCGGCAATGTCCAGCGGGGGCCATGTGCGCCCACTGCCATAGGCGCGATAGCAAAAAATAATTGGGCAGCAAAAAACGGCTCACCTGTCTAACCCCGATTTCACAGGGGACAGTATCATGATCAACCACATCAAACTTACCCACTTTGGCCCGCTTGCCGCACTCGACTGGCCTGCGTTGGGTCGGATTAATTTGATTATTGGCGGCAACGGCAGCGGCAAGACGTTTCTGCTCAAGGCGATTTACAGCAGCCTGCGCACACTTGAAGAGTACAAACGCGGCCAAGAGCAGCGTGCGGACTCTGAAATTCTGGCAGAAAAACTCTACTGGACATTTCAGACGGAGAAAATCGGCGATCTGGTCAGCAAAGGCGCAAATGCGCCGTTATCCAGCACGCTGACCATCGACCATCAGAATTTTTCCTACAGTTTTGGCAAGGACACCAGCAAGCAGATTGCCAGCCCGGAAAATCACGTGCCGCCCCGCGCCAGCAATTCGGTTTTTTTACCCGCGAAAGAAGTACTGTCGCTGCACCAGATCATCTTGCAATCCAGAGAGCAGGATAAGGTATTTGGCTTTGACGAC
>ERZ724510.1227-NODE-1227-length-14469-cov-5.214444_pt1 | contig 14469 bp, 15 predicted proteins | sample MGYA00376043_ERZ724510 | MGnify/ENA primary metagenome ERZ724510 (study PRJEB28724, sample SAMN07190888) | wastewater metagenome | isolation source: influent of sewage treatment plant in Hong Hong | place: USA: Christiansburg, Virginia | collected 2016-03-01 ... | reverse complement strand
AAGGCGGCCGGCAAGGAATCTCAGAGTACGCTTTTTGATCTGCTTGATCGGCCGAATGAAGCCGATGCCTTGCGCCGGGCAATGGCTTCTTTGGTTGCTGGTGAGCACGAGGTACAGACGCTGGAGTTGCGGGTGCAGGGGCGCCGGCAGCTGACAGGGTTGGTCTGGGTGCCGGAGATTCAGTGGTTTGTCCTGACCATGACGCAGCCGGATGCGGTTAAAGCTTCTTCCGCGTTGCCGGCAGCATCTCTTTTACTGGTTGTGATGCTCGGCTTGGTCTTGTTGGGTGCGGCCATCATTCTCGAGCGGAGTGTGGTACGTCGTCTGGCGCGGCTTGATCAGGCGGCGAGGACGCTGACTGAAGGCAAGCCCAGGCCGGCGCTGGTCGATAACTCGCCTGATGAGATTGGTCATTTGACACGTACTTTCAATAGCATGGCGGAGCGTATTGCGAGCCATACTGAAGAGCTGGAACGACAGGTGGCGGAGCGCACGGTTGCGCTGGAAGAGATGGCTCACAGTGATTTTTTGACCGGTCTGTTAAATCGCCGAGGCGTCATGGTGCGGATGGAGACGGAACGCAAGCGGTTGGCGCGCAGCGGTGGCAAATTGGGTGTGCTGATTGTCGACCTCGATCTTTTCAAGCGGATCAACGATAACTGGGGACATGCCGTGGGGGATCTCGCTCTGGTTGAAATTGCCAGGGTGTTGAAAGATTCTGTGCGTACTTACGACGGGGTGGCACGCTGGGGAGGCGAGGAGTTCCTGGTCGGCATGTTCGACCTGAGTTGTTTTGCCGAGCTGGAGGCGGTTGCCAACAATTTGTTGAATGCTGTCCGCCAGGTCAGGCTTGATTGCCATGGCGTCGATGTCAGCCTGACTTACAGCATTGGCGGGATTCTCGCCGATGCATCGGTGAGTCTGGATGAGATCATCAAGCAGGCCGACGATGCGCTGTACCGGGCCAAGAATGAAGGGCGTGACCGCGCTGTACTGGCCAATTTTTTGTCTGCTTGATCCCGATATTCCGGCGCTTTTGACAGTTGACCGTAACAGCCATTCCGGTCGATGGTCCCTCGTGCAAACCTGCTAATATTCATCTTCCGCTGCAATGCAACAAAATTAAACCAAAATGTCCCCCCCAACTGACCGCATGAGCCCTGAGGAACGCCGCGCTGGCGCTTCACTGGCTGCCATCTTCGCCCTGCGCATGCTCGGCCTGTTCCTGATCCTGCCGGTATTTTCGGTTTATGCCAAAACCTTGCCAGGGGGCGATAACTTGGCACTGGTGGGCTTTGCGCTAGGCGCCTACGGACTGACCCAGGCGGTGTTTCAGATCCCCTACGGGATTGCTTCCGATATTTATGGGCGCAAACTGGTTATCGTGATTGGCCTGATTATCTTTGCGATAGGTAGTTTTGTTGCTGCCTGGGCGCCAACCATGAACTGGATCATCGTTGGCCGTGTTCTGCAGGGTGCCGGCGCCATTTCGGCTGCGGTGACGGCGTTGGCGGCGGACCTGACGCGCGAGGAACATCGTACCAAGGTAATGGCGATGATCGGTTCGTCGATTGGCTTGGTATTCGCCCTCTCGCTGGTCGGCGCACCGCTGCTTTACGGCTTGATCGGCATGGGTGGATTATTTTCAATGACCGGCGTGCTGGCGCTGGCCGCCATTGTGCTGTTGCTCAAGGCCGTGCCGCCGGCGCCGCCGCCGCATGGCCATGCCAAGCTGCCCTTGCGTCGGGTGGTGCTTGATCCCGATTTGATGCGCCTGAATGTTGGTATTTTCCTGCTGCACATGGTTCAGATGGCCATGTTTGTGGTGGTGCCGCATGCGCTGGTTGATCATGGCGGTCTCGAAGCCGCATCCCATTGGAAGGTGTATTTGCCGGCAGTGCTGGTTTCCTTTGCGGTCATGGTGCCGGCGATTATTGCTGCTGAACGCAAAGACAAAATGCGGCCGATTTTCCTGGCAGCAATTGGTTTGCTGGTGGTTGTTCAATCGGGCTTGTTGATTTTTAGTGGCAGTCTTTGGGCGCTAGCCTTGTGGCTAACACTGTTTTTTGTTGCTTTCAATGTGCTGGAGGCAACGCTACCTTCACTGGTTTCGCGCACGGCGCATCCTGCGGCCAAGGGTGCGGCGCTCGGCGTTTATAACACCACGCAGGCACTCGGCTTGTTTATAGGTGGTGCACTGGGCGGCTATATTGCGCAGAATTTCGGCGATAATGCCGTTTTTGCTGCCTGCACCGGCCTCATGCTGGTCTGGCTGGTGGTGGCAAACTCAATGAATTTTCCGCAACGGCGTGTGACGCCGGCTGCGACACAATCTGCTTAGGAGACTCTGGTTATGGCATCAGTTAACAAATGGATCGGCATCGGCAATTTGGGCAAAGACCCGGATATGCGTTACACCGCCAGCGGTGATGCGATCTGTAATTTCAGCATTGCTTGTTCAGAAAGCTGGAAAGACAAGGCAACTGGCGAGAAAAAAGAGCAAACCGAGTGGGTTCGCATCTCTTTCTTTGGCAAACTCGCTGAGATTTGCGGCCAATATCTCAAAAAAGGCTCGCAGGTCTATATCGAAGGCAGTCTGCGTACCCGTAAATGGACTGACAAGGATGGTCAGGAGCGTTATACGACCGAAATTCGTGGCGACGAAATGAAGATGCTCGGTTCGCGTCAAGGCATGGGCGCTCCAGCAGGCGGTGGTGGTGGCGGTTATGACAGCGAACCGACCGATTACGCACCGGCTCCGCCGAAAAACAAGCCGAAACCTTCGTTTGAAGATTTGGGCGACGATATCCCATTCTGAAAATTAGGCTGCCATGACCAACGCACTCACCTTCAAAATTCTCGAAGACATCGCCAAGGATTTATCCGGCGATCAAATCTCGTTTCCGACTTTTCTGGATATTACCTTTCAGGTGCGTACTGCCCTGAAGGACGAGAATCTGAATGTCGAGAAACTTGCCAAGCTGGTCGGTGCCGAGCCGCTGATGAGCGCCAAGATCATCCGTATGGCCAATTCGGTGGCGCTCAATCCGTCTGGCCGCGAGGTGGCGGATGTCAAGAGCGCCATCGTCCGTGTCGGCATGGAGGCGGTGCGCACGGTGTCCTTCGCGGTGGCCATGGAGCAGCTGCTTAAATCGAAGCAGATGCAGCCGTTTGCTGGTATTTCACAGCGCCTTTGGGAGCATACGGCGCACGTCGCAGCGCTTTGTCGTGTTCTGGCGAGAAAACTGGCCAAGATCAATGGTGACGAGGCGATGTTTGCCGGCTTGGTGCACGATATCGGCGTTTTCTACCTGATGTCGCGCGCCGCAGGATTCCCGGAAATGATTGCCGACAAGCCGGCCTTGTATGACTTGCTGGTTGGTTGGCACGACAACATCGGCCATGCCCTGCTATCCGCACTCGGCTTGCCGGAGTCTGTGTTGCTCGCGGTGCAGGAGCATGAAACGGATCGTGAGATCAAGGAAATCAAGACGCTGCCGGATGTGTTGTATGTGGCGAACAAGATCGCCAATCGTGCCGCTTCCTGGCGTGATCCTGAGTTTGATACTGGGGTCGATACCTCAATGCTCGAAACAATATTTGACCCGGAAATGCTGGCCGAAATCATCGAAGAGTCGGAAGAGGAAGTGCATTCCCTCAAATCAGCGCTTGGCGGCTGATTCTCTGACGCAATGAGTAGCGCGCAACACGGTTCTGCTGAATTGACGGGGCAGCGCTTGGCCGCCATGGCGCTTGCTGCTTTAGGCGTGGTCTATGGCGACATTGGCACCAGCCCGCTCTATGCGGTGAAAGAGGTCTTCGCCGGCAACCACCCGATTGCGGTCAATGAGGCCAATATCTTTGGCAGCCTCTCGCTTTTTTTCTGGGCGCTGATCATTGTTGTTTCGATCAAATATGTGATGTTTATCATGCGCGCCGACAACCGGGGCGAGGGCGGCATCATGGCCCTGATTGCCTTGGCGCTGCAGGACGCGAAGAACAAACCTCGGCAAATGAAGATGATCATGATCATCGGCATTCTAGGGGCGGCAATGTTCTACGGTGATGGCATGGTGACACCGGCGATTTCGGTGCTTTCGGCCGTTGAGGGACTGGAGATAGCGACGCCCGCACTCAAGCCTTTCGTCATTCCAGTTACGCTCGTTGTGTTGTTTGGACTGTTTTATGTGCAGCGCCAAGGCACGGCAGTGGTTGGCACGGCTTTTGGGCCGGTCATGCTGGTCTGGTTTTCTGTACTGGCCATGCTGGGTCTGCTCAATATTGTTGAACATCCGGCCATTTTGGCAGCGCTCAACCCGTTTTACGGCATTGAGTTCCTGCTCGAAAACAAATCCACCTCGCTGATGGCGATGGGTAACGTTGTATTGGCGGTGACTGGTGCCGAAGCGCTCTACGCCGACATGGGACATTTTGGGCGCAAGCCGATTTCGCGCGCCTGGTTTTTCTTTGTGCTGCCGGCCCTGGTGCTCAACTATTTCGGGCAAGGCGCCTTGATCCTTGGCGATCCGGCAACAGCGGTGAATCCCTTCTTTCTGTCGGCGCCGGATTGGGCTCTTTATCCCTTGGTCGGTTTGGCTACGGTGGCGACAGTCATTGCCTCGCAGGCGGTAATTTCCGGTGCCTTTTCAGTGACGCGTCAAGCAATGCAACTGGGCTTTGTGCCGCGCATGGAAGTCCAGCATACCTCTGATCGGGAAGCCGGCCAGATCTATTTGCCGGCGGTCAATTGGGGCTTGATGGTTGCCGTGATGATCCTGGTCCTCGGCTTCAAATCATCCAACAATCTGGCTGCAGCCTACGGCATTGCGGTGACCGGCGATATGGTGATTACTTCGATTCTTGCCACCGTGGTGGTGGCGCGCAGCTGGAAATGGGGCTGGGGACGGGCGATTGCCCTGTTCAGTTGCTTCCTTGTTGTCGAACTGATTTTCCTCGCCGCCAATGTTCTCAAAATTCCTGATGGTGGCTGGTTCCCGCTGATTGCCGGGATGGTTGTTTTTGTGCTGATGACGACCTGGAAACGCGGCCGTCAGTTGCTAGCCGAACGCCTCAAGGGCGAGCGTCTTGAGCTGTCTCTATTCCTTGAGTCGCTGGCCATGTCGATGCCGACGCGGGTAGCCGGTACAGCTGTTTTCCTCAATGCCGACCCGAGCGGTGTGCCGCATGCCATGTTGCACAACCTGATGCATAACAAGGTACTGCACGAGCGCGTGGTGCTGGTTTCGGTCAAATTCTTCGACGTGCCTTACGTGCCGGAAATTGATCGCGTTGAAGTGAAGCCTTTGCGTGAGAATTTCTGGAGCGTGGTCGTTCAGTATGGTTTCAAGGATGATCCGAATATCCCTGCGGCACTGGCCCTTTGTGCCGATGCCGGTGTCGAGTTCAATCCGCTCGATACCTCGTATTTCATTGGTCGCGAAACGCTGATTCCGCGTCTGAATTCGGATATGGCCTTCTGGCGCGAAAAGATTTTTGTCGCCATGTTCCGCAATGGCGGCTCAGCCACCGCCTTCTTCCAGATTCCCAGCAACCGCGTGGTTGAGCTGGGTACCCAGGTTGTTCTATAAGCGGCGGATTTTTTCCAGCAGCGCGGTGGTCGATTTCTGGTGAATGAAGGGGATGGAATGCACTGTTCCGCCCCAACCGAGCACCTCGCTGCAGCCGACAATTTTCTCTACCGGCCAGTCGCCACCTTTGACCAGTATCTCCGGTTTGCATTCGAGAATGCGCTGCAAGGGGGTGTCTTCGTCAAACCAGGTGACCAGCGCCACGCAGCCCAATGAGGCCATAACGGCCAGACGGTCGGCCAGCGCATTGACCGGACGATCATCGCCCTTCCCCAAACGCTTGACCGAAGCATCGCTATTCAGGGCAACCACCATACTGACGCCGAGCGCGGCTGCCTGGGCCAGATAAGTGACGTGGCCGCGGTGCAGAATGTCGAAGCAGCCGTTGGTAAAGACCAGCGGACGCGCAAGTTTGGCGGCGGTTACGGTCAACAGCTCAGGTGGGCAGATTTTTTGTTCGAAACTGGGGGCAGCGTAGGTCATGGTGGTCGTGGTCTATGGGGTAAGCCAGTATTTTAGTCGTGCTGAGCAGCCAGTGCGTGCTGGTGACGCCATGTTGTGATCGCGGTGAGTGCTTCGTCGAGTGAATTGAGTAGCAAAACCCCCTCCATCTTCGCCAGGCGTGTAACGCCGCCGCCACCAGCCCACAGGCTGGTTTCTGTCGGTAGCACCATGCGCAATTGCTGCAATAAACCGGGAATCTGGCGTTGTGGGAAGGCCGATGAGAAAGAAAGTGCAACGATGTCGGCGCGATGTGCATTGGCAGCACGGCCAATTTCGAGCAGTGGCATTTGCGTGCCGAGCGGAATGCACTCGGCGCCTTCCAGCGTAAATAAAGACTCCGCCATCAGCAGGCCGATCACGTGTGGCTCCTCGGGCACGCTGGTCAGCAGGACGCGTGGTGCGCGCAAGCCGCCGGGCAGGTTGGCGATGGCTTGTCGCAGCAGGCGCTTGGTCAATTCAGTGAACAGGTGCTCCTCGAAGACTTCAAAGCTGCCGTCCTCCCAGGCTTCGCCAACGCTGCGCGTGAGTGGTGCCACCGTGTCCTGGACAAAGCCTTGCATTCCTTGCCGAGCTAATCGTTGTTGCATGGCTTGTTGATAGCCGGCCACATCGTGTTGCTTGATCAGACCAAGTAGTGCGGAAAGCTCGTCAGTCGACGCGCTGGTCGAGTTTGGCTGCCTGATGCTACGCCGTGAAGCAAGCATGTTGAGCTCGTCATCGGCCGTTGCGATCAGCTTGCCGGGCCGGTGACCCTGGTCCATCAGGCGTTTGATAAGTCGCAAGCGGTCAACCTGGGCGCTTGAGTAGGCGCGTTCCCCATTGCTGTCGCGCTCCGGTGTGGGGAAGCCATAACGGCGCTCCCATATACGCAGCACGTCTTTGGAGAGGCCGGTCTCACGCTCGGCGGCGGTAATGCTGAAATTTATCGTTTCCATATTTGTCCTGAACAAAAGTTAGACAAACCGTTGACAAAGCAATCCTAGGTCGTTATCTTACGAACAAATGTGTTGTTTGTCTAGGACAAAAAGGATTGAAAATGAAACCTTCGCTAAGTAGCTGCTTGAGCCTGATGGGGCTTCTGGTGCTGGGTGTTGTTCCAGTCGCCTCGGCTGGTGAATGTCCGGCCTTGCTTAACCATAGCTTCCCTAGTCTGGTTGATGGTAAGCCGCAATCGCTTTGCCAATACCAAGGCAAGGTGATTCTGGTCGTCAATACCGCCAGTTTTTGTGGCTACACCACGCAATACGATGGCCTGGAAAAGCTCTATGCCCGGCTTAAGGACAAAGGACTGGTGGTGCTTGGTTTTCCGTCCAATGATTTTGGCGAGCAGGAGCCAGGCAGCAGCAAGGAGATCGCTGACTTTTGCCGGCTGACTTACGGCGTGGAGTTTCCCATGCTGGGCAAGACGGTGGTCAAAGGCAAGGATGCCAATCCGTTTTATCTGAAGTTGGCACAGATCACCGGCAGCTCGCCGGGCTGGAATTTCCACAAATATCTGATCAATCGTGATGCAACAAAAGTCCTCGCCTTCGGCAGTGCAACCAAGCCGGAGGACAAGGAGTTGCTCAAGAAAATCGACGAATTTCTCAAGTGATGCCGGAGACGATCATGAACAAGAAACAGCGTATCGCAGTAGTGGGTGCAGGGATTTCCGGGCTGGCCAGTGCCTGGTTGTTGAGCCGTGACTATCAGGTGACCCTGTTTGAAGCAGGAAGCTATCTGGGTGGCCATACCAATACGGTCGACGTCGAACTGGAGGGTAAAACCCACCCGGTCGATACAGGCTTCCTTGTCTTCAACGAAAAAACCTATCCCAATCTGATCGCCATGTTCGATCTGCTCGGTGTCGACAGCGTTGAAACTGAAATGTCATTTGCTGTCAGTCTGGAAAATCCGGATGTGGAATGGGCTGGCAGCAATCTGGCGACGGTTTTTGGGCAAAAGCGCAATCTGGTGCGACGCCAGTTCTGGTCGATGTTGTCGGACATACTGCGTTTCAATCGCGAAAGTGTCGCCTGGTTGGCGGCGCACCCCGGCAACGAACGAACCCTGCGTGCTTTCCTCGATGAAGGCCGTTACTCAAGCGCATTTTCAGAATGGTATCTGCTGCCGATGGCCGCTGCCATCTGGTCCTGCCCGACCGGGCAGATGCTCGATACACCGCTTGCGACCTTTGTTCGTTTCTGCCAGAACCACGGTTTGTTGCAGGTGTTTGATCGGCCGATGTGGCGCACCGTCAAAGGCGGCGGGCGTGACTATGTACGCAAGATAGCTGCGCAACTCACCGATGTTCGTCTCGCTTGTCCGGTCAGTGCGGTACACCGTGAGGGTGATCATTTGAGGGTCACGCATGCCGGCGGCTCTGAGGCATTCGATCAGATAGTCATGGCTTGCCATAGCGATCAGGCGCTGGCCATTCTCGGTTACACCGCGACGGATGCGCAGCGCGAGGTGCTTTCGGCAATCCGCTATCAGCCAAATCGCGCTGTATTGCATACAGATGCCGCGCTTCTGCCGCGTGATGAAAAACTTTGGTCGGCGTGGAATTACTTTGCCGGTAGCGGCGAGCCGGGTGAGCAGCCGGTGGCTGTTTCCTACCTGATCAACAAGCTGCAACCGCTGCCGTTCAAAACGCCGGTGGTGGTTACGCTCAACCCGGCACGTGAACCGGACCCGGCAAAAATCATTGCCGAGTTTGACTACGCTCACCCGATCTTTGATGGCCCGGCCATCGCCGCCCAGCAGCGCCTGGCCTATGTGCAGGGCGAAAACGACATTTGGTTGGCCGGAGCCTGGGGCAGTTACGGTTTCCATGAGGATGGTTTGAAATCCGCACTACGGGTTGTCAACGCCCTGGGCGTGCTGGCGCCTTGGCAAAAGACTGACGCAACTATCAAGCGCGAAATGGCCGAGGCCTGAATCATGTCTGCCCTGCCCAAACTGGTGATCGGTAACGTCATGCACCGCCGCTTGCGGCCGGCCAAGAACGCCTTTGTTTATCCGGTGTTTTATATGCAGATGCCGGTGAACAATCTGGACTCAGGAAATTGCGCCATTTTCTCGGTTGACCGTAACAATCTGCTCAGTTTCCACCAAAAAGACCACGGGCCGAAAGATGGCAGCCCGTTGTTGCCGTGGATCCAAGCCATGCTGCGCGAGCATCGCCTGCCGGACGATGGCGAGATCACGCTGCAGTGTTTTCCACGTGTGCTGGGCTATGTCTTCAATCCGGTCAGTTTCTGGTTTTGCCGCAATCGAGGTGGTGAACTGATTGCCGTGCTGGCCGAAGTCCGCAACACCTTTGGCGGCCACCACAACTACCTGCTGCACAACCCGGATGGCACCCCGCTGCGTGATGGCCAAGTGCTGCGTTCCGGCAAGGAGTTCCACGTGTCGCCCTTCTGCGAAATTGAAGGCGGCTATCGTTTCCGCTTCTACTTGGATCGTCCGGCCCTGCTGGCGCGTATCGATTACGACGATGCCGAGGGCGAATTGCTGCTCACCGCCATTTCCGGCAAGGCACGCGGCTGGGGTAACAAGGCGCTGCTCGGCGCCTTCCTGCGCATGCCGCTGCTCACTGCCGGTGTCATGTTCCGCATCCATTGGCAGGCCCTCAAATTGTGGCTCAAAGGCGTGCCTTTCTTTGGTAAATCCATTCCCCAACCCTTACAGGAATCGACAAAATGAACACGATGATTCTGCGTCAGGCCGACCGCCAGATGGCGTCCCTGTCTCGCGACACCAAGCTGGTGATTCAACTGCTGGAGAAAATCCAGTTTGGTCGGCTGGAACTGCGCTTGCCGGATGGTAGTTGCCAGGTCTTTGGCGAGGGCGAACACGGCGTCAGCCTGCATGTGCATGATGAGATGATGTTCAGCCAGATTTTGGCGCGTGGCGATATCGGTCTGGCCGAAGCCTATATCGACGGCGCCTGGGATGCGCCGGATTTGACCGGCGTGATGACTCTGCTGGCAAAGAACCGCGATGCCCTGCGCACGGCCGTTTATGGTCGCTGGCAATCCTTGTTGATGGCGCGTATCCGCCACTGGCTGAACAACAACAGTAAGACCGGCAGCCGCAAGAACATCATGGCGCATTACGACCTCGGCAATGATTTCTACAAACTGTGGCTCGATCCGAGCATGAGTTACTCCAGTGCGCTGTATCGGGCGGTGGATGGCGGTGATCTGGAAAGCGCGCAGCACGCCAAGTATCGCCGCATCCTGCGTCGGGTAGGTGCCCAGCCAGGCCAGCATCTACTGGAAATTGGCTGTGGTTGGGGCGGTTTTGCCGAAATGGCGGTGGCTGAGGATTTGAAAGTAACCGGCGTCACCCTCTCGCCGGCACAGTTGGCCTGGGCGCAAAAGCGCGTGCCGGAAGCTAATTTGCTGCTCAAGGATTACCGTGATATCGGCGAACAATTCGATCATGTGGTGTCGATTGAAATGTTCGAAGCCGTCGGTGAGCGTTGGTGGCCAAGCTACTTCAAGACTGTCAAGAAAGCCTTGAAGCCGGGTGGTCGTGCCGTTATCCAGAGCATTACCATTCGCGACGATATCTTTGGCGAATACCGCAAAGGCACCGACTTTATCCAGCAACACGTGTTCCCCGGTGGCATGCTGCCCTCGCGCTCCGCTTTCCGTGCGGCGGCTGCCAAGCAGGGGCTGACGGTGCGTAGCGAATACGCCTTTGGCCACGATTACGCCCGCACGCTGGCCGAGTGGCGCGCGAGCTTTGAAGAAAAGTGGCCGGAGATCACCGCCCAGGGGTTTGATGAAACCTTCCGCCGTCTCTGGCGTATGTATCTCTGCTACTGCGAGGCGGGTTTTTTGGCCGGCACGGTGGATGTCGTGCATTTCGAGCTCGATCATGCGCCGGCGTGAATTCGTCCTGAGCTGCGTCGGGCTGGCTTTGTTGCCTGCTGCTGTGCAGGCCAATCCGCGTCTCGATACGCTGACCAGCGGCCTGCAGCGCTGGGGTAGCGGGGAGTTCCGGCGCTGGGGTTTTCTCGTCTATGAAGCCACGCTATGGGCAAAAGACGACGATCCGCTAAAACCGCCATTGGCCCTTGGTTTGACCTACAAGCGCAATCTCGATGGATTGAAAATTGCCGACGCCAGCGTCACGGAAATTCGCAACCTGAAAATTGCCGATGAAACGCAACTGAAAAACTGGGGCGAACGCATGGCGCAGATTTTCCCCGATGTAAAACCGGAGGATCGCATCGTTGGCGTGCATCTGGCCGAGGGCGCGCGCTTCTTCCACAACGACCGCTTCATCGGCGGCGTGGACGACCCGGCCTTTGCCCGCGCCTTTTTCGCCATCTGGCTTGATGCGCGAACCAGCGCGCCGGAATTGCGCTCACTGCTGCTCAAGCGGCCGACTTGAAATGACTAACGGGCGCATCCTCGCCTACGGCCTGCTTGGCCTGCCGCTGGCTTTCGCTGCGCTGCCCATCTACGTTCATGTGCCAAGGTTTTACGCCGAAGCTGCCGGCATGGATCTGGCCTTGCTAGGCGCCATCCTGCTCGGTGCCCGTTTGCTTGATGCCGGCATCGACCCCTGGCTGGGCTGGCTGGCTGATCGGGTCAGGCGGCCGCAGATGGTAGCCATTGCTCTTTTACCCTTCGCCGCCGGTTTTGTTGCTCTGCTTAACCCGCCAGCGCAAAACGCCGGCTTGTGGCTGCTTTGCTCACTGGCACTGACCTACATCGGTTTCTCGGCCGCCTCGGTGGGCTACCAGGCCTGGGGTGCCGACATCGGCGAAAATTCCGGCCTTAGAACGCGGTTGACCGCAGCACGTGAAGGATTCGGCCTGCTTGGCGTGGTCCTGGCCGCCGCCTTGCCAGCGCTGATCGCCAGCAACATGGTCGATGGCGTGGCGCGACTGGCCTGGATACTGCCGCCGCTGTTATTGGTTGCGGCACTGGTGACCTTTAGCCAGGTCAGTCTCGGCAGCCCTTTGCGCGCAGTTTCCGAACCGTTGCTCCCCAGCCTGCGCCGCGTTCTGGCTGACCGGCCTTTTCGCCACCTGCTCCTGATTTTTGTCGCGAATGGCATAGCTTCTGCGTTGCCAGCCACACTGTTCCTCTTCTTCGTCGCCGATGTGCTGCATCTCGATAGTGCCAGTGGTCCCTTGCTTGCCCTCTACTTTGTTTCCGGCGCAGCCAGTTTGCCTTTATGGATAAAAGTCGCCAGCCGATATGGGCGAGTTTTCGCCTGGGGCTGCGCCATGCTGTTGTCCATTGTTGCCTTTGCCGGTGCCAGTTTGCTCGGTAGCGGTGATTTGCTGCCCTTCGCCATCATTTGCCTGGCTTCCGGCTTGACCTTGGGTGCCGATCTCACGCTGCCTGCCGCCATCGCGGCCGATATTGGCGAGCGCCAGCGGCAAGCAGGTGCCTGTTTTGGTGTCTGGAACTTTGTGGCCAAGCTCAATCTGGCCCTGGCTGCGGGTCTTTCGCTGCCATTGCTCGGCCTGCTGGGTTATGTGCCGGGCAGCAGCAGCGGCTTGCCCGCCCTGATTTTTGCCTATGCCCTGCTACCGCTCGCCTTCAAGGCGTTGGCCGGTTGGCTGCTCTGGCGTTGGCGTCACACTTTGGAGCTTTGATCATGAAACTTTTGCTTGCTGTTGCATTCACCCTGGGCCTGTCGGCTTGTGCCTCAACCGGGGTAGAACAATACAAGGCCGAACAACCGGCGCTCGATCTGAAAACCTACCTGAATGGCACGCTCGACGCCTGGGGCATGTTTCAGGGCCGTTCCGGCGAGGTGCAAAAACGGTTCCATGTCGTGATCGATGCCAAATGGACCGGCGATGTCGGTATTCTTGATGAGCAATTCAAATGGTCGGACGGCAGCACTTCGCGCCGGGTGTGGACGCTGACCCGGCAAGCCGATGGGCGCTACATCGGCACGGCGGATGATGTGGTTGGCGAAGCGATAGGTGAAGTCTCCGGTAACGCGCTACGCTGGCGCTACGTGCTGGCCTTGCCGGTCGACGGCAAAACCTATCACGTGGATTTTGACGACTGGATGTTCCTGATGGACGACAAGGTGATGCTCAACCGCTCCTACATGAGCAAGTGGGGCTTCAATCTTGGCGAAATTACCCTGAGCTTCGTCAAGCGATGAACCCGAAAATTACCAATTGGCAGGGTAAGCGCGTTTGGCTGCTTGGTGCCTCCAGCGGCATCGGTGCCGCTCTGGCGAAAGAACTGGCGCGGCGCGGTGCCAATGTGGCCATATCCGCCCGCAAGGCTGACAAGTTGCTCGCGCTGAATATTCCTGATGCGCTGATCCTGCCTTGCGATGCCACCAACGTCGCCAGTCTGGCTGGGGCGCGCAAACAATTATTGCTTGCCTGGCTTGGCGTCGATCTGGTCATCTATCTGGCCGGTGACTACGTGCCGATGCGGGCTGATAGCTTTGATCTAGCCAAGGCAGAAAAGGTGTTTGAGGTCAATTTCCTCGCTGCCATGCGCCTGACGGCCGCTGTACTGCCCGATCTCAAAGCCGGCGGCGGCATTGCCTTTGTTGCCAGCGTTGCCGGTTATCGCGGCTTGCCCAAGGCGCTCGCCTACGGGCCGGGCAAGGCGGCGCTGATTCATTTTGCCGAAGTGCTGCATCTGGATCTCTCACCCAAAAATATTGGCGTCTGGGTCATCAACCCCGGTTTTGTCGCGACTCAGCTCACCGCACAGAACAATTTCGATATGCCGGCACTGATGACGCCGGAAGCGGCGGCAATTGCTACGGTCGATGGCCTGAAAGCCGGAAATTTTGAAATCCATTTCCCCAAGCGCTTCACCCTGTTCATGAAGTTCATGGCGCTGTTGCCTTACCGCCTTTACTTCCCCTTCATACGTCGCACTACCGGAGGCTGACATGCAACTCGCCGAGTTGATCAAGTTCTATCACGAGCTTTCGCCGCAAAGCGTCATTCGTTTTCCCGAGTTCTACAGTGCCAACGCCTATTTCAAGGATCCGTTTAACGAAGTGCGTGGTCTGGCGCCTATCCAGCGCATTTTCACCCACATGTTTACTCAGGTCGGCGAACCGCGTTTTGTGGTGACGGAAAGCATCGTTGCCGAAAATGGCGCCATGTTGATCTGGGAATTCAATTTCCAGCTCAAACTGTGGGGCAAGAGACAGACTCAAATCATGCGCGGCGTTTCACACCTGCGTTTTGATGCCGACGGTAAGGTCAATTTCCATCGCGATTACTGGGATACCGGCGAAGAGTTGTACATGAAACTGCCGGCCATCGGTACGCTGATGCGCGGTTTGCGGCGAGTGATGGCGGCTTGAGGGAAAAGCTGCTGGCACAGGCTTGACCTTACTGGTAACCGGTGACTATTATCAATCTATTACTGAAGGC
>ERZ724510.1222-NODE-1222-length-14508-cov-10.329482_pt1 | contig 14508 bp, 13 predicted proteins | sample MGYA00376043_ERZ724510 | MGnify/ENA primary metagenome ERZ724510 (study PRJEB28724, sample SAMN07190888) | wastewater metagenome | isolation source: influent of sewage treatment plant in Hong Hong | place: USA: Christiansburg, Virginia | collected 2016-03-01 ... | reverse complement strand
CTGCTGTAAGAAGCTGTTTACGATCTGCGAAACTCGGGTGATCCTGCGTTGAAATTCGTAAAAAAATGCTCATTGACCGCGTGCCAACTCCGCTTTTTTTCCGAATTTCGCCTTGGCTGACCCGTCGTTCGCTAGATCGTAAACAGCTTCTAAGCCCGTCAGGTGGATATGGTCGGCGTTTTCGGTGGAGTCCGCTACCCATACCCCGATGGTGGCAGGGTGTTTCGTCGGCCTAAGAACCTGTTTACGATCTGCGAGACTCGGGGTGATCCTGCGTTGAAATTCGTAAAAAAATGCGCATGAATTCAGTCCCAACGGTGCTTTTTTCCAGAATTTCGCCTTGGCAACCCCTGCGCCATTGAGATCGTAAACAGCTTCTAAGGGCTATGGCTGGAGTACTTGGCGCAAAGCCCAGTAGATACACTATTTCAAGCGTCTGCTTTACACAATTCACACCAAAGCAGCATGGAATGGTAAGGTTCTGCGTGTGCCGTGGCACGCAGCAAAGTCTGGCTTTGCTGTACGTCATTCACGGCAATTTCTCGATACCCAAAATAAGGAATGAGCATGAGTAAAGACGTCGTTGTATTGAGCGCGGTTCGGTCGGCAGTGGGCACCTTTGCAGGCGCGTTGAGCGGGCTAGAGCCAGGCGATTTGGCTGGCCGCGTGATGAAAGAAGCCGTGGCACGCTCGGGCGTAGCGGCAGCCGACATCAACTATGTCACCGTTGGTAACTGCATCCCCACTGAATCGCACTTTGCTTACGTTGCCCGTATTGCGTCGATTCAAGCCGGTCTGCCGATGGAATCGGTGGCCATGGCCGTGAACCGTCTGTGTTCTTCCGGCCTGCAAGCCATTGTCAGCAGTGCCCAAGCTATCATGCTGGGCGATTGCGAATACGGCATTGGCGGCGGCGTAGAAGTGATGTCCCGTGCGGCCTACATGCTGCCAACGCTGCGGAGCGGCGCACGCATGGGCAACACCCCTGCCATCGACATGATGGTGGATACCCTGACCGACCCGTTTGGCGTGGGGCATATGGGCGTGACCGCTGAAAACTTGGCCACCAAGTGGAACATCAGCCGCGAAGAGCAAGATGCTTTCGCGCTGGAATCCCAAGTTCGTGCCGCCCGTGCGATTGCCGAAGGCCGTTTCAAGTCGCAAATTGTGCCGATTGTGCAGCAAACCCGTAAGGGCGACGTGGTCTTTGACACCGACGAACACCCGCGTGCCACCACCATGGAAGCCTTGGCTAAGATGAAGCCCGCGTTCAAAAAAGACGGCTCCGTGACCGCAGGTAACGCGTCTGGCCTGAACGATGCAGCTGCTTTCTTTGTGTTGGCCGATGCCGCCACTGCGGCTAAAGCCGGCCACAAAGCCATGGCACGTATCGTGTCCTATGCCGTTGCAGGTGTGCCGAACGACATCATGGGCGAAGGTCCGATTCCGGCTACCAAGCTGGCACTGAAGCGTGCAGGTTTGTCGCTGGACCAAATCGACGTGATTGAATCCAACGAAGCGTTTGCAGCACAAGCCATTGCTGTGACCCGCGCCTTGGGCCTCGACCCTGCCAAGACCAACACCAACGGCGGCGCGATTGCCTTGGGTCACCCTGTGGGCTGCTCCGGCGCGTTGATTGCCACCAAAGCACTGTATGAACTGGAACGGGTGCAAGGTCGTTACGCACTGGTCACCATGTGCATTGGCGGCGGCCAAGGCATTGCGGTGATTTTTGAACGGGCGTAATCCTACCTGACAGGGCACGGCACACCGCCGTTGCCCGCCAAACAGAACCCCCCGACCAGCGTGGCTGATTCGGGGGGTTCTGTGTTTAGAACCTGTTTACGATCTGCGAAGCTCGGGTGATCCTGCGTTCAAATTCGGAAAAAACATGCGCATTGACCGCGTGTCAACTGCGCTTTTTTTCCGAATTTCGCCTTGGCTGACCCGTCGTTCGCTAGATCGTAAACAGCTTCTTAGAACGTGTTCTTACTGCACCAGCGGGGAGTCACTGCCTTCTAGCTCGACGCCTTGAACATCCGCCCCGCCCACCAACTGCTTCAGGTATTGGTGCAGGGCACGGGCGTGGCTTTGCTGATTCAGGTGCTCGGCCAAGGCATCTTTAATCTCGGCAAAGGGTAGCAAACGGCCATCCTCGCGGCGGTCGGCACGGATGATGTGCAGGCCAAAGCGGGTTTCAACCAGCCGCTCGCAGGTTTCGCCCGAGGCAAGACTAAACAAGGCTTGCTCGAACTCCGGCACCGTTTGCCCGCGTGACAATTGCCCCAAGCTGCCGCCCACTTCGGACGAAGGGCAATTGGAGTTGGCGCGAGCCAGCTCAGCAAAACGGCTGGGGTCGGTGCGCACATCGGCCAACACCGACATGGCCTGACCGCGCAATGCGTCCAGCGATACGCCCTCGGTGACTTGGAACAGGATGTGGCTGGCTTCCATCAATTCGCCGACGGTAAAGGCCGTGGGGTTGGCGGTGTACCACGTTTCGCACTCGGTGTCGGTGGCTTCGGGGGCGTGGACTTCGGCGGCAATCACACGGTCGATGCGGGCATCGTCGTTATCGTCAGGATGGGCAAAGCCCAGCTTGGCGGCTTGTTGGAGCAGCAACTGGCGCAACACGACTTCATGCACCGCCCGCTTCAGCGGATTGTCTGCGTCGGCGTGGCGGGGGAGTTCGTTTTCGATCATCTCATCGGTGATTTCTACACCGTTAACCGTAATGGCCATGGGGGTTTTCTTTCTGGATGTTAGAAGCTGTTTACGATCTAGTGAACGACGGGTCAGCCAAGGCGAAATGAACCAAAAAAGCGCAGTTGACACAAGGTCAATGAGCATTTTTTGGGGCATTTCAACGCAGGATCACCCGAGTCTCGCAGATCGTAAACAGCTTCTTAGAACGCCCGCAGTCAAACGGCGGGCGTAATGGGAACAGATAAAGCGTCAAAGTATGGCAGAGGGTAGGCAAACAATCAGGTGGGCGGTACGCATCAAACCATTTTAATCAGCAGCCGTTTGCCGCACGCGTGTGCATATTTGCGGAGCGTGGTAAATGACGGGGAATGATGTTCGCTACGTAGAGCGGCTTCAAGGCGGGAGACGGCAGCCCATGCGGGCGGCGACTTCTGCTTGTGTCAGCCCTGCTTGCTGACGTGCCAGCAGCAGCGCATTGAGTGCGGCGTACTCTTCTTCTAGCGCGTCCCATGCCACCCCAAACCCTGGGCGCTGCATCGCATGAGCCAGCTCGGCTTGAACATCCAAGCGAATGGGCTGAAATAGCGCACTGTTCATGTTTCACCTCCTTGCTAGAGAGGCTAGCCATTTTGCTAACTTTCGACAAGCGTATCAGGGGCGGCAGACAAACACCTCCCGCCCCCTTTTGCCGCTTTGAACAGGTTCTTAGCGTGGGCGCACCAACTGCCACGCCCGACCCAAGTAGCTCACTGCACCAAAGCCGCTCCACACATGCACCAAACGGGTAAACGGGAACACAACAAACACGCTCATCCCCATAAACAAGTGCAGCTTGAACAGCGTTGGGGCTTCGGTGATAAAGCTGGCCGCGTCGCCTTGGAAGGTGACGATATGCTGTGCCCACGTCATCAGCAGCACCATCATATGGCCGTCCATGTGGTCAGCCGACACCGCAATGGTGGACAAGCCCAATAGGACGGTCACCAACAACCAGCCCAACACCAGCTTATCGCGCCAAGTGGTGATGGCCTGCAAGCGGGGGTGGCTCAGGCGGCGTTGAATCAGAATCAGCAGCCCAATCAGACACAGTGTCCCCATAATGCCGCCCGCCGTCATGGCAAAGCCCTGCTTAAAGGTGTGCGACACGCCCAAGGCATCCCAAACTGCTACGGGGGTCAGCAAACCCGCTGCATGACCAAAGAACAGCCCAATAATCCCCACATGGAACAAAATACTGCCCATGCGGAGTGAGCCGGTATGCAGCATTTGGGACGATTCAGACCGCCATGTGTATTGCTCACGGTCAAAGCGTAGCAAGCTGCCCAGTAAAAAAATCACCAGCGCAATGTACGGGTAGATGCCGAACAAAAATGCGTCAAGGTAAGCCATGTTTCTCTCCTTGCGGGTCAGACGCGCGGTGAACCGGCGTTCGGGTAAAAATGGACAGGGGTTACAGCCGAGGACGGCTTCAGCAGCGGCACATTGCCGTCTACACCGCCCCCGCCAAAGGTTTCCATCACTTCTTCCATGTCACGGATAGGCGGCTCAGACAGCGGCAACGGCGCGACGGGCGAGGCTAAAATCGCCACGTCCAGCACACAGGCGTAAGGGCTGCCCGAGGCTTTGAGCTTGCCACCGAGGTGCGCCAGCACATGCACCGCATCGCCCAAAAACGACTGGGCTTTGTCAGGGGCTATCTGCGACAGGAATTCCAAAAACAGCGGCACATAGTCCGGCAGCTCGTTGGGCACCATGTCGAAGCCTTCGCGCTTGTATTCTTGCAGCAAATCCACCATGGCTTGCCCACGGTCGCGGCTTTCGCCGTGGATGTGCTCAAACAAGTGCAAGGAGTGCGAAGGGTTGCGGTCAAAGGTGGCGACGTATTGCTCTTGCAGGGCAATCATGTCTTGGTCTTTGAGGTGCTTGAGCACGGGGCGCAACAAGGCTTTGCTGTTGGGCTGGGTGGCTAAGGCGGCTTCTAGCGCCGGCAAGGCGGCAATCAAGGCCTCGTCGGGGTAGCACAGCAGCGCCGATAACACGCGAAAGTTTTGCATGGCGTGCCCTTATTCCAGTCCGGCATCGCGTTTTTTACGCGACTTCGGCATATCGACAAAAATAGCCGAGCCGTGTTTTTTCTTGCCAAACAAGCTGTGGTCCGATGTGCCATCCGAGCAGCCATTGCCAAAGGTAAAGCCACACGCGCCCTTGTCGTTAAAGCTGTCTTCGGCCATTTCTTTGTGGCTGGAAGGAATCACAAAGCGGTCTTCGTAATTGGCGATGGCCATGGTGTGATACATATCATCGGCCATAGCTTGCGACAGCCCGACTTGCTCTAGCACGGTGAGGTTATCGACCTTGTCCACGGTTTTGCTGCGCATATAGGCACGCATGGCCAGCATCCGGTCGAGTGCCGAGATAATCGGGGCTTCTTTGCCTGCGGTGAGCAGATTGGCAAGGTAGCGCACGGGAATCCGCAGGCTTTGGGTGTCCGGCAAAATGCCGTTCAAGCCCATTTTGCCGGCTTCAGCAGCGGCCTGAATCGGGGAAAGCGGCGGGATATACCAGACCATAGGCAGGGTGCGGTATTCGGGGTGCAGCGGGAAGGCGATTTTCCATTCCATCGCCATCTTGTAGACCGGCGATTTTTTGGCCGCATCCAGCCAAGACTGGGGAATCCCCTGCTTGAGGGCTTCGGCCTGCACGGCTTCAGAATGCGGGTCGAGGAATACGCCGAGCTGAGCTTCGTAGAGGCTTTGCGGGTCGGCGATGCTGGCAGCGGATTCGATTTTGTCGGCATCGTAAAGCAGCACGCCCAGATAGCGAATGCGCCCCACGCAGGTTTCGGAGCAGATGGTCGGTTGACCGGCTTCGATGCGGGGGTAGCAGAAAATGCACTTCTCGGCTTTGCCAGACTGCCAGTTGTAGTAAATCTTTTTGTATGGGCAGCCCGAAATACACATCCGCCAGCCACGGCACTTGTCTTGGTCAATCAGCACAATGCCGTCGTCTTCGCGCTTATACACCGAACCAGACGGGCAAGAAGCCACGCAGGTGGGGTTGAGGCAGTGTTCGCACAGGCGGGGCAAATACATCATGAAGGTGTTTTCGAACGTGCTGTACATCTCTTTTTGCACGCCTTCAAACAGCGCGTCTTTGCTGCGCTGGGCAAATTCGCCGCCGAGGTCGTCTTCCCAGTTCGGGCCCCAGACAATTTTGTCCATCTTCTTGCCGGTAATCACCGAAATAGGACGTGCTGTGGGCGGCGTTTGCATTTCTGGGGCGTTTTGCAGGTGCTCGTAGTCGTAGGTAAACGGCTCGTAGTAGTCGTCGATTTCCGGCAGATTCGGGTTGGCAAAAATATTGGCGAGGATGCGGGCACGGCTGCCTTGGCGTGGGCGAAGTTTGCCGTTGCTGTCGCGTACCCAGCCCCCGTTCCACTTGCTTTGGTTTTGCCATTCTTTGGGGTAGCCGATACCGGGCTTGGTTTCGACGTTGTTAAACCAAGCGTATTCCACGCCATCGCGGCTGGTCCACACGTTTTTGCAGGTGATGGAGCAGGTATGGCAGCCAATACATTTGTCCAGATTCAGCACCATGCCAATTTGGGCGCGAATTTTCATAGTCTTACTCCTGACGTTGAGCAATGCCCCTGATGGGGGGTAGTGCCGAACGGTGATGAAAGGGGGAAAGCGCGGGGTGGGCAGAACTGACCCACCCCGAAAGACGGTGACCCTTAGGCGGGCTTGTCCATCCAATCCACATTCTTCATTTTGCGGATGATGACAAACTCGTCACGGTTAGAGCCGACCGTGCCGTAGTAGTTAAAGCCCCAGCTCAGTTGGGCGTAGCCGCCAATCATGTGGGTGGGCTTGGTGACGGTGCGGGTGACGGAGTTATGAATCCCGCCGCGCTTACCGCTCGTTTCCGCCCCAGGTACGTTCACGATTTTTTCTTGGGCGTGATACATCAAAGTCATGCCTTCTGGCACGCGCTGGCTGACCACCGCGCGGGCAGTCAGCGTGCCGTTGATGTTAAACACCTCAATCCAATCGTTATCCACAATCCCCGCTTTTTTCGCGTCGATTTCAGATACCCAGACATGAGGCCCGCCTCGGCTCAGGGTCAGCAACCGCAGGTTGTCGGAATACGTGCTGTGAATACCCCACTTTTGGTGCGGGGTAATAAAATTCAGCACGATTTCAGGGTTGCCGTTGGACTTTTTGCCCAGCATTGCGCCCGTGGTTTTCAGGTCAACGTGAGGGCGATAGACGCAGAAGCCTTCGCCGAAGTCCCGCATCCATTTGTGGTCTTGGTAAAACTGCTGCCGACCGGTCAGAGTGCGCCAAGGGATGTATTCATGAACGTTGGTATAACCGGCGTTGTAGCTGACGGTTTCGCTTTCCAGCCCTGACCACGTTGGCGAGCTGATAATTTTGCGCGGCTGGGCTTGCACATCACGGAAACGGATAGTGTCGTGTTCGCGGGGCAAGGCCAGATGGGTGTGATCCAGCCCCGTGATTTTGCTCAGGGCTTCCCATGCTTTTACCGCCACATGGCCGTTGGTTTCGGGCGCCAGCGACAAAATCATCTCGGCGGCATCAATCGCGGTATCCAGACGCGGCTGGCCTTGGGATACGCCTTCTTCCAGCACCGTGCGGTTAATGCCGCGCAGCACGTCCACTTCATGGCCGGTCTTCCACGCAATGCCCTTACCGCCATTGCCCACTTTTTCCAGCAAGGGGCCAATCGAGGTGAACTTCTTGTAGATGTCGCGGTAGTTCCGCTCCACCACGGTCATGGCGGGCATGGTTTTGCCTGGAATCGGGTCGCATTCGCCCAGCTTCCAGTCACGCGGGTCGAAAGGCTGGCCCAGCTCTTGCGGGGTATCGTGCATCAGCGGGGTCAGCACCAAATCCTTGCGCGTGCCGAGGGTTTCGCCGGCAATTTCGGTGAACTTCTTGGCCAGCCCCTTGTAGATTTCCCAGTCGCTCTTGGCTTCCCACAACGGCTGCACGGCTTCACTCAGCGGGTGAATAAAGGGGTGCATATCGGAGGTGTTGAGGTCGTCTTTTTCGTACCAAGTGGCCGTCGGCAACACGATGTCGGCGTAAAGACAGGTGGTGGACATGCGGAAGTCCAGCACGGTCAACAGGTCGAGCTTGCCTTCTACCGCAGGGCGAATCTTGACGGTTTCTGGCTTGATGCAGCCTTCTTCGTCGTTCATCACCGCGTTTTGTGTGCCGAGCAAATACTTGAGGAAGTATTCATGCCCCTTGCCGGAGCTGCCCAAAATATTGGAACGCCACACAAACAGGTTACGCGGGAAATTTTGCGGATTGTCAGGGTCGTTACACGCCATATCCAGCTCGCCGGATTTGAGTCGCTGCACGGCGTACTGAATCGGGTCTTGGCCGGCGGCTTCGGCGGCTTGCACCACGTCCAGCGGGTTGGCGGACAACTGCGGGGCGGAAGGCAGCCAGCCCATGCGTTCGGACTTGGCGTTAAAGTCGAGCAGCGCCATCGACTTGAGCTTGCCATCGGCGGTGGGCGACAGAATTTCGCTGGTGCCGAGCTTTTCATGCCGCCATTGGCTGGTGTGGGCATAGAAGAAGCTGGTGCCGTTCATTTGGCGAGAAGGACGCACCCAGTCACCGGCAAACGCGAGGGGTGCCCAGCCGGTTTGCGGGCGGAGTTTTTCTTGGCCGACATAGTGTGCCCAGCCGCCGCCACTTTGCCCCACGCAACCGCACATCACCAACAGGTTGATGATGCCGCGATAGGTCATATCCATGTGGTACCAGTGATTGAGGGCCGCCCCGACAATCACCATGCTGCGCCCGTTGGTTTTGTGGGCATTGTCCGCAAATTCACGCGCCACTTGCACCACCAACGCAGGCTTCACGCCGGTGTGTTTTTCTTGCCAAGCGGGGGTGTAGGGGATGTCTTGGTCAAAGCTGCTGGCGACATTGCCGCCGCCCAAGCCACGGTCTACGCCATAGTTGGCCATCATCAAGTCAAACACCGTGGCGACGTGGCGGGTGCTGCCATCGGCGAGGGTGATTTTCTTAACCGGCACGTTGCGCGGCAGGAGTTCGTCGTGCTCGCTGCCAAAGTAAGGGAAAGACACCGACATCACGCTATCGGCGCAGTCAATCAAGGACAGCTGCGGGTCGATTTCGCCGCCCAGATTGCCGTCTTTCATCTGCAGATTCCAACGCCCGACTTTCTCGCCGGCCTCGCCCCAACGGAAGCCAATCGTGCCATTGGGCGCGACTACGTTACCGGTGGTTTGGTCTAGGCACAGGGTCTTCCACTCGGGGTTATTGGCTTCGTCCAGATTGTTGGCGAGGTTAGACGCGCGGAGGAAATACCCTGGCACAGTCTGACCGGCTTTTTCGTCCAGCATGACCAGCATCGGGAAGTCGGTGTATTGCTTGCCGTAGGCGGTGAAATAGTCGCTCTTGCCGGTTTTGTGCCATTCGGACAGCACCACATGCCCCATCGCCATGGCGAGAGCAGCATCGGTGCCTTGTTTAGGCGCGAGCCAAATATCACCGAACTTGGCCATTTCGCCAAAGTCGCTGGAGACGGCGACGGTCTTGGTGCCCTTGTAGCGGACTTCGGTATAGAAGTGGGCATCGGGGGTGCGGGTCATGGGGATGTTAGAGCCCCAGACCATCAGGTAATTCGAGTTATACCAGTCGGCGGATTCGGCGACGTCGGTTTGCTCGCCCCAGATTTGCGGGCTGGCCGGTGGCAAGTCGCAATACCAGTCGTAGAACGACAGCGGCACGCCACCCAGCAAGCTCAAATAGCGGCTACCGGCGGCATAGCTCACCATCGACATGGCCGGAATCGGCGAAAAGCCCAGTACACGGTCAGGGCCAAAGTTTTTGATGGTGTGGGCGTTGGCGGCGGCGATGATTTCGTTCACCTCATCCCAGCTCGCCCGCACAAAGCCCCCTTGGCCGCGCACGGACTTGTAGGCCTTGGCTTTTTCGGGGTTTTGGCTAATGGAATGCCATGCCTCAATCGGTCCGAGGGTTTTGCGGGCTTCACGCCACATTTTTGCCAAACGACCGCGCACCAAAGGGTGTTTGACCCGTTGGGCTGAATAGACATACCAGCTATAAGACGCGCCGCGTGGGCAGCCACGGGGTTCGTGGTTGGGCAAATCGGGACGGGTGCGGGGGTAGTCGGTCTGTTGGGTTTCCCACGTAATCAGGCCATTTTTGACATACACCTTCCAGCTACACGAGCCGGTGCAATTGACCCCGTGGGTGGAACGGACAATTTTGTCGTGCTGCCACCGTTGACGGTAGGTGTTTTCCCAAGTGCGGTCTTCTTCTACCACCGCGCCGTGACCGTTGGCGAAGGTGTCCTTGGTTTTGCTGAAAAATCTCAGCCGGTCGAGAAAGTGGCTCATGCTGTCTCCGGTGCGTGACGTTCACCCAAGACGACCGTCGTCTGGGTGCGAAAATACGGTTTTTCGAATATCTGTCAGCTTAGGCGGCACAGCACAGCACCAACATTCGCCGGAAGGGGGCAGCAGGCAGCGCAGTTGGGCTAGGGCGGGTAGTTCATTTGGGCTAGGGGACGAGACTGGGGCGTACGGCGGGGGATTTTTCTGGGGCAGGGCGCGGGAAGATTATTTGCCTTATCTGCCACCATTAAGCCCCCCATTAAGATAACGAGCTGGCATAATCTTTTACCTCCTTCTTTTGTTGAGCCCGCCACATGCAGCCCACCCTTTTTCGCTCTCATGCTTTAGCCCGCACTGTGCGGGGCAGCGTGGCACTCGGCCTGAGCCTCTTGGCTGCCGCGTGTACCACCACCCCCACCAGCGAAACCCCCGCCCCCACCAATTTCGCCATCAACCGGCAGCTCAAGTTGCAGGCGGGTGCACACTGGAACGCGATTGCCAATAACGCCGCCGAAACCTTGGTGACCTCGCTACGAACGGGCAAGGACTGCAATGTGATGGATTGCAGTGGCCGGATGTTTGTCCGCCCGCCCAAAGAAAACACCCCCTTTGCCCAAGCCATCCATACCCAAATGATTACCGCACTGGTCAATCGGGGCATTCAAGTCAAACGCAGCCCGATGGGGACGCAAGAGATTGAACTCGACATCCAAGTGGTGAAGTTTTCGCCAGGGCGCAAGGACGGGATGTTTGTTAGCGGCACGCTGCTGGCAGCAGGGGTGTGGGCCTTGCAAGGGTCGTGGATGCTGACCTCCCCACACGGTATCGCCACGTCGGTTTTGGCTGGCGGGGCGTTTGATGCCACGCGCTGGGCCGCCTCCGAATTTGCCAGCGGCCCCGTGCCGCAGCACGAGATTTTCCTGACCGTCTCGGCGGTGTCGGGTGATAACTATGTGGGGCGCGTCACCAACGTGTACTACGTTGCCGATAGCGACCAATCGCTGTATCTCCCGCCGCCTCTTTCTTCACAACCTGTGCCACTGCCTATTGTGCCCATTCGGGGAGGCTTCTAATGCGCCGCGCTTCTTTACTGCTGGGCAGCCTGTTGGGGCTGGGTGTGCTGACGGGCTGTGCCGATGTGGGCTACGGTCGCAGCGAACCGACCTATTCTTCGGTGGCTAGCCACGAACTGGTGACTGCCAGTTACCGTGCGGCTGACGCGCTGCTGGCACAATTGCAGGTTAACGAGCCCAGCAATGGCCCCGTGCTGACCGCTTCGCTGGTGAATATTGACGCGCTCGACCGTTCTTCTACGCTAGGGCGGATGGTGTCGGAGCAAGTCTCGGCGCGGTTTTCGCAGCGGGGCCGGCGGATGATTGAAATGAAGCTGCGCAGCGGCATTTACATTCGCCGCAACGAAGGCGAGCTGATTTTGACCCGCGAAATCGCCGAACTCGCTCGCCAACAACGCGCCCAAGCCATTTTGCTGGGAACCTATGCCTTGGGCGAAAACGCAGTCTTTGTGAACCTAAAAGTGGTGCACCCCGTCACCAGCGAGGTCTTGGCGGCCAGCGATTATGCCCTGCCAATGAACCGCGAAATTAGGGGGTTGCTGGGGATGCAGCAGCGATAAGAAGAAACCCTAGCCCCGCACTCAAAAAAAATGCCCGCGAAAGCGGGCATTTCCCGTCTGGGGGAGGGTTATGTCCCAATACCCGCAAAACAGGCTAAGTCGAGGGGGGATTACCGAGGGTAAAAGGCACAACTAAGTTATTGCTCATATCAAATCCTTCCATATTTTTAGTAGGCCATGGCTGCTGTCATGTAACGAGATTTTATTGTATTAACGTCAACCAAAACTTCACTTTCTTTCTTGTCTTCCAGATAATTCAAATCATAAGTGAACTCAACATCTTTCACCTTTCCTTTGTATTCAAATGAGTATTTGGCTGAACAGGCATAATGACCAAGATCTTTATTTGCCTCTTTGGTTTTTATATCAGAAATTCCCCTGCTTCCTAAACCTGATTTCATTTCTTGATACCAAAGCGCTTTTTTTAGGTGTGAATCCAATACCGTCAAAACTTGTTTCTTTGCATCACTATCATTACAGGTTAATGGTCCACCACACCCAGAGAAGACGATAGTGCTAATTATAATTAATCTTTTCATTTCCTTTTCCTCTCTAACGTTTGAATTAACCGGCTGGCGCGGCTTTATCGCACCAGTCCGTGTTGAATGATTAGTTAGGCTCTTTTAATTCGCCCCTAGCCCGTTTAGTGATTCTAAACGGTAAAAGGGGTCAGGTGGCAGATTACTGTTCCACACTAGAGATAATCTTAGCTTTACCTCTTTCTCTTTCCTTAACTATTTCTTTGGCTTGGCTGGAGCTACTTGCTCTAATCGTAGCGGTGATGACAGATGAACTGCCTTCTCTTGTATACGTTACTCGAAACACTTTATCGCTCATTACTACTTTCCTTTCCCTCTAAAATGATGATAGAGCTTTGCAGAGGGAGGCTCAGCTCTAACGTATGAAATCAAACAATGGCGTAGCCGTCTCGCTTAAGAGTGCAAGTGGGCAGCGTAATCTTCTGTAACTGAAGGGAGCGGCCTTGACCGCAGTGTTAAGCATTGCCATCTGGCTCCGCAAGCGACAAAACACGCTCAAGAAAACTTGTTGGCTCAAAATAAGCATCTCGCTCTGTGAGTAGCAGCGGCTCCGATGCAGCGGCAAGCCAGACGGGCTCTGCAATTTTCACAGAGTCATCCGGTGCTTCTGGCAGCGCCCAGTGCAGCAAAGAACCTGACCCTATCAATGCGCTCATGGCAGCAAGCCGCTTTTCGATAGCCAATCCTTTATCTGGCTCACCTTTGAAAAGCCGAGCCATCAAATGCAGCCGACCTTCCCAATCGCGATCCTCGGGCGGAAGTTTGTGAACTTCCTCCGTTGCGAAGAGGAGGTCATCAATTGTGATATGCGCTGCGTTTAACCGCGCTGCCATGTTTGCGAGAGACCGGCTCATGTTCTTATGCCTAACGTGCAAGCTCAGGGGCGCGCCGCTTGCGGCGATGGGTTGGATAAAAGGGGTTTCGCAATTTATGAAGCTAAAGGGGGTCAGGGTCAATAATTTTTCATAACCAACTGATTTATTTAATTATTTTATTTTGTTCATGACCGACCTCACCCCGCCGCTCAAACTGCTCGACCAAGTGCGCGACCGCTTGCGACTTAAAGTATTGCAGTATACGAACAGAAGTGCAATATGTAAATTGGATTCGGCGTTTTATCATGTTTCATGATAAACCTCATCCCGTCGCAATGGGGGCGGTCGAGGTGGGGGCTTTGTTGACGGTAAAAGGGGTCAGGGTCAATAACCCTTATTGACCCTGACCCCTTTTACCGAGATCTATCAAGGTCCGGGCAAGCCAGCTTGGGCTGCTGCTGGTAATATGCAAAAAAAACGGGCAAAAATCTTTGTCTTTAAGCAATATGAGCATATTGCCTAAGAACGAGTAAGTCCGTCTACTACCTTCCCGGCCACGGTGGAGCTATCACATCAAGTCGAAAACTTCGCTAGCTGCATTCAATGCTTCATTTCTCTGCTTTTTTGATGATGTATGAAGCTAAATGTATGAACCAAATTTCTGTCGTGTTCTTTTAGCTGGATCGCCAATGCCCATCCTCCCAATCACTACCTATAAGCGATTTTCCAAGTTTTTAGAAAAGCGCATTGCTTCGTCGCAGCACTTGACCGAGGACAGCGTTCGTTACGCATTTTTCTATGCCGTAATGCAGTCCACCTCGATTAAACAGCACGAACTTATTCTGGAACTGCCGCATCCAAATTTTCCTGGAAAGGAGATCGATACTTATGTCGCAGCAACCAAGGACCGAGCAGAACTCTTCTTCGAGTTCAAGTTTCATCGCGCCTCAAGAAGCCAATCAGGAAAGCCTCAAAAGGCTGGCTCATTGTTCAAGGACGTTTCACGCTTAGCATCGCTACACTCGAATGGTCGGCGCTGCGCAGTCATCTATCTAACTTGCCCTGAAATGGCAGAGTATTTCGATGGGCATGAAGACTCGTATTCGGCATTCTGGAGTCAGCCAGCAAACAGTAAATTCGACTACAACGAGGCGTTCTTGACAAAGACCACAGAGACTTTTCGGAAAGAGAGCGGCGAGCTCCATCCTGCTTGTGTGCATGTTGAGTTCAGCAAAGCACTCGCGCGTGGCTACCATCTCCGAATATTTGATGTGCAAGCGATCGGTCAAAGGGGTCAGGGTCAATAACCCTTGACGTGCCCGATGCGCTGTCGGGCTGCACCAGCACTTGGGCCACGGGGGAAGATACGGCGGCGTTTAAGCTACACTCCGG
>ERZ724510.1217-NODE-1217-length-14518-cov-5.208670_pt1 | contig 14518 bp, 15 predicted proteins | sample MGYA00376043_ERZ724510 | MGnify/ENA primary metagenome ERZ724510 (study PRJEB28724, sample SAMN07190888) | wastewater metagenome | isolation source: influent of sewage treatment plant in Hong Hong | place: USA: Christiansburg, Virginia | collected 2016-03-01 ... | reverse complement strand
GCAACGAAGCCACCCTGCTCTCAATGATGCTACCCCTGCTGCATCACGGCATGCTGCTGCAAGGCCTGCCCTACACTGAGCCGGACCTGAACGGCACAGACAAGGGAGGCACACCGTATGGTGCAAGCCACGTTGCCGGACATAACGGCAACCCGTTACTGACAGATTCTGAAAGCCGCCTCGCCTTCGCGCAGGGTAAGCGATTAGCAAATTTAGCCCAAAAACTGAGTCGACCGTGACAGCCGCCCGTTATCAATTCATTTCCAGCGCCAGCCTGATCGCGCTTATTTTTCTCTGCCTCGGCTGGGAGCTTTGGTGGTCGCCACTCAAGCCGGGCGGTTCCTGGCTGGTCCTCAAGGCTGTCTTTTTGCTTGCCCCACTTTTCGGCATCCTGCGCGGCAAGCGCTACACCTATAAATGGCTTTCGCTGTTCGTTCAGTTCTATATATTGGAAGGATTGACCCGTGCCACCAGCGACCATGGCCTGTCACAGCAACTCGCCATAGGCGAAAGCATTCTGGCCATAATTCTTTTTATAACCGTCATCCTCTACGTCCGCGCGACCCGCCCCCCACCAGAAGAAAAGGCCGCTGCAGCAAACTGAGAGCGGCCTTTGGCTACTTGCAGGAGCGCTCAAACGTCGCCTTGGGCGCGCACTTTGTCGGAAGCGATATGCAGCTTGTTCAGTGCATTCAGGTATGAGCGAGCCGAAGCAATCACGATATCGGTATCCGCACCATTACCATTGACAATGCGCCCACCGCGCGACAAGCGGGTCGTTACCTCACCCTGCGCATCAGTTCCGGTTGTGATTGCATTAACTGAATAAAGTAGCAGCTCGGCACCACTGGCGGCAATACTTTCAATCGCCTTGAAAGTTGCATCAACCGGTCCGCCACCACCCGCCTCGCCCTTTTGTTCTACACCGCCAACATTCAAAATCACCTTGGCGTGAGGCATTTCGCCGGTTTCAGAACAAACGTGCGAATAGACCAGCTTGTAATGCTCATGCTCGGGGGCAACCACTTCATCCGAAACCAGCGCATGCAGATCTTCGTCGAAAATCTCATGCTTGCGATCCGCCAACTCCTTGAAACGGGCAAAGGCTGCATTCAGTGCTTCATCGCTCTGCAGTTCAATACCGAGTTCCTGCAAGCGGCTCTTGAAGGCGTTGCGCCCTGAATGCTTGCCCAGCACCAGTTTATTCTGCGACCAGCCAACATCTTCGGCGCGCATGATTTCGTAGGTTTCCCGATGCTTGAGCACGCCATCCTGATGAATACCGGATTCGTGGGCAAAGGCATTGGCACCGACCACCGCCTTGTTGGGCTGCACCGGGTAACCTGTAATCTGCGAAACCAGTTTGGAAGCCGGGACAATTTGTGTCGCATCAATCCGTGTTTCCACCGGGAAAACATCGCTACGGGTGCGCACTGCCATCACAATTTCTTCGAGCGAGGCATTTCCTGCCCGCTCACCGAGACCGTTAATGGTGCACTCAACCTGCCGCGCACCAGCCAGAACAGCCGCCAGCGAGTTTGAGACCGCCAGACCTAAGTCATTATGACAATGAACCGACCACACCACCTTGTCAGAATTCGGCACGCGCTCGATCAACTGGCGCATGGTGTCTGCGTACTGGAAGGGAATGTTGTAACCCACCGTATCCGGCACGTTGATCGTCGTTGCCCCGGCCTTGATCACGGCATCAAAAATCCGGCACAGGAAATCAATTTCCGAACGCCCGGCATCCTCTGCCGAAAATTCAACATCATCGGTATATTCACGCGCCCAACCAATCGCCTTGACCGCCTGCTCGACGACCTGGTCGGGTGACATACGCAGTTTCTTCTCCATATGAATAGGTGAAGTAGCGATAAAGGTGTGGATACGTCCCGACTTGGCCGGTTTGATTGCGTCGCCGGAACGACGGATGTCATTTTCGTTGGCACGCGCCAGCGAACAAATGGTGGAATCCTTGATCACCTGAGCAATCGCGTTAATCGAGTCAAAGTCACCGGGAGAAGCGGCAGCAAAGCCGGCTTCGATCACGTCAACACGCATTTTCTCCAACTGCCGTGCAACGCGAACTTTCTCCTCTTTAGTCATCGATGCGCCGGGGCTTTGTTCGCCGTCACGCAAGGTCGTATCAAAAATCACCAGATGTTGTTTCATTTTTACTCCGAGCTATCAGGCAGTCTTGCGCTTGAACAGGCTAACAGCAGCCAGAACATAACCGGATAAACCGTAAAGGACAAAAAAGCCGAACAGGGTCATTTCAGGACTGATCGAAATCAACGCGAAACCAAGCGCAATCGCGGCAATGGCGAAGAAAGGCACGCTCTTGCGCAGGTTGAAATCCTTGAAGCTGTAATAACGAATATTGGAAACCATGGTCAAACCGGCAAACAGCGTTATCGCGCAGGAAAACCAACGGTAATCACTACCCGGAATACCGGAGACAATCATGACCCAGACCAGGCCAGCAACCAATGCAGCAGCAGCCGGTGAAGGCAAGCCCTGAAAAAATCGTTTATCGACCACTTCCAGCGTCGTATTAAACCGCGCCAGACGTAAGGCGGCACAGGCGCAATAGACAAAGGCAGCAACCCAGCCGAGCCGGCCAAGATCACGCAAAGCCCACTCATACATCACCAAGGCTGGCGCAGCACCAAAACTGACCATATCGGACAGCGAATCGTATTCAGCGCCAAAAGCCGATTGGGTATTGGTCATGCGGGCAACGCGGCCATCCAGACCATCGAGCACCATGGCAATGAAAATGGCCATCGCTGCGCGCTCGAAATCCCCCTGCATCGCCTGAACAATGGCGAAAAACCCGGCAAACAATGCAGCCGTCGTAAAAAGATTAGGCAGCACATAGATGCCGCGCCGCTTGAGTTCTGGGTTGAACAGGGTTTTGCGGGGTTTGAGTTCAGTCATGGATTGCGACAATTCCGCTATTTGAGAAGGCGAAGAATACACCCTTTCAACAAGAGCATTTTCCAGAAATAAGAAGGGCGGTGCGGAACACCACACCGCCCTAAAGCGAGGGTAGCACAAGCCTGCGCTACCGAGTCGGAACTAAAATCAGTTCTTGGATTGGTCGACCAGCTTGTTTTTCTTGATCCACGGCATCATGTCGCGCAGAGCACCACCGACAGTTTCGATCGGATGCACAGCGTTCAGACGACGGCGAGCCGTCATTGCCGGATAGTTGGTCTTGCCTTCAAGGATAAACATCTTGGCGTATTCACCGGTTTGAATGCGCTTCAGTGCATTGCGCATGGCAACACGGGATTGCTCGTTGATGACTTCAGGACCAGTCACGTACTCGCCATATTCCGCATTGTTGGAAATGGAGTAGTTCATGTTGGCGATGCCGCCTTCGTACATCAGATCAACAATCAGCTTCAGCTCATGCAGGCACTCGAAGTAGGCCATTTCCGGAGCGTAGCCGGCTTCGGTCAGGGTTTCGAAGCCCATCTTGACTAGCTCAACTGCACCGCCGCACAGAACTGCCTGTTCGCCGAACAAGTCGGTTTCAGTCTCTTCGCGGAAATTGGTTTCGATCACACCACCCTTGGTGCCGCCGTTGGCAGCTGCGTAGGAAAGCGCAATATCCTTCGCCTTACCAGATTTGTCCTGATAAATCGCAATCAGGGAAGGCACGCCGCCGCCCTTCAGGTACTCGGAACGAACCGTATGGCCAGGACCTTTCGGGGCAACCATGATGACGTCGATATCTTCGCGCGGAATAATCTGGTTGTAATGGACGTTGAAACCGTGAGCAAATGCCAATGCAGCGCCCTTCTTCAGATTCGGGGCGATATCATTTTTGTACACATCCGGCTGTGACTCATCCGGCAGCAAAATCATGACGACATCAGCCTTCTTGACCGCGTCAGCAACTTCCTTGACCTTGTGACCAGCGGCTTCAGCCTTTTTCCAGGACGCGCCATCCTTGCGTAGGCCGACGGTCACTTCAACGCCGGAATCCTTCAGATTCTGTGCGTGAGCGTGGCCTTGCGAGCCGTAACCAACGATGGTGACCTTCTTGCCCTTGATGAGGGAGAGATCGGCGTCCTTGTCGTAATAAACTTTCATGAAATCCTCTTTATAAACAGATAATTAAACTTTAAGAATACGATCACCGCGACCGATGCCACAAACACCGGTACGAACGGTTTCGAGAATCAGACCAGCATCGATGCCAGAGATAAACGAGTCAAGTTTGGAGCCAGCTCCAGTCAACTCGATTACGTAGGTCGACTCCGTGACATCAATGATACGGCCACGGAAAATATCGGCCATGCGCTTCATCTCTTCACGATCCTTGCCTGTCGCACGAACCTTGATCAACATCAGTTCGCGCTCGACATGCGCAGCTTCGGAGAGATCAACCACCTTGACGACATCAATCAGCTTGTTGAGCTGCTTGGTAATCTGCTCGAGAACCTCGTCGGAACCCCAGGTCAGGATGGTCATCCGTGACAGCGAGGGATCTTCCGTCGGTGCCACAGTCAGCGATTCGATATTGTAACCACGCGCCGAGAACAAACCGGCAACGCGGGAAAGTGCACCCGATTCATTTTCAATCAGGATGGAAATGATGTGTCGCATAGTTTTGCTTCCGTCGCTCATAGGTCTTCAGCCAGGATCATTTCGGTCAGGCCCTTACCTGCCGCAACCATCGGGAAAACGTTGGCACCCGGGTCGATAATGAAATCCATGAATACCAGATCATTCTTATGCTCGGTAAAGGCCTTGCGCAGTGCCGGCTCAACATCTTCCGGGCGCTCGATCTTCATGCCGACGTGACCATAAGCCTCAGCCAACTTGACGAAATCGGGTAGTGAAGTAACGTAAGACTGAGAGTAGCGTTTGGAATAGAACATCTCCTGCCACTGACGGACCATGCCAAGCATGCCGTTGTTCAGGTTGATGATCTTGATCGGAAAGCCGTACTGCTTGCAGGTCGACAACTCCTGAATACACATCTGGATCGAGCCTTCGCCAGTCACGCAGGCAACCTGTGCACCCGGATGCGCCATCAGAACGCCCATGCCATACGGCAGGCCAACGCCCATGGTGCCCAGGCCGCCGGAATTGATCCAGCGCCGCGGCTTGTCGAACTTGTAATATTGGGCAGCGAACATCTGATGTTGTCCGACGTCAGAGGTGATGAAGGCATCGCCACCAGTCACTTCGTAGAGCTTCTCGATCACGTACTGCGGCATGATGTGCTCGGCCTGCTTGTAACGCAGGGATTCACGGCTGCGCCATTCATCGATCTGCTTCCACCAGTTGGCGACTTCCGGATCGGTCTTGAAACCGCTGTCCATGAGTTTGAGAATTTCTTCAAGCACATCATTGACGTTGCCCACGATAGGCACATCAACTTTGACCCGCTTCGAGATCGATGAAGGATCGATATCGATGTGAATCACTTTGCGTTTTTCTTCTTCAAAATGTTCTGGATTACCGATCACGCGGTCATCAAAACGAGCACCTATCGCCAAGATCACATCCGAATAATGCATGGCATTATTGGCTTCAAAAGTGCCGTGCATACCCAGCATGCCGACAAATTGCTTGTCAGTTGCCGGATAGCCACCCAAACCCATCAGGGTGTTGGTGACAGGAAAATTCAGCTTGTGCGCAAGTTCAGTCAATTTTTGCGCAGCATCTGACAAAATGACGCCGCCACCGGTGTAAATAATCGGGCGCTTGGCTTCCTGCAGAATCTGGACAGCTTTCTTGATCTGCCCGAGATGCCCTTTGACCACCGGGTTGTAGGAACGCATCTGGATCGATTTCGGATAATCGAACTCGCACATCTGAGCCGTAATATCCTTGGGAATATCGACCACAACCGGGCCAGGACGGCCTGTTGCTGCAATGTGGAAAGCCTTTTTGATCGTCAGCGCCAGATCCTTGACATCCTTGACCAAGAAATTGTGTTTGACACAAGGACGGGTAATACCGACTGTGTCGCACTCTTGGAAAGCATCCTGACCAATGTAGAAGGAAGGCACCTGACCGGTAAGCACAACCATTGGAATCGAATCCATGTAGGCCGTGGCAATACCGGTTACCGTATTGGTAACACCAGGGCCAGAGGTTACCAACGCAACCCCCACCTTCTGCGAAGAACGCGAGAAAGCATCAGCCGCGTGAACAGCTGCCTGTTCATGGCGAACCAAGATATGCTTGACCTGATCCTGCTTGAAAAGTGCGTCGTAAATGTGCAAAACTGACCCACCCGGGTAGCCAAACACACAATCGACCTTTTCTTCCTGCAGGCACCTGACTACAATTTCCGCACCGCTAATCATCATTCTTGAGCCCAAAAAAGCTGTTGCTTAAAAGGACATAACCTTAATCGACCGCCCTTGTTCGGTCAAGGTATGATGGCGTTCACATCTAGCCATTTCAGGCTTTTACAGGAAGAGACAACCCTGGCCTCATCCCGCGAACTTTCGCATTTTCTCGAATCAGTCGAGCGCAGAGCCTTTAAACAGGCCATTTTCGCTGTGCGCGAAGAAGAATCAGCCCTCGATATTGTTCAGGACAGTATGCTCAAGCTCGCCGAAAAATATGGCGACCGGCCAGCTGAAGAATTCCCCATGCTGTTTCAGCGCATCCTGCAAAACACGATTCGCGACTTTTATCGGCGTAGCAAAGTGCGATCAATGTGGACCACCCTGCTTTCAGCCTTTACGCCAGATGATGACGAAGATTACGATCCGCTAGAAACGCTAGCGGCAGACGAGGATGCCGGAGGAACCAGAACGCCTGAAAGCCTGCTCCTGCAAGCACAAACGCTGAACATGATTGACGACGAAATAAAAAAATTGCCAACACGTCAACGTGAAGCCTTCCTCATGCGTTATTGGGAAGACATGGACGTGGCCGAGACAGCGGCTGCGATGGGCTGCTCAGAAGGCAGCGTTAAAACTCACTGTTCGCGCGCCACCCACGCGCTAGCAACCGCACTGTCGGCAAGAGGTATCAAGTTATGAATGAAGAACGTTACGGAAATCGGATTCGGCAAGCGCTGAACCACGGCATCAAGGACATTTCTCCGGCTTCGGCACGGCGACTGGAGGCTGCGCGCCATCAGGCGCTGGCGCGTCAAAAACAGACGGCCCCCGAGTTGGTAATGGCCAGCAATACGCGCGAATCCTTCCATTTTGGTCTGGATATGCCCTACGCCAAGCAAATTCTCGCCATAATGGCGCTTCTGCTTGGCATGTGGATTTCTTTCTACCTGGATAGCGTTCAGTACATTTCTCAGCTGGAAGAAGTGGATAGTGCCCTGCTGTCTGACGACCTGCCTCCTGAGGCTTTCATGGATAACGACCTCTTCGAATGGCTACAAGACGACTCATCGCCGGACTCGCAATAAGTCTGGCATTGGCCGGCCCGCTAAAGGCCGAGCCGCCCACTACAGTCATCATTGGCACTCCACCCCAACCCGGGTGGAGTTTGTTGTCTACGCAACAAAAAATTATCCTCGCGCCACTGGTGGGCGATTGGGATCAAATGGAAAACATACGGCGCAAGAAATGGCTGGGTATCGCTGAACGTTTCCCTAAAATGACACCGGAAGAACAAGCTAGAGTGCAAGAACGTATGCGTGAATGGGCTGCACTGACCCCTGCGCAGCGCGCCAAGGTGCGTGACAGCTATAAGGAATTTAATCAACTTGACGCGGACAAAAAGCTGGCCGTCAAGAAAAAATGGGAGGCTTACTCCAGCCTCTCTGAAGAAGAAAAGGTTCGCGCACGCCAGCCGAAAGCGCCGCCCACGGAAGCAGCAGCGGCGACAATTTCCAACCCAAATTCCGCGTCGACCGTAACAACCACAGCTACTGCATCCAGCCCCCCTTCAAACGAAACAGCAAAACCCTGATGGCTAGCGAATTACCCGGCATTGCCCGCCGCTTGGCGAGCATGCTCTACGAAGGTTTGGTCGTCTTTTCAATTCTTCTGATTGGCTTCCTGCTCCCTCAGATCGTCTTTTACGGTTTCGGTATGGTGCTGGGTGGGCGCATGTTGATGCTCCACATTTTCATTTTGCTGATGGGGTATTTTGTCTGGTGCTGGCTGAATGGCGGCCAGACTTTGCCGATGAAAACCTGGAAATTACGTATTACCAACAGCGACGGCAGCCGGCTTCGCCCAACTCAAGCGATTTTGCGTTACATGGCCGCCTGGCCAAGCATTTTGCTGGGTGGAATTGGTCTATTCTGGGCCGTTGTCGACAAGGATAAGCAATTTTTGCATGACCGCATCGCCGGCAGCCGCATCATTTCACAAGCCAGCCCGGAAACTTAGCGGCGTTCAACCCACCAGAGCATGCCCATGGCAACCATTAAAAATAGCGCTGATGGCGCTGTGGCACTGGCAAATGGAGGCCAGGCGTTAATTGCCCCGAGGTTCGAGAATAGACCGTTGAGCATGTAAAACAAAATTCCGAGCATGACGCCCATGAAAATTTTCAGGCTAACGCCGCCCACTCGGTCATGGGAGTAGCCAAAAGGCAAAGCCAGCGCAACCATGACCAGTGCCGCCAGCGGATAAACAATTTTTTTCCAGACGGCAATTGCATAACGCTCGGATTTTTGCCGATTATCGTTCAAATGCTGTGTGTAATTCAGCAATCCCAACAGCGACATGCGCTCTGGCGAAACCATCAGCACTGAGAGCAAATCGGGGTTGATAGCCGAACGCCATTGTTCTGTCTCAGCGCGCTCAACACGCGACGTATCGCCATCCAGAACAGTTCGCACGACCCCCTTCAGCAACCAATGATCCGGTGGCTGATAGTGAGCTTCTTCAACATCCGTCACCGCCTCCAGTGCATTTGCTGTATCAAATTTGTAAATCCGCACACCATGCAACGTTGCATCCGGCGTCGCTTTCTTGATATTGATGAAGCTGTGCCCATCCTTCACCCACAAACCTGAATCAAATCCTTGCTGGGCAATTACCTTACTCAAGGCCTTGGCTCGCAGTTCTTGCGCCATGCGTTCCGAAAACGGCACCAAGCCCTCGCCGACCAGCAGAGTCAATAGCGCGAGCAACCCGGCAACACGAAACAGGGTCATCAGCAAATCGCGCGTTGCCAGACCCGAGGCGCGCAAAACAGTAATTTCCGAATGGCGCGCCAAGGTCGACAAGGCATACAGCGTGCCAATCAACGTCGCGATCGGTATCAACTCGTAGATAAGTCCCGGCACGTTGAGTGTCACATAAAGCAGGGCATGACCAAATTGGTAACCGGCTTTACCGACCGTACGCAATTCATTGATCAGGTCAAAAAAACTGAACAAGGCGAGAAAGGCTGCGAGCACAAGAAAAATTGCGGCAAAGCACTCGCGCATCAAATAGCGTTCATACAACTTGATGTGGAACATTAGCGTATTCCTTTCTGCCACGGCATGCGCAAGGCAATCCGCCGGTAGAAAAGCAGAACCAAAGGTAGCAGCATGAATCCATGTACCGCCCAAACGCCGATCCAGAAGGATAGTTTGCCCTGAGCAACCCAAGCCTGGCTGACCGACATCAAGTTGCTGTAAATCGCATAAATTAGGATGGCGATCAACATGTTTGCCGAACGACCGGCCCGTGGATTGACGAAAGAAAGCGGTATCGCCAGCAAGGCAAGAATCAGTGCCGAAACCGGTAAACCTATGCGCCAGAGCAATTCGCCACGCGCCTGATTACTGTCATCAAGCACCAATTCGGTAATCGGCAGGCGATTCGGCGAGCGCTCGGCGGGCTTCGCTTCACCATCCTGCGTGCGCACCTTGTAGCGGTGAAACTCCATGACCTTGAACTCTGGCGTACCTGGCTCAACTTCGTAGCGCCGACCACGATCAAGCACGACAAATTTATCGCCGTTCGGAGCAATCTCCTGATGGCCTGCGTCGGCCATCACCACGCCCAGCTTGCCCTCCTGCATCGAAGCGACAAAAACATTCCCCACTTCGCTACCATCTTCAGCCAGCGCCTCGACAAAAAATACGCGCTGACCTTTTTTTGCCTCACGAAAAGCGCCCGGTGATACCTGCGACACATCGCTACGCGAGGAAAGCCGTTGTTTGTAATCCGCCGTGTTGTAATTGGCCCAGGGCGAGAGAAATCCCGACAAAACCGCAATAGCGACCACGATAGGCAAGGCAAAGCGCACCACCGGCCTGACCCAGGCTGTCAGTGGCTGGCCGCTGGAGAACCAGACGACCATCTCGGAATCGCGGTAAGCACGCGACAAGCTCAGCAAAATAGCGACGAAGAGGGTCAGCGAAAGCAGGATGGGCATGAAGTTGAGCGCAGCAAAACCGAGCAGCGAAAGCACAGCTTCAGGCGCGATTTGACCGCCGGCTGCATCCTTGAGCAGGCGAATCAATTGTGTCGAAGTCAGAATGGCCAGCAGTGCAACACTGATGCCGGCGGCTGCTTGGGCAAATTCACGCCGGGCGGCGCGTTCGAATATCATGCTTTACGAAACCAAAAAAATGCGAGGATAATCCCGCGAATACTGAAATTTCCCCGATTAGGAGCAGCCAGTGGAATTTAGCATAAAAAGCGGTAGCCCGGAAAAGCAGCGTAGCGCCTGTGTCGTCGTAGGCGTTTACGAATCACGCAAACTCACTTTAGCCGCAGAATTGCTCGACAAGGCAGCGGATGGCTACATTTCCGGCATCGTCCGCCGTGGCGACATGGAAGGCAAATCAGGCAGCACCCTGCTTTTGCAGAACGTGCCGGGAACCCTTTGTGAGCGCGTTTTGCTCGTCGGACTCGGCAAGGAAAAAGATTTCCGCGAGAAAGAATTTACAACCGCCATTCGCAATACGGTTAAAACGCTGAACGAAACAGGTGCGTTTGATGCGTCGATTTTCCTGACCGAACTGCCGGTGAAAAAACGCAGCATTGGCTGGCGTATCCGCCAGGCAACGATGGTCGCATTCGATGCCACCTATAAATTTGACCAGTTCAAGAGCAAGAAAGATGAAGTTCGCCGCCCATTGCGCAAACTGACTCTCGCTGTCGAGCGTCGCAACGAACTGACTCTGGCCGAAGAGGCGCTGGCACAAGGTTTGGCAATTGCCGAAGGCATGGCGATGACCAAAACTCTGGGCAATCTGCCGGCTAATATCTGCCATCCGACTTATCTGGCCGAACAGGCGCAGGCGATGGCCAAGGAATTCAATCTGGGCTGCGAGATTCTTGAACGCGCCGATATGGAAAAGCTCGGCATGCATTCGCTGCTTTCGGTTTCCCAAGGGTCGCGCCAGCCGCCCAAGCTGATCGTGCTCAGCTATAAAGGAGCGAAAGCCAGCGACAAGCCGATTGTGCTGGTTGGCAAGGGCGTCACCTTTGACACCGGCGGCATTTCCCTGAAGCCTGGCGCCGAGATGGATGAAATGAAGTACGACATGTGCGGAGCCGCCAGCGTTCTCGGCACCATGCAGGCCGTAGCCCGGATGGCGCTGCCGATCAACCTGACCATCGTCGTTCCGGCCACTGAAAACATGCCGGATGGCATGGCAACCCGGCCGGGCGACATCGTCACCTCAATGTCCGGCCAGACCATCGAAATTCTCAATACCGATGCAGAAGGTCGCCTGATCCTCTGCGACGCACTGACTTATGCAGAACGTTTCGAGCCGGATACGGTGATTGACGTTGCCACCCTCACCGGGGCCTGTGTCGTTGCGCTGGGCCATATCGCAACCGGACTTTTCTCGAACAAGGATGCACTGGCGCGTGACCTGCTCGATGCCGGCGACGAATCCTACGACCGGGCTTGGCACATGCCGTTGTGGGATGACTACCAGGAACTGTTGAAGAGTCCGTTTGCCGACATGGGTAATATTGGCGGGCGCTGGGGTGGCTCGATTACTGCTGCCTGCTTCCTGTCGCGCTTCACCAAAAAGTACGAATGGGCACACCTGGATATTGCCGGCACAGCCTGGAAATCCGGGGCCGACAAAGGCGCTACCGGACGCCCAGTACCGCTGCTAACGCACTATCTGATGCAACGCGCCGGCAAGCTCAATTGACTGAGGTTTTTTTCTACCATGGCGCGGCCGACAAGGTTGCAGCGGCTTGCGCCCTGCTCGGCGGTGCCTATGCCCAGAAAAAACCGATGCTGGTTTATGCGCCGGAAAAAGAGCTTGCCAGTCATATTGACCGCCAGCTTTGGAACCAGCCTGCGTTGAGTTTCGTCCCGCACTGCCGGGCCGATTCGCCACTCGCTGCCGAAACACCAGTGTTGATTACCGACAATCTCGATAAACCCGCCCAACTCGACCGCCTGATGAATCTCGACCTCAACGCCCCACCAGGCTTCGAGCGCTTTCAGCGCTTGATTGAGGTGGTTGGTCAGGATGATGAAGATCGGCTCGCCGCCCGCGCCCGCGTCAAGTTTTACAAAGACAGCGGGTGCGAAGTGCAGTATTTCGATCTCAGCAAGCGCTAAAGGAATCCGAGTGCCCAGCCCCATCCTCGCCCGTGCCGACGCTTTGATGCAACGTCGGCGCAGCACCACGCTTGATGCCGATGACGACGTGCCGGTACTGACCGATGCAATTGAGGAAGAAGACGACTTTCCTGTCCTGCTCGATATTGAAACACCACCCGAAGTCTTCGAACCCATCGCCGAAATAGCGTCCATTGTTGAAATCGTCGAAGAACCCACCTCGCACCCCTTGCTCGACGCCGGCATCCGCGACATCCTCGCGCACGAACTGGCACGGCGTGTCGAACAACGCCTGGCAGCCGAGTTGCCACGCATTATCGAGTCGACTGTTCGTGATTTTCTGGCTGAGCAGGAAATGATCGCTGCGCTACAACCGCAAGAATAAGATCAAGGCAAAGCCGGGGCAGCGCTCCGGTATAATCGCGGGTTTTCCCCATTTCCGAGAAGCCCATGGAACTCGCCAAAGCCTTTGAACCAGCCGATATCGAACGCCGCTGGTACCCCGAATGGGAAGCAAAAAATTACTTCGCTGCGGGCGTCGACCGCAACAAATTGCCCGAAGAAAACTTCTGCATCCTGCTGCCGCCGCCGAACGTCACCGGCACGCTGCACATGGGCCACGGCTTCAACCAGACGCTGATGGACGCGCTGACCCGCTACTACCGGATGCGCGGTCACAACACACTGTGGCAGCCGGGCACCGACCACGCCGGTATCGCGACACAGATCGTCGTCGAACGCCAACTGGATGCCCAAGGGATTTCGCGGCACGACCTCGGCCGCGAGAAGTTCCTCGAAAAAGTCTGGGAATGGAAGGAATACTCCGGCAACACCATCACCAAACAGATGCGCCGCATGGGCACCAGCCCGGACTGGAAGCGCGAGCGTTTCACGATGGATGCCGGCCTCAACAAGGTCGTCACTGAAACCTTCGTCCGCCTGTTCAACGAAGGCCTGATCTATCGCGGCAAGCGCCTGGTCAACTGGGATCCGAAACTGAATACCGCCGTTTCGGACCTTGAAGTCGTTCAGGAAGAAGAAGACGGCTTCATGTGGCACATTCGCTATTCGCTGGCCGATGGCTCGGATAGCCTGGTCGTCGCCACGACGCGGCCGGAAACTATGCTCGGCGACACGGCAGTCATGGTTCACCCGGAAGACGAGCGCTACAAGCACATGATCGGCAAGATGGTGAAATTGCCGCTGACCGATAGAGAAATCCCGATCATCGCCGACAGCTACGTCGATCTCGAATTCGGCACGGGCTGCGTCAAGGTTACGCCGGCGCATGACTTCAACGACTACGCGGTTGGTCAGCGCCACGGCCTACCGATGATTTCGATCCTGACGCTCGACGCCAAGATCAACGAGAACGCCCCGGAAAAATACCGCGGCTTGGACCGCTTCGAAGCACGCAAAGTGATCGTCGCCGATCTCGAAGCGCTCGGCATCCTGGAAAAGACCGACAAGCACAAACTCAAGGTGCCGCGCGGCGACCGGACCAATGTCGTGATCGAGCCAATGCTCACCGACCAGTGGTTCGTCGCCATGTCCAAGCCGGGCGACGATGGCAAGTCGATCACCGAGAAGGCGCTCGACGTCGTGCATTCCGGCGAGATCAAGTTCTACCCGGAAAACTGGGTGAATACCTACAACCAGTGGCTGAACAACATTCAGGACTGGTGTATTTCCCGCCAGTTGTGGTGGGGCCACCAGATTCCGGCCTGGTACGGCGATAACGGTCAGATTTTCGTTGCCCACAGCGAGGAAGAAGCCCGCGCCGAAGCCGCCAAGCAGGGCTACGCCGGCACGCTATGCCGCGATGAAGACGTCCTCGACACCTGGTTCTCCTCCGCCCTGTGGCCGTTCTCGACGCTGGACTGGACGGGCGACGAGGCGATCGACGCCGCCAACCCGATTCTGCAGCAATATTTGCCGTCGACCGTACTGGTTACCGGCTTCGACATCATTTTCTTCTGGGTCGCCCGCATGGTCATGATGACCAAGCAGATCACCGGCCAGATCC
>ERZ724510.1199-NODE-1199-length-14616-cov-5.767804_pt1 | contig 14616 bp, 9 predicted proteins | sample MGYA00376043_ERZ724510 | MGnify/ENA primary metagenome ERZ724510 (study PRJEB28724, sample SAMN07190888) | wastewater metagenome | isolation source: influent of sewage treatment plant in Hong Hong | place: USA: Christiansburg, Virginia | collected 2016-03-01 ... | reverse complement strand
ATTTTACCACCTTCCACATTTACATAACCTTCACTTTCAATGACTTTTTTACAGGAGGAATTTATCAAAAGGGAACAAAGACACAGTGCAGCAATTACTACTTTCATGATTGATTATTTTAAAATTGTTTGTTTGTCATTTTTTTTATTTTAATCAAATGGCTTTGCCTTGCGACGGTTTTTGGCAATATCCAAAACTTGCGTTAAAGCACTGGTTGTCATATCTTATTTAATTTCAATTTTCTAATTTGAATCTTTAAAAATTTTAGATATGTTTAATTCAAAAATTTTCTGCTCTTTATTTGCAATTCCATAAAAACTGATCAATTCATTTTTAACTTTAAATAACACTCTACTAATATAATTTGTGCCCAATAATGGAATTATCTTTATGCCATGGGGATTTTCTAGAATATTAATATCCATCAAGTGTATATTAGTAGATTCTTCACTATTCTCAGAAAACAATAATACTTCTTTGGTCAAGTTTTGGTCTATCCATTCCACTTTCTTGACTTGAATCGTAAATTAACGGCCTTAATGCACATATGCCATCAAATTTCACAAATCGCTTATCAATACTATTTTTATTATCATAAAGTTTAATTGCAACCACATCACTATTATCCAAAAATGTTACACAATTCGTGGAATCCACTAAAGTTTTAAAATTAAATTGAATTTTCAAAGGGTTACATTCACCATATTCCATTGAATACTCTGCCAGAAAGTCCTTTTCCTTTTTCCTAAAAAAATGTGAAACTGAAACTAGTTCATCAATAAAGTCCAAATTATTTATACTGGTGGGACTTGTATTTTCTTTAGTAAAGGTACTTAAAGACGAAATTAGAATTATTTGGCCTAAATAAGGTTCTTTAGACGTGACCAATATCCCTTGACTTTTAGCAATTGAAGATTCAATTAAAATAACGGGACTTGCGAGATTATTTAAATAATACTGCGCGAAAAGATTGGTTTGAAACAATAAAGAGAAGATAATAAAAGTAATCTTTCTTAAATATATCATTTAAAGTTTGTTATAGTTGATTTTAATATGAGATAACGTTTATGAATGTGTTGTTGGGGGATTTTGAAAAACCAAATTGTCCCATGCAACAAAATGTTGTTTAAAAACGACCTTACAAAGTTAAACTGCACCCTACAAAGTACAAATACATTTCGTGCGCGCAACGTATTGGCAAACTCCTCTGTAAAAGTAACTAAAAGCAGAGATAGTGGGGATGTCTGAGAGGACATTTATTTACGAATGAGTGAACGTCTCCTGTATGAGGAATAACGACCTGAAGCACTAGCAAGAGGCTGGCGTATAGCGCGAAGCCCATACTCGGTACTGCAGTGACCGTTAATCGTTTCAAGTCTCGTGGGTATATCTGCATGCTTGAATACTATCAACAAATTCGGTCAAGTTAATGAAGGTTGTGTATGTCCACGAGGTATAATAGCTTTGATAAACCTATTTTCGAAGGGGATGAGCACAACTCGCTTACGCAGGTTGGTGTGAGCCGAGCAGGCATCAGGATAATCTGGTGAGCCTTCTACTCGATTATAGGGCGCTTTTCTTTTCATCGAGTCATTTGTCGAGTTTTGAAAGTGTCAACTCCTGCGAACCATATTTCCAAATACTATTCCCTAGATCAAACAATTTTTGTTTGTCGGTATCAACCACTTTCGCAAATATATTACAAGCGTCTAACCCTTTTCCTTCACCGTAATAAATACCAAAACAATTTGCTGTCTTTGTCCTGCTTGGTTTTGTTGGTCCGAATACAACTTCTCCAGGTTCTGCAAATACTGAAGCATTCTCTTGAATAATGTCTAGTTTTGGAACATTGTCTATCCAAATTTCTTGTCCAGAAACTCTTGCGTGGTTAAATGTTCTTGAAAATGGTAAAATATTTTGAAAAGCTATAGATGTAACTGGTGCAGTGTCGACATAAAATTCAAATTTTATTTCCTGTCCATCTTGAGTTGTTATTTTAAATCCATTCATATTATTTTCTCTTGTCGTTAATGTTTGTTTCGTCAGCTAAAATGCTCTATATCGTTTTGAAGCTAATCAAAGGAGGGGAATTTTGCCACAAATGTTAATACGGAAAATTGAAAATTCGGTTTGCACAATTGTGTCTGCGAAGCATGAACCCCGCTTTTGAGGTAGCTGCTGTGTGTACCAGCAATGGCAAACTCCTCTGTAAAAGTAGCTAAATTCAGAGAGAGAAAGGATGTTTGAAATGGCATTTATTTACTAGGAAGTGAACGTCACCTGTGTGCGGGGTAAGGACACGAAGCACTAGCAAGTGGCTAGCGCCTACCACGAAGCCCCATACTCTGCAATGCCGTGACCCTTAATCGTTTCAAGTCTCGTGGGTATATCTCCATGCTTGATTACAATCAACAAGATCGGTCAAGTTAATGAAGGTTGTGTATGTCCTCGAAGTATAATAGCTTTGGTAAACTTATTTTCGAATATGATGAGCTTAACTCGCTTAATCATGCTGGTGCGAGCCGCGCAGACATCAGAGTAATCAGTGATGGCGTCTACTCGATTATCGGTAGTAGTTCTTTTATTTCGTCTGGTCGGCGTTTTTCCAATAAATTACTGTCGCAATATATCCTGCGATACAAGTTAGAATTAAAATTAAATAGCTGTATTTGTCTAGCAAGTTTTTGAATGCACCACCAGCTCCGCTATAAAGTCCTGGGATTGACCAAGGAAAATAGGATCCATATCCTATGGCTGCAATAACCTGTGCTAATACTAAAGTCAACGCAACAAAGCCTAAAGGTGCGAGATAACCCTTGCCTAAAAGAGCAAAGAAAGGAATTGGAACACCAATTAAAATTGTGAGAATTGTAGTAATAAAATAGTCAGTTAGGAGTGGGTAAAGAACATTAATTTTAGTTGACGGCAGTTGCAAAATTGTTCCGATGAGCAGTCCAATTATAAGGTTAGAAACCACAAGTGCTAAACACCAAATTATATAAATAATAAATTTTGCGTTCAAGATTCTTGTTCGAGAAGTAGGTAGCGAAAGTAAGTCCTTTACAGTTCCGTCTGAATATTCACGTCCGAAAAGCCAACTTGCTACAAACCCAAAAGCCAAAACACCACCAACCCCAACGGTTTGTTTCAATAAATCTAAATAGGATTTCCAATTAGCTTCCATGTTCATAGCTTTAGCTTTGGCTGCAAGTCCACCCCCTTGGGTAACAGCATCTGGGTCTTGAATAATCATAATAAATGCGCCTCCCATAATTGGAGCTAAAGCAAAAGCAATAAATGTCCACCAAAGTGTATTGGCATATTTCACTTTCATTAATTCAGACTGAAATGCTAGTACCTGTTGTTTCATTTATACTTTGTTTCTGATAGTTCTTAAAAAATACATTTCTAAATCTTCAGTAAACAAATACACTTGTTTTGGTGGAAGATTATTTTCAACTAACAACTTTGAAATATTTTCAGGATTTGCAATCGCCTCACTATTGGTAACTTCTATTTCATTATTTTCTGTCAATACTGCTTTGTAATTTGAACTTATCAACTGTTGAACAGCTTTCCTATTGTCAACGGTCGTCACTATAATTTTTTTGATTAGTTGGTCTGTCAATTCGTTTGTGGTCAATTCTTTTACCAATTTTCCTTCATGAATAATGCCTATACGATTGGCAATTTTAGAGATTTCACCAAGTATATGGCTTGAAAGAAAAACTGTTGAGCCATTATTTGAAAAGTCTTTGAGCAATTCCCTTACTTCTACAATTCCTTCGGGGTCTAAGCCGTTAATTGGCTCGTCAAGTATTAAAAGTTTTGGTTTGTGCATCAGTGCTTTTGCTAAACCTAGCCTTTGTTGATTGCCAAGTGATAAAACATTCGCTTTTTTGTCTTTATAGTTAGTTAGTTTTAATTTTTCTATGATGTCGTCAATTAATTTAAGATTGGTTAGTTGTCGCAGTTTAAAATAAACCTTTAAATTCTCGATTACTGAAAGGTTGGGATAAGAGTAGGGTGTTTCCACCAAGTAACCGATGTCATTCCATTGGTTAAATCGCGGCGTAAGTTGCTTGCCGAATAAACTAATGTTGCCTTTGTCCGGTTTAATCATACCAAGAAGCATACGTATTAAAGTCGTTTTACCAGCACCATTTAGTCCAAGAAATCCATAGATCTCACCTTCTCTAACATGAATAGAAATGTCGTCAGAAGCAGGAGTTGTCCCGAAGAATTTTGATAAAGTATCTGTCTTTATTATGTCCATTTGATATTTTGTGGCAGTCGTTTTACAATTACATCTAATGTTTTTTAGCTTGGCGAAGTGGTGGAAATCGAAGAACTAAACTTTCAGTTTTGCATTCAAGTTCAAATGAAAAATTGAACTTGAATCTAGCACTGAACTCGTTTTTTGCCAAACGCCTGTGTGTGCCACGAATGGCAAACTCCTCTGTAAAAGTAGCTAAAATGAGAGAAAGTAGGGATGTATGTGAGGACATTTGTTAACTGAGGATTGAAAGTCTCCTGTATGCGGGGTAACGACCCGAAGCAATAGCAAGTCCCAAGGGTGTGAGCCGAGAGGTTCGGTCTGAAGTAAGGGGGACTGCCCAGATGAGCGCTAAAGAGGCTGAATCTCATGCGGTTGGGAGTAAATCCAAGTCATGCTTATGCATGGGGTAAGACGAGGAAGGGTGGCTGGCGCATAGCTCAAAGCCCCATACTCGGCACTGCAGTGACCGTAAATCGCCTGAAGTCGCGTGGGTATATCTCCATGCTTGAATATTATCAACAAATTCGGTCAAGTTAATGAAGGCCCTGTATGTCCCCTTCGAAAAATAGATTTGGGAAATCTATTTTTCGAAGAGGAGGAGCGCAGCTCGCGCACGAAGGGTGGCCTGAGAGGCGCAGACATCAGAGAAATCTGGTGAAGCCGTCTATTCTATTCTAAACAGGCCTTTTTTACTGCTTCAAAAATTTCAAAGTTAGAACACCACCTTCTCCTATCACTTTTATGAAGTAAAATCCATTATTGAGCTCCGTACATGTTATAGTTTGGTATTTTAGATTGTTGGAAGAGAAATTAGGATCTAATACTCCTGTTTTTACAACTTGACCGGATAAGTTTATAATTTGATAATTGCTACCTTTATCAAACCCTAATATGAAATTTCCTGTATTTGGATTAGGGTATAATCTTAATTGATTATCCACTAACGGAGTAACGAAAATATTACTGGTCAAATCTTTATATTTTTTGACACTAATTCTACCATTTTGATCCCCATCCCGATAAGCAACATAGGGCACACTTTCAGTATCCACTGCTAGTGATTGGTTATCTGCGATAGTGGTAAAACCTGGTAACCCCATGTATTTCCAATTGATCCCATCATATTTCATAACACTAGTTTTGCCACTATTGCTTTCGTCCCGGAAAGCAACGATAAGGTTGCCATTGGCATCTGATTCGAGGTTACAAGATGCTGTAGCTCCTCCGGCCAGGTTTTCTTTGATTAATTCCCATTCGCCGTTAGTGAATTTGTAGATATTCAATAATTGAACGCCAACTCCAATAGTTAGTGCTGCAAACACGTCTCCATTTGAAGTGACAGCAACATCATGATCATAATAGGTTTGACTACTTGGTTCAACGTAACCTCCTAATTGGTTCCATTGACTACCATCCCAACGAGTTACTTCAGAGTAAGTAATATTCTGACCGTCCGTTCCATAAATCAAAATGGGGTTACCAGATTCATCTAAATTAAACCGATTCCATACGGCATAATTGTCTGAGGCCTCTCCTAGAGACTTCCAATCCGTCCCATCAAATTGATGAATAATTGTAGAAGCAGGAGGAGCAAAATGCACAGTAAACAATGTTCCGTCACTTGCTTCTATTACATCGGTCATTAGAAAAACATCACCTGGAAGTTTACTTCCTAATTGATCCCATTTACTTCCATTCCATTTTGAAATTACCCCTTCAGAGAAAACAATAGGCATTCCATCCAATCCGACAGCCATTGAAACATCAAAAGCACTGGCCGGCAAACCATTTCCCAATTGCATCCAGGTGTCATTTAAGAATTCATAAACGAAAGCCTGATTTTTATCCAGGTCGGCACCAATTACAAAAGGTATTCCTTCAGGGCTGATTTTTATACCAATTGAATAAGCTTTAAAATCATTAAAACCTTCTTTACCAACCTGAATCCAATCCTCTTGTGGTTCACCTATGGTTATTTGAAAGCTTTGTTCTACATCCCATGTTCCATCATTAACATTAAGCGTAACATCGAATGTACCTAGTTGGGTAGGGGTGCCGGTTAATGAAGCAAAACCATCTCCCAAGTCATTCAAAGAAAGTCCCGCAGGTAAACTTGTCAATGCGGAAATCGTCAAATTACCATGCTCGGGGTCATGTGTTACAATTGCATATTGATAATTCAAACCAAGAAACCCTTGCTCTTGTGGTGAAGAGTGGAAGAAAGGTTTCGCATTAGCGTAGCCAGGCAAGTAATCACTTTTACCTGCATTAAGAACAACACCGGAACTAGCATCTACTAATATTCCAGCCACATGAACATATTCCTCATTATATTCATTTGGCAAAGTATAAGTATAGGTATAACTATGGGTCTCACCGCTAATAATAGAGTTGGGCAAGCTGCTTGGGGCACCTAGAAGTCCACCTGGTAAATACCGACCAACATGGTTATACACCATAATAGAGGCAGATACAGGATTGGGTAAATCCTCATAACCTCCCATTGTCCCTGCATTGCCACCTGAGTAAGAATTAGATTGATCGTAAGCCGGGGCTGGTCCAGTTACACCATCTTCTATTACGATAGCAGCCAAGCGATAATCACCATTCAGGTCTGCTTCAAAATTGGCACTTACTGTCATGGTTAATAAACGAGTAGAGGCTTCCCAAGTGGTGGAAACAGAAATTCCAGCAGGGGGTATCAATGCCAATTGCTTTGCCATGTCTTGTGGTAAATCTGTAAAAGGATCCAGATCACTTATAGATGTTCGATCTAGCCATCCATTGGGTATCCCTATAAAAGGCATACTATTAGAATAGTCCTCATCATCCATTGGATCTCCTTGGTGAACAGCAACAAATACAAATTGTCCAGGGTAGTTGGCCTGAAGTTCTTTTCCATACACATCTCCCCTGGGGCACCACTGGCACCAAGTACCTGTTCCTTCTTCAATAAGTACTACTTTTTGAGCTTGAGCGAAACTTGCAACTGAAATAATGGTAGATAAGATAATTGTAATTAGTTTTTTCATGCCTTTTAGATTTAATATTTTGATTAGTTAACTATTATTGATATAAAGTATTCATTTATTCAAATACATTTCAAATATCTAACCAAGGCTTGGATTCTCCCAAAATAGGACACCTATGGTTAAAGCTAAAGGTATAAAATATTATTATCAACATATTTTTTTGACACTTTTTTTCTTTTTAGTTTCCACATTTTTAGTTGAAAACTATGCAGCCGATCTATGCAATTCACAAGGTCGTTTATTATCAATTTTGAAATTGAATTGATGGTAATTCTGCTTGGATTATAGCCGTTTTCCGATTCCATGTAACCAAAACCAAATTAATACCCACTAGAGTAATTTTCTTTGAACGTTTGTTGAGACCGCTGTGTGTGCCACGAATAGCAAACTCCTCTGTAAAAGTAGCACAATTCAGAGAGAGTAGGGACGTCTGAAAGGACATTAATTAACCAGGGAGTGGAAGTCTCCTGTGTACGGGGTAACGACCCGAAGCACTAGCAAGCCCCAAGGGTGTGAGCCGTGAGGTTCGATCTGAAGTAAGGGTGAACGAAGAGAAGTTTCTGAAGGAAACCAAAGACATATTGATGTCTTTGTCGGAGAGAACAGCGAAGCGGTAGCAAAGTCGGGTACTGAGGAACACGAACCTGATAAAAATGGGAGTAGATCCGGCTCATGCGTATGCATGGATTAGGACGAAGGAGGGAGCGCAGCACGCCCACTCAGGGTGGTGTGAGAGGTGTAGACATCAGAGTAATCTGGTGAGGCCGTCTACTTGATTAGGCAAAGTTATTTAACTACTCGTTTTTAAAAATATTTAGATAATAAAGATTAAAGTCATCGGAATTAGCAATTGCAATATCTATCCAGCCGTCAGAATTAATATCTCCTATTGTCACACTATAGGTTCCTGAAGATCTTTCCGTTAAATTGATTTCCTCAAAAGTATTTCCATTTTGGTTTATGAAAACAGTATTTGGTTTATGGTAATTACCAGTAACAATATCCATAAAACCATCTTTATTAAAATCAGCCAATGCAATACTATAGGTGTCTATGTCCTTGCCACCAAATGCGAGAGTGTCTTTGAAGGTGAATTTTGTACTTCCAAAGTATATAATATTGGCAGCATTAATATTCCCCGTAACAATATCCAGAATGCCATCATTGTTCATATCTGCCACTCCAACAGCACGGGTTTCAAAAGTTCCTGTACCAAAATCTAGTTTTTTTTCAAATTCCCGATTGCCATGGTTAATGAAAATTTCATTCGGAACATTATCTCTGTTGGCAAGTACAAGATCAAGCAGGCTATCACCGTTTAAATCACATATGGCAATATCAATTGTAGAGTTTTGCTTGGTTTGTAATTTTACACAATCAAATTTCAGTTTTCCATTGTTATAGCAAATCATATTTTGTCCACCTCTGTTGGTAATAATAAAATCGATGAACCCATTATTGTCCAAGTCCCCCAACGCGATATTCCTGGCATTAGAAACTGCCCCAACTTCTGAGTGAAATGTAAACCTTCCAGAACCATTGTTTAGATAAATTCTATGAGGTGCATTGTCGTTTATTTCAACAATGTCTAAATCTCCGTCGTTATCCAAGTCAACCAATTCTGCTGCATAGCTAGTTGAGCTCAAATCATCTAATGGACGCATTACATTAAAACCCTTACCGGAATTGTAGAAAATATAATTTGTTTCAGACCAATGTCGTCCATTAGCAATTATTGCATCAATCTTTCCATCATTATTAATGTCCCCCAAGCTAATTGATGCACTTCGATGTTTAGTAGTGCCAAAACTGAACATAGGTTCGTTAACGTTCATATCGTTTACCGAATAAAACCCCCGGTTTTGAGCTAATGCTGACATGGGAATTAGAAGAAAAGAGAAATAAATAAGTTTTTTCATATAATTGTGCCTAAAGTTTCGCGCATAAACTCAGTTGCGGAAATGTAATCTGATTCCGCTCGGAGTAAAGCAAATATACTTGAATTTCGTGAACATTATTCTACTCAAAAGCAGCAATTTATTTTATGCGTTGTGTGTGCCACGAATGGCAAACTCCTCCGTAAAAGTAGCTAAATTCAGAGAGAGTAGGGATGTCTGAAAGGACATTTATTAACTATGAAGTGAGAGTCTCCTGTGTGCGGGGTGAGGAACCGAAGTAATAGCAAGTCCCAAGTGTGTGAGCTGTGAGTTTTGAAATGAAGTAAGGGGGATTGCAATGGTTGGTACAGAAGAAGACGAATCTTACACGAATGAGAGTAAATCCGGATCATGCGTATGCATGGAGTAGGAGGCAAAAAGGTTGCTGACGCTCAGAGCAAAGCCCTAGACTCGGTACTTCAGTAGCGTAAATCAATTGATGTCTCGTGAGTATATATCTATACATGAATATTATCAACAAATTCGTTCAGATTAATGAGGGTCATGTATGTCCTTGAGAAATAATAGCATTGGGAATCGTATTATCCTAAGAGGAAGAGCTCAGGTCTCGGACGTTGGGTGGTGTGAGAGGCCTAGGCATTGAATTAATCTAACTAATCATCTGCATCACCCGACTCTCTCACCGAAGATGTATCGTTTAAAGTTTACATTAATTTTATTGATTCAAAAACACACGAATAGTTTTTAGATAAAGTTCAGGTTGCTCCACTGAAATGGAATGTCCCGCATTGGGAATTATTTTCAACTGATGATTTTTAAACAGTTCTAAATACTCATTGGTAAATCCCCACGGTTGATTGTCACATTGACCTTTCATTATTAAAATTGGAATTTTACTGTCTTTTAATTTAGGTCGTGTGTCTTGAATTGAATTGAAACTTTGGGCTGTCATTATTTGCGCATAAAATCCTCCGCCTCCTTCTGCTTTTAATGCTAGCGAGGTATCGCACACTGTCGCTTTGTTCAATTCACCATTAAGATAAGTTTGAAAATCGTCTACCTCTTTATCAGATGCTAATTTCCTGCCGAATTTTTTTGCCCAAAATGTAATTGCTTTAGATCTTAAGCTTTGGCATTTTTCATTTGCCTCTCTATTAGAGTATGATGGCTTTTTCAAATTTAAACTGTCAGGTGGATATGCGTGCAATTGTTCCTCACGCATTGGTTGAATAGAACCTGGTCCAATGAGAATAATTCTTTCAACTTTGTCGGGATTGTTGGCAACGAATAAAGTAGCAAGAATTGCTCCCCATGATTGTCCAATTAAAATTACTTTTTCAGCAGCTATTTTCTTTATTATTTCTTCCAAATCTTTTTTGTGTCTGTCCGCAGTATATTCATTGATGTTTGTTAATCTTTCAGATTGTCCGCTACCAATCTGGTCGTATAAATAAACATCATAGCCGTCTTCTGACAATTGAGACAGGTTTTTAATATTCCTATTGGAAATAAAACCACCTGGTCCTCCATGCAAATAAATAATTGGAAAAGGTTTCTTCGCACTTTTTGAGGGTATGAGCGTATAGCCAATCTTTGAACCCGTAACCAAGTCCCAATATTGCGTGCCTTGTATCGTTTGTGATTGTGGAACATCGTATGTTCTCGGAATGAATGCTACTAGTAGATATATTGTTATGATTAACGGCAAAGCATACTTGATAAATTTGAAAAACTTTTTTTTCATAATAATCTTTGTCAAAATTAATTTCTTACAGTCAATTTAATGTTAGAAGTGTCCTCCGTATGACCCGCAAAGGTTTGGCGCTTGGCGAAGGTAGAGATATTCACCACAAATGGGTCTGTGGAGCACTAAGCCGGCAATTATTTTTGTAGGTACTGAACGGCAAACTTCTTTGTAAAAGTAGCTAAAATCGGAGAGAGAAAGCATGTCTGAGAGGACATTTATTAAGATGGTAGTGAAAGACTTCTGTACATGGGTTAATGACCCGAAGCACTAGTAAGCCCCATACTCGGTGCTTCAGAAAGCGTAAATTACTTGAAGTTTCGCAGTTACATCTCCATGCTTGAATGCTATCAATTAAATCGATCAGGTTTATGAAGGCCTTGTGTGTCCTCGAAACAAAATAGATTGGGGGGATCTATTTTTCGAAGGTGAGGAGCGAAGATCGGGCACTCAGGATGCTGTGAGCCGCGCAGACATGGAAGCAATCCGGTGAGGCCGTCTACTCGATTATCGCTATTATTTCTTTCATTTCGTCTGGTCAGCGTTTTTCCAATAAATTACTGTCGCAATATAGCCTGCGATACAAGTTAGAATTAAAATTAAATAGCTGTATTTGTCTAGCAAGTTTTTGAATGCACCACCAGCTCCGCTATAAAGTCCTGGGATTGACCAAGGAAAATAGGATCCATATCCTATGGCTGCAATAACCTGTGCTAATACTAAAGTCAACGCAACAAAGCCTAAAGGTGCGAGATAACCCTTGCCTAAAAGAGCAAAGAAAGGAATTGGAACACCAATTAAAATTGTGAGAATTGTAGTAATAAAATAGTCAGTTAGGAGTGGGTAAAGAACATTAATTTTAGTTGACGGCAGTTGCAAAATTGTTCCGATGAGCAGTCCAATTATAAGGTTAGAAACCACAAGTGCTAAACACCAAATTATATAAATAATAAATTTTGCGTTCAAGATTCTTGTTCGAGAAGTAGGTAGCGAAAGTAAGTCCTTTACAGTTCCGTCTGAATATTCACGTCCGAAAAGCCAACTTGCTACAAACCCAAAAGCCAAAACACCACCAACCCCAACGGTTTGTTTCAATAAATCTAAATAGGATTTCCAATTAGCTTCCATGTTCATAGCTTTAGCTTTGGCTGCAAGTCCACCCCCTTGGGTAACAGCATCTGGGTCTTGAATAATCATAATAAATGCGCCTCCCATAATTGGAGCTAAAGCAAAAGCAATAAATGTCCACCAAAGTGTATTGGCATATTTCACTTTCATTAATTCAGACTGAAATGCTAGTACCTGTTGTTTCATTTATACTTTGTTTCTGATAGTTCTTAAAAAATACATTTCTAAATCTTCAGTAAACAAATACACTTGTTTTGGTGGAAGATTATTTTCAACTAACAACTTTGAAATATTTTCAGGATTTGCAATCGCCTCACTATTGGTAACTTCTATTTCATTATTTTCTGTCAATACTGCTTTGTAATTTGAACTTATCAACTGTTGAACAGCTTTCCTATTGTCAACGGTCGTCACTATAATTTTTTTGATTAGTTGGTCTGTCAATTCGTTTGTGGTCAATTCTTTTACCAATTTTCCTTCATGAATAATGCCTATACGATTGGCAATTTTAGAGATTTCACCAAGTATATGGCTTGAAAGAAAAACTGTTGAGCCATTATTTGAAAAGTCTTTGAGCAATTCCCTTACTTCTACAATTCCTTCGGGGTCTAAGCCGTTAATTGGCTCGTCAAGTATTAAAAGTTTTGGTTTGTGCATCAGTGCTTTTGCTAAACCTAGCCTTTGTTGATTGCCAAGTGATAAAACATTCGCTTTTTTGTCTTTATAGTTAGTTAGTTTTAATTTTTCTATGATGTCGTCAATTAATTTAAGATTGGTTAGTTGTCGCAGTTTAAAATAAACCTTTAAATTCTCGATTACTGAAAGGTTGGGATAAGAGTAGGGTGTTTCCACCAAGTAACCGATGTCATTCCATTGGTTAAATCGCGGCGTAAGTTGCTTGCCGAATAAACTAATGTTGCCTTTGTCCGGTTTAATCATACCAAGAAGCATACGTATTAAAGTCGTTTTACCAGCACCATTTAGTCCAAGAAATCCATAGATCTCACCTTCTCTAACATGAATAGAAATGTCGTCAGATGCAGGAGTTGTCCCAAAGAATTTTGATAATGTATCTGTCTTTATTATGTCCATCTGATATATTGTGGCGGTTGTTTTACGATTACATCTAATGCTTTTTAGCTTGACGAAGTGGTGGAAATCGAAGCATTAAACTTTCAGTTTTGCATTCAAGTTCAATTGAAAAATTGAACTTGAATCTAGCACTGAACTCTGGTGAGGCCTTATACTCGATTGTACATCGTTTATTCCGTTTCAAATTTTTCCTAATTATTTGATAACGCTGGTTGTTGCATACTTATACAATGAATTCCGCCACCTCCCAAATTCACAGCTAGGGCATCAATCATAATTACTTTTCGGTTGGGGAAAACAGATTGTAAAATTTGGGCAGCCTTTTCATCTTTTGATTTTAACTCTAGGGGCATTCCTTCTCTCCAACACCTCTGACCAATAATTACTTTGTTGGTAATGATAAAGTTGAGATAGCTTAACGCAGCCATAACTTTTACACTTTCCCCATCAGGGAACTTAATTCCATTTCCATAATCAAGCGTTTTAATGTATTCATATACATAATCTCCAGGATTCAATGTATTGTAAATCGTTCCGGGTAGTGGCATTCTAATGATAGTAAATGGTTGACCATCATGGTCAGTTGCTTTGGATAATATTTCATAATTTTCCTCAATTCGTTTGTTGTTTTCAAAAGCGATTGGGTCATCCAATTCCTTGCTATCTATTTGTGCCAAAAGGATTGTGGAATCATTTACAAAACGAACAAATTCATCTACGTGACCATTTGTAGTAACAACCGTATAAGCTTTTGTTCCATCTGCTGTTGTAATAGGGCCGAGGAAGGTGTGGTCATCTTCAACCAAGCCTTGTTTTAACCAGATTACTTTCTTTGTTCCTAGCAACCGTTTGTATTCGGCTTCCATTTGCAATTTGCTCATATTGGGATTTCTGCCTTTTTCGACAGCTTCTGAAGTTATCAAAGTACCTTTTCCATTGACCTCTCTATTTCCACCTTCACTAATCATTGAACTCGAAATTACGGGCAATTTAAAATGTTTTGCAACCCGAACATCATACATTTCTTCCGTTTTGGTGTCAACATCCAAAGTGTCCGCATATCCCCAAGAATTAAAATTAAAGTCTGCAATAGCAAATGTCTTTTGATTGGTTTCTACAAATATGGGTCCCATATCTCTTGTCCAGATTTCAAAAGAAGGTATTTCCAAAAGCTTCAGTCGTTTCTGTTCTCCAAAACGGTTTTTTAAAGTTTCACTAGCTTTGTTAAGAAGTTCTTTGTTTTTGCAGGTTACTACGATGTCTATATCGTCAATTAAAGCTTCTATAATCGAAAGGGTGACTTTTTCAACAGATTCACTTTCTTTATGATTGGTAGCTGGCCATATCAACCAAATTGCTTCTTGAGTTTCAAACTCGGCTGGTTGATTTATAACCACTAAATCTCTATTTTTCTTTGGCGAAGCACAAGAAATTATTAATAAA
>ERZ724510.1189-NODE-1189-length-14660-cov-4.942622_pt1 | contig 14660 bp, 10 predicted proteins | sample MGYA00376043_ERZ724510 | MGnify/ENA primary metagenome ERZ724510 (study PRJEB28724, sample SAMN07190888) | wastewater metagenome | isolation source: influent of sewage treatment plant in Hong Hong | place: USA: Christiansburg, Virginia | collected 2016-03-01 ... | reverse complement strand
ATGGGAAATCTGTTTTGGTACCTTCTGTTATCTATTTTGACGAAAATGATCTCGCTTCAATAGGAGAAATAGCCAAGGATAAACTTATTTCAGATCCATCCAGAACAATTTTTTCTGTCAAAAGGCTAATGGGTAGATCTTTTAATGATGTTGAAAATTCTAAAGATTTTTTCAGTTACGAGATCCTCGACACGGATGTTGAAAGCCTTGTGAAAGTTAAGTCCGGCAAAAAATACTATACACCAGTGGAGCTCTCTGCCATCATCCTCAAAGAATTGAAAGCAAGGGCAGAATTAGTTTTGAATCAAGAAGTCCATGAATGCGTGATCACTGTCCCTGCATATTTCAATGACAGTCAACGCCAGGCTACAAAGGACGCTGGAAAGCTAGCTGGCTGGAATGTCCTTCGTATCGTCAATGAACCGACAGCTGCAGCATTGGCATATGGATTCGATAAGACATCCGAAAAGAGTAAAAACATTGCAGTTTATGACTTGGGTGGAGGCACCTTCGACTTGAGTGTTTTAACATTGGAGGACGGCATCTTCGAAGTATTATCGACCAAAGGTGATACCTGGCTCGGTGGAGATGATATTGATCAGGCTATTTTGCAGCTTATCGCAACAAAATTTCAAATAGATCTTGATACATTAAGTTCTTCTGAGCGCCAACAGCTCAGACTATTAGCAGAGGAAAGCAAGAAACAGTTATCTCAAAAAGACGATCACTCATTTATCTTTCTAGGTAAGGAAATAACAGTGAATAAAGCTGCTGTGGATGCCGCAATCCAACCAATAATTCAAAAAACTATTGACCTAACTATTAATGCATTAAAAGATGCTGAGTTAAAAACTCAAGATATCGATGATATAATAATGGTAGGCGGATCAACCAGAATTCCGGCTGTGAAAGATGCTGTCAGTAAATTCTTTGGTAAAAAAGTAAATGACTCAATTGACCCTGATCAGGTGGTAGCTCTGGGAGCGGCTGTACAGGCAGATATTCTTGCCGGGAATCAAAGTAACCTACTTTTATTGGACGTCACTCCGCTTTCTTTAGGTATTGAGACCATGGGAGGCCTTATGGATGTGATAATTCCAAGAAATACAAAAATTCCGTCTTCAGCAGGACGCAATTATACCACTTCAATAGATGGACAGATCAATCTCAAAATTGCAGTTTATCAAGGAGAAAGAGATCTAGTTCAAAATAATAGAAAACTTGGAGAATTCATTTTAAAAGGCATTCCTCCTATGTCTGCCGGTTTGCCTAAAATAGAAGTTTCTTTTTGGGTAGATGCAGACGGAATACTCATTGTGCGTGCTAAAGAACTTAGATCAAATACTGAAACAAAAGTTGAGATCAAAGCACAATATGGCATCAGTGAGGAAGAAATGGCCTTAATGCTAATTGATTCGATCAAAAATGCTCAGACAGATATAGACTCAAAAGCATTGATCGAAGCACGAAATGAGGCACAAAACGTTATTCAATCTTCAGAAAAGTTTGTTAAAAATCACCAACTAATATTTAGTGAGGAACAATTATTGCCATTAATGATGACCGTAGATGAGTTGAGAAAAAGTATAAAAGGAAGTGATAAGGACCTAATTAATGATATCATGCATCAGTTGGATCAGATCGGAAGGCCTCTAGCTGAAATAGCAATGGATAAAACTATTAGGGAGTCGTTGACGGGTAAGTCGATTATCTAACTGAAGATTCGGACACTTAATCATCAATGAAAATATAGATGGTATTTAACTAAAAGTCTGAAATTTGAAATTTGAAATCAGAATCTTGCCTGACAAGGTGCAACGACGGCGGGCTTGCCCGACAAAGTGCAACGACGGCGGGGAAACTCCGATGATTGTTTCGCTCATATGAAATCATTTAACTAAATATAGAAAATTCTAAAACTGAAATTACTATTTTATAATTATTGTTAAGACCGGTGTAAGAGGAAAATTTATTATGCAATTTACTAATATTTATTTTATTGACGACCAGCACGATAAGTAATTCAAATTACTAGTTATTTTAAAAAGAATGAAAACTAATCTTCTAACCTACATAATATTACTGTATACAGGAGTCCTCTCAGGTCAAAAAGATCATCTTTTCGGCGAGATTCAAAAGATCATTAAGAACGAAGAAGATGTTGACCTGAGCAGTGCTTCAGGTACAATGATAGCAGTATTAGACTGGGATTCCACTTACACCTATTCAATTGGCACTTTATCAAAAGAATCAAACATTCCGGTCTCTGACACGACTATTTTCCAGGTGGGAGGTCTATCTCATGCACAACTTACAATGCTTGCATATCAAATGTTTGAATTGGGGTTGATCTCTCAGTCAGACTCTTTAAAAAAATTCAAAATAGCACCTTTTAAAGATTCCTGGATCAATGATCTTACGATAGGCCAACTGATGTCGCATACTTCAGGTTTGCCAAAGATTCTTCCTGAATTAACACCATTCAAGTCCGATCCGGACGATTCATACATAAACATACCAGCAGATACTATTGACAAATATCTTGCAATTTGGAGTAAAGTAAACACTGCAAATAAACTCTCCACTCATTCACAATACAATTACTACCTGCTTGGGAAGATACTTTGGATGGTAACAGACACAAGGGTCCATAAAGAAGGAAGTTTTATTCCTGAAATGAAAAACACTTTTTACAAGGATGTTGAAGATTATAAAAATAGTGAAATCCCGACACTATATACAGCGCAAGGCAGAAAGGTAGGATTCGAACATCTCAATGGATTCATGCCGGCTATGGGTCTCCTCACTGACCTTCATGATCTTATCATACTTAGTCAGGTGTATTTAAGATTGTCCGGAAAAGATGATTTTAAAAAATTTGCTCTAGAAATCAATGCTAATGATAAAAAAAATATAAAAGAAAGCTTTAGCAGTGGAGGATTCAGATGGGTCAAAACAAAAAAAAGTGGGAACTTATATTTTATGACTGGGGTTATGAAAGGATGTTCAGCATTTCTTGGTTTTGTACCTCAGACCCAAACTTGCGTCATAATATTAAGTAACTCAGGTCAATCAATACATTCTTTGGGCATGCACATCCTCAGAATGATCAATTATCAATTTACAAGGACTTATTAATTATGTCTAAAAACAAAAAAAATAGAGACGGGGTCGTTTATTCAACCAATCCTGACTTTAACTACAATTTTTTTTCGGATGCGTTACAAAGTTCTGAAGATGTTGAAAAGAATAAAATTGCATTACGTGTAGCAATAGACAGAAAACAACGTGGTGGAAAGGAAGTAACGCTCGTCACAGGATACACAGGCAGGATAGAAGAACTTGAGTCTTTAGGAAAGCAGCTAAAAAACAAATGTGGTGTTGGTGGCACAGCCAAAGACAATGAGATCATTCTTCAGGGCAATCACAAAGAAAAAGTTATTAAACTATTAATAGAACTTGGGTATTCAGGCACAAAAGGCACGGGAGGTGGCTAAAAGATAAAACACATGTAAAATATTTTTATATTACCTTTGCATATTTATTAGATTAAATTTTAAAACAAAAAATAATATGAATAAATTAATTTTTTTCCTTCTTTTTGCCCTCTCATTAGGTGCTTGTAAAAATGAATCAAAAGAAATGAAGTCCGCCGATGAGGCTAATGTAGAGATGGGCACCACGGACGCGATTACACTCACTGAAGCTCCTACCCTATCTGATCCTGCGGCTCAGGAATATATAAAGGAATACGATGCTTTTCTAGCGGAATATACTGCAGCAGTGGAATCAAAAGATCAGGTAAAACTTCAGGAATTAGGCACTAAAATGATAACATTATCATCTAAAGGCACTGAAGCTCTGGCTAATTTAACTGGTGATGATGCAGTAAAACTTACAGAGTACATTAAGATGAGAGCCAATGAGTTCGCCAGAATCTCTGGAGGAGCTAAATAATTTAAATATTTATCAATTACAAATTATTATAACATGAAAAAAATTGTTCTTTTCGTTTTTTTAGCATTTGCTATGGGTGCTTGCAAAAAAACTGCTACTACAGAGACAACTGAGACTAAAGTTGAAGAAACATCAACTTCTGTGCCTATGCCGGAAACAGAGTCTTCCGCTGTGAAAGATTACATGCAAGCATATGATGCTTACCTAATTGAGTATACTGAGGCAATGAAAACTAAAGATCAAGCCAAAATGGTGGAATTGGGCAATAAAGGAAAAGAACTTTCAGCTAAAGGGAGTGAAGCTCTTAAGCAAGCTCAAGGAGATGACCTTACGAAGTTGACAGAATATATGAAAGCAAAAACAGATGAATTTGTAGCAATTTCCCAAGGGAAATACTAAAGACCATCTTTACAGATAAGGCCACCTTTCTCGAAAGAAAGGTGGTTTTTTTATGCCAGGTATTTTCCTACAATTGGCATCCTGCGCCCCATGCCGAAAGCCTTGGGTGAAACTCTGATCACAGGAGCGGTTTGCTCTCGCTTAAATTCATTCATGTTGACCATTCTCAAAATCCTTGCGACCAAAGCAGCGTCAAAGCCTAAAGCAACGATTTCTTCCGGTCCTTTTCTATTTTCAATATATTCGAATAATACCCGATCAAGATCCTCATATGGCGGTAAGCTATCGCTGTCTTTTTGATCCGGCCTTAATTCAGCGGATGGTGGTTTATAGATTGAATTATGAGGAATTATTTCCTCCATTCTATTGATATAATTAGCAAGAGCGTATACCTCCATCTTATAAACATCACCCAAAACTGCAATTCCCCCACACATATCACCATACAAAGTGCCATAACCTACTGCCATTTCACTCTTGTTACTCGTATTAAGTAAGATATTGCCATATTTATTTGAAATAGCCATAAGTAACATGCCACGTATGCGAGCCTGAATATTTTCCTCCGTAATGTTTGCCTCTTTTCCTATGAATAAAGGCTGCAGTATGGTCTCATAGGCGGAGTACACATCCTTGATCGGTACAATATCGAAACGAATCCCTAACTTTTGTGCCAATAAAATTGCATCTTCTAAACTATGTGAACTACTATATTGAGATGGCATAAGCAATACTCTAACATTTTCTTTTCCAAGAGCATGAGTTGCCAGGACTGCAGTTAATGCAGAATCAATTCCACCAGAAAGTCCTAAAATAGCCGTTTTAAAATTTAATTTCCTGAAATAATCCTTAATACCCAATTTAAGTGCTTCATAGATTAAAGCAATTTTATCTTTTGACTGTTCCCTTTGAATACCACCTATCATGATATCATCCAATTCGTAAACTGAAATATCTTCTTCAAAATATTTCATCTCATCGAATACCATTCCATCACTAGAAACTACAAGTGATCCGCCATCAAAAATTACATCAGTTTGAGCTCCCACATGATTTATGTACATCATAGGAACCTTATATCTGGCTACATTGGTCTGAACAATCGATATTCTTTCTTTGGCCTGCTTGTAGGAGAATGGAGAAGCAGAAACATTGATCATGAAATCCGGTCCTTGTTTGATCAATTCATCCATTGGACATACAGCATATAATGGATTTTCATTGCCAACATTCCAGATATCCTCGCAAATAGTCAAAGCGATCTTATATCCTCTGAAATCAATACATTCAAAATCATTAGCAGGTTCAAAATATCTATATTCATCAAAAATATCATATGTGGGGAGCAATGCCTTATGTGCCACTCCAAGTACTTTACCATCTGCCAGAAAATAGGCTGAATTGAAAAGATCTTTACCTTCCAATACGGGATTAATTGTTGGCGAGCCAACAATGATGGCTATATCTTTGGATTCATGAATCAAGGATTCAATGCTTTGATTGCACTTAGCGATAAAATCACTGAACTCAAGAAAATCCCGAGGTGGATATCCACAAGTTGCCAATTCACCAAAACAAACGAGATCCGCTTTCATTGATCTTGCTTTTTGAATGTAATTTTTCATTTTAGAAAGATTCCCCTCGAAATCTCCGATCATATAATCAAGTTGGGCTAGTGCTATCCGCATAGTTAATCTTTTAGATCAAGTAATATATTCAACATTTGAAATGGAAAGATAAGCTGTTTATAGGAAAAGTACCGAAAATAGTCTTCACCATTCAACACTCATTTGATTATCTTGTTTACCATATTGATATCTCGATTATTACAATTTTAACAAAAATAAATCCTAATTATTACTAATTTCTATCTACTTTCACCACCTCAAATATGTCACAATTTATAGTATCAGCGAGGAAGTACAGGCCTACACGTTTTGCCGACGTGTTGGGACAGGAACATATTTCCCATACGCTCAAGATGGCTTTTTCTCAGGACAAACTGGCTCATGCATTTTTGTTTACAGGACCTCGAGGTGTAGGTAAGACGACGTGTGCAAGGATACTTGCCAAGACCTTGAATTGCCTGGATATGACAGCAGATTATGAGCCATGTGGCAAATGTGAGTCTTGCATATCTTTCGATGACAATGCTTCTTTTTCTATATTTGAACTAGATGCTGCCTCTAATAATAGTGTGGATCACATTCGTAATCTCATCGAACAGGTAAGAATACCACCTCTATCCGGCAAATACAAAGTCTTTATTATTGATGAGGTGCACATGCTATCTACTGCTGCCTTTAATGCTTTCTTAAAGACACTTGAAGAACCGCCGCCTTATGCCATCTTCATACTTGCTACTACGGAAAAGCACAAGATTCTCCCTACGATTCTATCCCGCTGTCAAATATTCGATTTTAGGAGATTGCAGGTGGGTGATATTGTAAAGCAATTAAATATCATAGCATCACAAGAATCTATCAAAGCGGAAGAAGAAGCTCTTCACTTGATAGCGACAAAGGCTGATGGCGCTATGAGAGATGCACTTTCTATATTTGACAGAATAGCCGGAGCTACTAATAATCATATTACTTATGATGCAGTAACTGAGAATCTAAATTTACTTGATTATACTTATTATTTTAAAGTAGTCGATCAGTTGCTTACGGAAGACCTATCCGGCATCATGCTTACGATTGATGAAGTATTGAAAAAAGGATTTGATCCGGAAGTATTCCTTACAGGCCTATCGGAACACTTTAGGCAGTTATTGGTAAGTAAGGATGTGTCGACTATTACTTTGATTGAAAATACAACAGCCATCAGGGACAAATATCTTCATCAGTCTCAGCTTGTAAGTATAGATTATTTGTTGACCTGGATGGAATTATGCAGTGAATGTGACATTAATTTCAGAACCGCCCGCAATAAGAGGCTGCATTTAGAGATGACCATGATCAAAATGATCTTCGTACAATCGATGATCAACGGGACCAATACGGTACCTGTAGACACCAGTGAAAAAAAAAAGCCCCTGAGCCAGTAAAAATAACATTGGCCGAACCTACAGTATCTTCAACTCCGCAGCTTGAGCAGGAACTAAGTCCTGAAGAATCTGATCTTACTCTCATGCAGATTGAACCCTTTAGTCACCAGCTGACAGCCGAGGAGGCAGAGGTCCAGCAGTCTCACATTCATGAGATCAAGACTCCTCCTACTAAACTAGATAAACTTAAGAAATTTGAGGTAGAAGCAAAATCTGTAATGCAGGATCATGCCAATAAGAACAATGAATATCATCTGAAAGAGGTAATTGAACTTATGAATCAGTATAACGAGAAGGCTTCTGTCACCGTAAAACTTATACTTCAAAGTAGATTATTCGATTGTGATGAAGAAAATGTGATCAAATTTACCGTTGGCTCAAATTATGAAAGAGAAACGCTGATAAATGAAACTGCTCTATTGGAATTTCTAAGACACCATTTACGCAATGTCAAAATTACCTTTGGCTTCATTATAGATCCATCATTGATGGGAGATATGAAATCTATGAAACCACTCACCTCAGCAGAAAAATTCAAAATTCTGAATGAGAAAAATCCTCTTGTTCAGAAGCTGTTTGATAGATTGAATGTAAAGATGGAGGAGTAGAGATCAGATGTTAGAGGCTAGAAGTCAGAAGTCAGAAATTAGAAGTCAGAAATTAGAAGTTAGAAATTAGAAATTAGAAATTAGAAATTAGAAATACCGAAGAGCAATTGTGCATATAGAGTTCCCATCTTTTCTAAATTCTATTCGAAGAATAAAATCTCTTTGTGACTTCCCCTAAATTATTGATGGTCAAATAGACATTTGAAAGTATTGCTTGTTCGAGCAAATATGGCTTCATATATCTCAAATCAGCTCTTACATATTTTACTTAATGACTATTTACTCAGGTCTGATTATTCTAAGGCAAAAGAACTTCGCTTTAAAAAAGTTAGATTATAAAAACTAAATGCAGCTGGAAAATTCAATTTAGGCCCTCATTTTCAATTCTCCATTTCAATTCTTTATTTGTAATTAAAATTTCAAACTAAAATTGATTGTAATTCAGCACCATAAGCCAATAACTAGAAGCTAACAGTCAATTATTAATCCTTTGGCTTCCTCTTAGTCTTAAACATTTCTACAGCCTCTTTATCCTTTAAGAATCCAGCTTCAGTAAATGTATGTTGAACGAATTTCTTTACATCCTGATAATCTTTACCACGTTTGTCTGTAAAGTAATCCATCATCCTTCTGACATAAGCCATAGCGGAGTATTCAAGTTGTTGATTGAAATGTTTATTACTGAATAGGTCCATGTAAACGCTGAATGTCTTAAACAATTCAAAGAATTCAGGATAATCATTTGGCTCAGCATTGTCTATCCACTGCTTAAAGTAACGCAATACGGCCTGTCTTACAGCTTCTGCCTGATTAGATAAGCCTTTATAGTCGCCAAGATATTCTCTAACTGCTTCTACAACGTCCACATGCATATAACCTTTGCTATGAAGTTGCTCAACTAGGGTATAATAGGCAAGGATATCATCTTCAATCGCTGTGTCAAGGAATTCTTTAACCTTTTTATCACTATCCGGACCTAGAATCGTTTTATTCTCATACATCTCAATCAGAAATTCGAAATATTCCTCTGAGATGTTCGCATCATCCTTTCTTAATTTATTGAGGATGGTTTTAACATCTGTTCTGTCACTACCTTCCAGATTGAAGAAGTTTAAGAGTACAAACAATATCTGATGCTGTTCTTCTGTATTAGCTATGATTGGATTCTTTAGAAGCTCTGTGATTGCAGGTTTTATATTGCTGTTGTCCAGACGAAGTCTTTGTCTTTGGAAGAGAAAATATTTGAGTGAAGGATAATACAATTTTAGTTCTCCCATGGTAGTGGGGATCTTTGCCGTATAATAGTTGTGTGAGATAAATTGATTTCTGTATTTGGTATAAGCCACTTTCCTGTTGTCCACATTGAAGAATTTCTCCAATTTCTGAGTTTGTAGCCACAGGTGTACTTTTTTATTCTCTATTCCTTCCAGAAGGTTGGTAATCCAGATATCGCTGCTTAGTGCAAAGCCAATCTGCACAGTCTGGCCTATTCTGTTTTTAATATAATCAAAGTTTGGGGATTCTGCGATGGCGATCAACAGGTTTTTAAAATGATCCTGAGGAGTAAGGTATTTGTATATCTTGTCGTGATAACCTCTTAATACACTAAAGCCAAGTAATCGGGGAAGTAGAAGACCTTCAAGATCCGGGTTAAGAAATTCAGTTTCAAAAGCTTCAAGATTTAACGGAAAATGGTTAGCGATATTTACATGCAGCTCCATCAATGGTGCTTCAAATTCTTCTACAAGTGCTTTGTAACTATCCTCATCTTCTTCTTCCTGGAAAGTAGCCAGTGCTTCAGAGGCCTGAATTTGAGCTGCAATATTCTTTAAGGCGTCAATGCTTTTTTGAATTTCTTTATTTTGGTCCATAAAAGTAGGAATTAGGTATTATTTTAAAATAGGAACCTGGTAGAATTTTTAGGTCCTACCAGGTTCATTTCAACACAGAAAAATAGTCAAGCACAAACTTAATCTATTTATTGTGATTATTTATATTTTAATTAAAAAATATTAATTAAGCTTTTTCTTCGTCAGTTGCTTCTGCTTCTGGAGCAGCAGCAGGTGCTTCTGTTTCGGCAACCACTTCATCAGCAACTTCTTCAACGACTGGAGCTGCCTCAACAGCCTCAGCTACCGGTGCTTCTTCAACCACATCTGCAGCTTCTTCAACTACTGGTGCTTCTTCAACTGCTGGTGCAGCCTCTTCTGCTGCAGGTGCTTCAGCTACCGGTGCAGCTTCCTCAACTACTGGAGCCTCTTCTGCTACTTCTATAGTTTGTTCAACAACCATATCTTCTGCAGCTGCTTCAGCAGGCGCCTCTTCTACAACAACAACTGGTTTTATTTTAGCAGTACCAGAAATAGCTTTTCTCTTAGCTTCAGTTTCTACTTTTGTTCCTTCAACTCTTTGAGCAATTTTGCTTTCTTTAGCTTCGATCCACTCTTGTAATTTAACATCTGCCTGTTCTACTGTCATTGCTCCTTTAGCCACACCTCTCATAAGGTGTTTCTTAACCAATACACCTTTGAAACGTAGGATAGCTTTTACAGTATCTGTTGGCTGTGCGCCTTTAGTCAACCAATTGTATGCTGCATCTCTATCGATGTCGATGGTCGCAGGTTTGGTCATTGGGTTATAAGAACCAATACGTTCTATGTACTTACCATCACGAGGTGCACGAGCATCAGCGATAACGATGTGATAAAACGGGGCTTTAGTTCTTCCTTTTCTTTGTAATCTGATTTTAACTGCCATTTCGGTTAAATTTTTTAATTAATTATATGATATTCAACCCTGTATCCTTTGTAAACAAACCACAGGGATTTAACGAGGCGCAAAAGTAAGTATTATTTCTTAATTATTTGTGATTAGTTGTATTTTTTCTTTAAAGATTGAATGTTAGGAATCTTCACTTATTAAAACATCATATCTGACCCTTTTCAAAATCATAGTAAGCAGCCTAGTTAATTAAAGCTTCTGAGTTGCTTATTGCATTGGTAATTAACAATATACATATTTAATATTTACCAAGTAATATGGACTATATTATTAACTATGAAATAGATAGTTTAATTCCAAAAACATATCAATGATCTTAATTGGTTGAAAATATTATAAGAGTTTCCACGCCTCACTTCGTCAATCGGGCAAGCCTGCAGGTGAACTCCTATATAACTCAATTTAATTCGCTGTTAATCAATTAATTAAGATCTATGTATCAAGGACTCCTCCCCCTACCATCGCAGAAGCATCTTAAGCTTACCTGTCCTCATTCTTACGGTAGTCAAGCTTAAAATGTTCTGACTACACTTTGTCCCCCTGACGTGAGACTTCGTTTCGTTTCACTTCCTTGAAAAGGTCGCTTTTGCACCTTTTCTTCGTTGTTCACCCTCCAAAGGGGGAAATTCTTACATCGACTTTCTCTACAATAATTGATCATGAATATCTGCAAAATCTGCATCATCTGCGTTCCATTTTTCTCAAGTTATCTTTTTCATTTTGGAAGCAAAGCGTTACAAGTTAACTAACTTCTGAATTGTAACTTCTGAATTGTAACTTCTGAATTGTAACTTCTGACTTCTAATTTCTAATTTCCAACTTCTGACTTCTAATTTCTGACTTCTGACTTCTACCCTCCCTTCACCCCATAGCTTCCCTCTTCAGCCTTTCCGCAATTTCTTCACCCAAAAATTTCTCTATTATATTGTGAATAACATACAATAAGGGTGTAACCAAAATCGCAATTGTAAACTTATAAATATAATTAACGAAACCTATGGCCAGTACCAGTCGCATATCCCAACCCGCACCAATGTAAAAAGCAATAAACAATACCACGAAACTATCAATCAACTGAGAAACCAATGTACTTCCTGTCGAACGCATCCACATCGTCTTTTCGCCAGTGCGCTGCTTGATTTTATGAAAAATATATACATCTATGACCTGACTTACCAAAAATGCAACCACCGAACCTATAATGATGTATAGTCCTTGGCCGAAAACCAAATGAAAGGCCGAGTCGTAATTCGCAACTCCGTTTCGATAATCTCCTGGAGATAAACCTGTAGAAAGGTGCGATTTCGGCCAAAAATCCGCTGGAGGTACATGGATAGCTAATGTTATGGCAAGGAACGAATAGAGTATGAGCACAACAGTAAAATAAGATAAAAACTTTATCCCCTTCGGACCATAATACTCATTAATGATGTCAGTCATGATGAAGACCACGGGCCAAAGAATAACTCCTGTGGTCAGACTGAACGATAAGCCACTCTTTCCAAAGAAAGTCATATTGACAGGGTCAAGTCCGAATAAATGCTCTATCGAAAAGATCTTTACACCGAGCAATTCTGCCAGAATTGCATTGGATATAAATATTCCCCCCAGTATATAAAATAAAGTATTTTCCTTGTTCAGATAATTGTGCTTGCTTAGGGACATGCTTTTTTCTTACGAATATAATAGTTTTGTATTGAAATAGTCGATCACTTATTTACCATAACTTTCATTCAAAATATTTTTTTCAAATCAGAATTTAAAATATTACTTTTATGGAATTCAATTTGGATAATCCTATTATCTAATTACACTTTCTACATTTTCAAATTTTTATTCATTAATCTAATTAAGCTTTTACCATGTTTAGAAATTTACTTTTTTTATTTGTTTGCCTGATTGCTCAAATTTCTTTTGCTCAGACTCAGGTTGTAGGTGTCGTAAAAGACAATTCTGGAGCCGGTTTGCCAGGTGTTACTATTTTGATCAAAGGTACTAATAGCGGCACTGTGTCCGGTTTTGATGGTAGTTTTTCTTTACGAGCAGCTGAAAATCCAACTTTAGTATTTTCATTTATTGGATACAAGACAATTGAAGTAAAAAATGTAAATGGCATGCTCGACATTACCTTGGAAGAAGCAAGCACTGAACTCGGTTCAATCGAAATTGTCGGATCAAGAAATGTCAACAGATCATCCACCCAATCCATCGCACCGGTAGATGTGATTCAGATAAGAGATGTGACATCAAAGGTTGGACAGTTAGACCTCAATCAAATGCTACAGTTTGCTGCACCAAGCTTTAACTCCAATCGCCAGTCTGGTTCTGATGGCACAGATCATATTGATCCGGCTTCCTTACGTGGACTTGGACCTGATCAAACACTGGTGCTCATAAATGGCAAAAGACAGCATCCTTCATCTCTGGTAAATATTTATGGTTCAAGAGGTAGAGGAAATACAGGAACAGACCTAAATACGATTCCTGCGGCGGCAATAGACAGGATAGAGATCCTTAGAGATGGCGCTTCTGCACAATATGGAAGTGATGCTATCGCTGGGGTAATCAACATCGTCCTAAAACAGAAAACAGATGAATTAGCTGTCAATTTGAATGGCGGCGCAGCATTAGCAAAATATAGATTTGATGACAAAAAATTTGATGGAGGTGCTTATGGTGTAAACGCTAATTATGGGTTCAACATAGGACAAGGCTTTGTAAATATTACTGCCGACCATTCTTATAGAGGATTCACTAACAGGGCGAATACCAATCCGGATGACCTGGCAAGAAGGCAATTCGGCGAACCGCAAATCACCAACTCTTCCCTGTATGTTAATGTAGGCATCCCTATTACCCAAAAAGTTTACTTCTACTCATTTGGAGGATATAACCACCGTAATGGAAATGCCTATGCATGGACGCGCTTTGCAGACGACGATCGCAATATTCCTTCTATTTATCCCAATGGATTTGACCCGCTCATCAAAAGCAATATCAATGACCTTTCAGTGGCAAATGGTGTCAAAGTCAAACTTGGCAAGTGGGACTGGGATTTGAGCAATATGTGTGGTTATAATAAATTCATTTATTCTGTGGACAAAACCCTGAACACTTCTCTTGGAGCTGTGTCTCCTACTTCATTTAAAGCCGGGGGATTCAAGCTGCTACAGGACGTCATCAACCTGAGTACCAGCCGTAATATACCCACAGTGCTAAAAGGATTAAACCTTGCCTTTGGCGGTGAATACAAATATGAACAATACAATATCTATGCAGGAGATGAAAATTCCTGGAAAAGCTATGAAGCCGGTGTACCGGGAGGATCACAAGGTTTCCCTGGATTCCAACCCGGAGATGAAACGAATAAAAACAGAAGCAATCTAGCAGTGTATGCAGATGCAGAATTGGATGTTACTAAAAATTTAGTTTTTGGAGGAGCACTTCGATATGAAAATTTTAGTGACTTCGGGGGCACCTTGAATGGTAAAATCGCCGGGCGTTTGGAATTATTTAAAGGACTCGCGGTTAGAGCGACTTATAGCACTGGATTTAGAGCACCTAGTTTACCTCAGATATATTTCAATAGTACAATTACAAATTTCGTTGCCGGTCAACCTGTCGAGGTCTTAATCGCCAGCAATGACAATCCAATTACAAAGCAACTTGGTATCGACAAATTAAAACAAGAAACATCTCAAAATACCTCTGCAGGATTTGTATTTAATCATTACCCTTTTACGATCACTGCCGATGCGTATATGGTAGATGTAAAGGATAGGATCGTTTTGACAGGTCAATTTACCGATGACGATCCTGATATTGGAACAATATTACAGTCATTAAATGTTGGCAGAGCTCAATTT
>ERZ724510.1184-NODE-1184-length-14709-cov-3.344002_pt1 | contig 14709 bp, 11 predicted proteins | sample MGYA00376043_ERZ724510 | MGnify/ENA primary metagenome ERZ724510 (study PRJEB28724, sample SAMN07190888) | wastewater metagenome | isolation source: influent of sewage treatment plant in Hong Hong | place: USA: Christiansburg, Virginia | collected 2016-03-01 ... | reverse complement strand
TAATTTTGCACAAAATCGAGTGATCTGGGGTCCGAATCGTAGCAAAAGCCGGTGGAAACGTAGTTAATTTTAAATGCCTCTGTTCGATTTTAGATGTGTCATCTTGAGCCATATCTACAATTTCAGAGTATCGACTCAGAGCTATATCTGCCAGACTGGCATGCAAATCGGCGACGGATGGATTGAGCACAACACCGGACTCGCGAGAGGAAGCTTGAATAGTAAACAAGAGAATCAAAATCGAAACAATCGTACCGCATCCCAATGCGACCTGTAAGCTTTGTTTCCAATTGATGGGATCCGGCTTTTCATTATTATTCTTAGCATACTCCAATGATACGGCGCATTTCTCTAATTTTTGGACGATCTCTGCGATATCTGGTCGGTCGGCTGATTTCTTCTGGAGCATCCGGTGGACTAGATCACGGAGTTCCTTCGGCAAGTGCGGCGCGTGCTCTGCAAGTGATGGTGGTTCTTCATACAAGTGCGCTGTGGAAAAGTCCGGCCCATTGAAGGGCAATCGGCCGGAACACAGTTGGAACAGCATGACGCCCAACGAATAAACATCGGCTTTTCCATCAACCGTGTGCGCTGCTGTTCGTTGCTCAGGAGGCGCATAGACATCGTTGCCCAGAAAGGTTCCGATCCTCGTTCCTACTTCGGGATTTGTTCGAGTCGGAACTTTGGCGATCCCAAAGTCGATCAGCTTGCACCGCTGGCCGCCCGGGAGCTCATCGTCTGCTACGATAATCACGTTCTTTGGCGTCACGTCACGGTGAACGATGCCAGCTTCGTGAAGGGCTTTTAGAGAGCTCGCCAACTGCCGAAAGAGACGGATATCGTGCGCCGTTGGATGCCCTCCTTGTCGCTCCAAGCAAGCGCTCATGGGCTCTCCTTCCAGATACTCCATGACGATGCACTGGGATAGGTTGGGAAGGGTCAAGACGGCATAGAAATCCACCAGTCCTTTGACTCCTCTGCGCACCAGATTGGCAACGCGAGCCTCATCGGAAAATCGAGCTGCAATATCCGCATTCTGAAGATGGCAGGCGCGCAGAACCTTGATGGCGACCTTGATGCCGTTTTCATCCTGGCCTTCGTACAGAACAGCCATGCCGCCATGGCTAATCCGACGAGTGACCCGGTAGCTACCAACCCGCTCGCCGACCTGTGATGGCTCAGGTTCGTCCGGTGGCAGAGTTGCGTCCATCATGGAATCCAACGTGCTGCGGCTGCGATCAACAGAGCGAGGACCACTACGAAAACGATTCCTGCTCTCACCACGGAAGGAACGGACCTTACCAAGGCCAGCCTCAGTTGGGACACATCTACCTGCGCCCTCTTCCGGCGTGGGGCCTGGTTTCGTGGATCGTTTACATCCCATGATTCCAGGGCATCCGCGACGTCTTGCATGGTTGGACGAAGCGCAGGTCGCTTGTCCAGCATGGACTCAACCAAAGCAACGATATCCCGTCGCAGCCACGGAGCCCGATCGGCCAACGGAACGTGCTTTCCGTGTACGTGCTGATCCATGAGAGCCAGAAAGTTCGTCTCGGGAAATAGCGGATTACCAGTCAACAGTTGGTAGCACATCGACCCTAGTGCATACACGTCGGCCTTCCCATCGAGGTATTGGGAGCCTGCAAACTGTTGAGGGGACATATACAGCGGCGTGCCCATCGCCACTCCATGAGCCGTTACCAAGACCGTTTCGATATCTGCTGGCGTTGAATTTCCAAGTGGTGCGTTTGCCGGCAGGTAGTGCTTCTGTTGGAGTTTCGCGATGCCAAAGTCCAGGATCTTGACGCGTTCACCGCCAGGAACCTCCGGATCGCGAACCAGCATGACATTCTCCATCTTGAGATCGCGGTGGACAATTCCCTGGGCGTGGACTGCTGCCATTGCGCTAGCAATCTGCCGAACGTACCGCATCCACACAGGGCAATAGACTCGTCCTTTGGCAGCAAATCGTGCAGAAAGAGGCTCCCCATCCAAGAACTCCATGATGATGTAGGGGATCTTGTCGGGCTCCAAGACGCCGTCGTGGTAAATGGTGATCACGCCGGGGTGTGAGATGTGTGCCACCACCCGCGCCTCATTGAAAAAGCGAGCCCAGGCCTCGACTCCTAACGATTGGTTTGGTGTGAGGAACTTGATGGCCGCCCGCCGCCCGGTCTTTTCATGCGCCGCCGAAAAGACGGCCCCCATCCCGCCTTCGCCGATCTTCCGCACCACCCGGTAGTGCTCAATCGTTCGACCGCTCAGAGTCTCTTCCAGTGTAGAAGTCATCGTCGTTTCTCACTGAATAATCACGAGACAGCCGACTTCACTTACACACAATTTTTGGATCATAGACTGAGCTCGAGCCATACTTACACAACTTATTGGAAGCATCCCATTCACAAGCATATGAGTAATCGCCTACATTACTAGAGCCACAGACCTTGACACTGGCACAGCGTTTGTATTGCATCGCCAACTTGCATTTTTTCTCATTGAGCACTTCAGCACAGTCCACAACGCATTCATATGTATAATTTTGTCCGACTATCCCAAATTCGATCATCCCATTACAATTCCAGTCAAATGAGCCATTCTCTGCAACGTCATGCCAGGCATCACTTGGCAAAATGGCATTGCCCGCACAGACTGCATTCGTCCCAGAACACACCACCACCTCGTCCGAGCCACAGCAAACGCCCTTTCCCGTGCAGCACTTCTGACCAACTTTAATATTTAGACTGGTGTTTGGATCCTTCCAGAAGAATCCTTCATCGATTTCTCCATTACAGTTATTATCAAGACCATCGCACAATTCTGGCATTGTACCGGGCAAACTGATCGCACTACAAGCTCCAAACTGGCCAGTCTGAAGGCAGTGCTGCCTACCGACAGAGCAGATACCAGGATAATAGGTTTCGCAATCCTGCTCATCACTGGGGGCACATTCAAGCTGCGGCGGAAGCGGTCCGACCTCATAGTCACCCAGGCTACAACTCATCAACACAACCAGACAAATCGACAGATGTTTGTTCATGGTTACATTCTCCCAGAAAGTGATAGACCTACTGTTTGTGAGCCAAGCCAAGGGGCCAACGTCAAGGCTGATTGGCGAGGACGATGCTTTTGTTCTTCTGTGGTGTTCCGCCAGCGCGTAGTAAAACCCAGAATGACGGTTGGAACGGCGAAGACACCTCCGGCCACAAATGCAACTGTAGACACAGTGCCCAAGGTACGGACGCTGTCGCGAATGAAGGGCTCACGCAGTTCTTGCGGTTTGGACAGCTCTTGGTTCTGTGTGTTTTCAGCGGTGATTCGAAGCCCTGTGCCAACAGCCAGCGCCGCAAGGGTCGCTCCCGCAGAAACCATGAATGCACTGAGGGGCGTTCCCGTTCTTGCGGCCAAGGAGACCTTGACCGCGTCCCTGTCCCCATCCTGCAGCTCACCGCGCCAACGGTACGTCAAGTACCCCGGTGCCTGTGCCACCACTTCATGCGCACCAACATCGACATCTTGGGCTTGATCAATGCGATCGGGCAGAAGCGCTTTTCCATCGAGCGTAACCGCCAGACCGTCTGGACGAAGCGGAAAGCGAAATTCCAGGGTTGCTGTCGGCTTGTGCTGCGGACGGAGCTCGATTCGCTGCAGTTCCCCTTCTCGAAGCACGATCTTTCGCTCGATTCGGGCAAATCGTGGACCTACGGACACAAGCTGGTGAGGCCCAGGATCGACTTCAATGGAAGTGCCCCAGGTGGACCTGGGAATTTCTGCTCCGTCTAGCTTGACCACAAACTGCTCGGGTAGATCCGCCGGGACGGCGAGGACAAGATGGGGAACTCGCGATTCAATGGCCGCCGCCTCCTTTCGTGCAGTCGCCAGAGTTCCCGAGAACCGCTGGTCTCCGCTGGCAGCCATGCTGTCCTTCGATTCGAGGGCAGCCTGACGATATAGGATGAACGCCCTGCCAATCCGCCCGAGTGCATGATGGCAACGAGCCAGGTAGAGTCTCGTATTGGGGCTCGCCTGGAGTTCATTGCTTTCCCCAAAGTACCGGAGCGCCTCTTCATAGAGCTTTTTGTCAAACGCCGACTTGCCTTTCTCGAACTTGGCCAGCGCCACTCCTGGTGGCACCTTGGTCGACGAAGGATCCACTGACTCAGCAATGGCAATCTGCGAGATGAACAACGTGATTCCTGCGATGGCGCGATGTGCTCTCATTGGAAATGTTGTGCTTCCACTTGAATGGTCGTTGGCATGTACGCTTCCTGAACTCACCACGAGTGGCGCGCTGCTTTTCTCCCAACGCATCGGTGGATTCCCCCTGCGCGGTACCTAAAGCAAGAGACGGGCCACGGCTGTGGGCGATGACGGACTGGCTTGCAACACGGTCCCCCCCCGATACGTAGGGCCTACGAGGTCGCTCCGCTGAAAAGCCGTTCACAAGTCCAGTGGGAAATGATGAAGACCTGATCGCGAGCGCGTATTCCGGTTCTCAATCCGATTCCCAACCTGCCCTCTCTTTCTTTCAGCACTTCGAGCACGACATGACTCTGCGCTTCCTTCAGAGCCCCCGGTCGTCGAGCATCAGGACTCAAATTGGCCGATCCTTCTGCGCTCAGGTGGGGCAGGACCTACCAACGGGGCTCCATCTGTCACACCAGACGAGTTCCAACGGCATCGCCAGGCGGTCACTCTTTCCCACAGGGTTCCATCGCAAGCATGCAGCAACCCTCCTCCTGGCTTCGGCTTGTCGTGATGAAAATTCAGTGCGATTCGACTGTAGCACTGGGGGAATCTCGAGCGCTGGGCCTTGGTTCCTCCTGCGATGCAACTCCCTTTGCCAAATCCTTGAGCTGATCGACAATACCTTTATCCAGTTTCGTATCCTGAACTTGCTGCACCACAGAGACCAGACCGCTAAAGAGGAGGGGAGTCTGCGTCCCCGATGACGCAGTTGCGGTAGAAGATTGCTCGCCAACACCTGTTTGGCCACCAGGCGCTGGACTCGCCGGACTCGCCGGACTCGCCGGACTCGCTGCACTCGCTGCACTCGCTGCACTCGCTGCACTCGCTGCACTCGCTGCACTCGCTGCTCCCGGCTCGACCCCCGCAGGCCTGGCCTCTTCGGTGTCTGTCGAACCCAACGCTGGTTTGTCGCTTGCGGAGGAATCCTTCTGCCCCGAGTTGCCAGTAGCACCCTCTGAGGACTTCTCCTTCATCGCCGCTTTCCTGCGAAACGCATCAAGGTCCGTGTTGTCGGCGTGGGCTTGCTTTGCCTCCGCTGCGACGGCGCCTCCTTGGTCATGGGCTTTCTGCGCCTCGCCCCGTGCGGTGACCGCCTTCTCTTCTGCGCGCTGCGCAGTGGACATCGCCCCCCCAGCGTTTCCGCTTGCCACTTGCTGCGCCGCTTCGGACGCTTGGGTCGCTGCCTGTTTGGCCCCATCAACCGCTTTCTGGGCCTCTTCGCACAGTTGGAGCACTCCCTTTCGGACCTCCTGATCAACGGTACCAGCCGCTGCGACTGCCGCCGACTTGACGCCAAATCCCGATTGAAGAGCCGCAGTGCCTGCGGTTCCAAGAGCCGCCACCGCTTTGCCCGCTGCCTCGCAGCCTTGCTTCACCTCCTCACCCGCATGACGAGCAATGCGCGCTACAGAATCCGCGCTTCGCTGGGCTGCTCCCATCGACTTCTTGGCTTGCTCCAACTTCCTTCCCGCGCTCTCCATCAGCTTTTGACTTTGATCTCGAAGGGTGTCACCCACATGCTTAGCGGTTGCCACCGTATCTGTTACAGCTTGTTCGGCTTGTTTGATGACACCCTCTGCCTGATGAATAAATCGCTCCACTGCATCTTTCAAGGCCAGCACTTGTTCCTTCAGCTTTTCATAGTGAGATTTCATTTTCTCATATAAAGACTTCCCTTTTTCAAAGCAATCTTTGCCTTTATCAATCACGTTCATTGCGCCACTAATATCAAGATTTTTAAGTTTATCAATGGCTTGTGAACCAGCATCAACAAATTGATCAAACGACGTCTTGAGCTGCTCAAGCCCACTCTCCGCGTCTGTGATGGTCTTCTGTGCTTCCTCCTTCAAATCCGATATTTTGGTTTCAAGGCTCAATTTCAATTCATCATAAGACGCTTCTGCTGCGGAGGCAACTTCCTTCCATTGCTCTACACGCTTGCGCAATGCGTCACCGGTTTCCTCTTTGAAATTCAGAATTGCCTGTTTAACTTCCCCAACAAGTGAATTAAGCTGATTAAAAATCTGCCGACCAGAGTCAGCTAGATTGGATGCGAATTGCTGCATTTCCCGGCCCAACTCTCCGATTCCATTCCAATTTAGCGACCAAAGCTTCCCTTCTAACTCCAGGACTTCACGGATCTTTGTTTGCGCATCTTCATGATGAGCCAACGAACTCTGTATTTTGGACTCAAGTTCTTCCTTCGTCTTTCCTGATATACTGCTCTCATGCGCGGCAGCACCGAGTTTCTGCACTGCTTGTTGAACCACAGAAAGCAGTTCCTGACCACTCTTCTCTAGCTCTTGAAGCAGGCCTTGCGCATCTTGAACAGCCTGCCGTTCTAGGTCCGTCGAAGCTGCGGTCAAGATCGAGCCCAGACGAGACGCGGTCTGTTTGGTTTTGTTGCAGAATTGCACCAGTTCTGTTTCTACACTCGTACGAAGCTGGCCCGCGCTGCGCTTGGCTTGATCACAAACAGCCATGGCATCATTTTTGGTGGCCTCTAGCGCTTCTGCCGCCGCGTCCTGTGCGGCCTTAATGTGGGTCTTGATATTGTCGATCAGGGCATCCACGTTGATCGGAAGCTCTTTGATTAGATTCTGACACGCTACATAGCACTTTTCGCCAGCATGATACGCAGATTCGCCCGCCGTCTTGGCTTCTATTGCCTTCTGTTTAGCCTTTTCCCATTCCTTGTTTCCAATCGCCTGTCCAACTTCCTTGGCTGCCTCAAATGCCAGTTTTCCTTGTTGAAACACAGTCATGCCATTCGAAACCAATGTTTGAACACAGAGTAATATGTCGCCAAAGATTCGCTCGGCTTGTTTCTGAATTTCACTGAACGACTGTTTTGCGCGTTCCCACAGATCCTTTAGATGTCGAATCAAGTTCTCAAAAAAGAGTTTGACCTTTTCAATCACAGGGCCAATCGCTTCCTCGATCGCTTTGCGAACTTTTTCAATTCCATTGGCAATGACATCTTTGTATTCGGAAATGGCGGCTTGAACATCCATGGCTGCTTTTTGAACCCGATTCGCAGCCTGTAGTGTCCCAGCGGCAGCCGCCTTTTCGATCGTCTTCTGCGACTTGGATAGTACCTTGTTGAACTGTTCTTCTTGTCTGGTAAGCTCTGTCTCAAGCTGACCAACTCTCGATCTGGCGGAGCCCACATCATTGCGCTCGCATTGCTCGATGGAGAACCCCAGCTCTTCACTGGCACCATGCCCGGTCGTGACCAACTTGCGAAGCTCTGCGAGCGTTGCGGAAGAGACAGCTCCAAGCTCACTGCGAACGGAGGAAAGCTGAGAAGAGGTCTGTGCGTTATCCATGAATCATTTCTCCTGTCTTACTGTTCAATTGTTCTAGTTGATGACTCATCCACAAAAGCACTTACTGCCCGCATTGACTCTTCAATTCCTTTGGCAATCCATTCAGCATGCTGGATCGATAGGTCTGCGGCCTTGGCACCCAGGTCGTAGGCACTCTTGGTATCACCGGGTGAATCGGTTGCATCCTCTTTGGCATTATCTGCATGTCCACGAGCATCCCAAATAGCAATCCCAATTCGTTCCACGCAGCGCTTCGCACGCTGCACTGATCTTTGCGCTTCGGTGATGTCTCCAATGCTTGCATGCTGGTGAGCCTGCTCCAGCTCATCAACGGCAAGTCTGGCTGTTTCAAGATATCCAGTTGTGAGCTTTATACAGCGCCTGGCATTGGTGAGATCAGCAGTTGGTTTCGGGCGCTTCAATACAAATGTGTAGGTTTCACCGGCTTGTAATCCGCTGATCCGCTGACCGATTGAACGCACTTCTTTCTTGATTTCAGCCATGATTTCCTCTGAATGGGGTTGGTGAAGACAAGCTACTCGAGGTTGGCGAGTGTGATGGAGTATGGTTCCCCTGGGAGTAGTGTATCGACATCAAAATCGCCACTCTCATTGGTGACCGCTGTAATCACACTTCCATCATGTCGTTGGATCATAAATTTGGCATTGGAGATAGCCATCCCTGATTCAGCAACCAATTTTCCCTTGGCTCGACCAGGATACTTGATCACTTCGATCGCAAATCCCTCGCCAGCGATCGGATCATGATGTTCAAATCGACCTTGATGATCCGATGTAAGCGATTGAAATGAGCCGTCAGCCAGATGAATCAAGAACTCTGTGTTTGACATAGGACTTCCATCTTCATCCACAAAACGCCCAATCGCATGGTTCGCTCTCTTTACGGTTAAGACGCAGAGCTCCTCTTTGATCAATCCACTCATCACAAATGAACCATCGGCGTCACATGTGAATTCACGTTCTTCACCATAGGCTCGTTGAACCTGAATGACCGCTCCGGCAATTGGCGTACCGTTAGCATCGACTATCTTGCCGCGCAGAGACTCTGTGCCGGAAAGATCGACGCAATAATTAGATTGAGGCTCCAGGTTCTCCACTCGGTGCATTCCATCATCGGAGCGATATCGGGATTTACGACCGGCCGATCCGTGGAAATCCGATAAGGCCCCTCGTACAACTTGGCCATCGCTGAATGTGAGCCGCCACTGCGCAGTTTGCGGCTCCTTCGGGACGTCCGACTGCTCACCGATCATCGTTGGCGCAGCGTCAGGGCTAGCCGTCGCTGGCTCATGAGACTCTGTATCATCGGGGATACTACTACGCGCCTGAATGCCAGGAAAGCCAAATCCCATATTGCTGCTGTCCCCAATGTTGACATTGGGTGAGCCATTGGTCAGCAATTGACCTGGATAAATACTACAGTGGACCGTCATGTCCCCAATTCGTGCCGCTGGTCTACCATTGATAAATACAGTCGGGCTACCTTTGGCGATTGCATAGGTATTTGTATTACAGCAAGGCACCGCGACCCCTACGTCCATCACCCGCGCCGCTGGTTTTGAATTGATAAATACGTTCTGGGAACCGGACACCACCGGACCTAGTACCGTATGCAACTGGTGCAAAACGATTGGCAGAATGATACAAAGCGGACAGAGCTTCTCAATGTGAATATGTTCAGACTTTGCAATCGTAGAAAGAGTCGCAGCGGGAGGCATGACGTTTGCTCCGGACTTATGTCTGTGGTGCGACCATTGAAGGTGATGGAATCTGCCACGGCTGCGGCATATAAACCGTAGGCGGCAACTTGGGTGTGATTAGAAACGGTGCAATCGTGGCGGGACAAATTCCCGCCATACGAGGTATCGGAACTGGTGACGGATTGATGAACGTCAAGAGAAATGCACTACTATTTACCAGCGTACCGGCCGTCCAGAGATTGAAACTATCAACAAATGCAGTGGCGATCGATTCATATACCACTCGGCTGTGTGGCCCCAGCGATGAAGGTGACTTGTCGGGATTTGTTGGCGGAGCCGGAATCGATTCCATGAGACCGACCAGGGCATCTTTCATAATGGGGACGCACATTGGGAATGCGACTTTGAACGGGAGAGGCCCAGATGGTGCTGGGAGCCCTGGGAGCGCATCGCCGCCAGGTGGAATCGGAATGCTCAGGTTTCCGATGAAGAGAGGTGCGCCGGCCATTTTCATCGATAACTCAAACTGAGTCCATAGCGTGGTAATCGCATTGGCAATGATGGCCGTCCACGGCACTTTCGGCCCGAGCGCAATAATCGTCGGAGCAAAAGGCGCACCGATCACTTGTCCACCCATCGCAGTGCCTGCCATGTAGGCAACGGCTGTCAGTTTGACAGTCTGCTGCCAAGTTTCCCACGCAACACTGATTGCGTCACAGATTTGATCGATAAAATCTGCATAGCCGCGAGACATGGTAGCCTGCTGTTCTGCAAAGGCGCGCAGTGGAACATATCGATCAAACAGTAGATTCGGAGGTTGGATAGTTGGAGGTACATTTCGATCTTGGGCCGGAAATGCATCTGTAAATTGTCTTTTGTAGACAGTGTCCCGAGGAAAGAATCGATCGAAGCCTTCCGGCAAGCAGATTTTCTCTTGCGCAAAGCGTTGCTTTGCAATGAGTGCCATATCAGTTCCGCTGGGTACTGGCATCGCATCCTGACTCCGGTGATCTGCTCTTCATTGATCTCAAGCGCTCTTGACAAGTTGGCTTTCAAAAACGTGCCCACAGAAGGAACCTACAGGGATCGTTCCGTCTCTGTGCCGCGCTGTTTCGAGCCTCTTAGCCTGGGTATTTGCACTTCCTGTGCCAAGCTTTGCTGGGCCCGGAGGCGGTCGTCCAACGTCCATCCGCGTGAGACTTGCTGACACTCCGCGAGCGTAGAATCGCGCTCTGGCCAGCGGTGCAGTGCGTTCCGTGCCATTTGCTCAGCGCGAGTGTGCCGAAGCAAGCAAGGTAGCTTGATGATGTTCAACAGCGGTTGTTCGAGACACCGAACAGTACCTCTGTGAATCCCTTGCCTCGCCCATCATCTCTGCGGTCTCTTTGACGCCCTCCCTAGCCATTCTGATCGCGGATTCGAAGCGGCTGCACCTGGATCTGTAGCGACGGAAAACTCTTCTATTTGAAGCGCTGGCACCTCTCTTGCTCTCCGATTCGGACACGTTGTCATGAAGGTGGAGAGTGAGACATGTGGTTCCATTCGTTCTCTGTTCCTGTTCTCTGTGCTGCGGTCGGCTTGGCTGCGGGAGATTCTGTCTGTCACGCGCAGCCGCACGGAGTACGGGTGTTGGTGGTCGGTGTGAAGAAGGGCAATCGTTACGACGCTCGCCTGACCCGTGCTCTGTCTGATCATGTCGATCGGAGCGGCGTTGGCGTGGTCGTCTGGGATACACTGAGTTCCAGTGAGAGAACCTGCTCCGCGCAAGACTGTCTGGAGCCGCTCGCGCAGCGCCTTGATGCACAGCTTCTCATCAGTGCCACGGTGACCCAGAACGCACCCGGCAGTCACTACGTGGAGATCGGACTATTTGACGCCCTGCGACGTGCACCGTTTCAGGGAACTACACAGTGTGAACGATGTGGCCCGCCGGAGCTGCTGGCCAAGCTCAGTGATGCGACCGATCGGTTGATTCAGCAGAGCCGCAAGGAGTCGACCGAATCAACCAACGCGAAGCCAGCGGATCAGTCTGATGCAAGACCGGAAACGAAGACCGAGCCAGCGTCGACCAGCGCCACGCCACAGCCGGAACCGATTTCCACCAAAGGGAGTGACACAGCCACTCCGACAGACAAACCGGTCGCTCGAAGCAGAGAGATTCCTACTATTTCGCCAGAGAACTCCGAAAGCGCACCAGAGTCCGCCAAAGTGTTGGCCGCGTCTACGGTCAGCAAAGCGCTCCCCGCTCCGTACGTTCGCACCTCACGAGGATACTCCGGTGACCGCACGGCTCTCATTGCCTTGCTGTCGGGACTGACGGCCGTGGGTCTTGGTGCTGGTATCTATCTTCATTTGATAGACGCGAACATCGCTCCAACGAGCTGCCATAAAGCGAGTCCAAATCAGCTTTGTGTGGTTTCAGGTCCTGCTCTGTATGGCACGGGGTATGGGTTTGGCGCGGCCAGCGCGGTCGGACTCCTTTTTGCGCTAGGTTGGCCTTCTGATTCACGACGAATCGGTTCGGACTGATCCCATTGCAAGCCATCGGACGACAGGCCTGGAGGGTTGTATGTCGATCTTGAAACCGGGCGATGTGATTGATGATACGTATCAGGTGGAGCGTCTGCTGGGATCGGGCGGAATGGCCCATGTCTATGTCGTCAAGCACCAGCGGATGCCACGCAAGTTTGCACTCAAAGTGCTTCAAATAGAAGCTGCGGTGCGTGGCGATTTCCTCAAGCGCTTCGAGCGAGAAGCGGAGATCCTGGCGACGCTCCGTCATGCTCATATCGTCGATGTCATTGATTGCAACAAGCTCCCAGATGGGAATCCGTATCTGGTGATGGAGCTTCTGGAAGGAGAGGATCTTTCCACGTTCATTGCGCGCTCCGGAGCGCTGTCCCTTCCTGTTGCACTTCATATTGTCAGTCAGATCGGCGAAGCGCTGGAAGCGGCCCACCGAGTCGGTATCACGCACCGCGACCTCAAGCCCAGCAACATCTTTTTGTGCAAGCAAGGACAGCAGCTCAACTTTGTCAAAGTGCTCGACTATGGCATTGCCAAACTTGCGGTAAACGATCGGGCCCCGCTGACGGCACCCGCCCAGATCATGGGGACGCCGGGATACATGGCCCCCGAGCAAGCACGGGGAGAGACTCATCGCATCGGCCCGGCTACCGATCAATTTGCGTTGGCGGCGACTCTGTATGAGATGCTGACCGGGCACGGTGCCTTCTATCGTCCGGGTGACACGCTCTACGCCACCATTGAGCGGGTGGTTTTCTCGAAGCCGGAGCCGCTGCCGGAGCCGCAGGTCAATGCCGCCGTTCAACGGGCGCTCAGCAAAGAGCCAGAGGCGCGCTTTCCAACGCTGTCGGAATTCTTGGCGGCGGTAGGGGCTACGTCCCATACCGTGTATGGAATGAGCGCGATTACGCTGCCTCCCAGCGCCATCACCACCATCGCAGCAGAGAGTGCCCGCATTCACACCATCCTGCCGCGCTCGGCGTGGAAGGTCATGAGCGGACTTACTGGAATTTCTTTGCTCGCCATACTCAGCGTCCTTGGCTGGTCATCACACAGGTCTCAGGAATCAGAAAGGAACCCCAAGTCCGCCATCACAGGGACACTTGAAGCTCCGTCAGATGGCGGCACCACGCAGGCACTGCCTGACTTGTCGATACCTTCGCTTGTAGAGAGGACGCAAGACGGGCGAACGGATTCCGACCCAGACAGGCAGACAGAGTCTCTGCCCGAAGACGCTCAGGCCGACGGACGCTCCGAGCGCAGAGCAAAGCGCAACACGTCGACTCGATTCACCTTTGGTGGGCTGGGCCATTCTCCCTCGTTGGTGGCCACCCTCATTCTCCAGTGCGCCAAGGTCCATCTGCGACCGCTCTCATTACCGGATGGCACGATCATCACGCTACAGCGAGCCGGAACCCTAACGGTGGTTTCTGCACCCAAGGCCGTGTCTGCTTCAGGAATCAACGAATGTCTCCGACAGCAGTTCCTTGGTACTCCGAGTCATGTGCTCCCGCTGAAAGCCACGCTCACCGTTCATCGCTGAGGAAATAAGATGCTATGTAAATACTTCATATATGCCGTGTTCCCCCTGCTGATGCAGCCCGCTTGTGTATCAGAGCGCATCTTGCGGCTTGAGCAAGAGGTGAAGGATCTTCGTCAAGAAACTGCGGCCAATCACACGACGATCTCTGCCCTACAATCACAGGTCACTGATGGACTCACCCTTGCGCTGTGCAGTCCAGAGCTCAAGCAGCTCATGGAAGACGTCAACAAGGAATGTGTCCCGGCCTCGAAGCGAGATCAGGTGGGAAGCTGTAGCACCAGTCAGATTCGTCCGGCGGTGATCGGGGCCGATCCAGAACATCGCGGACGCTTCCTCAAGCTGATGTCACACCTTCCGCACGAGGTTCTGTATGTTGCAAACAAGGCCAATGCAGTGGCTACGTATCGCAAGCATCGACTGGAAGCGCTGGCGAAGCCGGCACTTCTGGATAACACGGTGTTTCTGGTCGTGTCCTCTCCTGAACTCGGTCCAGAGGAAGCGGGTCGGCGCGCCTTTTTTGCAGAGGACTTGCTGATCGAATTGGCCGTTCCGAGCCGCCGCATCCGTCGCTGGATCTACGAATTTCCAGCCACTCCAAAAGACATTGTACGTCCCTCGGATTTGCCGGGAATTGCCGAACCCAAGGAGCTAAGCCGTGGTGTATGGATCTTTCGTGCCGACTGTTAGGAAGCTCTGTCTGTCTTGGATGCTGGTTGCTGCTTGCGCCTCGGCACGGGCGGACTCGGGCACTGCGCAAGCGGATGCAGAGGCCTCGCTCTTGCATCGACGGATTGAGCTGTCGAATGCGCGGCAATGGGACCGCGTACGCAAGCTGTGGTTGCCGCTGTATCTGCCCCCGGCCAAGGTCTATGTGGTGAACCTGTGGTCGGTGCATTGTCCGCCGTGCCGCAAGGAGTTTCCGCAGCTCCGAATGCTGCAACAGGGCTGGCGCTCGCATCCGCAGGTGCAGTTTGTCTATCTGTCCGATCCGCTGGGGGATGAAACGGCAGAGGAAGTGGTCTTGTTCTGGAACAAGAACCAGTCGATGCTGCCGGACGCCGACCCGACGCGCACGGAGACCTTGCAGTTGCGGCAGTCCTTGGAAATCGACAAGAACCCAATCACGCTGCTGCTGGATGAAAACCGGATCGTGCGACAAGCGTTCGTGGGAGAGGTGGGCACTCGTCCCATCGGTCGATCAATCGAGCGCCTCTTGCAGTCCGCAGAGCCCGCCTTCGGAATCGCCAAACCAACCAAGCGCGCCGCCCGCCAGAGCACCACCCCACCCCGCCACTAAGAGCGCCTAACAGAACCGAAATAGCAGCCTCGGCAGCATAACTTTACAG
>ERZ724510.1163-NODE-1163-length-14823-cov-5.933640_pt1 | contig 14823 bp, 13 predicted proteins | sample MGYA00376043_ERZ724510 | MGnify/ENA primary metagenome ERZ724510 (study PRJEB28724, sample SAMN07190888) | wastewater metagenome | isolation source: influent of sewage treatment plant in Hong Hong | place: USA: Christiansburg, Virginia | collected 2016-03-01 ... | reverse complement strand
TTTGAACCCAAAAAGGGGCGCTAAAAAAGCGACCAGGCTGGGCTGTCGTCAAGTTCGATCCGCTCCACCAGTTCAAGTTGCCCGTGGTAAGTGTGGCCATCGTCATCGTCCAGCACTTTACAGATCCCGGCGTCTTCATCGACAGAGATCACCACACCTTCTCCGTAGTCAACCCGGTCTATCGGGTACCAAACCCGCTGGCCAATCCAATCCTCTTTCATGTGCTTCTCCTCATCATCCTGACACACTCCATCAAACTGCAAATCTGAACAATCATATCGCCAATTTGATTGGCTCAACTTGGCGGCCATTCTTCTATTTAATACCGGCACCTTTATCCATGGTCAGAACTCATCTTTCGACATTCGTGCCGTTGGCGCATTTCCGTTAATTACGCCATATAGGGTAACGGTATAACCTTGGCCAATGACCTGCCCCGCATCCGTCATGCGTTCCTCTAAACGATGTGGCGCAAATTTATTCATTTCGCCGGTAATAAGGTCTTGGAAGCGGATCTCATACTCGCCTGGGGTAAGCTGTTTAGCAGTGAATGAGCCAAATGCTGGAATATAAAATTGACGGACAGGGAAATTACCCTGCACGGTATGGACAACCACCCTCACAAATACATCGTGTTCTTTTCGGCTATTATCAATAGTGATTGATGACAGCCCTCCGACATTAAGAATTTCGAAGCCTTGAATATATGCAGCTGTAGTTGGCCATGGAAAGCCACTCGGAGCCGTGGACGGTCTATTATAATTATTTAATAACTTGTCAAAGTACCCATTAAATGAAAATGACCCGTTCATAAGTTTTATTTGCGTGTCGGGCTGGCGCATTACTGATGGAAAGCTAAAAATCTCGCTGACCATCCAAACAATAACAACAAAGATAATGGCTTTGCCATAAGTGGAGGTTTTTCTCATCATATTCCACTCCCTCTTCTCCAGCTGCACGAACGCTTGCAGCCGATGAGCTTTGCCACGATGACCGGACATCACTCCCCGCCTGGCACATTTTCCTTCGTGGACTTCTACAGCATCCCACTGAGGTTGTACTGCTGGCCAATGATCGGCTGATGGCCTGGGTTAAAGAATACTTCAATATATCCCCAGAGAATAGATGAAACCGTTTTTAAACGTCAAAAAATGCGCTACTTTATGTCCATCGACAACACTGAGAGGCTACGAATCATGAATCTCCATCAGGGACAACGAGCTGTTACCCTCTGTTGTTTGCTCGCTGCTGGTACGGCAGCTGCCGAGACGGTCACGGTGGAAGCGGTAACCGATGTGCGACCAGGTGAGACACAAGAGCAGATCGTTGCTCGCATGACCCCTCAATTGCAGGACATGGCGCTCAAGCAGCAGCGCGGCACCATCGCCCGGGTGACCAGCTTCAAGGGTGATAAACAGACTCAGGAGTTGCAGCTGGTTCAGGCCGGGATCGTGGGTAGCAAGGTGGTGGCTGCCTATGCCGTCGGCACCGATCAAATGCGCGTCGCCATGGCCTTCGATCTGGATAACAAGACCGGGCAGGAATTTGGCAAGCTGACCGCCGAGAACGCGACAATGAAAGCCCACCTGGGGGAGCTGGCCGACGCTGCGAACACCAATCCGGTAAGCAACACCGCCCTGTCCGATGCCGCTGCGGCCAAGTACGCTGCCTTGCAGGCAATGGCTGGCAACACTGCCACCATTCGCAGTGGACTAGCCACCACCGAACTGGGGAGCAAACTGGCGCTCGCAGCTGGTCCAGAGTGTCACAAGCGGTACGATGTCAGCCAGGTGTCGGACATCAAGATAGAACCAGGCCTTCAAGAGACGGTGAGTGTCAGCGCCACCGTCAAGATCGTCGGCCTTGTCGATGACTGCGAGGTGAAGAGCTTCAAGCTGGGGGCCTGGGTCGGCAAGACCCGGACTATGAGTAGCGTCAACTTCCGTAAGACCTCTCATATGGCCCCGACGATGTCTGACACCAACCGTCTCATGCCGCGTGAGTTCGGCCTTACCGGGGTGACCATCTACGACATACCGTTCTGTAACCAGGATAACGACAGCGTCCGCTGCCTCAAAACCGATACCACGGCACGTAGTTCCGAGCTGAGTTGGAGCCACCGGATCAGCCAGATTGAGGCAGACGGCAGCGGTGTGACCCTGACCTACCGGATTGATGGTATCCCCAACAGTCAGTTGGCAGACAACGACGAGGTGGTGTTCAAGGTGATCCCGAACACCTGATAACCGCAGAGATAAAAAGGAGCCTAAATCACAGGCTCCTCTTTTTACCATCAACCTCCAGCCCGCGTAGCCGCCGGATCAGCCTAAATCGGCGGTGCTTCCAATGTACCGCCCTTGAGGCCCCCGCCGCCGCGCCACAGGTGCCCATCGTTAGCCACATGAAAGGACTGTAGCCACTGAGGATCACCCCGCCACCCAGCCCCATCAACCCGCCGATCAGGGTGGAGCGAACCACATCTCGCACCACAAAGTTCACTCGACGCATTCAAGTCACCTAACAATCCATTGCCTAAGCATGATCGTTGGCCATAAATGAGACTGGCTGCAAGTGAAATTTACACAGATGCAACAACAAATGGCTCCGCGTGGGGAGCCCTCGACTTAAAGGCGGGTTCTGGGGGCGATCAGCTATAGGATCAGCGGGTAACTCAGTAGGCGACCTCCCGCGAAAACGGCTTGGGCAACGCCTTGTAGGCCCTCACATCATCGGGAAGCGTTGGGAATACATCAATGCCCGACAGCCGAGTGAACTCGTCGACACTCAGCACAGAATACGTCTCATCGTCGCCGTTACCGACAACGTAGACCCCAACCATCCCGGCCTGTGGACTGTACACCGCCTTGTAGAGATTTGATGGGATCGCAATGCTGGTATTGCTGAGATACCGGGGTGCGCCGAGGTAGAGCGGTCCTGTCACCACATGGGTAGTGCTCTTGTGTGCAATGTGCCGCACCGCCCGCTCGATGTCAGCGAATACGCCTCTGTTAACTTTTGGGGACTGCGGGACGACATTCGATAGCAGGAACGACTCATCCTGTGCAGCCTTGCTGCCAAAGTCAGCTGCGGCGGCGAGGTGGCCACGGTCCCACCCAGATTGGGAGAAGCTGTACGAGGTCGCCCGCACTTCAACCGGCAAACGGTAATCCTCACCAAACTCAACGTGTGATCGCGTGATCTGATCGGCCCCCTTCATCTGCGCGGGCGTCAACCGCTCCACCGCATAGAGAGGCGACATAGTTACTTCTGAAACAAGAACGGCATACTCCCGATTGCACAACTCGAAGAAGCGCCCAGATACAGGCCCTAGAATCTGGGGCTCGCGCTTTGTCAAATAGAGCTCCGGGCACTCGGTAGCAAGGGGGGACAGAGAGACGGCGGACATCAGCAGCGGGCCAAGCACCCGGAGAATACGGCTCAGACGCCGCGTAGTGGGCTGGCCGCACACGCTACAGGTGTCATCTTCACCGGCTTCCACAATCCCATAGCAGCACTTACAGAACCGCTCATTAGCCCGAGGCTGGCACTGGTTCTTTGCGCCTGTAGCCACGTTATTTAAGTCCGCCATTGCCACCGCCGTAAAATGCCTGTATTTGTCCTGTCATACTACATTAATATGATTCACTGGAACAACCAAGGGACACCTAAATGTTATCAGCAGAGCAAATGCAGATCGCCAATGCCGTCATGACCCGTAGCGGAAACAACCTCGCCGTCGCGCTACCAGGATCGGGCAAGTCGACCACCTGCATCGCGGCGATTGTCGATCTATTGAAGGCAGACCGTAAGGCCAGACCATGGATGGTGACCTTCACCAAGGCCGCTGCGGTCAGCATCAGCAGCAAACTCAAGCTGCTGCTGAGCAAGAAGGATTTCGATCGGGTCGGCGTCTCGACCTTCCACGCAATCATCGGCGAGCAGTACCGGCAGTTGCCCAACGCCAAAAAACTCCTCCTTGGCCCAAAACAAAACATCACCATTGCGAACTCCATGATGGACGATGGGTTCTTTGGTGATTTTCAAGAAGCCAAGCAGACCATCGACCGAGAAACCCGCAACCTCGTATTGAGCTCGCTCTCATCCATTACCCGCGCCTACATGAGCAGGTGCGAGAGACAAAATGACACTGACTACAACATCGCTTGCCGGGAGGTGGTGCTGGGGTTACGTGCTGACAAGGTTCGCCGCCTGAACGTTACCCATATGATCGTCGATGAGTTCCAGGATACCGATGAGGTGCAACTGGCGTGGCTGTGGGAGCACGCTGCACACGGGATCAAGGTGACCGCCGTCGGCGATGACGATCAGAGCATCTACTCGTTCCGGGGCGGCCTCGGCTTCAAGATCATGAGCATGTACACCGAGCAGTTCGCGGCGCAGACCTACTACCTCTCGACCTGCTATCGCTGCGGCACCATGATCCTCAAAGCGGCGGGGCGCACGATCAGCGCCAATACTGGCCGCATTGCTAAGGCGATGAACGCCGCTGCCAAACACACGGGCCAGATCTCCATTGTCACTGCACCTGACAGTGAGCTCTCCTTCCAGGCCGTTAGCAACTCCATCATGAAGCACGAGGGGAGCTGGGCGGTACTGAGCCGAAATGGGCTGTACCTGGATGTCATGGAGCTCAAGCTGCGAGAGGAGAACATCACCTGCAAGCGCATTGGCGGACAGTCAATTTGGGACCAGTCTGCGGCGGACAGCATGTTGCGACTGTTCAAGATGGCACTCCATGGCCGCACGGATCAGAACTCGCACTATGCGTTATCCTACATGTTCCAGATGGACCACGACGAGGTCGATGCGTTCACGGACATAGGCCGGTTAAGCCTGGCTGAGGCAACGCTTAACCTGCAACCCGGGCTCATCAAGAACGCATTGCTGATGGTACTGGCGGCTCACGGCGACACTGATGACCTCGCCAAAATGAACAAGTATTGCCGAGACATCAAGGACACCCTGAAAAAGCTCCCGTTCGAAAAGGGCGACTTTAAGACCTGCGAGACCGTCATTGGGTTCGTGCTCGCCGCAACCGGTAGTTGGCACACCAGGCTGCACTATTTCGTCGACAAGCTCGATGCCATCAAGCAGAAGACCGAGCTGACCCTGGAGCCCACTGTCGTGACGCTGGCCACCCTGCATGGCGCAAAGGGATTGGAATGGGACAACGTCGCGATCATCGGCTGCAACGACGGGGTGCTGCCTTCCAACAAGTCCGATACCCCTGAGACGATAGAGGAGGAACGCCGCCTGATGTATGTCGGGATGACCCGCGCCATTCACCGGCTGGAGCTTCATTCCCACGCCAAACCCTGCATCTACCTGAACGAGCTGGTGCTGGATCAAGCCTTGACGATCACACAGATCGCCCTCAAACCTGGCGATGTATAGAATGTATGGATGTTACTTGACAGGATAGGTATACGCCCTTACTGTGGAGTCAACCCCTAGTCGGGTCCAAATAAAACCAGCGTCAAGCCGGTAGAAAGACACCAAGAGTTCCTTCGTGGACTCCAGAACAAAGTAAGCACCAGCCCTCCGGGGCTGGCCAAGGTAAAAACGCAGTCGCTCATCCAGCCACACTGCCAAGTCTGCTACACGTACCTGTCTTTATGCGCTTTGCGCTTTCGAATCACCCCACGACCATGGATGTCCACAAGGGACACGTTGGTACCTGGGGTGGTTTGCTATTCCTGCATTTCTCCATTCACAGCCAGCAACGCCGCCACAATCGAGTGGCTGACAGGCAACCGCGTTCCACACCGAGCGGCCTTTCAGCATGACTCATCCAGTGCGCGTTACATATGGTTCGGAGCAGCTTCAAGCATTCTCAACAGAGTTCTTGGAGCTGTACCGTCGGCGTGACCCTGGAGGGAAATATGTTTGTCCTGAAATACCTGGTCACCTACGTCACCGCTGCTTGGGTCATCTCCACCATAGCGGTCGGGCTCATCAGGTACTTACTCAACTGATGTTATCAAGGCCGTCACAAGCGGCAAACTGAACTTGGTTAATGATTACCCCAACTGAGAAATCCCTTCTCCTATTGCACAAAATGCTTTAGCTGAACATTTCTCGCCAGTCGAGCTCAACTGGATAATCTCGGGCGCACTGAAACTCACGGGTGGATGTGGACGGTCAAAATCTAAAGATGGAGACCTTGCAATACAGTGTTATGCGACTGTTCACGCATCTGCGCATTTATGCGTTTAACGACCCAGTACACCTTGCAGGCATTTCTTACTTTATAGATAAATACCTTGTAGGCGTTTCTTACTTTATAGACCAATACCTTTCAGGAGTTTCTTACTTTATAGACTAATACCTTGTAGGCGTTTCTTACTTTATAGACCAATACCTTGTAGGCGTTTCTTACTTTATAGACCACTTCCCTCTGGGACGGAGATATTACCATGTTCAATTCTATCAAGAATATTAGCGTCAGCTTTTTTACCACCATCGTTTTTAGTTTTGTGTGTGTAATGCAGTCTCTCTTTGCTTTCAGCAAGGGTAAGAAACACAAGCGTTATATCCACATTTCAAAAACACCAGCCGTCATCAATCTCTACGATGAGGGCTTTATGGATACCCCAGCATTCTTACGTTTGCAGGATAAATAACAAGGAGGTTTGTATGTCTATCATTAAACAAGCACTTGACACTGTCAGTGCTCACGGTGGATGGGGTTCAGTATTTCAGCACTATCCTTCCGTAATGGTCGCAGCAAATCGAGCCTTGTCGCAAGTGCCATGCCCCTTCACAGGTAATGGTAAAACGAAGTTTCGACTCTATAAGGATTGGGAGCAAACAGGAGCAGGTTATCACAACGATTTCGGACGCATCGCGACCGGTATCGACATGATAATGAAGCTTGAACCTGAATGCGGTAACAATCCTGGTAAAGCTGCAAAGCTGATCGTCAAGTTACTTGGTGGTTCAGCTGTTGCTACGTCGACTCCCAAGTGTGCAGTTACCCGCTGTGTACCGAAGATCGATGAACACGAGTTGAAGAGAATGAAAGGCACCCTCGACGCCCTGCTTAATCGCAGCGTTCCCAGTGCCAGACATCAACTCTACAAGTCGTATTGTGAAAGTCGTGGTATCCCTGCGTTTGCATGTAGTGATTTACACATTGCAACCGGAGTATTTCACCGCGACGCGAATGATGTAGTAACACACAAAAATGCACTGCTTGGCATCATGAGAAAACCTAACGGCGAAATCATGACGGTGCATCGGATTTACCTCGATGAAAATGGACACGGGATCAAGGGCAAAAATCGCAAGATGATGCTCCCTCCCCCTGCCCAGAAAGGTGAAGTCAATGGCTGCGCCATCCGACTCTCACCGACCAAAAATGGTCCTCGCGGTAACATCTTGGCACTCACAGAGGGTATTGAAACTGGTTTAGCTGTCATGGCCGGTTCGAAACTTCCTGTCTGGGCCTGTTACTCCTCAGCACTCTTAGAGTCTGTGATTATCCCCGACGAAGTTGAGAAGGTGATTATTTTTGCCGACAACGACTACAACGGAGGACAAGGACTGACCTCAGCAGAAGTATTAGCCACCCGGTTAAGAGCTGCTGGCAAATGTGTACGCATCTTGGTGCCTATCGAACCTAACGGGTTAGAGAATATCACCAAGAAAGGAGTGGATTGGCTGGACGTATACAACCATTCACTCGCTGAGTTCAAACATCAGGTACGTGAGTGCTTGAAGCTAGACCTCTAATCCTTGGGACTGATTGCTTATTCTGCCCTGGTAGAACAACTTTCAGTCACCCCAAGCCGTAATGTCCCTTCTGGACAATATCAATATTGTTTACCCACCATGAATCCATCTGGATTAATTAATAAATCAAGTCCATCAGGACAAGGAGATTTTTATGAACACTAACAACGCATCTGTAGTAAGCATTAATAACGGAAACGGCCTGCCTGTTTTCAAATCCGAGTCTGCCAGTGTACTGCTCCAGGAATTGGGAATGCCCAATCTGGTCACTCACTGTGTCGATGCTGGGAAATATCAACGCCTTGTGCCTGATGTTCCCAACGGATACCTGGTACCTGTCCGTGAAGCACGCAAGTGCATGTTGTGGGCCTCCTCTCCAACCATGAAGCAAAGTTTGCTTCTTAGAGGGGAGACTGGAACGGGCAAAACTGAGTTCGTAATGTTCTTGGCTGCTCGTTTGAACATTCCGCTCGCAAGAGTTGAGTGTCACGCCAGTATGTTACCGGAAGTTGTTGATGGCGGCGTGAAGTTGATACCCAATCCGCAAGGTGAAGGTGTTATCACCCGTTATGTGTTGAGTGATGTCATGCGCCTCTACCGTGATGGTGGCTGGATCCTGTTGGATGAAGTGGACAAAGTAAGCGACGAATTATCCGCCCGTTTGCACGCTATCACCGATGGAAAACCAGTCACTATTCCCGAGACCGGCGAAGTGATTTACAAGCACCCCAACACCAAAGTATTTGGAACATCAAATACGATTGGCGATGGCACCAGTGTTCGGTATTTGTCCTCCCGTCCCCTTGACGCTGCTTTCAGAGCACGTTGGGCTGGCATGGAGATCAAGTATTTGACCGCTGGTGAAGAAATGAAAATGCTTGAAGCAGCTTATCCGCAGCTCAGTAAGAACTTCCTGACCACTATGGTCCAGGTTGCTAACGAGCTCCGCGACGCCGCTTTAGGTCCGAACCGCGACGGTGATATAGACAGACCGATGGATAGCATTTATTCGATGCGTACCCAGCGGAACCTGTTAGACGCAGCAATCACTTTCGGAGCCAACACTCCGTTTATTGAAGCTGTGAATTTCGCCTACCGCGATATGTTATCTAACCCGGACAAGGAAGTTTTCGATGCGATCAGTCAGCGCATCCTTGGAAACGACCTCACCCAAAGTCAGATAACAACCAAAGAACTCAACAAGAGTCTTTGAAAATGAATATGCCCTCCATCCCTGGAGAGCATCTTTCAAAATAACTGCCCAACTCGGTCAGTTATTCAGTAATCAATATGCGACCATCCTGGTAAGCATATTTAAATAACTGACCATTCCGGCCAGTTAAATCCTCCCAGACGCGCATCTACACCACACCAGTCAGCAATGGCTTGTGCGATGAGTTGCGCCCTGTGGATACGAACCCAGCCCTCGGGCACAAATCGCCAATGGCGAAAAGGAAACTGCTATGTCAAACGAAATGGAAGTTCTGGTGAAATCTGGTTTTGCATTGGTTCAGTCCCCGGTCAAACGTGGAAATGATGGCAAAAAGACCCTCAAAGGGGCTCATGCTGTTCTGAACGGTGAGAATCTTAGCGGTGCCGCAATTAACGCTGGTACTGTCGAATGGTTCCCGAAGTCTCAATTGAAATTCAGGTCTGCAAGCTACCATGCAATCGACAGGCTCATTCAGAGCTACGGCGTTGCTTGGGGTGCTGGCACGCTTGTCCCGCTTGATAAATTAGACCAGCTGCTTGCTGAGTTCGAAATTGAAAAGCAAAAGTTCTTCATGAACGTTGATCTGTTAATGCCGAACTATGACCTCATAATTGAGGCCCATAAGTCGCAACAGCCTGACCCAGTGAAGAAGGTAATTGATGCTGTGCGGTTAGATTGGCAAAGCTTTAGGGCTAGCTTCTCTATCTTTTTACCCACTCCGAGCAAATTCATGCCGCTGACCGACGATCTCAATGGCACCGCCAAAGAGATTATTGACGCAGCAATGCAGGAAATTTGTGAAGAGGCAGCAGCAATAAAGGACAAAATTCTTGGTAAGCAACAGGTGGATCCAAAGTCCATCAAGCCTATCAAGAGACTCGCGGATAAGTGCAAGGATTTCTCGATCCTTCACCCCGCGCTGGAGTCCTTCTCTGACCAGTTCGATGCCCTGGCATCTACGCTGGTTGCCCCGATCGTTGGAGATAAACAGGTTGCGCTCGTCGCATATCTGTCGGTCCTCAGCGACCCCAACGCCGTCGAAACCTGGATGAACAACAACCAGGTTGAGATGAACGACAGTGCTCTCAACAGCATTTTCGGTTTCAACAACCCCTCCGTCGCTTCGCCTTCTGTGCTGCCTGTGTTTACACCGGCTCCTGCACAGCAAGCGAATGCGAACGCAGTTGTTGATTGGGAATCCTTCGGGATTTAAGCCGTTTGGCATGGACAACCCTCCCTTTCCGGGAGGGTTTAATTTTTTAAGGGATTTACTATGAAGAAAAAATTGAACTTGGGTGTACTCAGTACACTTGGCTCCACCATTGGTGGCGCAAATACCAAAGTTGTGATCGGGAGCTCTACCTACTGCACCAAACGGGGCAGTTCTTGGTTGATGTCTGTTGCGCTTAATCAGTACATGACTGAGCGTGATCTCAACCTGGTTCATGGTTACATCGACCACGAATCCGGTCATATCCGTTTCACAGAATGGTCCGCCATTGCAGATAGTTTTGCCAAGGGTGAGAGCGTCCGTCACATGACCAATGTGCTGGAAGACATCCGTATCGAAGGCCTCATCGGCAAGCGGTACAAGGGTTCAGCTATGAACCTTCACCGGATGGTATCAACGCTGTGTGAGGATGAGTCTTTCTGGTCCATCCCTACTCAGGGAATGGGTCTGAATAGCCTCGTTAACAGTTTCTTCCTCTTCGGAGGCAGATACCACCTGCTCAGCCAAGTTGCCATGAAGGAACGCGCCGAACTGGCGTTTAGCATCCTGAAATCCCGTGTTTCAAAGGAGCTGTACTTCAAATTTGGTGAATGTTTCCTTCAATTATCCAATCTCACCAGCACAGCAGGGGCCCTCAAGCTCGCTATCGAGGTGTTGGCGTTGATTGATGAAGCGAAGGAAGAGCAGCAGCAGCAGCAGCAGCAGCAGCAGCAGAATGATGATGAAGAGGGCGAGAGTGACGGTCAAGACAGTGGCAACACTGACGACACCGATGACACCGATGACACCGACAGTGACGCAGGCAATGCTGGCGACACTGACGGCGAAGATGGGGACGACGAAGCTGACGGCCAAGCTGGGGGTAACTCCGGTGGCGACGACAGCGACGAAGATGGTGATGAGAGTAGCGACCAATCCAACCAGGCAGGTGAAAACCAGTCTGATGTTGATGGTGGCAACGCTCAAGATCAGCAAACCCAAGGTGGCGGGCAAAGCTCCAATTCACGTTCCGAGTACGACCCGGAGCGCGACTGGATGTGGTTCGATGAAAATGGCGAAGAAGTGATCCCGAAGGATATTTGCGACGGGATTGCCGAAGCCATCGACAATCGTTTCAATGCCACGTTTGACCCCACCGAAGGCGACCCCTTCCAAGAGTCGATGACCATGAAGCGCGACATCGCTCGCTTTGCATGTCTGTACGAAGTAGATAACAAAGCCGTCCAGGCTGCCCAAACATCACTTAAAAAATGGTGTTTGAGTCATAGCAACCGCAAAACGACCCCTCGCACTGCTGGAGGCAAGTTGAACGGTCGTCGTCTGGCTCGTCTGCCCGCAGGTAACCTGAGAGTGTTTGAGCACACCCTGAGCACACGGACACCGTCCGCTGCTGTTCAGATCATGCTTGATACCTCTGGCTCCATGTACCCCACCACGCACTACGGTGCCGGTACTGCTTGCGCGTCACTGGTCAAGGCCCTCCAAGGCCTCAAGGACTTCTCTGTGTCTGTCATTCAGTTCAACGATGATTGCACACTGGTCCATGACTGGGAGACGAAAGGCGTGCTGGGTAACCTCGCAATGCCTTGCGGTGGTACTGAAACTGGACCGGCGTGCTATGCCGCGATGGGGAATCTTGCCAACAGAAAGGAGGACACCAAGCTGGTGTTTATTCTGACTGACGGTGACGGTGACCTGAGGCAGGTAATACCCAAAGCAAAAGAGTACGGCATCAAAGTCTGTGCTGTTCGCTTTGGTGGCGGGGCAATAGAACTGATTGGCCTCGAACCCGAACTGCAACCGTATTGCGAAGATATGAACCGTCTCCCTGAGATGTTCACTTCTGTTCTGCAAACGGTCATGGATCGGTCGTAGTCTCGATGGTCCCATTGCTCACCCATATTGGTGACAAGGGACTATCCGATTACACACAGGAGCGATCAACCTTCGGGCTGATTTCCTGATCACACCCTCGTTCGTGCGCTACCTCGGTAGCCACGAACAAATCCCACGCAACCACTAAGGCCTGTCGTTCACGACAGCGCCCGCGTTCGCGTATCTGAATGCTTTTGCACCCCTATACGGCCATCCGGCCAAGCCACAGTAAGCCCTCGGGCAAGGAATAGATCATGGAACACATCTCTATCAAAGAACTGCCGTTTGAAGTGACCCCGTCGTTCATCATGGACTTTAACGACTACCAGGTGAAGGAAGTGGATGGCGTACTCAAAGTTGCCTATTTGGCGGACGATGAAGATCCCTTCCATCCGAACGTGGCTGACGAGAAGACAATCTTCACTGCTCATCGGTACGCTGACGAGTTGGAGCACGAGGCAATGCAAGAGGCCTTGGGCTTGAACCGGGATTGGGAGCCAGACCTCGACCAGTTAATGGACGGGGCCGCTCGTGAGAAAGCTTTCCGCAAGGAATGGGTAGCGCAAGCTGCTATCAGTCCAGAGTTTGCGGTTTGGGCTGGCAACACGGGTCGCAAGGAAGATGGTGACGAGCGGTATCTTCGCAATCGGGCAAGTGCTTTTTGGCGTGAGCAATCACACCAGGGGCATGTAAAAGACAAGCAGCTGTGGGACTTCGAGTTCACCGCTGATGTCGCCTTGAAAGCCTGGCAACAGTTAGTGTCACAAGGTCTGATCGGAGAGCTGGATGCAATCTCGCTCGACTGCTACGACCACGGTGGCCAAAGCTGGAGCATCACCGGCAACGGTATGCAGTGCCAGTGGGATACGTCTCGCCGCGCTGGAGTGTGGGTACCTTTGCAACACCATAAGGAACTCATCCAAGAGCGTATGGCGACCTATGCGTTCGGCTACATCGAGCGCGTCGGACAGGTTTGGACATCCTACCTGGACAATGGCACCAAACAGCAGTGCAAGTCGTGGCATGAAGCGTTTGTAAGCGTGCAGCTTTTCGCAAGCTCGCAGCGCAAGCCAACGGCAAAACAGCTCGCAAACGGACGCGCACGCGCCCGGGAGGAGTTGTGTGAGAACGACCTGGAGCAATACAACGCCTGGTTGTCTGGTGATTGTTATGGTCTCGTTCTTGCTGAGTTCAGCAATATCGGTACCGAAGATGAACCAGAGTGGGAACTGATCGCCTCTGATGAATGCTGGGGCTATATCGGGTCGGATGATGCAGTTTCAGAATTGCAGCACCAATTCCACTAACCCAGAACCTAAAGAAATCCGGTTTCACCCTCTCTTGGGTGACCGGATTTTCTTTATCTATCTCTATTTGAACCAAATCCCTCGGGAACAACCGCCGTCAGGAAAAGGAACATATATGCCTAGTAAAAATGAAATTCGAATCGACAAACACATCATTGGCGACCTCGCTAATGAACCCTCCGCCAGCATGGAAGATTTTTTAAATCGCTTCCCGGTGGTGGATGACGAGGACATAGACCTCATTACCGTTTACCTGTCACTGCAAGGTTATTTGGATAATCTGCGCAAGCAGGTATTTGCCGATCTCATCATCCGCAACGGTGGAGAGTTCGTCGGCCTCGAAGTGTCAAACAAGCGTGGCAATCTCTGTTGTTTGTTCCCAGAACCGCAATACCCTGGGCACTATCGTTTGTCGTTCCACGACCAAGCTGGCCCCGTTAGCCACTTGGTTTATTCCACCGCAGAGCAAGCCCTCAAGGAAGCCATCTCTCTTGGCTACCGTGAGCACACACCCGGCCAGCTGGATCGTCTCAGTGAAGATCCGCACTGGCAGTTCGGCTTAGCTCGTGTATCAGAAACCTATTCTGCGCTCCGGCGCTGATCTTCGGATCGTCTTAATTACCCTCACTGTCCTCGATGGACAAATTCAACGTAAGCCCTTTGGGCATGGAGATCGTTATGTCTACTGTAATAGCTAGTAAATTCGCCCTTAATCGTGGAAATGCCCGTGTTTGGTGCGAAGGTCGGAAGCTTGCCCGTGAGGGTATCGCTGTCGGTATGAAGTACGAATTGAAGTTTGACCAAGCCAATCGCCAAGTGAATGTTCTTTTTGGACATGACCTGGTGAATGTCTCTGGTTCTGTCTCGCGGCGTAAACTGCGTGGCACTGATAATGAGTACCTGCCGGTAATCGACATGTCTGACAAGAAATTCCTTGAGCTCTTCGAAGAGTCTGAGGAAATTCGCATTGCCATTAATGGTCTCAAAATGACGATTACTGCCCAACTCTCTAGCAGCGATGCGAAAGAGCGGGTAGCTCGGCTTCAACGCAAACTGGCAAACAGGGAACCACTGACGGTGTGTTCACTGTTCCATGGAGGCGGTGTACTTGACACAGCTATGCACGCAGGACTGGCACGTTCTGGAATTGATAGCTACTGTAAAGTGGCTGTGGAACTTGAAGGGAAATATCTGGACAGTTCCTTGCAGAATAACCCCCAGTTATTCCGTAACGATAGCGTTTTATTCGAAGGATCGATCGAACACTTTAATCCCAGAGGTGTGCGAGTAGAGTGCCTTATTGCCGGGATCCCATGTACAGGGGCCTCATTATCAGGAAGAGCAAAGAACGGCTTGGAATTTGCGGAAGCACATTCCGATGCCGGTCATTTGTTTTATTACTTCCTTAATGCGGTAATTGCCCTTAACCCAGCTATTGTCAT
>ERZ724510.1161-NODE-1161-length-14832-cov-3.654328_pt1 | contig 14832 bp, 11 predicted proteins | sample MGYA00376043_ERZ724510 | MGnify/ENA primary metagenome ERZ724510 (study PRJEB28724, sample SAMN07190888) | wastewater metagenome | isolation source: influent of sewage treatment plant in Hong Hong | place: USA: Christiansburg, Virginia | collected 2016-03-01 ... | reverse complement strand
CAGACAGTCTCGGTGCCAGCTTTCATCTAGCCGATGACCATGCGCTACAGGTGATATCGCTGAGCGGTGGCACGTATGATTCCCAGATTGGCGTGGTCCTCGATCGCATCCGGGGCTACATCCACGAGCAAAACCTCCGATTAGAACAGTTCCTGCGCCGAGTCGATGGGATGGTCGTGGCCTCCCCGATCATGCGCGAGGTTCTGCGTCGAGTCGCCGAATCAGCGGAGCAAGGCCGTCGCACCGTGCTACTCGGGCCAACCGGGGCAGGCAAAGAGTGGCTGGCGCGCTGCTACCATCGCTACTCCCCACGCAGCAAGGGACCGTTTGCCGCCCTGAACTGTGCGCTGCTTGACCGTGACTTGCTGTATGCGCAGCTCTTTGGAGCGCGCCGTGGCTCGTTTACGGGTGCGGTCCAAGATATTCAAGGTCTGGTCGAGGCCAGCCATGAAGGCACGCTATTTCTCGATGAGCTGGGTGAAATGAGTCTCGATGTCCAAAAGGCCCTGCTGCGCTTTTTGGACACCCGAGGGGAGTATCAGCGACTCGGCGATCCCAAGCCAAGGCATGCCGATGTCCAGCTCGTCTGCGCCAGCAACGCGGGCCTCGATGAAGCCGAATACCGGATGAAGCACTTCCGCGACGATCTGTGGTATCGACTGTCGTCGGCTGTCATTCGAGTGCCACCGCTGCGCGAGCGGCCCGAGGACGTGATCGCGTTCTTTCAACTCAAGTCGCTGCGTGGCGGCACCCTTCGCGTGGCGGATGCCCTGTCTCCGGCGGCCATGCGCTCTGTACTTGCGGACCCACTGCCGGGGAACTTCCGTGACCTGGAGAACTTTGTCGATCGCCTGCCCATGGTGCAACGACCGGGAGAGATCGACGTCGCAGCAGCGGAGGCAGCACTGCGCGAAGGTCGTGGTCGCCCATCTGGCACCCCCGATTTGCCGCTGAGCGTACGGGATAGTGGCCGGTTTCGGAAGATGCGCCAGCAGGACAGGCCTCCCGATAACCGCACCGTGGACTGGGAAGGGATGTTGACCTCGGCAGTCGCCGCCTTTGTGGCCGACCACGGTGACAGCGTCGCGAGCTGGGGAGAGCTACAAACACTCGTCGAAAAATATCTGAAGCCTGTGTTCGTGGCTCAAACGACCGATCTGGGCAACATCGACGACGTCAGCAAGAGCATCAACTACTCAGCGCTCGCCCGAAAGCTCAACATCGCCGATGGCAGCACCGTCAAGATGCACCTCACCCGGTACGTCGAACGCTTTCGTCAGCGCAAGCCCAATGCTCCCTAGAAACTCGGTTCGCTGGTTGATGACCGGTTGACCAACACAGACAGCAACTCGCGAAGCCGATCGATCGGCCACGCCAGCGCATAGCCAGAAAACAGCAGCATCACCGGCATGGCCTCGACAAAGTACCGCTGGAGCGGAATCGGATGCAGATAGACAAAGGCGACGCTGCGTACGATGGGGATCAACACCAGCGCCAAGACCCAACGCCTTTTGTGTGGCTCGCTCAGCGCAAAGCATGCGCCCGCCACCGATAGCAGCAACAGCAACGAGCCAAAGCGATCCCAGCGCTCGCGCTCCTCCGGCAGTCTCAACAGAGTCGAATTGATGCCCATCTCGTAGGGCGGCATCGGGGACCACAGGGTCTTGAGGCGCACGAGCGGTAGCTCGACCAGGATCCGGAACGGCCGGCGTTTGAAGCGCTGCCAGGCCAGCCGATAGAACTGCTGGTCGACCGCAGGAGACAGCCCCTCCCGGCAGTATTTGTCGAACAGAGCGGCAAGCCGCTGCCTTTCCCGCTCGTCTTCGTACATCACCGGCGTGATGACGTTGGGACGACTCGGCGGCAGTGGCGCATGGCGAGCCACCAGAAACAAATCAAAACCCTCACCATCTTGTCGCCCGGTGGCCCACGTCTGATACCAACGCATCATCCCAAGTCGTAGCGGCACACCTTCTTGGTCGATCCACGGCACTCCGCCCGCGTAGGTAGCCCTAAACAGACGCAGGTTCCGCAGCGGCCAGGGCGCAAACGTCAGCGCTGCCAGCCCCAAACACAATCCCATGAGCGAAAGTCGCTTCCGCCACGAGCCTTGCAAAAGCCCAAACAGCATCAGCAGCGATGGAATCACCAGTAGCGCATCGACCCGAATCAACTGCGATAGACCCAGCAAGATCCCCGCAGCGATCGCCGACCGCCGCTTGTGCGCGGATGTCGGTGCATCTTTGACACGCAGAGCCAGATAGACAGTCAGCGTCAATAAGAAGGTCACCAGCGACTCGCTGAGCCCGAACGTCGACAGCATGAACAGCGGTGGCGAGACGACCACCGCCCCAAACCCAAGGAGTTGGGCCAGCATTCCCATCCCCAATCGACTGGCCATCGCCGCCACCACAAGAGCCGATCCTACGTCGAGCAACGCATTGGCGCGGGTCGCCATGATCAGGTGTGTCGCCAGAGCAATCGGTCGCTCCGGTGCGAGCATCGCCAAAAAAAGCGGATACCCCGGCAGCCGGGTAAACGTCAGCGGTGCCCCCGGGGAATACGCGAAGCGATGTTCAAGCCGCAGTACCTGCGAGAGCTGGTAGTACTGAATGCCATCCCCCGCCGATGACTGTGATTCGCCGACGACAATCAGCCGCAGCTTAAGCGCAATCAGAATCGCAGTAAGCCACAGCAGGCCGCGCAAAATCAGCAGCCCTCCACGTTTCATGGGGGGAAGAGACCATGTCGTAAGGCTGTTTGGGAAGCCTAGAATTCAGTGCCCAGCGTCAGGCCGCCACTCGTCGCCGGTAGTGCAGCCGGAGTGCTCGCACTCTGCTTGGCGTCCAAGATGAACAGCGCCAGCGAACCACCGAGAGAGAGCGTTCCGACGGTTAGCAGTGCGGCCCCACCAGCGCGCCCATCAAATGGGCAAGTCAGCGTCGAATCGGTAGCGCAGCTCGTCGGGCGACCATTCAGTCCGAGCAGCGTGGCCCCAGCCGCCGTCGCCAATATTCCAACTCCCAGGGTCGTCCACTTGAGGATCGACCGCGAACGAGACGGAGGAGACACCGGGAGCGGGGTTAGGATGCCTTTGACTGGCAACTCCTTATTGTCCTCAACCAGCACCGAGGTCACAAACGGGTAGTAGCCAGGCTTCGAAAACACCACGTCATAAGGTCCAATGAACGCGTCCCGCTTACCGGGGGTGGTGGCGACCTTGTGACCGGCCAGCACAACATCGGCCCCCGGTGGCTCGGATGCAAAATGCAGCGTACCGCGAGGCTTGTTGGCCGCCGTTTTCAGCAAATCCTGCACCATGTCGCCGATGCGGTTCATCAGCTTGCTGCACTGTGATTCGACGCAGCTATCGGTGGCACTCGATGCGATGGCACCGACCTCGGCGTCAAGCACGGTTGCTGAGTAACGATAAGCGGTCACCGGCTTGTGATTGCCACGGCTTTGTAGCTCTGGGACACTGAGCGCCGCCGGTCCCAACTCGAACGACAGCCGTAGCGCGTACTGCGCATCGGATTTCAGCGCGAGGCGTTCTTGACAGGACGGCTGATCGAGACAACCAAACAGCTCGCGGTCGCTGTTCATAAGCTGCGCTTGCAGGTCCGGAGCCACCAGCACAGCCCGCTGTTGCGTAACGGCCTCGCTGACGTTCTTGCGAACGTTGGCCAGAAAGGCGGGTTCGAGCGTGTTGGGCTCGATGAACAGCAGCACACCCGGCGTCAGAGTCGTCACCGCGAGCGGCGGCTTGAGGGTAAAGCGCACCTCGGCTGTCCGCCGGGCCAGCACCGACACCTGCGACTCAACTCGACGACTGTCTTTGGCCAACACCACTTGATGGGTACCTGGCTCAAGCTGGATGGCGGTGGCGAGAGGCAGTGCCCCCACCAGTCGTCCGTCGACGGTCACAATGCCGCCGGTCACCCCAACGACCATCAGCTCGGCCCCAACGGTCAGCGGATGCGAGAGCAGTTGGCTCTGCTCGGCTTTCACCTCGGCCTCGGCCTCGTCGCCCATTTGTTCGATGTAACGACGGTACAGGTCGCAGGCCGCCCGCTGCCGGTTTTCCAGTAGCGCCGCCCGCCCCAGCAGGTACAAAAGGCCTGGCCGCTGGACGTAGCGATAGGCCTCTTCGAGCGCCGGGATCGCTTTTGCGGGTTCGTTACGCTCCAGCGCAATCCGGCCCTGCTCCACGAGAGCGGTGAATTTTCGATCCCCCGTCAGAGCACGCAGCGTTGGTAGCTCTGCCCAGGCAAGCTGGGAGTAGCACAGCACGGCGAACCAGGCTAAAAACCGCCACATATCCTTCTGTCCTCGTTTAGTCCTCGTGTCGGGGGGCCGCTGGCGAGCTTCGGCTACGGTTCGGAGCGCCCGGTCGTACACAGCTCGACCCGCGCTTGGCCACCGGCACGAACCCGCACAGGTCGATTCTGGTCGACAAAGTGCTCACCGGGGCGAACCCACTGCATCACCGTCGTACACTGCCCATCCACGTCTTTGCTGATGATGAGTCGTCCGAGATACGGCTGAAGCTTCGACGACGCGCCGAGTGCAGCGGTCGTGTGTTCAGGCTTTCTCTCGGGCAGCTTGCCGAGCGCTTCGTACTCGGTCATCGCTTCCAGATAGTTTGCCGTCTCTTCATGAATGCGCGCTTGCTGATAGGTCAGCTCGGCCACCGCTGCCCGTGACAGCCGACCACGAGCCTGAAGAGCCCTTGCCCGATCGATGAGCTTCTGCGCCGCCGCCGTTTCACGGCGATTCACAGCCTCGGTGGCATCGAAGATGAGCTGGTCGCCCAGCGACACCGGCAACTTCACCAAAGAAGTATTCCCAGCGGATATCTCGACGTCCACGCTCCCACCAGCGTACCGCACTTTGTGTCTGCCAACCGGCAAGCTCAGCGGTGGCAAGCCCGGAACCATGCTTTGCGATGCCTGCTCATCGACCTGAAAGCGGACCTTTTCTTCGCCGTCGAGCCGCAACACGCCCGTTTGAATGCTAGTGCCCGCATCGAACGCTGCCGACAGCAGATCCGACGCGCCTGCCATGTCAGGGACTGGTTCGTCTTGGGCCTCGCGACTCTGCGACAAAAGCGCCGAGACTCGCGTCCTTACGATCATGTCCGGATCCCCGAGCAGGCCCAGCATCAGCATCAGCAGCGGTTCACTGGAACTCGCTTTATAGAAGTCGTAGCTTACTTCGCCCACGCGACGACGAACCTCAGCCGAGGAGTCGAGCCGGGCTGTTTGGAGCAGGGGCAGTGCCTCTGGTAGCGGCAGGTCGGCAATGATGTCGAGTACCGCCAAGCTCGTTGGAATATCGCCTCGGCTGAGCAGGTCACTGAATGAAGCGGGCGGCGATACCTTTTCACCCGACTTCTTGAGAAGCTCGTAGGCAATCAAGCTGTCCACTCCTCCTGCGGACAGCACCTCGTGCAGCACGGGCAACGTCTCGGGCACTTTGAAGCCCACGAGCCGCCGCGCCGCCGCAAACCGAACCGACAGTGCCTGATCGGACAGTGCGATCTTGAGCAGATCATCGCCCGGCGGCAACATCTCGACCACCAGCCTGCGCGTCAGGGGATCAGGGGTTTGCAGTCCCTCACGTAGTCGATCGCGATGGCCCTGTTCACCAAGCTGGAGCAGCGTTCCCGCCGCAGTCAGTTGGTCTTCGATGTTCCCGGTCTCGACGAGTTGTCGCAGCCGTAAGACCAGCTCATCGTCATGCGCCTGTGCGCCTTTCTTCTGCAGGTGTGCGGCGACTCGCGACACGCTGAGCATGCTCGCACGTCGCACCTCTGGCTCAGCGTCTCCGAGTGCCGTCCGCAATGCGAGTAGTGCTGAGCGCAATCGCTTGCGACCGAGTGCGGTGGCTGCACCTCGACGTACCGCCTGCTGCGGGTCCGACAGCGCCTTGCTCAGCAGTGGCACTGAGTCTGCGCTATCGATATCACCAAGCACGACCATTGCCGACTCTCTGACCAGCCAGTCATCGTGACCCAGCGCCGCCTGCGCCCAGCCCAGGCTCTGCTTGGCAATCTGCTCCGGATCACCACCGGCAATCTGCACGATCGCGCCCGCAGCCGCCTGCCGAAGCTGCTGTGAGGCCTTCGGCTCATCGAGAACCTTCAGCAGAAGCTGTGCCCCCTGCCTGCGGCCACACGCGGCCAAACCCTCACTGGCCACCAACCGAGACGCCTCGGGATACGACGGCGAGGTCGCAACCTGCACCATTCGCGCAAAGCCCATCGAGTCGCCGACCGTTGCCAAGATCAGCGATGCAAGGAGCTGCGTTGGACCTTCCTTCTGAGCGGCCTGTCGAAGCAGTTCCTTGCCGCTGACGTCGCCAACTCGTGCGAGACCGGCTGCTGCCGACACCCGCCGCAGACTAAACTCATCCCCCGCCAGAGCCTCTCGCAGTCGAGCCACGGATGGAGCATCCCCGGTCTGGGCCAGCCGCGACAGCACGCGAAGCTGCACGTCTTCGGGCAGGCCTGGCTTGTCTACCGCGTCGCGCAACACCGGCTTCGCAGCGACTGCCTCTGCGCCACTTTCGACCAGCAGCAGCGCGGCTCGCAGCCGAATCCGCTCATCCGAGCTTTGCATCAGCTCGCGTAGCACCGCCCGCCCACGCTGACTTTGTAGCTTCGCCAAAGACCCCGCCACCGCAACCCGCAGTCCCATCTGGGGATTGGAATCGAGGAGCTGCAGGAGCACTGGCTGCGCATCGAGCGCTCCCAGCGTGCCGAGTGCAGTGACGGCCTCGACCTGCACGAGCGCTTCGGGATCCTTGAGGAGCGAAACGATACTGGTCCACTGCGCGCTATCCCGACTCTGCCCAAGCGCTCGTACCGCCTGCGCCCGCAGCCCTGGCTCCGTTGCCCGCAGCCCAACATAGAGCACCGATAGCGCCCGTGCTCGCGCCGCATTGACTTCAATCGCCAAGTCGTTGCTTTCAATGACCAGCTCAGGTGTTGAACGGGGCCGATAGTGCTCTTCATAGAACACCATGCCCGCCGCAATAACGCCGATCAGGGTAATCGACAGCAGAATCCAGCCGACGAAGCTCCGCTTGGGTGGATGTACGACTGCCACCTGGGCCGTCGCCATCGGAGGCGGTGCCAGCTCACGAACGACCTCTGCCATCGTCGGACGCTGCTCTGGCTTTGGGGCCAGCATGCTGTGGATGTACTCAGCCAGCTTCGGCGTCACCGAAGGCGCGACTTCGAGCAGCGGACGCGGCGGCTTCGCGAACGCCATCAGCGACGTCTTCGGAAACGGTGGAATTCCGGCGAGCATCTCGTAGAGCATGACGCCCAAGGCAAACACATCGGCCTTGCCATCCACCTTCGCGGCACCGCCGTACTGCTCAGGGGCCATGTACTTGGGCGTGCCCATCGTCGTGCCAACCTGCGTCTCGAAGTCGGGCGATTCTGGGTCGGGAGCCAAAGAGGTCGCGACTTTGGCGATTCCGAAGTCGAGCACCTTGATCCGTTTTTCATCGGGATTGACCGGATCCGGGACCAGCATCACGTTTTCAGGTTGAATGTCTCAATACTAAATTATTGTCGATAAATCGCGTTCTTATTCCACTGCTAGGAAGTCGGTGGGAAAACTCTATGTAGGGTGATTGTCGTCTGAACTCTGCGACCCTAGGCCCAGACTCGCAAGACCACCTAGCAGCGCCAAGAGGTCTTTTTGCGACATATTTTTTAGTAATTTTTCAACATTCAAGCCCTCTGCCGCGCCTTCAGCGCTGAGCGCGTCGGCAACGCGGCTCGAGCGGCTGTTGGCGACGCTCGATGGGCTGGCGTAGTGCTGCGCGGTCATCGCAAACGAGCTGTGGCCCAGCGCCTTCGCGACGGCATCGGCGGTTGCCCCGCCTTCAAGAGCCAGCGTCGCATGCAGGCCGCGCAAGCTGTGGGGCACGACTTCCGGCACGCTAGCCATTCGGCACAGCCGCTTGACTCGCCCCACGTAATAGCCTCGATTGTGCTGCTGGTGGTGGGCTGGGTAGAAGATCGGCTCGTCGGGCCGCTTGTCCTTTGCGACGGCAAGCACGAGGGGCCGCAGGTGCTCGGGAATCTTGAGCCGTCTCCTCGCATTCTTGGTCTTTCCAGACGGCACCCACAGCACGCGCCCGCCGTCGTCGATGTCTCGGGCCACGCGGGCGGCGACCTCGCCTTGACGAAGCCCCAGATACATCATCAAAAGCGCCCCGAGCGCCGGAACGTCACCGGCTTGCGCCCGCGAGAGTGCGACGGCCTCGAATCGTCGCGCCTCATCGATCCGTAGCTGGGTCTTCCCCGTCGCCTGTCTGCCCACCGGTTGGATCTTGGCCCATGGGTTTGTGCGGCTGTAGCCTTGCGAAACACCGAACGCCCACAGCCGCTTGGCAATCCACAAAAACAGATGCTGCGTCGCCACCGAAACGGGCCGCTTGGTGTGTGCTGAAACTTGCTCGATCTGACGCTGATAGATTGTGCGTGCATCGCTCTCGGTCACTTGCCCGAAGACGACGCCCTGCGGCAGCCGCACGGTCATCTTGCTGTAGTTCTCGATCGTGATCGGCTTGACGCCTCGAACCTCGACGCACCACGCGAGCCACTCGCTTACGACTTCACCGATGGTACGGCGCACGCTGCCGCCGTGCCGCCGCAGAAGGTCGGCTTTGACCGCTTCCGCCTCGTCGAGAGTGCGAAATGTCAAGCTCCGTTCGACGCCACTTTCGGCAATCTTCAGACGGAAGCGCTGTTCCTCTTCTTGATACGGTCCCCAGACGCGCAGCGTCGGTGACACCTTGCCCTGTTCCCGCGCTGCACAAACCTTCGCAAGCGCCAGCGTTTCTTGCTCCTTGAGTCGCTGCGCCACGCGCTTGCCGGTCCTTCGGGCCTGCTTCATAACCGTATCGATCGAGCGGTTCATGTGCTCACCTCTTCCTTTCTTGCTCTCGTTTGGAATAAGGAAGGGCCACAGCGCGCAGCCCTTCCGGGGGTCTATCTGGTCCCGTCGCTAGTTCGCCTGTGGGTCGGTTTGATCCACGTCAACGGGCGTCTCGTTCTGCTTCGTTTGCGCGGCCTGGGGGGCTAGCAGTGGTGCCGGGGTGGCCGTATCGATGGCGTGCAGTGCTCGACCGGGCTGACACAGCGCCAGCCGAGCCGAACCGAATCAAGCACTCGCTCGGCCCGTTGTAGCGATGCAACCTGCACTCGATGCGGGGCGGGAAGGTCAGCGGGGGCGAGCCCCAGCACCGGCAGACGCAGCAGCCTGTAGGTTGAGCTTAAGCGCGGCAGGAAACGCCCTGTCTCGATCGACTCGATGGCGTTCGTGGACAGCCCGCACATTTTGGCCACCGCATAGCGCGAGAGCCCCGCCTCCATTCGACGAGCGAATACAAGCGCACCAAAGCGCTGCGCGTCTTGGAGTTCCTCGGGGCTAGTCCGTCTCGGCATGCTCGGCCCCTTCGTTGCTTGCTTGGGTCTTTTGCTCGGTGGACTGCTGATCGAGTTGTTGCTGCTTTCGTCGCTCTCGGTAGCCCTTCTTTGCTTTGCCACCGCGAGCCCCGATCGTGCGCATGTGCTCGGGGTCGTCTTTCCAGTGCGCGCCGCCCTTTTTCCCCGCTTCGCTCGCCTTTTCGTGGGTGAACTTGTGGGAGGTGCCGTTGCGATGGCTCTTTTGTCCTCCCATCGAGGCGATCGCCCGGCGCTGTTCCGGTGTCAAACAGGCAAAGCCTCGCGGCTTTTTGGTTTCGCTCATGGCGCGGCCTCGATGGTTACGAGCGGGCTTGCGCTGCTGACCGTCGGCGGCTTGGGGCCGTCGTCCCAGGGCGGGAAGATGCGCGAGCGCTGGGTTTTCGCGTCGTCCCTGAAGCACTCGGCCAGACGACGCAACCGCGCCGGATCGCGGTCTTGGGGGCTCTCGTCCGCCGTCGCAACGCCGATGAAGGGCTCTAGGCCAGCCACCGACAGCGCCGTCCGCATGGACTCGGCCCGCAGATAGGCGTGCCGTTTCGACGAGAACAGACCAAACGAAGCAAATGACCGCGCACCCACGCGATACAGCCGATCGCTGCTGCGCTTGTGCTGCACCTTCAGCGCTTCGGCTGCTGTTGCGACCGCAAGATCCGGCGAAAAGTCCCAGCGATCTTCAATCTCGACGACAAACACCGCGAGCTGTCCCGGTGCGCGACCAAGCACCGCCGCGTGATCGTCGAAAAGATGGCCCGAGCGCAAGCCAGTAGCCGGATCGCGCTGTTCGATGGCGCGACGCACCTTTTCCAAACGACCCCACACCAGGCAAAAGCCGAACACCGACGGAACACATGACCAAAGAGCATGCTCGACGAGCATGAGCCCTCCACGCGCAGACTTGATCCATAGGCCCCCAGCGGATACGCTGCGCCTCGTCTTCTGGGGTCGATTCCCGGTTTGACACGACCTCGCCGTGTTAGCGCACGGCGAGGTCAAAGCCTCGAAAAACGAGGGAAACAGAATTAGCAAACACATGCAAGAAGAATCTAAGAAAATACACCTGGCCGTCGTGCATGTGAAAGCAGCCCGAGGTTTGCTCGAGTGGACAGTGGCCGATCTAGCGGAAAAATCCGGCGTTTCCCCGGATACGATCCACAAGTGGGAGAACCGTAAGGCCAAGCCTAGACAGAGCACCCGCGACGCCATACAGAAAGCCTTTGAGGACGTGGGGATCGAGTTCTCAAACGGCGGCGAACCAGGCGTCAAGCGTCGAAGGCTGCCAGTGTAATCATGCGCACGGCTGGTTGGGTTTTCTTGCTTTGGTTGCCATCGGCGGCGCTGGCAGGTGGCCCCCCGGCGCAGGACTTGGCCCCGCTGCAAAGGCCGTCGCTTTCGAGGACCGCGATTCCATAGCTGGATTCTGTAGGGTCGGTGCGGTTCCTTTCTTTGGATAGCCGAGCCGATGTGCTTATCCAAGTCTTGGATAAGCGGAGTGGCGGGCTGTCTTGTGCTTATCCAAGTCTTGGATAAGCAGCGTGGCGTGGAATTTTGTGCTTATTCAAGACTTGGATAAGCAGCGTGGCGGGCTGTCTTGTGCTTATCCAAGTCTTGGATAAGCAGCGTGGCGGGCTGTCTTGTGCTTATCCAAGTCTTGGATAAGTGGAGAACAGGAACCGTTCGCACATACGGAACGTCGATGAACTGGCTATGCGGTTTGTTCCGTCATCGCCGATGATAACGGCATTCCATCGGGGACCAGCTCGTCGAGAGAGAACTTCGGCCCCTCGTAATAAGGCGTCATCCCGCGCAGCATCGCAAGGAAGGCGCGGAACATCGGCACCGACGAGGTGAACATGAGCAGATCAAGGTCGGTCATCCGACGGACAAAGCGCTTGATCGTACGCCAGGACTGAACGTGCGGATCTTTGCACTCGATGAGCCACTTTGCTCGACGCTGCGCGGGGGTCAGTTCTGGCTCGGGCGTGGTCTGCGGCGGGTTTGGCGCTGTCTCGGCGGGCTTCTCTGTAGTCGCGGTGCGCGCCGCTTGGGCACTGGTTGCTTCCTGACTCGCCCCGTCTGAATGCTGCTCGGTCCTGGCGACATCCTGAGAGGCTGTTTCCGCCTTTGCGGGCGACTCAGCCGCCGGCATCGCAGGTGTCTCGATGGCAGGGCTTGTGTCGATCGGTGGTGAATGTGGCACTGCGGCAAACGGTACAGCGATGGGGATAACGTCCGCCACCGTCGATGGAGTAATGACCGCGTGGCCAGCGTTCACCTGTAGTGGAGGTTGCGCTGCGGGTGGCGAAGGAACGGTCGCAGCCTCGGTGCGAGCGGCCTGCGCTTCCGGTGGCGATGGCGCGGGCGCTCGTTGCGCTGCGAGGAATTGATCGAGCAACACCTTCATTTCAGCAAGCCGCGCCTGGAATTTGGCCTCTTCTGCTCGGGCGTGTTCGGCCAACGCTCGAACTCTCTCTTCCGCTCGGGCCCGCTCGGCCAGTGCTCGGGCTCTCTCTTCGGCAGTCGCGTCCTGACTGACCCGCGCGGGCGCTGGGACCGTCGACGAAAGCTTGGTCGCCACGACGGAAGCGCTTGCAGCCTGGGACACCCCAGCGGTGCGGATCGCTGCGTCCGGGCTCGGCTGCGTCGGTGCGGGCTGCTGATTTGCTGCCCGTCGCTGCTCGTTCCGCGAGAGAAGCCAAGTCTTGCCCAAGTCACCAAGCACCCGGACCAGCGCAATACCCGCTTGTGTCACTTCTCCGTATGTTGATGTCTGGGCTTGGATTTCTGTCATTTGATTCTCTGGCAATTTTCTCTGCGATTTCGCCGCTCACTGCCCGTTTCAAGAATCCATCGGACTAAGTAACCGAGGATCTGCACCTACATATTTTGAACAATAGCAGCGTCGAGTGTAGCTGGCAAGTCGATTTCTAATCGGGATGCTGTCTACACACACATGGAGCCATGCGCGGTAATAAAAACCCAATGTAGTGGGCGGTCACTTTCCAGGTCGCAATCCTGGTCTGAATCCTGGTCACAATCAAGGCAAGCAGAGGCGCACTTTTCCCGAATGATATCAATCAATTACAGGGATTCGCTGTGATGTGAATTTTGCGCGAGTACGCTTGTGAAGATGCGTTGCAAAAATTGCCGAAGGTCGATTGCACACCTGACGCATGCGAGCGTGCGCAAGTGGTGCTCGACGGAATGTCGAACCGAGGGGCGGCGAAAGGTGGCGCGTGCGCAGTTTGTGGAGTGGCGGCGGGCGAAGTTGCCGAGGAAAAGGCCCGATCTGGAGCTGACGTTGCTTGATCTGTCACCGATCGGGACTTGGTATTATCGTCTGAGCTGTCCGGGGCTGGGCAATGGCAGTCGGCGCTATTTTCCGGCGGGGACGGGCTGGCGGTTGCGCTTGTTTGTACCGCCTGCGGTGCCGTGGGCGGGCTTTTACGATGTGGTGTTCTACGACGAGCACGGCGAGATCACGGCGGAAGCGTCGAGCGTGCCGGTCGTGCCGCAGAAGCGTGCGCCGATTGGAAGCGGCGATCACAGTCGCGCACTGCCGTCTGATTGGAAAAATAGACAGAGCAGCAGCGACGAATAGCGGCTGATTCGACCGGCGTGAAGCGGCTACTCGGACGACTGGCGGTCGGCCCCCCAGAGGCGACCCGGCCCGAGCGAGCGAGTCGGCCAGATGGGCCTATCAAGTCGTAAGAACTGTCGCTGTCACAGGCGCACGTTGACCAACCAATGGGAGTTCGAGGTCAGGGAAACCGAGGGCGGACCTAGCCGAACCGCCCGAAGTCCCTCACCGCGCGACGAGCCAGAGACGGCACCGCTCGAAGTGGTCGCCCCATTCGCGAGCCGCCATCCTGCGCAGCGTCGGAAGGCGTACAGGCGAAGAACGCGACGGACAGCCAACGGCACCGCCAGACCATGGCCCAGATCCAGATGATGAGGAGGTAGACCGCGACCCAAGCGCTCGAGCTTGCCGCGCTCGGCTGGAATGGCCGGACGGATGAGGCCCAGCTATCTGCAAGCGATCTGGTCGGCCCATGCAGCGCACAGCCAGCCAGATCGCGATCTGGCTGTCGATCGGCATCATCAGCGCGGCAGGACTCGGATCGGTCGCATCGGGCCGAGCATCAAGCGGTCAACCGCCGCGAACTGTGGCGGCTCGCGTGGCAATGCGTGCCGTGCGCCAGCCCACGCCCGCGACAGGTCCAACCGCCCCGCTTGACCCACATCGCCCGCTGCGGTACTCAGAGCGAAATCACAGCACCTTGGGTGTTGTGAAACGAAACGGATCAGATTGATCCAACGTGCGCGACCAAACAAGACGGATTGTCTCAAAACGGAGAACCATAATGCGAAGAGAAATACACTTAGTTGTGGGCATACTTGCAAGTGCTCTGGCTGCCTGTGGTACGATGGATTCTGTAGATTCCCTCGATCCGCCACGGGCGACGGCGGCTTTCGATCCGAAAGGAACGCAAGAGTCAAACACGAAGATTGACCGGCGTAGGGTTCTTGAAGATGGCAATGAACTCGCAGTGCAATCTTCTGAGAGTGGAGCAGCGGCGCTAGATAAATGTATTTCTGAATGTGTCGAATGCACGTGCTTCACGGAGAGAGGTCGGCAACACGCTATATGCAAGAATTCGCCTGGGATAAGGTCGTTTTGTGGAAGATTCTGCACAATGCATCCCGACTACGAGTGCGACCTGAGCACTTTCCCCCCCCATAAGCAATAACCTAGTGGATAGGAAGTTCCAGCGCGGTTTCGGCTGCATGGTCCGGGAACTGATCGCCTGGACCGTGCTGGGCTCGCCGACTTCCATCTGAATACCTCGCAACTACCCCCGTGAGAAGATGGGCCTCGTTCTGACCATCTGAGCCTTGACCCTTCAGAGACGCTGGCGTAGGTTCCCCGGTCGAAGAACCCGAAGCGATCGCCTGGATCGTGCTGGGCTCCCTCACGGCACCAGACAGTCTACCTGCGCTAGCGAACGGCGGGCAGCGAAGGCGCAGGCAACGAAACATGGCTGTACAACCCGAGCACGGTAAACCAGAATTTCTCAGATGACATGGTAGTCATCTCCACACAACAGAGGTAGTCCCTTGACCCAATACCGCGTCTTGATCTGTTCACTCTTGGTTTGCTCAGCCGCATGCAGTTCATTCCACGTCGAAAGCAGAATGGGCGTTGGTGCCTTGGTGCTTCCCAGCGTTCGCCAAGAAGCTGTAGAGGTTCGCCTCGGCACTGAGCAGCCGTCCTGCATGCAGCAAATTCTTGATCAAGTGATGGTGTCCTAAAAAAAAAAAAAAAATGTGTCTGAGTTTGTGAGAGA
>ERZ724510.1158-NODE-1158-length-14868-cov-9.192331_pt1 | contig 14868 bp, 10 predicted proteins | sample MGYA00376043_ERZ724510 | MGnify/ENA primary metagenome ERZ724510 (study PRJEB28724, sample SAMN07190888) | wastewater metagenome | isolation source: influent of sewage treatment plant in Hong Hong | place: USA: Christiansburg, Virginia | collected 2016-03-01 ... | reverse complement strand
GGCAGCAGCACGTAGCCCAGGTAGGGCACCACGATCACCGCCGCCAGCCACGAGGCCAGCAAGGCGATGGCATTCACCTGGAAGATCGAGCGGGTGTACTCGCCGGTAGACGATTGCGCCGTGGCGATCGGCAAAAAGCCGGCCACTGTCACCAGCGTGCCGGAGAGCATCGGCCCGGCCGTGCTGGTATAGGCGAAGGCCGCCGCACGACTGCGCTCCCAGCCCTGCTCCATCTTCACCAGCATCATCTCGACGGCGATGATGGCATCGTCCACCAGCAGGCCAAGGGCCAGGATCAGCGCACCCAGCGAAATCTTGTGCAGGCCCACATCAAAGAGGCGCATGCCGAAGAAGGTCACGCCCAGTACCAGCGGAATCGACAGGGCCACCACCAGCCCGGTACGCAGCCCCAGCGAGAAGAAGCACACCAGCAGCACGATGATGACCGCCTCGGCCAACGAGTGGATGAACTCGCTCACCGAACGCTGCACCGCCTCCGGCTGACTGGACACCTCGGTCAGCTCCAGACCCACCGGCAGTTGCGCCTGGAGGCGCGCCACGGTTTCCTTGAGGCTGCCGCCCATGGCGATGATGTCGCCACCCTTGGTCATCGACACGCCAAGACCGAGGGCATCCTGCCCCTGGAAGCGGAAGCGCGGCGCCGGCGGCTCGACGAAGCCACGCGCCACCGTGGCGATGTCGCCGATGCGGAACTCCCGCCCGCCAGCCCGGATGCGCGTCTCGCGGATGCCCTCGACAGTGTCGTAGGCACCGCTGGGACGCAGGTAGATGCGCTCACCCTTCGTTTCGAAGTAACCGCCCGGCGCCACCGCATTCTGGCGGGCCAGCGCGTCGGTCACCGTCTGCACATCAAGGCCGAGGGTCGCCAGCTTGGTGTTGGACAGCTCCACGTAGATGCGCTGTTCCTGCTCGCCGATCAGCTCCACCTTGGCCACGCTCGGCACGCGCAGCAATTCGGCGCGGATTTTCTCGCTCTCGGCCTTGAGCCTGGCGTAGTCGAAGCCGTCGCCAGTCAGCGCGTAGATGTTGCCGAAGACGTCACCGAATTCATCGTTGAAGAACGGCCCGCGGGTGCCGGTCGGCAGCGTGCCCTTGATATCGCCGATCTTCTTGCGCACCTGGTAGAAGACGTCGGGCACCTCCCTGGTCGGGGTCGAATCCTTGGCCACGAAGAGCACCACCGACTCGCCGGGACGGGAATAGCTGCGCAGGATGTCCACGAAGGGCACTTCCTGCAGCTTCTTCTCGATGCGGTCGGTAACCTGCTCTTCCACTTCGCGGGCCGACGCGCCCGACCATTCGGTACGCACCACCATCACCTTGAAGGTGAAGGGCGGATCTTCCGACTGGCCGAGCTTCTGGTAGGACATGACGCCGATCAGCGCCAGCGCGACGATCAGGTAGCGCACCAGCGGCTGGTGCCGCAAGGCCCATTCAGACAGATTGAAACGCTTCACGCTCAGGCTCCTGTCTTGACGGCAAGCGGCGCTGCCGGCGCCGTTGCCGGCGTGGCGGAGCTGACCGGCTGCAGCAACTGCCCGGCGACGATCTTATGCACGCCAGCCACCGCGATGGTTTCCCCCGGCTGCACACCGCCGGCAAGCAGCACCCCGTCTTCCCGGTACTGGCGCACGCTCACCTTGCGCAACACCGGCTTGACCAGCGCGCCTTCGGCCTGCATCACCCACACGGCGCTGCCGCCCTCATGCTCGAAAACCGCACTGATCGGCACCAGCAGCGCGCCCGCTGCGGCCGCGGCATCGGGCAGGATCACATTGGCGGTCATGCCCAGTTGCACCGCCGGCCCCGGATTGATGATGCTCACGCGCACCGCGTAGGTTCGGGTCGCCGCATCGGCGCTCGGCGCAATCTCGCGCACCTTGCCCTGCAGCGCCACATCCGGCTGGCTCCACAGACGGATATCGATGTCCCTGACCGCACGCAACGCGGAGATGCGGCTTTCCGGCACGGCGATCAGCACTTCGCGCTCTCCGTCCCGGGCCAGCTTCATGACCACCGCCGAATCCTTCACCACCTGCCCGACCTCAACGCTCACCGCGGTGATCACGCCAGCCTGATCGGCCACCAGGCTCGTGTAGGCGGTCTGGTTACCGGCCACGGTAGCCTGGGCGCGGGCCTGTTCGACGCGGGCCGCCGCCGACGTGAAGGTGGACTCCTTGGCATCCAGCACACTGCGGCTGACGAAGTTCTTGCCTACCAGATCCCGATAACGCTCCATCTCGGCCTTGGCAAAAGCGTACTCGTTGCGGGCCGCGGCCAACTGGGCGCGCGCCGCTTCGGCATTGAGGCCGACATCCGCCGGATCGAGACGGGCCAGCACCTGACCAGGCTTCACCACCGCCCCCACATCCACCTTGCGTTCGACGACCTTGCCAGAGATGCGGAAAGCCAGATCCGACTCATAACGGGCGCGCACCTCGCCGGAATACAAAGCCCCTGCCGACACCGACGACAGGGCCAGCTTGTGCACCATCACGGGCCGTGGCGCCTCGACGACCGGTGCGGGCTTGGAGCAGGCTGCAAGCACTGCCAGGGCAACTGCACTGAGGAAAAGATTCCGCTTCATTCTTTGGGCTCCTGCCGGGGGGCGACCAGCAGGCCGCGGAAAATCAGATCGAAATAGGTATCGAAGTAACTGTCGGATATCTGATGCGGCGCCTCGCAACCGACGAGGCAGCTGGCCATGGAGTTTTTCCACACGGACAGCATCAGCAGGGGAAAGAACATCAACTGACTCAAAGGCTCCACGTCGAGGGAACGGAAAATCCCCTTGTCGACGCCCAGCGTGATGACGCGCCTGAGCAGCGTCATCCAGCGCACGATCACCGCCTCATGGTGATAGCGCGCCACCTCCGGAAAGTTACCGGCCTCGGCGATGATGAGCTTGCCGATCCCGCCGAGGTCGGTCGCCCCGACCTTGGTCCACCAGCCCCGCAGGATTTCCCGCAGCAGACGCTCGGGATCGTCACCAAGGATTTCCAGGCGAGCCTCGAACTCCTCGAAAATGGGCACCACCCCCTCCTCGATCACCGACTTGAAGAGGGCTTCCTTGCTGTCGAAATACAGATACAGCGTGCCTTTCGACACGCCGGCCCGCGCGGCCACTTCATCCAGGCGGGTGGCGGCGAAACCTTTTTCGATGAACAGGGACAAGGCGGCGGCAGCGAGTTCGGCCGGACGGGCCTCCTTGCGACGCTGCCGGCGGGTGGATTCGGGTTCGGTCATGACACTCCTGAATTAATGACTGACTAGTCAGTTATTAATTCTGAAGGGAGACTGGCAACTTGTAAAGGTGATATTCGGTGCCGTGGGCCGCCGCGATGGCTATCATTCATGTCAGGTTTTCAACACATGAAGGACGAGACGCATGACCGCCGAACAACGCCGAAGGTTTAACCGGGTGCAGTTCCATGAGGGCGCCAGCCTGCTACTGGCAGATCGCCGGTTTGCCTGCGAGGTACGCGATCTTTCCCTGAAAGGGGCCTTGCTGGCCTGCCCCGGTGCCTCATCGGCACGGCGTGGCGACAGCTGCGAGCTGATCCTCGCCCTCGCCGCCGATGGCGGGGAAGTGGTGGCGATGAAGGGCGAAATCGCCCATGTCGCCACCACCGCAGACAACGTTCAAGTCGGCCTGGTGTGCCGGGAAATCGACATCGACAGCATCACCCACCTGCGCCGCCTGGTCGCCCTCAACCTGGGTGATGAGCAGGTGCTCGAACGCGAACTGGCGGCACTGATCCGGGAATGACACGCAGCCGTTGCACGTCGCGATGGTAGATTGAGGTCTTGATCAAATTCAGAGGTGGCACATGAAAAAACTGCTGGTCAGCATCAAGCTGGAAATGGAAGTCCCGGACGACTGGATTCTGGAAAAGACCGCGGACGGCGCCGATGTCCTGAACATGGGCAACGGCTCCTTCCTCGACATGAGCTTCGAACCCCTCGTCACCGACGACAAGAGCGGCACCTGGACGGACAACTACGACGACGAGTTTGCGAATCTGGTGCTCGACATGGTGCGCAGCGAAGAGACCGAGATGAAGCTGATGCTCTCGTAATGGCCCGCAACGCCCGGTCTCAAACCGGGCGTCTAAAAGCCGAACAAACGCCGGTCAGCCGGGTCGGCTTGCCCCCCATCGCCAGATCTGGCCGGCCACAGTGATCAATCAGTATCTGCGCCCCCGAAGCCAGCAGACGGGCCATCTCACCCACCAGTTGCGGGCCGGCCACCTGGATCTGGACGAACATGCCCAACTCGGCCAGACGACGAAACAGCCCGTCGGCGTTACGGTAGAACGCCGGCCCATGCGCGGGAACATCTGAAGAAAATCGAGGCGCCACGGTGCCCCAAGTCCTGGCCACTCGTCCATCCGGGCGTGGCTGCGCAGGGGCTCAACGCATCGTCACGCGCGCCCCGGCGGGCACCAGTACCGCAGCCCCCACCAGCGCCTCGTAGGGCCGCGCCGCGCTCCACACCTCCAGTTGCCCGGCACCGTTGGTGGCGAGGCGCTCGAGACGCACCCCCTGCGGCGGCGCCCAGTGCCCCAGCAGGTGGCCATTGAAGCCGTCGTGCACATCCAGCCCGGAATCCGCCAGCACCCACACCCGGCGGCTGGCCCGCTGCACATGCACGGCCAGCACCTTGCCCCGCTGGGCGCTGCGCAGGGTCGCCAGCGGCGTGACGCCACGGCTTACGTCGAGCACCTGCACTGCACCACTGCCCGGTGCAGCGAGCAGCACCCACTTCAGATCCGCCGCATAGAACTCCACGCCTCCCTTGCCGACAGCCGCCACCGGCACGGCAAACAACGCCACAGCAAACACGCAAAGCAAGCTGGCAACAAGGCGGGGCATGGCAGGACTCCTTCATGAACAGCATCGACGGAACCTGACAATAACGGACAATTCTTCACACCCACAGATACACTATCCAGACAAACCGCCATCCCGTACCGGCCACCGCAGCCCCTCCGGCCCGGTCGCCCGACCGATACACCGGAGCCGCCCCATGCTGAACCTCGTTCTCTCTGCCGACAACGCCACCCCGCTGGTAGACCAGATCGTCAGCGCCATCCGCACCCGCATCGACGACCGCGTCCTGCGCCCCGGCGCACGCCTGCCGCCAATCCGCCAGTTCGCCGAGCGGTACGGCGTGTCGCGCTTCACCGTCGTCGAGGCCTACGACCGGCTGGTCGCCCTCGGCCACCTGCAATCGCGCCGGGGCTCGGGCTTCTACGTGACCAGCCGGCCGCAGCCGGCCCGTGCCGCCAGTGCCGGCGAAGCCATCGAACGGGCCATCGACGCCGCCTGGCTGATGCGCGAAATGGCCCTCGACGGTCCCGAGCGCATCCTCGCCGGCGCCGGCAGCCTGCCCGCCAGCTGGCTCGACGAAGCCGGCGTACTGCGTGCCTTGCGCAGCCTGTCGCGGCGCAGCGACGTGCGCCCGGTGAGCTACGGCAGTGCCCAGGGCTACGCCCCACTACGCGCCCAGCTGCAGGTACGCCTGGCCGAAATCGGCATCGGCGCCACGCCGGAACAAATCGTCCTCACTTACGGCGTGCATCAGGCGCTGGACATCATCTGCCGCTACTTCCTCAAGCCCGGCGACTGCGTGCTGGTGGACGATCCGGGCTACTGGAACCTGTTCGGCAACCTGCGTCTTTACGGTGTGGCCCTGCTCGGCGTGCCGCGCACCCCGGACGGCCCGGACGTGCAGGCCCTTGAAGCCCTCCTCGCCCACCATCAACCCAAACTCTTCTTCACCCACTCGGTGCTGCACAACCCCACCGGCTGCAACCTGTCGCCGGCCACCGCCTTCCGCATCCTGCAACTGGCCGAGAAGCACGACTTCATGGTGGTCGAGGACGACATCTACGGCGACATCGCCCCCGATGCCGCCACCCGCATGGCCAGTCTCGACCAGTTGTCGCGGGTGATCTACACGGCCAGCTTCTCCAAAACCATCTCCGGCAACCTGCGGGTCGGCTTCCTGGCCTGCCGGCCGGACCTGGCGCATTTATTTACCGACGTGAAGATCGTCTCGATGATGTCGTCCGCCGAGCTGTCCGAGCAACTGGTCCACCAACTCCTCACCGACGGCCACTACCGCAAGCTCCTCGACCGCCTCAAGGGCCGCCTCGTCGATGCCACCGGGCAAGCCCTGCGCATGCTCGAACGGGTCGGTCTCAAGCCCGACCCCGAACCCCGCGGCGGCCCCTTCGTGTGGGCCCGGGTGCCGGGCCTGAGCGACACCGCCGTACTGGCCCGAAGCGCCACACGAGAGGGCATCCTGCTTGCACCGGGCAATGTCTTCCGGCCCCAGAACCAGCCCTCCGGCTACCTGCGCTTCAACGTCGGCTTCTGCGTCCACGAACGCCTGGAACGCTTCCTCGGCGAACGCCCCGACGGAATTATTCCCACATAAAGATTCCGCCCAACAACCCGTTAAGCATCGGGGGCAGCACCCTCCATATCCTTCTGCGACCGCCGGAATCACAGGGAGAAAAACATGTCGGAATCGTTCTGCAGCTCACCCGGACGACGGCGCACCCTGGCGCTCACCCTCCTCTTCTTCATGCACGGCGCCTTCGCCGACGACCTCAAGGAAATTCGGGAACGCGGCGTCCTGCGCCATCTGGGCGTGCCCTACGCCAACTTCATCACCGGCAGCGGTGACGGCCTCGATGTCGAGATCGTCCAGAAGTTCGCCCACCACCTCGGCGTACGTTACGAATACGTTCCCAGCACCTGGCCCAACCTCATCAGCGACCTGACCGGCAAACACATCGAGTACATACCCGTTCCCCGCGAAACCGCCAATCGCCCGGTGCGCGGCGACATCATCGCCAGCGGCCTCACCGTTCTGCCGATCCGCAAAAAATTCATCGACTACTCCGACCCCACCTTCCCCTCCGCCGTCTGGCTGCTCGCCCGCCCCCAGTCTTCCGCCCAGCCGATCAAACCGACCGGCAAGCGTGACCTGGACATCAAGGCCACCAAAGCGATGATGAAACGCGGCGCCACCTTCGTCATGGACAACGTCTGCCTTGATCCGAAACTCTATGATCTGGAGGGCAAGGGCCTGCAACTCAAGCGCTTCACCGGCAGTCTCAACGTCAATGACATCGTCCCGGCGGTGGTCAAGGGCGAAGCCGACATGACCCTGCTCGACGTCCCCGACATCATGATCGCCATCGAAAAATGGCCCGGCCAGCTCAAGGTCATCGGGCCGATTTCCGACGAACAGCGCATGGCCGCCGCTTTCCGCAAGAATTCACCCGAACTGCGCGAGGCCTTCAACCGCTTCCTCGCCGGCATCAAGGAGGATGGAACCTACATGCGGCTGGTCAAAAAATACTTTCGGGTCGCCCCGCGGTATATGCCGGGCTTCTTCGAGGGCATTCCGATCAAGGACTGAGCCTCGACCATGTCCGCCGACGAGCCCCTGCTGAAGCGCTACCGCAAAAGCGCCATCGCGTTCGCGATCTTCATTGCCTATGCAGTGGGGTTGCTCTTCTACAACTTGGGCCTGCAGCAGCGCCTGGAGCAAAATCTCCTCGATGCTGCCCGCCTCGAACTCGAAAAGGAAGCCGGCGGACTCTCGTACTATTTTTCCGAGCGCCGCAACGACCTGGCCGATCTGGCCGCTTCCGAGGTCGTCGCCAACTATTTCTCCAGCCACGATCTGGGCATGAGCGTCGAATATGGCCTGAGCATCAACATCCAGGCCGTAGCGGACAAGTTCGAGCATCTTCTGGAACAAAAGCGCCTGGGCGCCGTGCGTATCTACGGGCACATGGCCCTCATCGACGTCACGGGGCAACTCATCGGCCAGTCCGGCGCTGGCCAGCAGGACTGGCGTGAAGACTTCACCCGCCTCGCTCCCCAACTGGACGACACACCGAACGTCACCCTGCTGACCTCCGGCGACCAGCTTCGCTTCAGCAGTCCGGTGCGGCTCAAGGAGAAACTGCGCGGTTATGTGATCGCTTACAGCCCGGTCGTCGCCCTCGAGAGTCGCAGCGCCACACCGGCCTCGCGACGCCCCGAAGCCATCCTGGTCACCGCCACCGGCGAGCCCGTCTCGAAGATCGACCCGGAGGTCTTCTTCCGCCCTGAGCTAACCCAACTGTTTGCCGGCATGCGCTTCAACGACACCCGCCAGAACCTGGACCTGCCCACGACTGGCCAGGACCGGGCCATCGCCGCGATCAAGCAGGGCATCGAGGGCTCGCCCCTGTCCCTCGCCGCCCTCATCACCAAACGGGAACTCGAAGCCCAGTCGATCCCCTCCCTGCTGCTGGTCGCCGTGGGCGCAATCCCCCTCGCCGCCCTGTTCATCGTGATTCTCGAACTGCGCCAGCGCCGCCGGGCCGAGCAGGCCAATGAAAACGCCCGCACCGAGGCCGAGCGGCTGGCCCGCGTACGCAGTGAATTCCTGGCCAACATGAGCCACGAGATCCGCACGCCCCTCAACGCCATTCTCGGCCTGGCCCAACTCGGCCAGCTCGGCTCCAGCGGACGCCGGGCCGAGCAGCACTTCGTGCGCATCATCGAATCCGGTCAGCATCTGCTGGCCATCATCAACGACATCCTCGACTACTCGAAGATTGAAGCCGGCAAACTGAGCGTGGAGCGCATCGGTTTCGATCCGGGCCATGTCATCGACAGCGCCGTCACGCTCACTGCCGAGCGAGCCTTCTCCAGCGGCCTGGACTTCCGCGTGATCGAAGAGCCCCTGCCGATCCATTGCGAGGGCGACCCGCTGCGCCTGTCCCAGGTACTGGTCAACCTTCTCGGAAATGCCATCAAATTCACCGAATGCGGCTCGATCACCCTTGATGCCCGGGTGGAAAACGACATGCTGCGCCTGCAGATCAGCGACACCGGCATCGGCATGAGCCCCGAACAGATCGGACGCCTGTTCCAGCCCTTCGAACAGGCCGATGGTTCCACCACCCGACGCTTCGGCGGCACCGGGCTGGGCCTGTCGATCAGCGCCCGCATCGTGGAAGCCATGAGCGGAAGCATTCAGGTTCACAGCACCCCGGAGGCCGGCAGCACCTTCACCGTGCGGATCCCGCTGGTGGCCGCCCGCTTCGACGACAGCCCCCCGCCCGCCGGGCAGCTTGTTCTGGCCGGACTTCCAGGACACGAATCCGGCCCCCTGCTGGCCGGACTGAGCGACCGCGGAATCCACGCCAGCATCATTGACACACCCGCTACGGAGCTTACCGGCAAGGCCACTGTGGTTGTCGATGCACGCCTCGCCGAAGGCTCCAGCACCTGGCGGGAATGGCTGGGCAACTTGCGCGCCAGCGGTCACCGCACAGCCCTGGTCGGGCGGCTCGAAGAGATCGACAGCGCCAGCCTGCAGGACAGCCTGAGCGGACGCCTGCCCCTCCTTGAGCGCCCCCTGCGGGTCCGCCATTTCGTTAATTGCCTGCGCAACCCCGAGGTCATCGCGGCAACCAGGCCCGCCAGCATGCAGCTCGGCGGCTACAGCATCCTCGCCGTGGATGACAACGAGATCAACCGGATGGTCCTGGTCAGCCTGCTGGAAAACGAAGGCGCCCGGGTCGACTGCGAAGCCAGCGGTGCCGACACTCTGGCCCGCCTGCAGCGCAGCCCCGCCAACTACTACGACATCGTCCTCACCGACATCCAGATGCCCGCGATGGATGGCTATGAACTGACCCGTCGCATCCACGCAAACCACCCCGCGCTGCCTGTCCTTGGCCTGACCGCCCATGCCGGCGCCGAAACCCGTGCACGCTGCCTGGCAGCCGGCATTCTGGCCCACATTCCCAAGCCACTGGCCCTGAACGTACTCATCACGGAAATCCAGTTGCACAGCCGCCACTCCGCAACCAACCTGACCGCAAGTGAACCGATGCCTTCTCCCGCCCCTCCAGCGCCCCCGCCGGCAGATAGCCCCCTCCCCACCGGCCTGATCGACTGGAACGCCCTCGAAATCCAGTTCCGGGGCAAGACCAGCTTCGTGACCCGCCTGGCCAGCAAGGCCCTGACGAACTATCAGGCAAGCTCCGTCCGCCTGCATGCCATTGCCGCCGGTGAAGGGGAACTCTCTGAATTGTCGTTTGTGGCCCACAGCATCAAGGGTACCGCCGGAACACTCAAGGCCGCAGCGGTCCATGAACTCGCCACCAGCACCGACCAGGCAGCCCGCGACGGTGCCCCCGCCAGCCGCCAGCTCGCCGGCCAACTGGCCGAGCAGGTGGACGCGATGGTGCGGGAACTGGAAGCCCGCATACGCGAATAGACACGCAAGAGAATCCGGACATCCGATGTTCAGGCAGCATCGCCAGCGCCCTGCAGACTGGCCAGAATCACCGCCACCAACACCTCGGGATCAAGGGGTTTGGTGATGCAGTCGACCATGCCGGAGCGCAGACACAGATCCCGCTCCTCGGCCATGGCATGGGCCGTCTGCCCGATAATCGGCAGGGCCGGAGCCAGCACATGAATACGGCTCGCCGCCTCATGACCATCCATCACCGGCATCATCACATCCATCAGTACCACATCATAGGTAGCGGCCCCATCCTGTTCGATGCGCTCGACGGCCTGCTGGCCGTCATCCACCAGCGTGACGAGTGCCCCCTCAAAAAGCAGCGCATCCTCCAGCACCAACTGGTTGACCGGATTGTCCTCGGCGGCCAGCACGCGAAGCCCCCTCAGGCGCGCGCCCGGACTTCCCGCGGCGGGCACACTTTCCGCAAACTCGCTGGGCACTTCGACAAGAGGCAACGAAACCTCGAAGCGGCTGCCGCGACCCTCGGTGCTGAACACCCGAATCGTGCCGCCGAGCATCTCCACAAGGCGCCGGGTGATCGCCAGCCCCAACCCGGTTCCCCCAAAACGCCGGGTCGTCGAACCGTCAGCTTGCTCGAAGGGCACGAACAGGCGGGCCAGTTGCTCCTCGCTCATGCCGATGCCGGTATCGGTCACCCACAATTTCAGACGCCGGCCATCGCGCCTGGCCAACAGGGCCACCTCGCCCGCAGCCGTAAACTTGATCGCATTGGAAAGCAGGTTGGTCAAAATCTGGTTGAGCCGCAGGGAATCGCTCAGACAGGCCGCGGGAAGATCCGGCGCGAGTTCAAGGCGCAAAACCAGCCCCTTCTCAGTAGCCCGGTCGCACATCGACTCAACGGCCAGGGACAAGGTTTGCGGCAGACTGACCGGCACTGACTCGATACCGAGCTTGCCCGCCTCGATCTTAGAAAAATCAAGGACATCGTTGATGATGCCCAGCAGCAGCTTGCCGGACTCCAGGATGCGCCCGAAGATCACATGGGCCGGCGTAGCGGGCGCACTGTCGCGAAAACCGATCTGCGCCAGGCCGAGCACACCGTTAAGCGGAGTACGGATTTCGTGGCTCATGTTGGCGACAAACTCCGACTTGGCCCGACTCGCCTCCACAGCCTGCTCCTTGGCCCGCAGCAGCGCTTCGCGGGCCTCCTCGGCCTCGGAAATATCCGTGCAACTGCCTATCCATTGCACCACCGCACCAGCGTCATCCCGCTGGGCCACCGCCCGGCTGTCGAACACCCGCCAGACCCCGTCGTGACGACAAATGCGGCACTGGGACTGGAACTCCCCACCGGCAGCAGCCACATGCCACGCGGCAAGCATTGGTACACGGTCATCCGGATGCACCAGCCCCCGCCAGGACTTGTCCGCGAGCAGCTCCGCCACCGGCCGGCCGGTAAATTCATGCCAGTGATGACTCAAGTACTCGATGCTCCCATCGCTGCGGCCAACCCACACCATTTGTGGCAGGCCATCGGTCAGGGTACGGAAACGGGCTTCCGACACGGTCAGGGCCGACACGGAGTGACGCAGATCGGCCTCGGCCGCCAGCACCTTGGTCATGGCCTCGTCGCGACGCAGCCAGGAACGTCGCAAGGCCACGCACAGCGTCAACAAGCCCCCGGCGAGAATCGCCAGAAACCCACCGGCAACCAACCGCTCCTGCTTCCACGGCGCCAGGTAGTCCTCCCGGGCCAGGCCAACGAGAATATAAACGGGATAATTGCCGACCCTGCGAAAGGAATGGGTACGCAACTGACCATCCACAGTGCTGACGTTCTGATAGGTCGCCTGGGACTTGCCGGCATCGAGGGCCTCGATCGTTTGCGGCGCAGAGAGGATCACCACCTTCTCGTCAAGCAGTTCGGCCCGGTCCGGGTAGCGGATCAGCACCCGGCGTTGCTGATCGAACAGGGTCACCACGCCGTGGGGGCCAACCTTCATCGACGCAAACAGCGCTGCGATGTAGGCCTTGTCCGTATTGGCATAGACCACCCCGCCGAAACTGCCATCCCTGCGGAGCAGCGGATAGGAGAGGGGAAACACCCACTCCCCGCTGACCCGGGACTTGAGAGGCAGGCCAAACACCAACCGCCTGTTCTCCATGGTTTCCCGGAAGAACTGGCGCTCGGCAAGACTGATCCCGCGGGCCGGATCGGCTCCCGCCCCAAAACGCACGATACCGGCCGAGTCCGCCGCGCGAATCGCCACCACATTGGGCAGACGCAACGGCAAGGCTTTCAGGTAGTCAGTAAAGGCCCCGGCGGGAAAGGGACTAAGTTCGTCGAGCCGGCGAAATTCGTCGGCAGCGCTCTGCAAAGCCAGATCCTCGGCCTGAAAATGGGCATTGAGGAAATGCTCCAGGCTGAGGGCCAGGTTCTCAAGATTCTCTTCTGCACTCGCCTGATGCCGCCGGTAACTCTCGTCGAGCGTATAACAGACGAAGGCCGTAACCAGCCCCAGTCCACAGAGCACCGCCGTTACGAGTATCCGGAAGGACTGCCCGGATCCGGCCTGGACGCCAGTGCTGCCGGGCATGTCAAAGCCCCCCGATTCAACGCGACTCCTTGATCAGTCGTCCGCGAATCGACTGCACCGGCCGGGCATTCATCGGGTAAAGCCGCGAGAAGATGCTGATCTGCTCCGCCGACACCTGCGCCGGCTGCTTCATCACCATCCACAACACACCCTCGCTGCACGGCGGCGTGGTCAGCGAACCCATGTAGGTATAGTAGTTGCGCTGATCCGGCAGCAACTGGTTGAGGTCAATGGACACACCTTCCGGCGAATAGTCCGAGTTCTTTTCCAGCGGCAGGTTGTTCCACAGGGTCTGCACCAGCGGATGAGCCTGGCCGCGCTCGAGCAGAACCGCAACCACCGCCAGACGGCCGTCGAGATCCTTGTGCACCAGGTGCACCACCATGTCGAACCCCTTGCCGTTGATGCGTTCCTCGGAGGGGCGGTGAAAATGGAACTGGACCAGGTCGTACATGCGCCCCATCACCGACATCGTGTTGCCCTGCCCCAGGTTCACCTGGATGGTGTGGCCATTGTCGACGACGCGGAATTCGGACTGGCGATACTCAAAGCGAATCGGCTCCAGTTCGACCTTGATGCCTTCCCGGATGTCGATCGGCGACTGCCTCTCGCCGGTGCCACACAACTGCCATTCCGGCTTCAGGCTGGCCCAGTTGGGGGGGCCACCGTCGCCGTCGTAACTCCAGTGAATCTCGTGATGTGCCAGCGGCGTACCCGGCGCTGCCGGGCCATGGCCGGCACGGGCCTCGCCCTGCATCACCGGCGAACGGACTACCCGCGGCCGCGGGCGGGGCGCCGGCACATAGACCGGTACACGCTGCACTTCCGGCGGAGCCGCCTCGGCACGGGCATGCCGCTCGGGCGCTTTTTCGACGGGCTCGGCCCTGGGCGGTGGCGCCGGCTTGTCGATGAAATTCTTCTTGATCGGCACTGGCGCATCGACGGGATGCTCCGCCTTGCCCTCGGTCGACACCCGGGTAACTGCCGGCTTCTCGGCGCCCTTGCCCGGACGATAGTCAGCCGGACGCAATTCGGGCTTGCCGGCCTGGGCGGCCTGCGCCGCCTTCGAGGCGTTCTTCGCCAACTGGGAAATATCGGCGATGGCCCCGGCGGGCTTGCACACATCGCGCCACAGCTTTTCATCGACGCTGCCGGCCGCCACCGGCATGTCCTTCTCGACCTTGACCTTCTCGTCCTTGATCACCGCCGAATCGGCATCGAGGTACACCCGCTTGATGGTGGCGAAAGTCTGATTCCGGCAATCGTAGCGATTGAGCGCCTTCACCGCCGTGTAGCCGGCCGTACCCGCCTCGGCGTCGGACAGGACGATCCGCCCCCAGGCCACCTTGGTGCCGGGATCGGATTGCAGGATGCTGGCCCGGTCGAGCTCGATCGTGCGCTTCTTGTCGGACGCGACGGTATGCCAGTCGGCAGCCAGGGCGGAAGTAGTGCCGGCAAGAACCAGCAGGGCAGCGAGGGGACGCATGCGAGAGCGCATGTTTGCTTCTCCGGGAAAGACGCGAGACCGACAACCGGCCAGATGCTCTTTATTTCGGCGCCCCGGGCCCAAAGCTTTAGGAAAACCCCGGAATCAACAAAAACTCCCGCCAAATCTTGCGTTTACCGTTCTCTTCCAGTACTTTCCAGCCATACGTTAGGGGTGCCGCGGCGCATGAGCGCACGGCTGAGACTTACCCTCCGAACCTGATCCGGGTCATGCCGGCGTAGGGAAACGTGGCTCCTGCCGCTTTTCCTTTCTCCGGCGGCCCTCCCCAAGGAGCCTTCATGAACGCCACCGACAAATTCCTCGCCTCGTCCGCCCACGTGGACGAAGCGGCCGTTGCGCCACTGCCCAACTCCCGCAAGATCTACGTCGCCGGCTCCCGCCCGGATGTGCTGGTGCCGATGCGCGAAATCTCGCAAGCCGACACCCCCACCGGCATGGGCGGCGAG
>ERZ724510.1156-NODE-1156-length-14874-cov-6.453877_pt1 | contig 14874 bp, 10 predicted proteins | sample MGYA00376043_ERZ724510 | MGnify/ENA primary metagenome ERZ724510 (study PRJEB28724, sample SAMN07190888) | wastewater metagenome | isolation source: influent of sewage treatment plant in Hong Hong | place: USA: Christiansburg, Virginia | collected 2016-03-01 ... | reverse complement strand
TAGTGGACACTATGTTTAGCGAGCTAAGCGGTCGGGGGAAGGTGGGTTTGCCGGGGGCTTACTCTCAGAGAGCATCGCTGCGCTTAAATTCCCCGGCCCATTCGATGGGCATCAAAACGGGATTGGGAAGCCAATTCCGGGAATGAAGTCATGAGAAATAAAATAGTGAGGGCCCCGGTTGGCGCGGTCTCTCGGCGTTTTGCATCGGCCTGCTAGCCTTACTGTGTCACTAAAATAAGCGCATTATTCGTTCCTTCAAAACTTGGCATTGACCCCGAGCGGAATGATGGAAATGCGTTTCGATGCGTACCTTGAGCACCTGTGTTCCGCCCTTGGACACGCGGACCGACGCGAAGGACTCCGCGGCTATTGCCATGGCCTGATGCTGCCGCTTGCGCGCAAAAGCGTAGAGCCGCTGGCGGCGAGCATTGATCCGCATTCGGTTCAGGCACGGCACCAGTCGCTGCACCATTTCGTGGCCAAATCGGACTGGTCGGATACCGCCATTCTGGAGAAAGTCGGCGCCTGGATTTTGCCGGAGATGTTGCGTTCAGGTGTTGAGCGCTATTGGATCATCGATGACACGGGCTTTCCCAAGAAGGGGCAACACTCCGTCGGCGTGGCGCGCCAGTATTGCGGACAACTGGGCAAGCAGGACAATTGCCAGGTCGCGGTGAGCCTTTCGCTGGCGACGGAGGCGGCGAGCGTTCCGATTGCTTGGCGTCTTTATCTGCCTGAGGCCTGGGCGCTGGATACCGAACGGCGTTTGCGGGCTGGAGTGCCGGAAACGGTCCAGTTCTTGACCAAACCAGAAATCGCGTTAGCACAGGTCAAGGCGGCGCAGGCGGCGGAAACGCCGGGCGGCATTGTCTTGGCCGATGCCGGCTACGGCAACGACACCGGATTTCGTGACGGACTGACGGAGATCGGAGCCCTCTATGCGGTCGGTGTGCAGGGAACCACAAGCGTGTGGGCACCCGGTCAGCAGCCCTTGCCACCGAAACCCTGGTGTGGTGTGGGGCGCAAACCTCGGCTGCTGCGCCGCGACGCCGAACACCAACCGGTCAGTGTGAAGGCGCTCGCCATGGGCCTGCCTGCCACGGACTATCGACTCATCAACTGGCGGGCCGGCAGCAACATCGATCTGTCCTCACGTTTTGCGGCTGTGCGCATTCGGGCTGCGCATCGAGATCACTGGCGGGCCGAACTGCGGGACGAAGAATGGCTCCTGATCGAATGGCCCGAAGCGCAGAGCGAACCGGAGAAATACGTCCTGTCCACGCTGCCGGCCGACACCTCACTCGAACGTCTGGTGGCGGTGACCAAGATGCGTTGGCGCATTGAGCGTGACTACCAGGATCTCAAGCAGGAATTCGGTCTAGCCCATTATGAAGGCCGGGGTTGGCGTGGCTTCCATCATCACGCGACCCTGTGCATCGCGGCCTATGGCTTTCTGGTGGCCGAGCGGCTGCGTCACAAAGACACCAAAAAAAACGCCTTATTCGGCCCGCAACCTGCCTTACCCGAAAATTACGTGCCGCGGGGCCGCTCGACGCGCCCAGCGGCATGTTCCCAATTCGATCTCGACCTTACGGTGGACCATCGCTCAGACTCTGGCCAATAGCCTTCAGCGATGCCCCTGCTGCTCACGGACAAAACCGGGAAATTGATCAGCTATTTTAGTGACACAGTAAGACTAGGCGGCTCGACGCCTCGCTCGTGCATCCAGCGCCGTAGTTGGTTGGCGGTTGACACCATTGGCCAGGGCCACTCCGGCGGCCGAGGCGCCCGGCTCGCCGCAGGCCTCGACTCTGATGTCCATTCTCACTGTTCAGTTACCCACTGTTCTTGTGGATATCCGTGGGGATAGCACAAGGGCTGTAGCCGTATGCAATTGTTTAGTATATTGTTTTTAGCATTGCCTCATTAATAGGCGGTGAAGCGACCCAGAAAGTCTCACCGCCTCACTCGCTAGGCTGATCGGTATTTTGGAGTGGATGGGCCGCAGGTAGGGCTGAAGTGACGGATTCCTGACTAACTTGGCTCTGCGCATAGGCTTGGCGCAGCCGCGTGCTTGTTACCGACGCCTTCAGACCCATGAAGTCGCCAAGCTCCGCGTCACTTGCGCCGGCATCGATCAGCAAACCCGCGTAGGTATTGCGCAACGTCTGAGCACAGGCTCGATCCCCCGTCACGCCAGCCGCTTCAAGACAACGCTGAGTGCGACGATGAATAGAAGAAGCGTGCATGAACAAGCTTTTCGCCGTTCGCCCGTAACCGACGCTCCGATCCCCCTCGAAAATGGGATCGGCACCATTCATCTCTTTCCCTTTCCGCTTCGCCTGAATCAGCAACCAAGCTCTAAGTGGTGCCATGGCAAACGGCATGATTCGGGCCCTGTGCGTATAGCGGGGCAAGCTAAGATCAATTCTGGCCTCAGTCAAATCAATGCAATTAAGCGTCAATCGCTCAACATGCGACACCTTTAAACCAGCGCCCAGCAAAAGCGCCACCAAAGCTAAATCCCGATATTCCAACCAAGCTTCTAAGCCACGGCCTTCAAGCTCAAGCCGCGTTACGGCTTGTTCAATGGTTTGAACGACGGCGCCGCGTTCTTTGTCGGAAAGAAAGCGGGTAGGTTTGTCCTTGTTCTGCCCCACTCTATCGTATGCAGCTTCGCGACCTGGATTCAGGCCGGCGAGTCCCAAGGCATTGAGATGCACGAAGACCCGCTCAAGTTGGCGAACATATTGCTGGCGCTGACGACCTGTTTGAGGGCGCCGACGGCTTTCGGGTAGATTCGGGTTCGCGGTATCGAGAAATCGGCGAAGATCGTCCTTTTCGCAGCGATCCAGACGCTTACCCTGCTCGCCTAGCCACTCGCAAAAGCGTGTAAACATGGCGATATAGACCGTTTTGGTCGAAGCGGCATAGGGTTGCCGGCTTAGCCACGATGCGTAGGCAATCTGCGGAGCATCAAGCCAAGAGTTTAAGGAGTCAAAGAGGTCTGCGGGTTGCATTTTTTTCATTCTTTGACGCTTAATTGCATGTATCGCTAATGGCAGATGAGAAGGCGTGATCATACCGTTGAGCATCTATGTGATGAAGGGCCACGGAGCCATCGCGATCTCAAGGACTGGCGCAGCAGCCCAACAAACGCGGCACCGCCTGAGCGAACTGCTGACCATTGAGGTCTGCGCGGCCCTCAGCGGCGCGGATGGCTTTGAGGACATCGCCAGTGGGCGCGCACCAGCGGCGCCCACGCCGGCTAAGACGGGGCCAAGCGCAAGAAGGGCTCGAAAATTCATCTGGCCGTCGATACGCTGGGCAATCTGCTTGCCAGCCCTTGAGCACGGCATCACCACTCGAAGTGGTCAAGCTCCCCGAGGCCAAGCGGGGTTTCGTGCTGCTACCGCGCCGCTGGGTGGTTGAACCAAGCTTCGACTGGGGCCCCCGCTTTCACCGTCTGGCCATTGTCTGCCTCATGTTGCACTACCTGCCAGAGGCCATGAACGTCATTCTCTAAGCGCTCCGGAGTTCCGCCGCAGCCAGAACTGCTCATGGGCATACCGGGTCACTGCCGCATAGGTCTCACTAAGACGCTGGCGATACCGGGTGTGTACCGTGCGCATCTCGTCGAGGTAGCGATCACGTGCATCTTTGAAGCCATCGGCGTATCGCTCTACCGCATGGGCGACACCTTCGGCCGTGGCCAGGGCGTTAAACAACCCCTGGGATGCGATCGGATCAAAGGCCAGCATTGCATCGCCGATTGCGAAGAAGCCTTCAGGTAGCGCGGCCAGGGCGTCGAGATCCAACCCGGCACCACCGGCCGGACGCGCGTGCACCTGGACACCCACCGTTGCGGGCTTGACCTCGGCGAAAAGCGTATGGCGGCGCGATTTGGCCAGCAGCCGTGCCGGATCGCACAGCACTTTCAGTTCGAGATCGTCCCGATCAAGGTGAAAGGCCAGCACGCGTTGCCCGGACGGCACGCGCACGCTGTACCACCAGCCGTTGGTGTCGGCGCAAATGCGGGTGGCTTGGTCTTCATCGCGTGCGTCCACGGGCAAGTGCGCGTAGAGGCAGATCAGGTTGTCCTCCATACGCCGTGCCATCCCGAGCTGCTTGGCGGCCACCATGCTCCGCCCACTGGCATCAACCAGCACTGTCGCATGGTGCGTGCGCAGGAATGGCGCCGCACACCCTTGTCCAAGGTATTCCAGATCGACGCACCACCGTCCACCGTAATGCGACACCCTCAGGTGCCGGCCGTTGTCGACGAGCGCAGCCCCCGCCGCCAAGGCGGCCTCGCGCAGGCCTGCATCGAAACGCACACGATCAAGGTGCCATCCCGCCCCATGGGGATCGCGAACGGGATCAAACCAGGTCGGCGTGTCCGAGTCCCAATGCGAGACCGACGCGCCACGTTCCGCATGCCCCTGCGCGAGGAAATGATCATAGACGCCCAAGCGCTGCAACAACACGCGGGCCGCGCCCGGCAGCGATTCACCGATGCGTGATGCCGCGCCTGCACCCGCAAGTGGCCGATCCAGCAGCAACACACGATACCGGGGCCGCAGGCGGCAAGCCAGCGCCGAACCGGCTGGCCCGGCACCTACGATGATCACGTCCCACTCCGTCATCGCACTGCCAGGCAAGCCGCTGGTCATTTTGAAGGCTTCGGCGTGCCCCGACGCGCAACCTCGCGCATCTGACTGTCGGTGGCCTGGCGTTCTGCTTCGGACATCTGCTGGCCGCCGCGATCCTCGACCTGCATCACCGAGGGGAAGTCCGGGTCATTGGGAATGCCCTTGCGCACCTCGACGATGCCTTGTCGGTCGAAGTGTTCCACCATGGCCTGCAACTGCTGCTGATACCCGACACCCAGCGTGCGGTCCCAGTCCATCCGCTCGTTGAACGCCGCCAGCCGCTCCGCGCGCGGCAGTTTCTCATCCATCACCTTGGTGTAGTTCTCTGCACTGAGCACCTGGTTCGGCACCCGCGCCGGCCAGAAGGTCGGCAGATAGGGGTCGTACTGCGGGTCGTAACCAGATCGGCAGCTCGCGGTGTCGGTCTGCCACGGTATCGCCATCCAACGCGTGATCGAGCCCGGAAACTGTCCATACAGCGGTCCGTTGAAGGAGCACGCCTCAGCCGGCGTCAGCGTCTTGCCGTAGTCCGGTTCAGGATCGTCCTTGACGCGGTGCCGCCAACGATATGGATCGCTGTACATCGACGCGTGGCGCACCGGCCAAGTCATCTCGCAGCCGGGATGAAAAGCATCGGCTAAGCAGAACTCCATGGCGGCACGATCAAGCATGGCAGGCTGCTCCGCCAGAGGCACATCATCAATGGCCTGCACGGTCTCCACATTCGAGTCGGGATCGTAATCGGCAATGAACTCGCCCTCGGCCCAGCGGTCCAGCATGGCCAACTGCGTAGTGGTCAGCGCATTCATGGCCCGGGGAATTGGCGGCATGGGCACATCCATCGCATCACCATAGACCCATGGCCACGGCTTCATCGATGCGTCCTGGTATTGTGGGTTGCGGAACGCGTTGGCAACCGTTCTCCGCAACTGCACGTACGTCTCGCCCCCTTGAGAGAGCTTGTACAAATAGTCCGGCGCCAGGAAGTACTGGGGCATGCCATAGCCGAAGCCTGCGGCGAAGCCGGCATTCATCCACTGGAGGTCACACATTGCCTTGAAGATAGGCAACAGATCGTTCTTGAACGAAGGCCGCACGGGCACCGGCAGTTGCCCGGCCTGGATTGCGACATCGGTCATCAACGCATACATCGTACGCACAGATTGTTGTTGCGGCCCGTAGTTCGGCGGCGCCACGACCACCCATGCCGGTGCGACGCGCAGCTCACGGCCGCCCACCCGTACTTGCGCGGTCACTGGACCATCACTCGTGTCGTCATACCAGCCATCGTTGTTCGCGAAGGTGGTCGGCGGGCTGCCGTCGAACGACGCGGACTTGCCGCATCCACCAAACACCCACAGGCGACCCCGCGGATCAGTGCGCAACTCGCCCAGTGGCACCGAGATGCCCATGAAGCTACCGCCATCGAAGTGATACTGCTGACCCGATACGCCCGGTGCACCTATGCTGCGAGGTCCAGGCTGGATCGCCAACTTACCGCGCTCAGGTAGCGGTACATTCGCATTACGGCGCGTGGAGGGTGTCGCCGTCGCTGCTTCCGGGATGTCCAGCGCCAGCTCGAAGTTGTACCAGGCCGACTTGTGATTGGCCAGCTCGACCGTCCACTCGATTTCGATGCCTTCTCGCATGTTCAACTCGCACACCACGCGCCCTTGGGCGTCGTAACCGTAGATGCGAAACTCGGCCACCTCCCGTTTGAGAGCGCCAGTCTCATCACGGTAGAAATGCTCGGGCTTTGGTGCCGGATCGACCACCTGCGGCCCAACGTAGAACCCGTTCTCCTTCTTTGAGTTACCCACCCGCGCGATGCCGACGGACGGATGAATCTTCGCGTATACGATTTGCTCCGCTATCTTGCTTTCACTGCTCACGACGGTCCCTTTCTAGGTGATGGTACCGCCGCTGGCCGCGTTTCATTGGCCACGCCGCGGAGGAAATCCGTGACACTTGGAAACGCCCGATCAACATCCATCGGGCGAAGGCTTGTTGTCATCACGCGCAAGCGCTGCGCTTTTAGCCAAACTGCGCGGAACCTGTACGAACCGAATCCACTGTACAGACATATAGAATACGCGGCAGGCCATTGCCGGTTATCCAGGATAATTGGAACTTGATCATGCACCCTGCGATGGCGATCTGTCGTAGTGAAAACCAATCTGAAAAATGAAAGCCGCTCAGGACTGCAGGGCAAGACGACGGTGGTCCTCCCGTAACAACGCATCCGAACTTTCGCACCGCCCAAGTGATATTAGTCTAGCATTTTACTGAATGCTCCCGGTGCGAAGAGCACATCGCTCCGACATGGCCACCGCCCACTTGGGATTCACCGCGAAAAACTGTATCTCGCACCCAGTACCATTCCAGGGTTTTGAAGGCTGCCTGTGATTGCCCGGTCACCAAGACCTCCACAAGCAAGGTTCTATTAAGTGTTTTGCCCTTTCTCACTGTGGTGAGAACGTGGATTACGGGAGCATTTCTGATCCCCCTTCGTCATTGACCTCACTTCGCCGCTCTTCACGTAACCCTACGAGGCTGCGACCCCTATCAGCTACCAGTGCGGTGACGGGACGGGTCCTCTGACTATAAGCGTCACGTACGACAGCAGACATCCCAACACTTGACTATCCAGGCTATCAGCCGCAAGCAACTCGGAATAAGTACGAGTGCCACGCATGCGGACCACCTACGAAGCCGATTACATGGGACCCAAGCAGTTCGGCATGCACGCCCTCCACTTGACCCGAAACTGCGAGAATCTAGAGCATGTTCTGAACGATGTTCATGACCTCTGTCAGGGGGCAACATGAGGCAGGCAAAGGCCAGATAGTGCAATCCGGCCAGGGTTTCGGGCAGCCTTTCGTAATCGCGGGCCAGACGGCGAAAGCGGGCAGCCCAATCGAAGCTGCGTTCAACCATCCAGCGGCGCGGTAGCAGCACGAAACCCCGCTTGGCCTCGGGGAGCTTGACCACTTCGAGTGGTGATGCCGTGCTCAAGGGCTGGCAAGCAGATTGCCCAGCGTATCGACGGCCAGATGAATTTTCGAGCCCTTCTTGCGCTTGGCCCCGTCTTAGCCGGCGCGGGCACCGCTGGTGGGGGTCGATTGCAGCGTCCAGTTGTCCAGAATGGCGGCCGAGGGATCCGTCAAGACACTCGGGCAGCAAACTGACCTGAGTGCGAGGCACGACTTCAATGAACCGTTTCATGCCGATATCCTGAGCACGACGAAGACCCAACTTTACCGGCAGAGCAGACGTTTTTACACAGCCTCGGTCGGAAGTGTGAGTTCACCGGATCGACAAGCGGCCCTTCAACGTGATTTTCGGCTGAACTACAGGTAACCGGCGCCGGAGCCGAAGGCGGAGAGTACAAACAGCGGGCACGCCCGCTGTTTGCGTCCGCGTTGAACCTCCAGTGAGACTCAGGCGCAGAGACACAATATTGCACACGGCAATTCCCAAACGCTAGAGTGGGAGTGCTCTATATGTCGACTATTCGGGCAAATGGCAGACTGCTTCAATGTTGTTGCCCTCAGGGTCAATGACAAATGCTCCATAGTAGTTTGCATGATAGTCAGGGCGTAGGCCAGGAACTCCATTGTCTTTTCCGCCAGCAGCAATGGCCGCTTTGTAGAAGGCATCTACTTGCGCACGGTTTTTCGCGCGCCACGCGAGGTGGCAACCGGATGTTGCGGTCGGGCCGTCGTACGGCGAAGGTCCGTCGATGAACCACACATCGGCCTTTTTGCCGTCAGGCTCAGATGCGTCTGGGTAGGCCAAACCAAGCATATTTGAGCCGTAATTGCCTTCGAAGCATACGCTGTAGCCCAATGGTGCCAGGGCTGCGCTGTAAAACGCTTTGGCCCGAGAAATATCCGTCACGCGAAATGTCATGTGGTCAAGCATGCGGGGAATCCTAAAGTTTGTTTGGAGTGCAAAATGGCACACCACAACTGTATTTATATACAGTTGTTTTTGCAAGTAGCCTAACGATACTGTAGAAAACCCAACACGGATCCGTCACTGACATTCATTGCTTGAAGTTACGTCGTGCCAAGCGAGACCAGATCCACCCACTCGAATGATGGGCAGCCGAAGACGCCGTCCTCTCCTGGTATTGGCGTTCGCACCATTTTGAAAGCGATGCCTGCCAGTCCGTGCATTCCACTGGTGATAGCCCCGTAGAGCACATTGGGATGACGACGGTGGTTGGCCCCGTCCGATACATGCAGCAGAATGTGCTCACTCTTGTCGGTCTAAGTCCTGATCGGACATCGCACGAGACAAAAATGATCAAGGCCATTCTGTTCGACGCATTCGGCACGCTTGCAGAGATTGCTGAGCGACGACGCCCCTACGCCAAACTTTTGTCCCTTGCCGATACCGAATCCCGCCCGACAGACGCCGACTACGCGGCCATCGTTATGGGGCGAGACTGGAAAATCCACGAGATCACCGATTGGCTAGGTGTTACACAAACTCAAGCTCAGGAAGCTGGAGTTTTCGAGGGCTTGGCAACGGAACTCTTGAGTATGAGCCTCTTCCCGGAAACGGCAGAAATACTGGCCCATCTGCGCGCCTGCGGCCTCAAGCTCGGGATCTGCAGCAACTTGGCTCAACCCTACGCAGCTCCCCTTCGCTCCCTGCTACCCATTGAAATGGATGAGTACGTATGGAGCTTTGAAGTAGGTGCTATCAAGCCCGACCCCATCATCTACCAGACAGCTTGCGACGCTTTGAAAGTGAAACCAGAAGAAATATTGATGGTTGGCGACACGTACAATGCGGATTGTCTCGGCCCCCGCAGGTTTGGGATGCAAGCCGTGCACCTTGCCCGTGTGGGTCACAGTCCAGACCGCACTTTCTTGAAGTCACTTTCAGACCTTCATACCCTTTTGGGTGCCCGAGGATGAGTGACTGTTTTTGCCTCAGGCTGACTGCCTGAAGGACAATTAACGTAAGCGCTCAATAAACTACGCACTTTCCTGCTGATTGTCGGTGGCGAAAGATGTGTCCTGCCGAGGTACTGCAATGAAAAACCACAAGCAAGAACTCTTTGGCCGGATGCAGCGCCAATACCATCGGCACCACCAGTGGCGATTAGGCCAGGATAGCTTATTCATCCCTCACTCCTACAAAGAAAAATCACCGGATAGTTTGTCGTGGTGGGACGACGTTGGCTTCATCCTCAATGGACGGCGTGTCATCGTCTGGTGGCAGCACCCGCGCTATGTATATGGCTGTGCCATTGACGACCAATCGTGGGTTGAAGCTGGCCCTGGCCCGCAGGATAATTGGCTATTTGATGGAGCGAAAACGAATCACAAACGGATTGGCAGGTCACGCAAGAAGATCGTTAGCTACACGTCTCGCCAGCCATCGGCAGAGCAAGACGCTCACTACAAGCATTTGCGCTCAATCAGCGAACGTCTGACCACTAAAGGCATCGATCTGGAGCTCAATACCGCCTGGAAACGCGAACGCTTGAACTGGGCAACGGGCGTCAGCCTGATTGTTCCACTGGAAGTCCGAAACGAAACCGAACTGGCTCAGGTTGCGTCTTTGGCGCGAAGGCTGCTTCTTGGCCAGACGACCCTGGAAACGGAATTTCCGGGCTATCGGTATGGCAAGACGGAATGGCTCAAAGAGCAGGAGGTAGCAGCAAAATGACATCCAGCGCCGCAGTTGGTTGGCGTTGACGCCATTGGCCAGAGCGACGCCAGCGACCGAGGCGCCCGGGTTCGTTGCAGGCTTCGATCAAGGATCGCTTGAAGGTTTCTGTGTGGGTTCGATGAGTGCGGCGGGGCTTCGTGACGCTCACGTAAGTGTCCACTTCTATGCGTAGTGGACACTATGTTTAGCGAGCTAAGCAGCTGCGGGAAGATGGGTTGGCCGGGGGCTTACATAACTTAGCCTGTACCGTCGGCAAGTCGGATCTTCAGCTCCGGAAAAACCTCAGAAAGCACATGATCATGCATGCACGGTCTCAGGTAGTTTGGGTTGCCTTGCTTCACCCCCAACAGAATCCTCAGTCGCCAATCCTCGTACTTCTTGCGCTGAGCGTCTGAGAAGTGTTGATCCAATTCATACGTCTTGACCGCGGTGGCATAGAGGACATCCCAGTAGCGATTGCGTTCGGCGGCCTGCATGATCGCGTCCAGCACCCGGTAGCCCGAGTCGACGTCGTATCCGATGGACGTAGCGAGCCGACCGACAGACTATCGATTCGGTAAGCGCGAACAGCCAGCCGAAATTTTCGTAGTCAGCATCCAGGGGCTGCACCAAGATTGATTGCGATTAGGTGCGTACACACACCAATTAATGCCGAATAATTATTGAAATAATTTCGGCAATACTTGAACGAATCTTCGCGGAGGCGCAATAGATGCAGTTTGTCACCAACGGCCCAGATATCCCTGATGCCCTGCTGCAAGCGCACGAGGAAGGCCGCGTCGTCTTCTTTTGTGGTGCCGGTATTTCGTATCCGGCGGGTCTTCCAGGGTTCGAGGGTCTTGTGAATAACATCTATGCCAAGGTGGGAACCTCACGCACGCCCATTGAGGCGCAGGCCTTCGACAGCTACCAATACGACGCCACACTGAACCTTCTCGAAGACCGGCTTCCTGGTCAGCGGAAAGGGCTGCAAATGCGCAAGGCGCTGGTGGAATCATTGAAACCCAAGTTGCGCAAGAAGGGCGCGACAGAGACCCATGCCGCTTTACTGACACTTGCTAGAAATCGCCAAGGCAAGTTGCGGCTCGTGACAACGAACTTCGACCGCGTTTTCGAGCGCGTGGGCAAGCGAGAGTCCAAGCCTTTCGTTCCACATGTTGCGCCTATGTTGCCGGTGCCGAAGAACAGCCGTTGGGATGGGCTTGTCTACCTTCACGGCCTACTGCCCGACAAGCCCGACGACAACGCGTTGAACCGCCTGGTGGTGACCAGCGGCGACTTCGGGCTGGCATACCTCACCGAGCGGTGGGCTTCCCGCTTCGTGAGCGAACTGTTCCGAAACTACGTCGTTTGCTTCGTCGGCTACAGCATCAACGACCCGGTGATGCGGTATATGATGGATGCACTCGCGGCCGACCGGATGCTGGGCGAGCTCACCCCGCAGGCTTGGGCTCTCGGCGATGTGAAGTCTGGTGAAGAGGCCACCAAGACCATTGAGTGGAAGGCAAAAGGGGTCACTCCCATCCTGTACGAGGTGCCTGAAGAGGACGAGACGCACACGGCACTGCATGCGACGCTGAAGGCCTGGTCGGAGACATATCGGGACGGAGTCAACGGCAAATCGGGTATCGTCGCCCGCCACGCGCTGGCTCGACCTTCAGCCAGCACGAAACAGGATGACTTTGTCGGCCGGATGCTGTGGGCTCTGTCGGACCAGTCAGGGACTCCGGCTCAGAAGTTCGCCGACTTCAATCCTGTTCCATCGTTAGACTGGCTGTTGGAGGCCTTCTCCGATGATCGGTTTCGGCATACGGACCTGCCCCGCTTCAACGTGCCACCTCGCGCGGAAGAGGATGCCAGGCTGACCTTCAGCCTGGTCAGGAGACCGGCGCCTTACCACCTGACTCCCAGCATGTCACTCGTCTCGGGTGGAGGGCTGAACTTGGGATGGGACGACGTCATGTTCCATCTTGCTCGATGGCTAACGAGGCATCTGAACGACCCTACCCTCGTGCTCTGGCTCGCTGAGCGGGGCGGGCAGCTTGGGGGGCAATGGCCATGGCTGATCGAACGCAAGTTGGACGAGTTGGGCGGACTTGAACGGGATGGGAAAGCGGCTGAGTTGGCGGCCATTGAGGCCGACGCGCCGAATGCAATCCCGGGCCTCCTGATGCGCAGGCTGTGGCGCTTGCTCCTCGCTGGCAGGGTGAAAGCGCACAGGTCAAACATCGACCTTTACACGTGGCACGAGAGGTTGAAGCGCGATGGCTTCAGTACGATTTTGCGCCTCGAGTTGAAAGACCTTCTCTCGCCGCGCATCACTCTTCGCGAGCCGCTGCGGTGGGGGCAGGAGCTAGAGACCTCGGAAGCACCAAAGTGCATCAGCCAATTGGTTGACCGGGAGCTAGTGCTGGTTGCAGACGACGTGCACTCAGCGCTTACCGACTTTTCCTCTGATGCATGGTGTGAGGCATTGCCCAAGCTGTTCGGTGACATGGAAGGCTTGCTGCTTGATGCGTTGGATCTGCTTCGAGAACTCAACGAAGTAGATGACGAGTCGGACTGCTCATACTGGGACATGCCATCGATTTCGGAACATCCTCAGAACAAGGGCTTCCATGACTGGGTCGCCTTGATCAAGTTGCTTCGTGACGCCTGGCTGGAGACGAGGAAGGTCGACCATGTTCGGGCGGGGGAGCGTGCGCATTCGTGGTTCAAACAGAACTATCCGACGTTCAAGCGCTTGGCCTTGTTCGCGGCCAGCTTCGACGAGATCATCGAGCCGGACATTTGGGTCGATTGGCTTGTTGACGGTGACGCCTGGTGGCTGTGGTCGATTGACACGAGGCGCGAGGCACTTGCGCTGCTTCGCCTTCAAGGAACACGGCTGACTGAAGGCGGTCGTGCTCGCTTGGAAGAAGCCATCCTGAAAGGGCCGCCTAGAGAAAAGTTTCCGGACGAGATCACTCTGGAAGACTGGCAGGAACTCAGCGATCGGTCCATTTGGCTCCGACTGGCTAAGCTTCGATCCGTTGGCGTGATTCTCGGCGCGCAGACCGGCTTGAGGCTGGATGCACTTTCCGCACAGTATCCGGTTTGGCAACTTGCAGTTGATGAACGCGATGAGTTTTCGCACTGGATGAGCGGCACCGGCGATCCCGACTACACGCAAGAGAGAATTCTTGATCAAGCACCCACCAAAGCCGATGAACTGGCAATTTGGCTAAGGAAGTCACCACCCGAGAGGCCGTTCTTCTACGAGGACACTTGGCGGGAGACCTGCCGCAAGCACCTGCTAAACAGCTTGTGCGCGTTGCAACAACTTGCTAACGAAGATATCTGGCCCGAGCACCGCTGGCGCGAGGCCCTTCAGGTCTGGGGTGAAGCAAGCCTCGCGAAGCGATCATGGCGCCACGCAGCAGCGGTGGTCGAAACTATGCCGGACAGCGTGCTACTTGCGCTGGCACACCAAGTTGGCTGGTGGCTGAAGGGGGTATCAAACACTCCCGGTACAGATTCCGTTCAACTGATCCGATTATCTTGGCGAGTGCTGGCAATCGACATTGAGTCAAGTTCCGGCATTCAGCGCAACGGGCAACCGATCAACCAGCCCGTGACGGAGGCGATCAACCATCCGGTCGGGCACATTACGCAGGCCTTGCTTAATCTGTGGTTCCGGAATGAACTGAACGACAACGACGGACTGCCAGACGACATCAAGGCTATCTTCACTGCGCTCTGCGATACCCAAGTTCACCGATTCCGGCATGGCCGAGTGATTCTCAGCGCTCACCTCATGTCGCTCTTCCGTGTTGATCGGGACTGGACCGAACGTCACCTTCTGCCGCTATTTGACTGGGAGCGTGGGGCGCCGGAAGCACGGGCGGCCTGGGAGGGCTTTCTTTGGTCTCCGCGGCTCTACCTGCCACTGCTGACGGCCTTCAAGTCCGCTTTCCTCCAGACCGCGGGCCACTACGCTGAGTTTGGTGAGCACGGGCGCCAGTTTGCCGCGTTCATGACCTACGCCGCCCTTGAACCGCTCGATGGCTACACCGCCACAGACTTCCAAGGCGCTTTCGGGGTGCTTCCTATCGAAGGGCTGCGCGGAGCAGCTCAGGCACTGTCGCAGGCGATGGAGGGCGTCGGTGAACAACGCGAGGAGTACTGGAAGAACAGGATCTGGCCGTTTTGGCAGAACAACTGGCCGAAATCGGGGGATCTTGTATCCCCCGGCATCGCTGGGCATCTAGCCCGGATGGCAATCGCCGCGGGCAATCAGTTCCCAGCAGCGCTGGCTGCAATCGAATCCTGGCTTACTCCCATTGAGCATCCAGACTACCTGGTGAAACTCCTCAAGAAAGCGGGCCACTGCCGACGGTTTGGACAGGACTCACTGAAGCTTCTTTCGGCCATCATGTCGCAGCAACGGTGGGGCTGGGAGGAGATCGATCAATGTTTAGCCGAAATTGTAAGCGGAGCCCCTGAGCTTGCAAGCGATCCGCGGTATTACCGCTTACACGAGCGCGCATAC
>ERZ724510.1147-NODE-1147-length-14917-cov-8.290069_pt1 | contig 14917 bp, 10 predicted proteins | sample MGYA00376043_ERZ724510 | MGnify/ENA primary metagenome ERZ724510 (study PRJEB28724, sample SAMN07190888) | wastewater metagenome | isolation source: influent of sewage treatment plant in Hong Hong | place: USA: Christiansburg, Virginia | collected 2016-03-01 ... | reverse complement strand
TATATTAAACTTCAATCTCAAAAAACTCTTCACTTATTTTTTCATATTTTGCAACAGAACAAGATATTTTTATAGCATTTGAATAATCTTTAAACTCATCTGTAAAAAGTTTTTTTAGCTTTTCAACTTCCGCTGTTCTAAAGATAAAAAATCCTAATATTTCAGTTTTTCTCTCACCTGCTTTTTCTATTCCAAAGCTATCAAATTTCCAGTTTACACCTTTTGAAAAGAAGAAAACTTCACTAACTCTTTTTTCAAGTTCATCTCTTACATTTTGGTTGAACTCTTTTAAATGTATATAAAATGCAACATTATAGTTGTATTGTGATTGTATTAAATCATCTAAGATTTTACTCATTTTTCGCCTTTTTTATTTGTTTTTTATATGTTATCAATATTTTGCTACAATTTTTCTTCAATATATAGAAATATTAAAATTTTGTTAATAAAGTTATAATAACATTCATAAATTCTTATTCAAGGGAAAGCATTGCAGAGTATTAAAACTATCAAAACTATATTTTCACTATTTTTTATAATACTTTTTTTAAGTTCATGTGAGCAAAAAAATGATACAAATCAAAAAGCACAAAATCCAATAGAAGTAGGGTATATAAATCCTAAAAAAGAGCCAATAAATCTTGAAATTGAACTTATAGGAAAAGTAAAAGCAAAAGAGTTGGCACTTGTTCGCCCTCAGGTTTCTGGAATCATTGAAAAACAACTTTTCAAAGAGGGAAGTTTTGTAAAACAAGGTGATATTTTGTACAAAATTGATAGTGCAACATATAAAGCTACTTTAAATCAATCCCTTGCTTTATTAAATAGTGCAAAGGCTAGTTTGATAAGTGCTGAAGCAAAGAGTAAAAGAGCAGAAGAGCTTTTAAAATTTGATGGTATTTCAAAACAAGAAGCAGATGAGATAAAAGCTTCATATTTGCAAGCTAAAGCTTTGGTTGAACAAAGAGCTGCAGAGCTTGAAAATGCAAAAATAGATTTGAATAGATGTGAGATAAAAGCACCAATTAGCGGATATATTGGTATTTCAAATGTAACTGTTGGGGCTTTGGTAAATGCAAATCAAAGTGAAGAGCTTGTAAATATAAGAGATACACAAACAGTTTTTGTAGATTTATCACAATCATACAATGAGATTTTAAATCTAAAATCAATTGGTGATTTAGAAGATGATATTGAAGTTAGTTTGAAGTTTGACAACGGGTTTGAGTATCCAATAAAAGGAAAACTAGAAGCAAGAGAGTTAAGTGTAGATGAGAGTAGTCAAACAGTAACTTTAAGAGCTGTATTTAATAATCCAAACAATCTTTTATTATCTGGAATGATGACAAAAGCAATTTTAAAAAGCAAAAAAAGTATTGATGGATTTTTAATTCCACAACAAGCAGTTTTAAGAGATCAAAAAGCAAACCCAATCGTTACTCTTGTGACACCTGAAAATAAAACTATCACAAAAATAGTAAAAATACAAAGATCAGTAGGTAACAAATGGCTTATTCTTGATGGTTTAGAAGAGAGTGATAAAATTGTAGTTGAAGGATTAAATAAGATAAATAGTAGAAGTGTAGTCTCTTTAAAAGATTTAAACTCTCAATACAAAGATTAAGAAATGATTGCAAAATTTTTTATTTTTCGTCCAATTTTTGCTTGGGTTATTTCACTTATTATTATGATAAGTGGTGTTATTAGTCTATATATTTTACCAGTTGAACAGTATCCAGATATTGTTCCTCCTCAAATAAATATAAATGCTTCATATAGTGGAGCAGATGCCCAAACAGTAGAAAATAGTGTAACTCAAATAATTGAACAACAACTAACTGGTCTTGATGGAATGCTATATTTCTCTTCAAGTTCAAGTAGTGCAGGAAACTCTAGAATAAAAATCACTTTTTCTCAAGAAGTAAATGCCGATATTGCTCAAGTTCAAGTACAAAATAAAGTAAATCAAATCTTATCAAGACTTCCAGAAGATGTACAAAGACAAGGTGTAAGAGTTTTTAAATCTCAAAGCGATTTTTTGATGATGGCATCTGTGTATGATTCAACTGGTTTGGCTGATAAAACAGATATTAGTGATTTTTTGGTAAGTAATCTTCAAGATAGTATTTCAAGAATTGAAGGTGTTGGAGATGTTCAGGTTTTTGGTGGTCAGTATGCTATGAGAATTTGGCTAGATCCATATAAACTAGAAAAATATAAACTAATCCCAAAAGATGTAGAAAATGCTATAAATGCTCAAAATTCACAAGCAAGTGCTGGAAGATTAGGAGCAATGCCTACTTTGGATAACCAACAACTCTCTGTGGTGGTTACTGCAAGAAGTATGTTTAGAAATGTTGGTCAATTTGAAAATATTGTTTTGAAATCAAATTTAGATGGAAGTGTTGTAAAGATAAAAGATATTGCTAGAGTTGAAATAGGGGCTCAAAGTTATAGTAATGTTACAGCTTTAAATGGTTTTCCAGCATCTGGAATATCTATTCAGCTTGCAAGTGGAGCAAATGCGGTAGCCACTTCAAATAGAGTAAAAGAGTTTTTAGCTCAGAGTGAAAATATGTTGCCACAAGGTTATAAAATAGCCTATCCTAGAGATACAACAAGTTTTATAGAAGCTTCAATAAATGAAGTTGTAAAAACTTTAGTAGAAGCAATTGTTTTAGTAATTCTTGTAATGTTTTTATTCTTAAAAAGTTTTAGAGCTACTCTTATTCCTGCTATTGCAGTTCCTGTTGTGCTTTTGGGAACTTTTGCTATTTTAAATATTTTTGGTTACACAATAAATACTTTAACAATGTTTGCTTTGGTTCTTGCAATTGGTCTTTTGGTAGATGATGCTATTGTTGTTGTTGAAAATGTTGAAAGAAATATGAATGAAAAAGGTCTAAATCCAAAAGAGGCAACTATTCTTTCTATGCAAGAGGTAACCAGTGCATTAATAGGAATTACAACTGTTTTATCTGTTGTATTTTTACCTATGGCATTTTTTAGTGGAAGTACAGGGATAATTTATAGACAATTTTCTATTACAATTATCTCATCTATGGTTTTATCAGTAATTGTTGCTTTAACTTTAACTCCTGCTTTATGTTCAACTATTTTAAAACCACATAAAAAAAATGAAGATAAAACGCAAGAAAAAAATAGTGGCTTTTTCTTTTGGTTTGATACAAAATTTGAGAACTTTACAAACAAATATAAATTTTGGGTTGAAAAATTACTCTATAGTCAAAAAAAGTGGATAATCTTTTATGTTGTGATAATCATATCTTCTACATATATTTTTATAAAACTACCTACTAGTTTTTTACCAAAAGAGGATCAAGGAAGTTTGATGATACAGTACACCTTGCCTGTTGGTGCGGTTGCTTCTAGAACAGTTGATGTTGCAAATGTCATAAGAGATTATTTTATGATAGAAGAAGCAGATGCTTTAAATACTATATTTACAATCTCTGGATTTAGTTCACGAAGTAGTGGACAAAATGTAGGAACTGCTTATGTATCATTAAAAAACTGGGATTTAAGAGATAAATCAAATCATGTAGATGAGATAAGTAAAAGAGCTACAAAAGCTTTTAATGACCCAAATAGTAAATATTTTATAAGAGATGCAAGAGTTTTTGCTATAAATCCTAGTGTTATTCAAGGTTTAGGAAGTAGTGATGGATTTGAATTCCAATTATTAGGTAGCTCAAATCTTACTAGAGAAGGTTTAAGAGAAGTAAAAGATAAAATAATAGAAGAGGCAAATAAAAATCCAAATATAAACTCAATAAGAGCAGATGGAACAGAAGAGTCACCACAATTAAAAATATCTTATGATACAAACAAAGCCTTATCTTTAGGATTGGATTTAAAAAATATTGATAACACATTAAGTGCAGCTTGGGGTGGAACTTATGTGAATGATTATATCGATAAAACTAGAATAAAAAGGGTTTATATTCAAGCTGATGCTCCTTTTAGAAGTAGTCCTGAAGATTTATATAAATGGAAAGTAAGAAATAGTAGTGGATTAATGGTTCCTTTTAGTGAATTTAGCTCATTTTCTTGGGTTTATGCACCTGAAGAGCTAACACGATTTAATGGATTTATCTCTTATGAAATTCAAGGAAGTGCAGCAGCTGGAGTTAGCTCTGGTGTTGCTATGAATGAGATGGATAAAATTGCAAATGAAAATGCAAATGGAACAATGCATACATATAGTGGAGCTTCATATCAAGAAAGACTTGCAAGTAATCAAACTTTGATTTTATATGGAATTTCTCTTTTGGTTATATTTTTATGTTTAGCTGCACTTTATGAGAGTTGGAGTGTTCCTTTTTCTGTTTTATTGGTTGTTCCTTTGGGAGTTTTTGGAGCTGTTTTAAGTATATATTTTAGAGACCTAAGCAACGATGTATATTTTCAAGTAGCACTTTTAGCAGTTATGGGATTAGCTTCAAAAAATGCAATTTTAATAGTTGAGTTCATAAACAGTGCATATAAAAATGGTATGCCTTTAATCGAAGCTGCTATAAAAGGTGCAAAACTAAGACTAAGACCAATTATCATGACATCTTTGGCTTTTATTGCTGGAATTATTCCACTTGCAATATCAAGTGGAGCTGGAGCAAATAGTAGAATCGCAATAGGAACTGCAATTTTAGGTGGAACAATAAGTGCAACAGTTCTTGCAATATTTTTTGTACCACTATTTTTTGTAATAATTACAAAACTATTTTCAAAAGGAGTTAAAAATGATTAGAAAATCTATAAGCCTTGTAGTTTTATCAATGCTTTTTAGCTCTTGTGTATCTTTGGCTCCAAAATTAGATATAAATAGCGATGAGGTAGTTGCTAAAAGTTTTAAAAACTATCAAATAGCTGAAGATAATTCAAATATTAGTTTAAATAGTTTTTTAATAGATGAAAATTTAAAAACTCTTGTAAATCTTGTTTTAGAAAACAATAAAGATATAAAAATTGCACTTTTAAGAGTAGAAGAGTCAAAATCACTTTATAGAATTGAAGAGTCAAATCTTTATCCAAAAATAGATGCAAATGGTAGTTTTTCTAGAGATAAAAAAGAAGAAATCATAAAAAACAACTATAAAGCATCTGTTGGAACTGTTTTTGAACTAGATTTATTTGGTAAAAATAGAAGTTTAAATGATGCTGCTAAAAATAGTTTTTTAGCAACTCAATATGCTCTTAGTTCAACAAAATTATCTTTAATTTCACAAACTATAAATTCATATTTAAGTTTAGCAACTAATATTGAAAATCTAAATTTACAAAAAAAGATATATGAAAATTTAAGTAGTGTTTATGAATTGACACAAAAAAAGTTTACTGCTGGAGTTATTGGTAAAGAAGATGTACTTTCTAGTTTTGCTATGTTAAAAGAGAGTCAAAATGAGATAATTGCTTATGAAAATCAAATTCAAATTGATATAAATTCTCTTGAATTGCTTTTGGGTTCTACTTTAGATGAAAGTTTAATTCCAAATAGTTTAAAAAAAGATGATAGCTATTTAGCTTTAGTAAAATCTGGAATTAGTTCAAATGTTCTTTTAAATCGTCCTGATATAAAAGAGTTAGAGTATCAGTTACGAGCAAAAAATGCAAATATTGGAGCAGCAAGAGCTGCATTTTTCCCAACTATTGCTCTTACAGCAAATACAGGATATTCTAGTTCTAGTTTGAATAATCTTTTTTCCACTCCAAATAGTTTTTGGCAAATAAGTCCATCTATAAATCTTCCAATATTTACAGCAGGTGAAAATAGTGCAAAGCTTGATTTGAGTGAAACTCAAAAAGAGATAGCTTTAAATGAGTATCAAAAAGGTATTCAAACAGCTTTTAAAGAGGTAAATGATGCTTTGATGGTAAGAAAAAATATCTATACAAAACTTCAAAATCAAAAGGAGCTAACAGCTTCTATAGAAGATGCATATAATATTGCTTTAAATTCCTATAAAATAGGTTATGGAAGTTACCTAAATATGCTTATAGCTCAAAAAGCATATATAAACTCACAAAAAACTTTGACACAAACTTATCTTGAAGAGCTTGAAAATAGGGTTGAAATTTTTAAAACTTTAGGCGGAGAAATAGAGTGAAAAAACTCTATGGAAGCCTAATTTTTTTCTTCTATTTTTTTAAATATCCTATTGTGATTTATATCTTAATTTGTTTTTATCAAAATATCTCTATTTCAATTTTTATCTATATTTTGGGAGTTATTAGTCTTTTTCTAATTATTAAAGATATGATAAGTTTAAAAAAAAGATAAGCTTTGTTTTAAAAAAAATAATTATAAATAAGATTATAAGTTTTTGACTCTTTTCTTTTATTCTTCATTAAATTATAAGAGAAATCAAATCTATGTTTATTTTTTATATTTATTGATTGATTAAAACTTGTTTTGTGAAAGCTATAATTAGTTTTAGCTAAATTATACTCATATTCGTATTGTAAAATTGTTTTCATATTATAAATTTCATAAATATTTATACCTGCTTTTGGTTTTAAAATTGGATACATTTGATTTTTATCTAAATATGCTTCAAAATTTGCTAAGTAATAAAAAAATATATCAGGAGACAGCTTATGAGTTTGTCCGAAACCACCTTTTAAAAATAAGCTATCATTTATATATAAATTATTGAGTTTACTATAATATGATATTCCAAACTCAGTCGATAAAGGGCTAATAGTTTGATTTACAGGAAGATATGATGTCATTTCATAAAAATCTATTTTATTTAATATTAAATCTGATTTATTTGCTAAAATATTTATATTTCCTATTTTTAAGCTATTTTCAGCAAAATAAGTTCTATTGTCATCATAAATTGTGTTTCCTGCAAAAAGTAAATTAAAGTTTAGAAAATTTTTATTTTCTATTTGTGTAAAACCTAAACTTATTTGTTTATTATCAATACTATAAATAGGATTTTTATAATTTGAGAAGTCAATAATATTTCTATTTTTTTCAAAATATAATGATGAAATTTTTTCATATATTTCAGAAGACATCGAATCATTTTTTAAGTATGAATATTTTGTATAATTTTCTATAAAATCTATTTCTAATTCAGATGTATTTTGCTTATTTAATAGTTGTTCTATTTTTATAATATCTTGATTATCAACCATATTTTTTAAGTTTTTAATTTTCTCATTTTCCAAATTATCATTTATCATATAAAGTGACCATTCAAGAGATGGTATCATTTTTGTATTACTAATCAATCCAAAGCGATTTGCTTTATTTATAACATTTTTTGGTGTTGTCCAAAATATAGGATTTTCTTGATAGTAATTTTCAGAGGTAATAGCTAACATATTATCTATAATTGTTGCACAATTAAAGTTTGTAAAAAAATATGTAATATCAATATCTTTTAACTCCCAAAAATGGTAATAAATTAAATCTTGTTGCTCTTTAGTCAAATTCAATTTATATTCCCAAACATTTCTCTCTTCTTCATTTACATAGGAAAAAATTTGCTTTTGATATGGAGATAAAATAAAATAGCCTTGCATCCCTTTTATCATACTTTCATAAGCAAGTAAAGGAATATTTAAGTGGTTTAAAATAGTAAAAAAACTAATTGCATTTTCTCTATTTTTTTCTTTATAAATACCATTTATTTTAAAAAATATATGACCCATCATACTTGATGGATTTTTTATATTTTCAGATACAAAAATTAAATCTAAAGAACTTAAATTTGTTTTTTCTAAATATTCATCAAACTCTTTACATTTATTTTTATCGTTTTTTAAGCTTGGAAACTCTTTTGTAATCCATAAATATCTAGCTGGAAATTTACAAGAGTAATTTTTATCAGTTTTAATTTTTTCTATATTCGATATTAGCTCATTTTTTAGAGAGAAATTATCAAAAGATAGCAAAAAATCTTTACTATTTATTGATGGTTTATCATTATTAATATGAAGTAATGACTTCCAAATGTGTGAGTTATAAAGATTTTTTTCTTCTATATCTATTTCAAAATTTTCAGCAAACAAAGAAGATTTTAAAATAACTATCAGGATGAAAATATTTTTAAATATGTTATTCATCCTGTTAAATCGACTTTTAATTACAATCTAGAGATACATTCTCATCATATTTCCACATAGCACCAGTTACAGCATCTGTTGTTGTACTAACTAAGCTTGTTGCAACAACATCTCCCCAAAACCATGGATTTAATTTTTTCTCAACTTTTTTTTCTTTACATTCACCATCTTTTGATTTAATCAAAATATCTTTGCTATCTCGATTAACATTTACAGAGCTAGGAACTTGTATTCCAGAGTGGATTATATCTTCTCCAACAACTTTTACTTCTCCACTTCCCTCATCTTTTTTAGTTTTCACTTTATAAACATCAACAGTTTGTGTTTTAGATGATTTAATATTTATAGATTGGTTTGAACCTCCACCAAATAAAGTAGCACAACCTGTAAATAAAAATGAAGTTGCAACAACAGAACTAACTAATATTATAGTTTTTCTCATATTTCCCCCATATTAAAGTATTTATACTAAAATTAAAACTAATATATAGTTTCAAGTTTAATAGTTAGACATATTATGTAAATTATGCTTAATAATTAGATTGTAAGCTAACTAATTATTATTTCTGAGTGTCAATTTTAAGCATATGTGAACTTTGTACACATTTTTTCCCATCCTCATCATTCATAGAATGCAACATAGAATTAGCAACCCAAGTACCCATTTTAACTTCTTGCCACACAAAATAGTTTTTATTTTTTACAGTATCTATATAAATAGATTGTGTTTGCTCTGTTAAGGATTTGATGTTTTGTCTTCCTTCTTCAAGCTTTATATAAAAATAAGATTCTGCTTCAGTTCTCCCTATAAGTTTATCATTTACTAACACAGGCATATGCACAGCCCATCCAAAAGTTTCATTCCTACAAATATAGACATTTGCAAAATCTGGATCGGTTTTAAATTCCTTTGCTAATTTATCCTCTTCGATAGTAGCTCTTTCCATTTTTTGTACACAACCCGTAAAAATAAATGACAAAAAAATAACAGAAAAAACAATAAGCATATTTTTTTTTTTTTTTTTTCCTTTTAAAAATAATAACTAATAAAAAAACATATAAATCTACAAAATTTATATTTTTAGCTTAATAGTTCAACATCTTAACAAATTAGTGTTTATAAAATATACATTTAAAGAACATAATGTCTAATAGTTAAACAGTTGTTTTTTCAAATTCTTGTTTGTAATCTGAAAAGAAAAAGGCTTACAAAATGAATAAAAGAGATATTGCAGGTTATTTAGGAATAAATAGAGCAACACTTTATAACTGGGAAAAAAATAGACCAAATTTATATAAAGTTGTAATGTTAGGACTTATGGTGGATGAATTAATTGATGAAAATGAAAAAAATTTAAATAAATTAAAGGATATTAGAGAAAGTTTCAAAATCAAAAAGAGCTAACAGCTTCTATATAAAAAGCATATATAAACTCACAAAAAACTTTGACACAAACTTATCTTGAAGAGCTTGAAAATAGGGTTGAAATTTTTAAAACTTTAGGCGGAGAAATAGAGTGAAAAAACTCTATGGAAGCCTAATTTTTTTCTTCTATTTTTTTAAATATCCTATTGTGATTTATATCTTAATTTGTTTTTATCAAAATATCTCTATTTCAATTTTTATCTATATTTTGGGAGTTATTAGTCTTTTTCTAATTATTAAAGATATGATAAGTTTAAAAAAAAGATAAGCTTTGTTTTAAAAAAAATAATTATAAATAAGATTATAAGTTTTTGACTCTTTTCTTTTATTCTTCATTAAATTATAAGAGAAATCAAATCTATGTTTATTTTTTATATTTATTGATTGATTAAAACTTGTTTTGTGAAAGCTATAATTAGTTTTAGCTAAATTATACTCATATTCGTATTGTAAAATTGTTTTCATATTATAAATTTCATAAATATTTATACCTGCTTTTGGTTTTAAAATTGGATACATTTGATTTTTATCTAAATATGCTTCAAAATTTGCTAAGTAATAAAAAAATATATCAGGAGACAGCTTATGAGTTTGTCCGAAACCACCTTTTAAAAATAAGCTATCATTTATATATAAATTATTGAGTTTACTATAATATGATATTCCAAACTCAGTCGATAAAGGGCTAATAGTTTGATTTACAGGAAGATATGATGTCATTTCATAAAAATCTATTTTATTTAATATTAAATCTGATTTATTTGCTAAAATATTTATATTTCCTATTTTTAAGCTATTTTCAGCAAAATAAGTTCTATTGTCATCATAAATTGTGTTTCCTGCAAAAAGTAAATTAAAGTTTAGAAAATTTTTATTTTCTATTTGTGTAAAACCTAAACTTATTTGTTTATTATCAATACTATAAATAGGATTTTTATAATTTGAGAAGTCAATAATATTTCTATTTTTTTCAAAATATAATGATGAAATTTTTTCATATATTTCAGAAGACATCGAATCATTTTTTAAGTATGAATATTTTGTATAATTTTCTATAAAATCTATTTCTAATTCAGATGTATTTTGCTTATTTAATAGTTGTTCTATTTTTATAATATCTTGATTATCAACCATATTTTTTAAGTTTTTAATTTTCTCATTTTCCAAATTATCATTTATCATATAAAGTGACCATTCAAGAGATGGTATCATTTTTGTATTACTAATCAATCCAAAGCGATTTGCTTTATTTATAACATTTTTTGGTGTTGTCCAAAATATAGGATTTTCTTGATAGTAATTTTCAGAGGTAATAGCTAACATATTATCTATAATTGTTGCACAATTAAAGTTTGTAAAAAAATATGTAATATCAATATCTTTTAACTCCCAAAAATGGTAATAAATTAAATCTTGTTGCTCTTTAGTCAAATTCAATTTATATTCCCAAACATTTCTCTCTTCTTCATTTACATAGGAAAAAATTTGCTTTTGATATGGAGATAAAATAAAATAGCCTTGCATCCCTTTTATCATACTTTCATAAGCAAGTAAAGGAATATTTAAGTGGTTTAAAATAGTAAAAAAACTAATTGCATTTTCTCTATTTTTTTCTTTATAAATACCATTTATTTTAAAAAATATATGACCCATCATACTTGATGGATTTTTTATATTTTCAGATACAAAAATTAAATCTAAAGAACTTAAATTTGTTTTTTCTAAATATTCATCAAACTCTTTACATTTATTTTTATCGTTTTTTAAGCTTGGAAACTCTTTTGTAATCCATAAATATCTAGCTGGAAATTTACAAGAGTAATTTTTATCAGTTTTAATTTTTTCTATATTCGATATTAGCTCATTTTTTAGAGAGAAATTATCAAAAGATAGCAAAAAATCTTTACTATTTATTGATGGTTTATCATTATTAATATGAAGTAATGACTTCCAAATGTGTGAGTTATAAAGATTTTTTTCTTCTATATCTATTTCAAAATTTTCAGCAAACAAAGAAGATTTTAAAATAACTATCAGGATGAAAATATTTTTAAATATGTTATTCATCCTGTTAAATCGACTTTTAATTACAATCTAGAGATACATTCTCATCATATTTCCACATAGCACCAGTTACAGCATCTGTTGTTGTACTAACTAAGCTTGTTGCAACAACATCTCCCCAAAACCATGGATTTAATTTTTTCTCAACTTTTTTTTCTTTACATTCACCATCTTTTGATTTAATCAAAATATCTTTGCTATCTCGATTAACATTTACAGAGCTAGGAACTTGTATTCCAGAGTGGATTATATCTTCTCCAACAACTTTTACTTCTCCACTTCCCTCATCTTTTTTAGTTTTCACTTTATAAACATCAACAGTTTGTGTTTTAGATGATTTAATATTTATAGATTGGTTTGAACCTCCACCAAATAAAGTAGCACAACCTGTAAATAAAAATGAAGTTGCAACAACAGAACTAACTAATATTATAGTTTTTCTCATATTTCCCCCATATTAAAGTATTTATACTAAAATTAAAACTAATATATAGTTTCAAGTTTAATAGTTAGACATATTATGTAAATTATGCTTAATAATTAGATTGTAAGCTAACTAATTATTATTTCTGAGTGTCAATTTTAAGCATATGTGAACTTTGTACACATTTTTTCCCATCCTCATCATTCATAGAATGCAACATAGAATTAGCAACCCAAGTACCCATTTTAACTTCTTGCCACACAAAATAGTTTTTATTTTTTACAGTATCTATATAAATAGATTGTGTTTGCTCTGTTAAGGATTTGATGTTTTGTCTTCCTTCTTCAAGCTTTATATAAAAATAAGATTCTGCTTCAGTTCTCCCTATAAGTTTATCATTTACTAACACAGGCATATGCACAGCCCATCCAAAAGTTTCATTCCTACAAATATAGACATTTGCAAAATCTGGATCGGTTTTAAATTCCTTTGCTAATTTATCCTCTTCGATAGTAGCTCTTTCCATTTTTTGTACACAACCCGTAAAAATAAATGACAAAAAAATAACAGAAAAAACAATAAGCATATTTTTTTTTTTTTTTTTTCCTTTTAAAAATAATAACTAATAAAAAAACATATAAATCTACAAAATTTATATTTTTAGCTTAATAGTTCAACATCTTAACAAATTAGTGTTTATAAAATATACATTTAAAGAACATAATGTCTAATAGTTAAACAGTTGTTTTTTCAAATTCTTGTTTGTAATCTGAAAAGAAAAAGGCTTACAAAATGAATAAAAGAGATATTGCAGGTTATTTAGGAATAAATAGAGCAACACTTTATAACTGGGAAAAAAATAGACCAAATTTATATAAAGTTGTAATGTTAGGACTTATGGTGGATGAATTAATTGATGAAAATGAAAAAAACTTAAAAAAATTAAAGGATATTAGAGAAAGCTTCAAAATCAAAAGGAGCTAACAGCGGGAGTATAAAATTTACACCGTTAATTTTATACTCCCATTTTTTTCAAATACCATATTTATAGACTATTTTGAGTTTATATTATCTATTATTTCATTTTTTCCTATAAATCTTTTCTCTAAAACTTCTTTTACAATCTCTTTTGAAAGAGTATCTGTTTGCAAAGCAATATCTTGAGTTTTAGAGGCTATACTAGCGTTTTGTTGTGTTTGTTGGTCTAGTTGATTTACTGTATTATTTATAAATTATTTTGTAGAAAGAATAACTTAACTCTGCTTTAAAAGGTAAATCACGGAAAGATATTAGATATGAGAAAAGGGAAAAAACACTCAGGACAATCCAATAGCTGTGAAAAACCAACAACTAAACAATTTGCTTCAAAGAAACCAATATGAGATTTTATAAAGTTGGTTTTTAATAATCTTATTGTTTTGGAGCGGTGTAGAAAAAAGTGTACATGATTTAATAAATCTACCATCACAAAAAATCAATGAATCTACAACATTTTTAAATGCTACAATAAATAAAAAAAGTATAAATTTAAGATATATGGCTGATGGGATAAATAGTTATGATATGACTTATGTAGAGCGAGAAAATTTTTCAAGTATATTGCAAGATAAATTTTGTGCAGAACATACATTTAAAAATATTTTAGATTACAACTATGAAATAGTAGTTACATATATTGATAATAACTTTCAAATAATTTCTGAAGTTTTATTAGATAAATATAATTGCAAATAAAAAAATATAGTGAAATATTAGTAATTAAATTCTAATAAAATAGTATTAGCGATGATGGTTTTAAAATAGTAAGAACTAAAAAAATATTTTAAATGTTTGATAGGTTTTTCCCAACCAAATAACCACTTGCCCATGCAAAATGAAGATTGTATCCACCTCTATTTCCAACTATGTCCAAAACCTCTCCAGCAAAAAATAGATTTTTTATTAATTTACTCTCATAATTTTTATTATCTACTTCACAAGTTCGCACTCCTCCACCACTTGCTTCCGCATGAGAAAATCCTTGAGTATCTACTACTTTTAATCTCCATGAGTTTAGCTGATGAGCAAGTGATTTTATCTGTTTTGTATTTATATCATCTGCTTTTGTATTTATATCAATTTTACAAATCTCTAAAAGTATTGGAGCTATTTTATTTGATATAAGTCCAGTTAAAATATCAACTGCTTTTTGTTTTGGTAAATTCTTAAACAAAGTTTGTATTTGATTTGCTAAATCATTTATAGAAGTTTTAGGAAAAAAATTAACTCTAAGTTCAACATCATAAAATTGACTCAAAGCCAAAACAGCTCTTTGAGAGATATCTAAAATAGCAAATCCAGATACTCCATAAGCTGTAAAAAGTACATCTCCTAAAATCTCTTGTTCAAAACTTCCATTTATATACAATCCTACACTACACTCTTTTTTAACTCCTTGAAGTTTTCCTTTGTATGTATCTTTTGTTTGAAGTCCAACAAGGCTTGGATATGTAGGATTATAAGTGTGTCCAAAACTTGATGCAATTTCAAGACCAATTTCAGTTGCATTTAGTTGAGGAGCAGCAGCTAAGCCACTTGAAATTAAAACTTTATCATAGGATTTAAACTCTTTATCATTTGCATAAATTATAAACTTATCATCTTTTTTTTCTACTTTTTGTACAAAGTGTTCACAAAATATATTTACATTTAACTCTTCTAAAGCCAAAGAAAAAAGATTTGTTACAGATTTTGCTTCATTTGAAAGAGGATAAACTTTACCATTTTCTTTAATATCAAGTAAAAGACCAATAGTTTTGCAAAACTTAAGAAATGCTTTAAAATCAAACTCTTTTAGAGCAAAATCTACGAAAGTTGGACTCTCTCCTAAATAGTTTTTTGAACTAATTGTTGTGTTTGAAATATTG
>ERZ724510.1143-NODE-1143-length-14971-cov-6.236793_pt1 | contig 14971 bp, 12 predicted proteins | sample MGYA00376043_ERZ724510 | MGnify/ENA primary metagenome ERZ724510 (study PRJEB28724, sample SAMN07190888) | wastewater metagenome | isolation source: influent of sewage treatment plant in Hong Hong | place: USA: Christiansburg, Virginia | collected 2016-03-01 ... | reverse complement strand
AGGCGTACGACATGAAGGAACTGATCGTCAAAGTAGTCGACGACAATGACTTCTTTGAACTACAGGCTGACTACGCCAAGAACATCATCATCGGCTTTGGCCGCATGGATGGTCATCCGGTCGGTATCGTTGCCAACCAGCCGCTGGTGCTGGCCGGCTGTCTGGATATCAAGTCGTCGATCAAGGCAGCACGCTTCGTCCGCTTCTGTGACGCCTTCAATATTCCGGTGGTTACCTTCGTTGATGTGCCGGGCTTCATGCCGGGCACGACGCAGGAATACGGCGGCATCATCAAGCACGGCGCCAAGCTGCTTTACGCCTACGCCGAATGTACCGTGCCGAAGGTCACCATCATTACCCGCAAGGCTTATGGTGGTGCCTACGACGTGATGTCCTCCAAGCACCTGCGCGGCGACGTCAATATTGCTTGGCCGTCTGCTGAAATTGCGGTGATGGGTCCGAAGGGCGCCGTGGAAATTATTTTCCGCGAGGAAAAGAATGATCCGGCCAAACTGGCCGGGCGCGAAGCAGAGTACAAGGAAAAGTTCGCCAATCCGTTTGTCGCCGGTGCGCGAGGCTTTATCGATGATGTCATCATGCCGCACGCCACCCGCAAGCGTATCGCTCGCTCGCTGGCCATGTTGCGTGACAAGAAACTCGACAATCCGTGGCGCAAGCACGGCAACATTCCGCTGTAAGCGTCAGGGAGAAAAATACTATGTTCAAGAAAATTCTGATTGCCAACCGTGGCGAAATTGCCTGCCGCGTTATCAAAACTGCCCGCAAGATGGGCATCCTGACCGTTGCCGTCTATTCCGAAGCCGACAAGGACGCGCTACACGTCGATCTGGCTGACGAAGCCGTTTGTATCGGCCCGGCTGCCTCCAAGGAATCCTACCTGGTCGCCGACAAGATCATCGCCGCCTGCAAGCAGACTGGCGCTGAAGCGGTGCACCCTGGCTATGGCTTCCTGTCGGAAAACTCCGAATTCTCCCGCCGTCTGGAAGAAGAAGGCGTCAAGTTCATCGGCCCGAAGCACTATTCGAGCAGCAAGATGGGCGACAAGATCGAGTCCAAGAAGCTGGCACTCGAAGCCAAGGTCAACACCATTCCGGGTTACAACGAAGCCATTTCCGGTCCGGATGAAGCCGTCAAGATCGCTCAGGGCATCGGCTATCCAGTGATGATCAAGGCCTCAGCCGGTGGTGGTGGCAAGGGTTTGCGCGTTGCTTTCAATGACAAGGAAGCCCACGAAGGTTTCTCGTCTTGCGTCAATGAAGCCAAGAACGCTTTCGGTGATGACCGCGTTTTCATCGAAAAGTATGTGCTGGAACCGCGCCACATCGAAATCCAGCTGATTGGTGACTCTTTCGGCAACTACGTATATTTGAACGAGCGTGATTGCTCGATCCAGCGTCGTCACCAGAAGGTTATCGAAGAAGCACCGTCACCCTTCGTTGATCCGGCCATGCGTAAAGCCATGGGCGAACAGGCTGTTGCACTTGCCCGTGCAGTGAAGTACGAATCAGCCGGTACGGTTGAGTTTGTGGTCGGTGCTGACAAGAGCTTCTACTTCCTGGAAATGAACACCCGTCTGCAGGTGGAGCATCCGGTGACCGAACTGATCACTGGTGTCGACCTGGTCGAACTGATGATCCGCGTCGCCTACGGTGAAAAACTGCCTATCACGCAGGCTGATGTTCAATTGAATGGCTGGTCGATGGAATGTCGCATTAATGCCGAAGACCCGTTCCGCGGCTTCCTGCCTTCCACTGGTCGTCTGGTCAAGTTCCAGCCACCGAAGGAAACCACCGATGCCAACGGCACGACTCGCGTCGATACCGGTGTGTACGATGGCGGCGAAATTTCGATGTTCTACGATTCTATGATCGCCAAGCTGATCGTGCATGCCAAGGATCGCAACAGTGCCATCGAACGTATGCGCGATGCGCTGAACGGCTTCGTGATTCGTGGCATTTCCTCGAACATTCCGTTCCAGGCCGCGCTGATGCAACACAAGCGTTTCCAGTCCGGCAATTTCAACACAGGTTTCATCGCCGAAGAGTACCCGACAGGCTTTGATGCTTCGATGGTGCCGCACGATGATCCAGCCTTGCTGGTGTCGGTTGCTGCCTACGTTTACCGTGCCTTTACCGACCGTTCGGCCTCGATCACTGGTCAGTTGCAGGGCCATGAGCGTCTGGTCAGCGACAAGTGGATGGTTGTTCGCCTTAATCCTGAAGGTAACGAGCATCACCCGGTGACTGCGTCGTTGGTTGCTGGTGGTTACGACATCGAGTACATGGGCAAGCACTATGAACTGCGTTCCAGCTGGAAGCTGGGCGAATCGCTGTTTGTTGGCACTTGTAATGGTCAGGAGTTCACGCTGCAGGTCGAGCGTCACAAGACACGTTACAGCCTCTTCCATTGGGGCACACGTGCTGACTTCATGGTAATGAGTGCCCGTGCTGCCGAACTGTTGGCACTGATGCCTGAGAAGCAGGCGCCTGACCTGTCCAAGTTCCTGATGTCACCTATGCCCGGCTTGCTGCGCGAAGTGGCGGTCAAGGTGGGTCAGGAAGTCAAAGCCGGTGAAAAACTGGCGGTGATCGAAGCCATGAAGATGGAAAACATCCTCAAGGCGGATCAGGACTGCAAGGTCAAGAAAATCTCTGCGGCGGCTGGCGAAAGTCTGACCGTTGATCAGATCATCATCGAGTTTGAGTAAGAGCTGCCAGCCGCTGAATTTTTAGCCAAATTTGACGGTTGACCGTAACGTTTTAAAAACCCATCTTCGGATGGGTTTTTTTTGGTTTATGTTTTGTGGCAAAGATAGCGCACAAAATCTGTACCGCGTTCTGTGACTTCGGTCGGCGTCAGATGATATGAGTCTGCTTCTTCCAGATTCAGGCCCACATCGAGCTTGATGCCGGCGTTGCTTGGGGTAATCAGGTAAGTTTTCCCATCCTGGGTCAGCGTGAAGACCGGGATTTTCGTCTGCGCTCCACTGGTGCGTTTAATAACACCGGCGCTCACTACTGCCGGATACCAGCTCAGTTGCGCACGTAAGGCATCGTCGCTCGATGCGCGTAGCGCGAGCAGTACGCCAAGGCGCGCGCCTTTCTCGTTGGTTGTGGCAACCAGGCAGGGCGTGAGGTGTCGTTCGCCGGCATCAATGGGCCGTACAACCAGGCCATCGACCCGTGACCATGTTTCACTTGGTACATCCAGTTTTTGGACGGCATTGGGCAGATGCGACAGCCGGTCGAAACCGAATAGGGCAACCCGCTCATGTGAAAGTGTGGCACTTTTTTCCCCCAGCCCCTGTGATTTGAGCGGCTTGCCGGCAAGCAAGGTGTAGGCATTTTCGGCACCGAAGGTGAGGCATACTTCACCGACTTCCGTTGCTGGCGTACTGTTGTGTTGCGTCAAACTGGTCCGCATATCATGTAGCAGGCGGATACAGGCTGCGCTGGAAAGCTCACGCCCGAGTTTGAGGGATTCCGGTGATTCGCCGGCCTGTAAGGCTTCTAGCCGGTGGCGTATTTTGCGGAGGATGGGACGAATGTCGAGGTAGCGCGACAGTCCTTCTGGAATGGTGCTTCCGAACAGCCCATCAAGCACTATGGTCTGGGCTTTGGGGTCACTGTCCGGAATGGCTTGGAAATTAGCCAATTCACGCCAGCGGCTGATGGCACGATTGGCAACTACCAACTGATGTAACGAGAGACGATAAGGTTCGATTAGACGTAGTAAAAAGGCCCAGGCGACGTGGCCGGCAATGTTCGATTCCCCGAGATGGGGAAAGTCTGGATCAACAACTGGCAGGCGCTGCAGGTTGGCTCGTTCAGCCTGCTCAAGGATGGCGAAGAGCAAACGGTCAAGGAGCGCAGAGCATTCCTGAGCTGCCTGCAGGTGGCAATATTCGGCAAGGCGTATCGACGATGCGGCCCGGTGGAGCGGCAGCAGGCGATCCGCTGGTGCAAAGTGCGGGGCAATGCGCAGGTAGGCGATCCCAAGTCGCGTCCAAAGCTGGCGGGCCGTTTCAAAAATTCGTTGATCGACGCTCGCCATGGGTAGCGGCTTTCGCAGGTAGCGCAGCTCCAGCGTGGCCTGAACACTTGTTGCGGCACTTTTCAGAATGTTGAGGAGCGGTAGTATTTCCGCTGGAGGCAAGGTGCTGCCATCCAGCGCCTCAATCTGGTAGAGCAGGATGCCTTGCATCTGGACCGGGTCGGCCTGTGGCTGTGCGGCCAGCCAGATGCGTGCATTCTCCGGGTTGCTGAAAGCCTGCTGCATGTTTTTGCGCGGCGGAGGGAAGTCTAGCCAGTGCATAGGATCTGCTTTCAGATTGGGATTTAGTAATGCGCAGATTTTTCAGCCGTCGGCGTTGATGCGTGTAATCAGCGCCTGCAGCGTGCATTCCGCCTGATCATTTTCGACCTGACAGGTACCCGCTGCGTGGTGCCCGCCGCCGCCATATTGCAACATTAGTTCGCCGACATTGGTTTTGCTGCTTCGATCAAGAATCGATTTGCCCGTCGCAAAAACCGTATTTTGCTTCTGCACGCCCCACATGACATGGATCGAGATATTCGTTTCCGGGAACAGTGCATAGATCAGGAAGCGATTGGCCGCCCAAATGGTTTCTTCACTGCGCAAGTCAAGTACGACCAGGTTTTTATGGACGGTTGCGCAGCGTTGAATCTGTTCGCCAGCCTTCTGTTTCTGGTCAAAGTAAAGATCAACCCGTTCCTTGACATCGGGTAACGCAAGAATCTCGTCAATGTTGTGGTTGCGGCAGTATTTGATCAAATCCATCATCAGCGTGTAATTACTGATCCTGAACTCGCGGAAGCGGCCCAGCCCGGTGCGAGCATCCATCAGGTAATTGAGCAGCACCCAGCCGGTTGGATTGATGATTTCATCACTGCTGAATTGGGCTGAGTCGGCCTTGTCGACCGCGTCCATCATCTCTTCAGTGATTGTCGGGAAGGCTTTTTTGCCGCCGTAATAGTCATAAACCACGCGGGCGGCCGAGGGGGCTTTCGGATCGATGATGTGATTCTTGCGCTCACCCGTGTTGCGGATAGTTTCTGAAAGATGGTGGTCGAACGAAAGATGGGCGGCTGCAACGTACGGCAAGTTGGTGCATATGTCGCGCGCAGTGATTTCTATCTTGCCATCCTGCATATCCTTGGGGTGAACAAACTTGATGTCGTCGATCAGTTCAAGTTCGTTGAGCAGCACGGCACAAACCAGGCCGTCGAAATCGCTGCGGGTAACAAGGCGGAATTTTTCCTGGCTCATGCGGGTTCATCTCCAATGACTGGTTATAGCGATAATTAGAGCATATCAAGCTGTGTGTTGCTGTGTCCTTTCGGACATATTGTTGTCAATTTATTGTCCGAGGTTCAAACTGCATTCGGTGCGCAAAGATTATTTCGACTGGGAGCCTGTATGCGTCACGTGGCGCTGAATGTGCAAGCAATTTTCACCGTGTTGACCGAGTGGTTGAAAGAAAGTCCGGGGCTGAGTGTGTTGGCTCTGGTGCCGGAGGCGGAAAGGGAAAATCTTCCCCATCTGCAGCAAGTTTGTAGGGACTTGGGAATTCCTTTGGCGGGCGGGATATTTCCTGCACTTGTCCACAAGGGCGGTTTTAAATCGGATGGGGTCTGGCTCATCCGTTTTGAACAAAAGGCACCCGTGGTCCTGTTGCCAAATCTTGAGTCAATCGGTTCTGCTGCCGCCGAAAAAATTGCCAAGTCCGCATTTGCAATGCTTAGCACGGCTGAAAAGTCCGGTTCAAAACCGACATTGTTTCTCATATTCGACGGCATGTTGCCGAATATTGGATCAATCCTTGAAACACTTTATTCGCGACTGGCTGATCGTGTGCGATACGCCGGGGTAAATGCAGGTAGCGAAACCTTTCAGCCTATCCTCTGCTTGTTTAATGAAAATGAGTTGGTGGGCAATGGTGTGCTTGCCCTGCTTTTTCCTAGTGATTCAACAACCGTGCTGGCGCATGGCTATCGCCCACCGGAAAGAATGTTGAGTGCAACCTCGACTGCGGGTAACCGGATTTCAATGATTGACTGGCGCCCAGCTTTTGAGGTTTACCAGGAAATCATCAAAGAAGAATACGGAATTGAACTGACCGCAGATAATTTCTATCAGTATGGTGTTCATTATCCATTCGGGATGCTGCGCGCAAATTCCGAAGTGATTGTGCGTATGCCAGTAGCGATTGCTGAAGATGGCTCTTTGTTTTGCATTGGAGAAGTACCGGAAAATGCCATACTGGTTTTGTTGAAATCACCAGCGCCGGATGAAAATGGCTGTATTCAAGGGTTGGCAAAAACACTCGAAGTCGAATACGGTGGATTACTTGGTCGTCGGCTATTGAGTTTTTATTGTGCCGGGCGTCGCATGCATCTGGGCGATGGTGCCGAGCTCGAGTTGGCCATTCTGGCCAAGGCTTCGGCTGTTGAGGAATTAGCCGGTGCCGTGTCGCTTGGCGAAATTGGTTGTACACAACTGGATGGTTATCCCATGTTTCACAATGCAACGCTGGTATGCACCGCCTGGGGCGCGAAGTGAATCGTGAAATTGTTCTGACCGTACTTTATGATTTGGCGCTGACCATCAGCAGCGAGGTCGAGTTGGTTCCTCTGCTCGATAAGACATTGCGCCGTTTCCTCTATCACACGGGGTTTCCTGCGGGTGTGGTTGTTGAGAAGGAAGTCGGGGAAGTGAACGCAAACACGGCTCGTCTGATTACGGCCAACGGAAACTATGCCCTTTCAGCCTTGCTTGGCGCGACAGTCGTATTGCCCGGGGCGCTTTTTGGCGAAAAAGTCGAGCTTCTGGACAAGGTCGAACTTGGCGTCTTGAATCTCGATCAATCGTATACCTACTGCCTGCGCTTGCCGGTTGGTGACGTGTTTACGATCTTCCTGCTTTCACCGCGAGAGCCGGTCGTCGAGTTACCTTTGACGCATATTTTTCAGCCGGTACTGGCTAATCTGGCCAAGGCTGTGGCACTTTGCCGCAAGAGCGATGAGCTGCGCGCAAGCCTGGCCCAAGAGCGTGATCAGGCATTGTCGGAAATCGATCGTGACCGTTCATTTTTGAATGCACTTTACGAAACGCTCCCTGATCTGGTCTGGCTCAAGGATCCTGAGGGTGTTTATCTGTCTTGCAATGCAAGCTATGGACGGCTTTACGGTGCAAAGGTAAGCGAAATAATCGGCAAAACCGATTACGATTTTGTTAGTCGCGAACTTGCTGATTTTTTCCGGCAAAAGGATATGGTTGCTGCATCTAGCGGCGCTTCAAGTAGTAATGAGGAAACGCTGACTTTTGCAGATAACGGTTACATCGGTCGTTTCCACACGATCAAGACGCCAATGCGGGACGCCGAGGGACGATTTGTTGGCGTTCTCGGTGTAGCCCGTGATATCAGTGAAAACCATAATCTGCTGGAAGCTTTGCGCCAGAGTGAGGCCGAATTGAAGCAGGAGCGTGCGCTGCTTGAGCAGCGCGTTATCGAGCGCACCAATCAGTTGGCGCGAGCCAGTGCGCATCTGGAACAGACGCAGTTCGCCATGGATGGTGCTGGCATTGCGCTCCATTGGGTGGATGCAGAAAGCGGGCGATTGCTGCTCGCTAATCATCATGCTGCTCGTATGTTGGGTTACAGCGATGAGGAATTTTTGAACTTGTCCGTTACGGATATCGATCCGAATTTTCCTTCAGACAATTTCCGTGAAGCGACCGAGGCGTTCAGACAGCAGAAAGTGGCACGGTTTGACACAGTTAATCGCCACCGCAACGGGCAGCTGATTCCGGTGACATTAACCATTTATTTTGTGCCAGCCAACAGCAAGGATCCGGCGCGATTTATCAGTTTTATCGTTGATATATCGGCGCGCAAAGCGGCTGAAATTGCGATGGAGCGGGCCAGATTGGCAGCGGAACAGGCAACTCAGGCAAAGAGTATATTCCTCGCCAATATGAGCCATGAAATTCGCACGCCGATGAATGCAATCATCGGGATGGCCAACCTGATGCGGCGTGCCGGGGTAAGTCCGAAGCAGGCTGAGCAGTTGGAAAAGATTGACCATGCCGGGCTACATTTGCTGGATATCATCAATAACGTACTCGATCTTTCAAAAATCGAGGCAGGCAAGATAGTTCTTGAGCGCGAACAGTTCACTCTGACGAGTATTTTACGTTCAATTGGCTCGGTAATTGGTGCTTCGGCTACTGAAAAAGGTTTGGCGTTTCAAGTCAAGGTTGCTGGTATGCCGCAGCATTTTTGTGGGGATTCGACAAGGCTAAGGCAGGCCTTGCTCAACTTTATCGGTAATGCGGTCAAATTCACCGCCCAGGGAAGCGTGATGCTTGCCGGTCGTGTGATGGAAGAAGATCAGGAAAGTTATCTGCTTCGCTTCGAGGTAACTGATACCGGACCCGGCATGACGGAGGCGCAACAGGCAAACTTGTTCAAGCCGTTTGTGCAGGCTGATGGGTCAATTACCCGCAAATATGGTGGTACGGGTCTGGGTTTGGTGATCAGCAAGAATATTGCTGAATTGATGGGTGGCGAGGTCGGGGTTGAAAGTCACCTGGGCGAGGGTAGTACATTCTGGATGACCGTTCGCCTTGAGAAAGGTGTTGAACAGGCAGTAGAAGTCATCCAGCAACGTAGCGAGGCGGTTGAGCTTGAATTGCGGCAAAAACATGCTGGCGCCAGAATTTTGTTGGCTGAAGATGAGCCGATTAACCGTGAGGTGGCGCTTGAATTGTTGCGTGATGTCGGAATGACGGCTTGCGTTGCCGAAGATGGCCGTGAGGCTGTTGAATATCTTGAGCGCCAGGTTTTCGATTTGGTTTTGATGGATATGCAGATGCCCAATCTTGATGGGTTGGGCGCTACCGCAAAGATCCGTCAGTTGCCGAATGGTTTGCTGGTGCCAATTGTCGCGATGACAGCGAATGCTTTTTCAGAGGATCGACAGCGCTGTCTGGCTGCCGGGATGAATGATTTTTTGACCAAGCCAGTCGACCCCGATGTGCTGTTTGCGACCTTGCTAAAATGGCTGGCGTCGGCGCCAGCCAATGCTAGCCGCGAATCGTCAGTGCATTGACCGGGCAGGGCGCAACGCAGGCGCCACAGCCAGTACAGCTTTCCGGATCAATTTGGGCAAGGGGGCTACCGCCAAGGCGCGGTGCGAAGCGAATGGCGCGGGCGTCGCAAAAGTCGCCGCAAACACGACATTCAACTCCCTTCAAAGGCAGGCAGGTCGGGCCGATAAGCGCTTTGTAGGTCCACGGTGACTGTTCGGCTTGGCGGATCAAGGCGAGAGGTTTGCAACGGGTCACGCAATCGCCGCAGAAAGTACATTCACCCCGGCCAAAATCAATCGTCGGGAAGCCGCCATCGCCGGCGACGATGATTTGCTCCGGGCAGGCGCTCAGGCAATCATTGCAGCGCGTGCAGCGTTCGGTGAATTCTGCTTCGGGAATCGCCCAGGGAGGGCGATTTTCAGCCTTGGGGCGCGGTCGACCGCGAAAGAATCCCCGGCGACTGGCATCGACCACGAATTACTTGCCCGCCTTCATCTTGTCGATGCCGCTGCGCAGCATCTGGTCGATTTCCGAACCCGGCTCAACTTGCGGTAGCAGGGCTTCCCAGTAAGCGATACCCTTCTTGTTCTCACCAGCTTCCATCGCTGCGGCACCTGCCAGGAAGAGTGAATGCGGGTGCTTGGGATCAAGCTTGAGGGCACGCTCGACAAGCTGCATCGGCTTTCCCTTCAAGCCCTTGCCATTGCTGGCCATGGCGATGGTTTCGGCGTAACTGGCGAGCAGATCAGGGTCTTCGTTAACCAGTTTTTCAGCCTTGCCGTAGGCGTTGGCCGCCTCTTCAAAGCGGCCCATGGTTTTGTAGGAGCGCGCCAGCATCAGCCAGCCTTTGAGGTCATCCGGGTTGGCCGCCATCTTTTCGGCAAGTTTGGCCACCATGCCGTTAATCTGTTCCTGTGTCATTTTCGGTGGGGCGCTGGTTTGCGTCGGGTCGAGGGCGCGTGGATTGCCGAGCAGGGCGTAACCGGTGACGGCGAAAATAGGCATCAACAGCAGCAGGAAGACAGCAATCTTGCGGCTGGGGCCATGGCTGGTTGTTTCAGCGGCACTTTCCGGTTCAACTTCTTCAAGCAGGCGGCGCTGGACTTCGGCTTTGGCTTGTTCGAAATTGGCGTCGGACAAGTTGCCTTCGGCCTTTTCGCGCTCAAGATCAGCGACCTGATCACGGAAAATGTCGAGATTCATTTCCTTGCGGTTGGTCTTTGCTTTTGGTGCGCGCAGACCGAGCCAAAGCGGCGGCAAAACCATGACGGCAACCACCACAATCATCAGGGTGGCGAAGATGGCAAACTGGGTCATTTCGAGTTGATTTCCTTGAGCAAGGCTTCGGCGCGGCTGGTTTCGTCGGCGGATAGTGGCTTGGCTTCGTTAATTCGCGTGGCGCGCTGGCGCAAATAGCGTTGCAGGGCAAAAAGACCGAGCAGCATCAAGGCAATCGGCCCACCCCAGAGGAGTAGGGTGATACCTTTGACCGGCGGGCGATAGAGGACGAAGTCACCATAACGGGTGACCATGAAGTCGACGATTTCCTTGTCGCTCTTGCCGTCCTTGATCATGCCGCGAACTTCGCGGCGCAGATCCTGCGCCAGTTCGGCATTTGAATCGGCAATTGTCTGATTCTGGCAGACCAGGCAGCGCAACTCTTCGGACAGCTTTTGCAGGCGTTTTTCGGCAACAGGGTCTTCAGCCAGAGCTGCTTCGGTCGTGCTGGAGGCAAATGTTACGGTCGACGCGAAAAGCAGCGCAAAAATTAGAGCAAAAAATTTCATTTGTTCAACTCGGCGAGCAAAGGCATGATTTTCTTGCCGAGAATTTCGGGCGTGATCGGCCCGGTGTGTTTCATGCGAATGACGCCGGCCTTATCAATGACATAGGTTTCCGGCACACCGTAAACCCCGTAGTCGATGCCGACGCGGCCATCAAGATCCATTACTGTCAGTTTGTACGGATCGCCGTGATCAGCCAGCCATTTGTTGGCGCGCTGAAAGGCGAGTTTTTTCTCTTCATCGGCCGGCATCTTGTTCATGTCGAAACCGCCGTCGCCGCGAACTTCCTTATAGTTGAGGCCGATCACAGGCACATCGACTTTTCTCGAAAACTCAACCAGTACTGGGTGTTCCTGCCTGCATGACACACACCACGAGGCCCAGACGTTGAGCAGCCAGACTTTGCCCTGCATGTCTTTCGGGCTGAGCGTTTTGTCCGGTGTGGCAAGAACGTTCAGCGTAAAGGCGGGCGCCGGTTTGCCGACCAGCGGCGAAGGAACTTCGCGTGGGTTGAGGCCGAGGCCGACGGCGAGCAGGGCAACGAGGGCAGCGAAGCCGCCCAGGATCCAGAAATAACGGTTCATGCTGTTTGAGTTCCTGCGGGTTCGATGCTCGCAGCGGAGCGGGATTTGATGCGGTAGCGGCGGTCAAGCATGGCCAGCAGGCCTCCCAGTGCCATCAATGCACAGCCACCCCAGATCCAGTCGACGAAAGGTTTGTAATAGACGCGTACCGCCCATTCAGCATCCGGTTTGTCGCGGTCGATGGGTTCGCCGAGCGAAACATAAACGTCGCGCAGGAAGCCGGCATCAATCGAGGCTTCGGTCATCGGCATTTGTGATGAATGGTAGTTGCGCTTTTCCGGATTCATTTTGCGCTGGAACTTGCCGTTGATCGACAGATCGAAGTCACCCTGAGCGGCCACGTAATTCGGGCCTTCAACAGCTTTTACGCCGTTGAAAGTAAAGTGGTAGCCGGCAACATCAACGCTTTCGCCGGGTGCCATCTTGATGTCTTTTTCATCCTGGTAGCTGGAAACCATGGTCACGCCGACGACAAAGACGGCAATTCCAAAGTGCGCCACGTGCATGCCGAAGAAGCTGCGCGGCTGTTTGAGGGCGGCGCTCAGGAAGGACTGGTTGCCACGCGTTTTCTGGACGCGGCCAGTAAAGTTGATGATGCCGGAAAAGACGATCCAGCTGGCAAGCAGCAGACCCAGTGCGGTGAATGCATTCCAGTTACCGTAGAGCAGAGGAACAACGATGGCGACAATGATAGCGGCCGCAAAAGCCCAGCGCACGGTGCGCAGAATTTCCGGAATCGATGCATCCTTCCAGTTGGCGAAGGGGCCGATGCCCATCAGGAAAAGCAGTGGGGTCATCACCGGCACAAAGACGGCGTTGAAATACGGTGGACCGACGGAAATTTTGCCGAGCGCCAAGGCATCAATCAGCAGTGGATACAGCGTGCCAAGCAGCACGGTGGCGCAGGCAACGCCGAGCAGGACGTTATTGGTGAGCAGCATCGATTCCCGCGAAACCAGTGAAAAGCGCCCTCCCAGACCAACCTTGGGCGCGCGCCAGGCAAACAACGCCAGCGAACCACCGATGACGGCGACCAGAAAGATCAGGATGAAGATGCCGCGCCGTGGATCAGTGGCAAAGGCATGCACCGAAGTCAGTACGCCGGAGCGGACGAGGAAGGTGCCGAGCAGCGACAGCGAGAAGGCAGAAATGGCGAGCAACACTGTCCAGTTCTTGAAGCTGCCACGCTTTTCGGTGACCGCCAGCGAATGAACCAGCGCCGTGCCAACCAGCCAGGGCATGAAGGAGGCGTTTTCGACCGGATCCCAGAACCACCAACCGCCCCAGCCCAGTTCGTAATAAGCCCACCAGGAGCCCATCGCAATACCAAGCGTCAGGAAACACCAGGCGGCAGTTGTCCAAGGGCGTGACCAGCGTGCCCAGGCAGCGTCAAGCTGGCCGGAAAGCAGGGCGGCGATGGCGAAGGCGTAAGCGACTGAGAAACCAACGTAACCCATGTAAAGGAGCGGCGGGTGTATGACCAGACCGAAATCCTGCAACAGTGGGTTCAAGTCTTTCCCTTCGGCAGCACCCGGCAGCAGGCGGTCGAAGGGGTTGGAGGTGATCAGGATGAAAAGCAGGAAGCCGAAAGCAACCAGCCCCAGCGTACCAAGGACACGTGCCACCATGGTTTCCGGCAACTGGCTGGACAGCATGCGGACGGCGAAAGCCCACCAGGTCAGCATCAGCATCCACAGCAGCAAGGAGCCTTCGTGACCGCCCCAAACAGCGGCGACGCGATATTGCAGGGGCAGCAATGAATTGGAATGCTGGGCAACGTAGACCACGGAGAAGTCATTATTGACGAAGGCGTGGGTCAGGCAGGCGAATGAAAAGGTGACCAGCAGGGCAAGTGCGGAGGTGGCTGGCCGGGCCACCGCAACCCAGCTCATGCGCCGGTTGTGAGCGCCGAGCAAAGGCAAGGTGCCGAGAATCAGGGCAACCAGTGCGGAAAGGATGAGCGCGAAATTACCGAGTTCAGGGATCATGTTTAGTAGCTTGCTCCGGGTTTGGCCGGCGTGCCGGCTGCTTCAGCTGCTTTCTTGTCTGCCCGACTGCCAGCATCGTTCAGTGCTTTGGCTGCTTCTGGCGGCATATAGTTTTCATCGTGCTTGGCCAGCACTTCGTTAGCGGTAAACGTGCCTTCAGCAGTCATTTTTCCCTGAGCAACGGCGCCTTTGCCTTCCTTGAAGAGGTCGGGCAGGATACCTTTGTAATTCACCGTAATGTCTTTCTCGGTGTCGGTGATGATGAAAGCGATGGTTACGCCGTCAGCCTGCCGTTTGATGCTGCTTTCCTTAACCAGGCCGCCAATGCGAAAGACCTTGCCTTGCGGGGCCTTGCCAGCGGCAACGTCGGTTGGCGAGATATAGAGGGCGATGTTGCTGTTCAGCGCATTGAGCACAAGGGCGGCGATGATGCCAAGAATGGCAAGCGCACCGCCGATCAGGGCGAGTTTTTTGTGGCGGGATTTCATTCTGTGGTGTTCCTGTTTTCAGCGCGGATTTGGCGCTTGAGGCGGGCGATGGTGGTCTTATGATTGCGCGAAGCAATGATCGGTTCAATTGCCATGATTAATGCCGTGGCGCCGAACGAGCCCCAGACGTAAAAACCGTAGCCGCCCATGGCGATAAAGTCGGAGAAACTGGCCCAGTGAATCATTTTTCACCTCGTGTCAGCATGGCCTTGACCCATTCGGTATTGCGTTCGCGCTCCAGCATAATGGTTCGCACACGCATGAAGGCAACGGCGATGGAGTACATCCAGAAACACATCGCCATCAGCAACATGCCCCAGAGCATGGTGGTGGCCATCGACGATTTGGCCAGATTGACGCTGGAACCCTGGTGCAGGGTATTCCACCACTTCACCGAGAAATAGATGATCGGAATATTGACCACACCGACCAGCAACAACAGCGCGCCAGCTTTGTCGGAACGGCGGTTATCGTCAATCGCTGCGGTCAACGCCATATAGCCGATATAAAGAAAGAGCAGGATCAATTCAGAAGTCAGGCGCGCATCCCAAACCCACCAGGCGCCCCACATCGGTTTGCCCCACAGCGCACCAGTGAGTAAAGAGAGGAAAGCCATCAAGGCGCCGGTTGGCGCCAGTGCCTGCGCCATCATGCCGGAGAGGCGGGTGTTGAAGGCAAGGCCGATGGCGGCCCAGAAGGCCATTACCAAATAAATGAACATCGACATCCAGGAAGCCGGCACATGGATGAAGATTATCCGGTAGCCTTCACCTTGCTGGAAATCGGTCGGTGCGACGAGCATGCCGAGCCACAGGCCGGCCAGACCGAAAACCACGGAAACGGCGACAAAGTAGGGAATCATTGCGCCAGCCAGCGGGTAAAACGTCGCTGGCGAAGCGAAGCGATAGAGATTAAAGCGATCTTTCATTCGAGGGCAATCTTCAAGGCAGCGGCTGTTGCCCAGGGGGCGAAGCCTAGTGAGGCAAAAGTCA
>ERZ724510.1141-NODE-1141-length-14980-cov-6.260101_pt1 | contig 14980 bp, 13 predicted proteins | sample MGYA00376043_ERZ724510 | MGnify/ENA primary metagenome ERZ724510 (study PRJEB28724, sample SAMN07190888) | wastewater metagenome | isolation source: influent of sewage treatment plant in Hong Hong | place: USA: Christiansburg, Virginia | collected 2016-03-01 ... | reverse complement strand
TGTCGAGCTGGCGGATGCTGCGCAGCCAGTTGATCTTGATCCCCTCCTCCTCGGCTTCAAGGGCTTCAAAGGCGTGGGCCGGCATATGGTCGCGGTCGCGGCGGTAGATGATCATCGCCTCTTCCACACCGAGGCGACGGGCGGTGCGGGCCGCGTCCATGGCGGTATTGCCACCGCCGTAGATGGCCACCCGCCGTCCCAGTTTGGGGGGCGGCAAGCCCTGCTCTTCGGCCAGGCTCGCCTGCTCGAGGAAGCTCACCGCATCGAGGATCTTACCCGCCTCCCGGGCTGGAATATCGACCCGCTTGGCCAGATGGGCGCCGATGGCCATAAAGACGGCGTCAAAGCCCCCCTCGTCACGCGCCTTGAGCACGTCCTCCACCTTGTGGTTGAGGGTCAGCGTCACCCCGGCCGCCAGGATGCGGGCCACCTCCCTGTCCAGCACGTCGCGGGGCAAGCGGTAAGCGGGGATGCCGAAGCGCAGCATGCCGCCCGCCAGTGGCCCCGCCTCGCGGATCTCCACCTGATGGCCGAGCCGGTTGAGGTGCCAGGCACAGGAGAGGCCGGAGGGACCGGCACCGATCACCAGCACCTTCTTGCCACTGGCAGGTGCAGGCGGCGCAGGCAGCCAGCCACGGGCCAGCGCCTCGTCACCGAGGAAGCGCTCGATGGCGTGAATGGAGACGGCGTCATCCACCTGGGCCCGGTTGCAGGCGCTTTCGCAGGGGTGATAACAGACCCGGCCATGGACTGCGGGCAGGGGATTTTCTTCGATGAGTCGCTGCCAGGCCGCCTCGAAGCAACCCGCTTCGGCCAAGGCAAGCCAGGCCTGGATGTTCTCGCCGGCCGGGCAGGCATGGTTGCAGGGTGGCAGGGCCGGTTGCCAGACGGGCAGCCGGGTGCGGACCGGGCCTGTTCCCGTCTTCTGGGAGAGATCCGGCTGTGGGGTCATATCCAGTTGTTTGCTCATACATTGCTTTCTTCTTGTTGGGTAACAGGCCCGCTCCGATGGCGCTTGATACCGTGTTGCCTGGGCAGACGGTGGCCGGAGAGGGAAGAAGCGAAAGCGTCAGAAACTGGAAGCTGGCTCGATGATGGACCGTTTTTTGTACGACATGGTGGATCAGGATCAATAAATGTTGCGCTTTATGGGGTGTTTCCCCCGGGATACGACCCCGATCACATGGCACCGTTGGCCTGCACCGATCAGGCGCCTCCTCGCCTGCCCCCCATGATGGGGGGCAAGAGAGGATTGCCGCACGGGGCAGGAATCGTTATCTTGCCCTCTTCACTGGAATCGCCACAGCACAAGGACCCTGACATGCCCAGCCTCGCCAGCATACATCTCTACCCCATCAAATCGACGGCGGGCATGCCGCTGACCCGCGCCCGGGTGACCGAGGAGGGGCTGCTGGGGGATCGCCGCTACATGGTGGTCAAGCCGGACGGCAGCTTCATCACAGCCCGCACCCATCCCCAGCTGCAACTGGTGACGGCCACCCCGGTGGAGGGCGGCCTGCAACTGCGTTACCCCGGAATGGCGCAGCTCAGGCTGCAGGAAGCGGACTTCAGCCGCGCCCCCCAGGCCACAGGCGTCTGGGGCGACAGCTTCCATGCCCTGCACACCCAGTCCCAGGCCGATGAGTGGCTCAGCCGGGTGGCGGGGGAGCCGGTTCGCCTGCTCTGGCTCGGCGAAACCTCTGACCGCTTTCGGGAGAAGACCGGCACCCGGGTCAGCTTTGCCGACGGTTATCCCCTGCTGCTGATCAGCCAGAGTTCGCTGGATGACCTCAACCTGAGATCCGATGCCCTGCACCAGATGAGCCAGTTTCGCACCAACCTGGTGGCGAGCGGCACCCGCCCCTTCGAGGAGGATGGCTGGAAGCGGATCCGCATCGGCGAGGTGGAGTTTCTGGTGGCCAAGCCGTGCAGCCGCTGCATCATGACCACAGTGGAGGCGGGCACGGATCGCTTCAACGCGCTGAAAGAGCCGCTCGCCACCCTCACCCGCTACCGTCGTGGCGAGGATGGGGATGTCTATTTCGGCCAGAATCTGGTGGCGCTGAACGAGGGCTGGATTGAGGCAGGGAGCGAGATCCAGGTGCTGGAAACCGCCCGTCCCCCCGTCTACCCCAATGCGGCGCCGAAGAAGCGGGAGCTGGTCTGCGTCGCCCGCGAGCCCCTGGCCCGGGATCTGGAGACCTTCTGGTTCGAGGCCACCGACGGCGAGCCCCTGCCCGACTACCTGCCGGGCCAGCACCTGCCCATCAGCCTCGACATCAAGGGGGAGCGGCAACAGCGCCGCTACACCCTGAGCTCCACCCCGGAGAGGCCCGAGCGTTACAGCATCAGCGTCAAGAAGCTGGCCGATGGCCGCATCTCCCCCTGGCTTCACCATGAGCTGCGCGTGGGCGATCACCTGCTGGCCGCCCCCCCGGCCGGCGAGTTTCACTTAGGGTCCGAGCGCAAGCTGCTGCTGCTCTCGGCGGGCTCAGGCGTCACCCCCATGCTGTCGATAGCCCGCACCCTGGCGCTGCGCGGGGAGCTGGAAGATGTTCACTTTATGCACCTGTGCCGCAGCGAGGCCGACATTCCTGCCGCCGCCGAGCTGCACGCCATGAGTCAGGCAGGCATGCAGCTGACCCTGATCCTGAGCCAGCCCGATGGCCACTGGCAGGGCATGAGCGGTCGCCTTGGCAAGGGGCACCTCGAGCGGGTCAGGGATCTGCTGGCGCGGGAGATCTTCCTGTGCGGCCCCCACGGCTTCATGGCCGAGGCGGTCAGGCTGCTGCAGGAGCAGGGGGTCCCTGCCGAGCGCATCCGCCAGGAGAGCTTTGGCGGCGCCATCCTCTCGGTGGCGCGCCCCCACCAGGCGGTGCAACTGCGCATCGGCGAGCGCACCTTCGCTGGCAACAACCAGGGAACCATCCTCGATCAGGCCCACAAGCAGGGGGTGGAGCTGCCCTGGAGCTGCCGCGCCGGCATCTGCGGCAGTTGCAAGCAGACCCTGCTCGAAGGGGAGGTGGATCACCCGGATGCCCCGGCCATCACAGCCGCCGAGCGGGCTGCGGGCAAGATCCTCACCTGCTGTGCCGTGCCCCTCTCCGATCTAGTGATCAAATAAGAGGATGGCGCCGCCATAGATTGCCGCCATCACCACCACAAAGCAAAACGGCTGCCCTGAGGCAGCCGTTTTCTTATCCCATCCGGCAATCAGCCACGCAGGGCGGCGATGCGCTGTTCGATGGGCGGGTGGCTCATGAACAGCTCGCTCATGGAGCGCTTGCCGTTGATGCCGAAGGCCATCATGGTGCCTTCCATCTGCGGCTCGGCACCGCGGGCAAGGCGCTGCAGCGCGGCTATCATCTTGTCGCGACCGGCCAGCTTGGCGGCACCGGCGTCGGCGCGGAATTCGCGCTGACGGCTGAACCACATGACGATCATGGAGGCCAGCACGCCAAACAGCATCTCCAGCACGAAGACGGTGATCATGTAGGCAAAGCCACCGGAGCTGCTGCTCTCTTCGTCGTTGTTGGAGCTGAAGAAGTTGCTGATGACACCGGCCACGATGCGGGCGAAGAACATCACGAAGGTGTTCACCACCCCCTGGATCAGGGTCAGGGTCACCATGTCGCCGTTGGCCACGTGGCTCACCTCGTGGGCCAGCACGGCTTCCGCCTCGTCGCGGCTCATGCTGTAGAGCAGGCCGGACGACACGGCAACGAGGGAGTCGTCGCGGCGGGCACCGGTGGCGAAGGCATTCATCTCGGGGGAGTCGTAGATCCCCACTTCCGGCATCTTGATGCCAGCCTCACGGGCTTGACGGGCGACGGTGCTCACCAGCCAGTGCTCTGTCTCGTTGCGGGGCTGCTCAATGACCTGGACGCCATAGCTGCGCTTGGCCATCCACTTGGACATCAGCAAGGAGATAAAGGAACCCCCAAAACCGAACACGGCACAGAACACCAACAGACCGGAAATGCTGGACTTGTTGATCCCCAGAACCGAGAACAGGATATTGAGTACCACCCCCAGCACCAGCATGACGGCCAGGTTGGTCACCAGGAATAGCATAATTCGCTTCATATTGACTCCTTGTGAGATATAGATGCATGGTTCGGGCCAATTCACAATCGACCCGATACCACACCTGCCCCCGATCATAGACAGACTCGATGAATGTTTGCTGAATGTTGGGCCTCAGAGCAGTGACGAGATGTCGAGACACTCGCGCAGATCCGCCTCGAGCGGCTGGTCTACGAAGGGGATCTCACCCAGAAATGGGGCCGGCAACAAGGCTTTCAAGGTGGCCAGGTTCTCCTGGTAGCGACTCATGTGCGGATCCACCCGATTGACCACCCAGCCGGCCAGGGTCAGCCCCTGATGACGGATGGCAGCGCAGGTGAGCAGGGCATGATTGAGGCAACCCAGCTTGGCCCCCACCACCAGGATCACCGGCAGCCGCTCAAGGGCGACCCAGTCCGACAGCAGATGCTGGTGATCCAGCGGCAAAAACCAGCCCCCCGCCCCCTCGACGATCACCAGTTCGGCCCCCGCCCGCTCAATCTCCCGCAACCCCGCAGACAGGCCGGCAAAGGGAATGGTTTCCCCCACCTCCCGGGCAGCGATATGGGGAGCGATGGGGGGCTCGAAGGCATAGGGGTTGACCGAGTCGATGGGCAGCGGGAGGCTGGCGGCCGCTTGCAATTGTTGAGCATCGAGGTTGCGAAGCCCCTCGGGGGTGCGGGCACAGCCGGCGGAAATCGGCTTGTAGCCGGCGCAGACTATGCCCCGGGCGGCGAACGCCTGCAGCAGGGTACGGGCGACCAGGGTCTTGCCCACGTCGGTGTCGGTGCCCGTGATGAAATAGGTTCTGACCATGATGATTCCTCAGCGCAGTTCAGGGCGCCGGTTGCGCCCTGGTATCAATGGTGAATAGCAGGGATTGTTACTGCCTTTGAATGGCTATCAACGTCGAACCAGGCGCCCGAGACAGACCTCGTAGCTGGCGGCCAGCAGGCCGTCGGGCTGGCGGTGGCGCTCATAGGCTTCTCCGAGACGCCTCAGGCGCTGGCGGTTGCCCAGCCCCGCGGCCCTGTCGTCATTGACCTGGCTGGCCCCTATGCCCTTGAGATCCCGCAGCAAGTCGTTGAGCTCCACATAGGCAAGAGACCAGGTGACAGAGGTCAGCTCAGGCGCCTGAAAACCCGCGGCACCAATGGCCTGCTGCAACTGGGGCAGGGCGAGGAAGCGGTTGACGTGGGCGTGCCCGTCGACGGCGCCCCAGGCCTCGCGCAACTGCCAAAGCGACCCGGCCAGCAGGGTCGAGAACAACAGCTGGCCACCGGGTTTGAGCACCCGGTGGATCTCGGCAAACGCCTGGGCCGGGCGCTCGCACCACTGCAGCGCCAGGCTGGAGAAGACCCAGTCCAGGCTCTGATCCGCGAAGGGGAGGGCCTCCGCATCGCCGCACACCAACCGGGCACCGCTGCCACGCAGGGCGGCCTGCGCCAGCATGCCGGGGGCGAGATCCAGCCCGTGCAACTGCTGGCAACGACCCGCCAGCGCGGACAGGAAGAAGCCGGTACCGCAGCCCAGATCCAGCCCAGTTTCCGGTAAACCGTCAGGCAAGAAGTCGGGCAAACCACGCCGGTACACGGCAGTGTCAAGATCCAGCCCGCAAACCGTCAGTTCAGAACCAACCGGCCTGTCCGGCATCAGGTCGAGCAGCGCCTGCCCCACCTCCTGCTGGAAGCGGGCATGGGCGTCGTAGTGGCGGGCGGCCGCCCCGAAGCGGCGGGCGAGCTGGGCCTTGTCGACCTGCTGGAAACGCTCATGCAGCATGGGCGCCTCCTCTCTGATCATTGGATGGGCAGGGACCCAGGGCCTCGAGCAGGCGATCCACGTCATCTTCGCCGTGGGCGTCGCAGAGAGTGATGCGAAGGCGCGCCGTCCCGACCGGCACAGTGGGCGGGCGAATGGCGCTCACCCAGACACCGCGCTCCCGCAACCGCTCGGCCAGTTGCAAGGCGGCACTGCTCTCCCCCACCAGCAGGGGCTGGATCGGGGTGTTGCTTGCGACCAGCGTCCAGCCCTGCGCCTGTGCCCCCTGCCGGAACCGGGCGATAAGGCGAACGAGGTGCGCGCGGGCCTCGTCGGCGGCGCGCACCAGCTCGATGCTCTTGCTCACCGCGCAGGCCTGGGCGGCGGGCATATGGGTGCTGTAGACATAGTGGCGGGCAAAGTTGACCAGATAATCCACCAGCTCGCGGCTGCCGCCCACGAAGGCGCCGGCCACCCCGAGCGCCTTGCCAAAGGTGCCCATATGAATGTGTACGCTGGCAGGAGCAACCCCTTGCGCCGCCAGGGTGCCGCGCCCTTGCGGCCCCAGCACGCCGAGGCCGTGGGCATCGTCGATCATCAGCCAGTTGCCGCTCTGTGCAGCGAGCGTTGCGAGCTCGCGCCAGGGGCCCTGATCCCCGTCCATACTGAACACCCCCTCCGAGACGATCAGGCCCCTGTTTGGCTCAAGCTGACGTGCGAGCGCGGCCATGTCGTTGTGGCCAAAGCGCTTCATCTTGCAGGGCAGCTGGCTGCCCATCTCCTGCAGGGAGGCGTGGTTGAGTTTGTCCTGCCACAGCAGATGCTCCTTGCCGAGCAGGGCCTTGAGCACCGCCTGATTGGCCGAGAAGCCGCAGTTGAACAGCAGTACAGCCTCCACCCCGAGCCAGTCGGCAAGGGTCTCTTCCAGCTCTTGGTGGGCACGGCTGTAGCCTGTCACCAGGGGCGAGGCGCCGGCGCCCGCGCCATAGCGGTCGATCCCCTCCTTGAAGGCGGCCTTGATGGCGGGATGATCGGCGAGCCCCAGGTAGTCGTTGGCAGAGAGGTTGAGGTAGTCGCGCCCCCCGACCCGGATCCGCCCGCCGCTCGCCACATCCACAGGAGTGCGTCGGCGCAGCAGGGCGGCCTGATCACGTTCGGCCAGGGCCTCCCCCAGTGCAAAGGGACCGGTGACGACAGGGGAAGTCATGGACGGACGGCACCTGCACGGGGACGGGTGGCATCGTAGAAGATCTCGGTCGGCTCGCTCTGGCGACTCACCTCGGCCAGCAGCTCCTCTTCTTGAACCTGATCCGGCTTCTGGGCCCGCTGGGCGGGGCGGATGCCGAGGCGCTTGAACAGCTGCATGTCGCTGTTCTCGTCCGGGTTCGGGGTGGTCAGCAGCTTGCAGCCGTAGAAGATGGAGTTGGCCCCCGCCATAAAGCACATGGCCTGCATCTGCTCGTTCATCTTCTCCCGCCCGGCGGAGAGGCGCACGTGGGAGGCGGGCATCATGATGCGCGCCACGGCTATGGTGCGGATAAACTCGAACGGGTCCAGATTCTCCTGGTTTTCCATGGGCGTCCCCTTCACCTTGACCAGCATGTTGATGGGCACGCTCTCCGGGTGGCGGGGCAGGTTGGCCAGCGCCATCAAGAGGCCCGCCCGATCCTTTGCCTGCTCCCCCATGCCGACGATGCCGCCGGAGCAGACCTTCATGCCGGCGCCGCGCACGTGCTCCAGGGTGTCCAGGCGATCCTGGTAGGTGCGGGTGGTGATGATGTCGCCGTAAAACTCCGGCGAGGTGTCGAGGTTGTGGTTGTAGTAATCAAGCCCGGCAGCGCCCAGACGCGCCGCCTGATCGGCGGTAAGCATCCCCAAGGTCATGCAGGTCTCCATCCCCAGCCCGCGCACCTCCTCGACCATGCGCAGGATATAGGGCATGTCCCTCTCTTTGGGGTTGCGCCAGGCGGCCCCCATGCAGAAGCGCGACGAGCCGTTGGCCTTGGCCTCGCGCGCCCGCTCCAGCACTTTCTCCACTTCCATCAGCCGCTCGGTCTCGAGCCCGGTGTGATAGCGGGCGCTCTGGGGGCAGTATTTGCAATCCTCCGGGCAGGCGCCGGTCTTGATGGAGAGCAGGGTGCTCACCTGCACCTCGTTCGGGTCGAAATGAGCGCGGTGTACCGTCTGGGCCTGGAACAGCAGATCGTTGAATGGCAGGGCAAACAGGGCCTGGACCTCGGCGAGGGTCCAGTCGTGACGAAGGACGTGACCGCCCAGGGTGAGAGCATTCATACATGGCTTCCGGTTGTTATAAGTGGGATCCTGCGCCGCCCCCTTGGGATGAAGAACCGCAGAACCCGCCATCGGCCTGCCCGCTCGTTGCGAGGCGTGACGCCAAGTGGCTGAAATTGTTGGCTAGTGTAGAGAGCACGCGTAGACTGTCAACACCGACCAGATCAAATCAATTGACAACAGAACACAAAATGACCAATCAAGAATTCGACCTGCACCACGTCTGGCACCCCTACACCTCCCTCACCCATCCCCTGCCCTGCTATGAAGTGGCCAGCGCCAAGGGGGTGACCCTCACCCTCAGCGACGGCCGCGAGCTGGTGGATGGCATGAGCTCCTGGTGGGCCTGCGTCCACGGTTATCAGGTGCCGGAACTGGACGCAGCGGCGACTGCCCAGCTCGGCAAGATGTCCCACGTGATGTTTGGCGGGTTGACCCATGCCCCGGCGGTGGCGCTGTGTCGCAAGCTGGTGGAGATCACCCCGGCCGGGCTGGATCGGGTGTTTCTGGCGGATTCCGGCTCGGTGGCGGTGGAGGTGGCACTCAAGATGGCCCAGCAGTACTGGCACGCCAGGGGAACGCCCCGCGCCAAGTTCGTCTCCCTGCGGGGCGGCTATCACGGTGACACCTTCGGCGCCATGAGCGTCTGCGATCCGGATGGCGGCATGCACGAGCTCTACAAGGGCTTCCTGCCCGAGCACCATTTTGTCGAAGCGCCCAGCTGTCGCTTCCACGCCCAGTGGGACGAGAGCTGCGTCGTAGAGCTGGCGGAGCTGGTTGCCGATCGCCACGAAGAGATAGCCGCCATCGTGCTCGAACCCATCGTTCAGGGGGCCGGTGGCATGCGCTTCTATCATCCCCGCTACCTGCAGTGGGTGCGCGCCCTGTGCGACGAGTTCGGCCTGCTGCTCATCGCCGACGAGATCGCCACCGGCTTTGGCCGCACCGGTCAGCTGTTTGCCTGCGACTGGGCAGGGATCAGCCCCGACATCCTGTGCCTGGGCAAGGCGCTCACCGGCGGCTACCTGACGCTCTCGGCCACCCTCACCACGGAGCAGGTCGCCCGTACCATCTGTGACGGCAAGGCCGGCGTCTTTATGCACGGCCCCACCTTTATGGGCAACCCGCTCGCCTGCGCGGTGGCCAACGCCTCCATCGATCTGCTGCTGGCATCACCCTGGCAAGCGCGGGTGCAGGCCATCGAGCATCAACTCAAAACCGAACTGGTACAGCTGACCCTGCACCCGGCGGTGGCGGACGTGCGGGTGCTCGGCGCCATCGGGGTGGTGGAGATGAAGGAGCGGGTGGACGTGGCGCGCATCCAACGCAAGTTCGTCTCGCTGGGGGCCTGGATCCGTCCGTTTGGCAAGCTGGTCTACCTGATGCCCCCCTTCGTCATCACCCCCGAAGAGCTGCGGGTGCTGACCCATGCCATCCATGAGGCCATCGCCAGCGGTGAATTCTGAGCCTCGATGAATAGGCTCTGCATGAGAATGCAGGGCCTTTTGGCTCTTTTTCATCAGAATGTGAGCGAGACACCAAAACCCGGCTGGCGAGGAGAGTAGACTGCGCGGGTTTTACCCAACAGATGTACCTTTCCCATGCGCCTCTCCATCACTGCCAAGATCAATTTCTTCCTGCTCTTCATCTTCTCCATGGTACTGGTGTTCTCTGCGGCCTATCAGGCGGTGCGCGAGCGCGACCTCATCCTGACCCTCATCAAGGAGCAGAGCCGCGAGCAGAGCGAAGCCTATTTCGACGGCCTCAACATGCTGATGCTGACCGGCAAGATGGACGCCCGCGACACCCTGCGCGCCAAGTTTCTCGATCACGCCCACGTGGAAGATGCCCGCATAGTGCGCGGGGCGGCGGTCAACAAGCAGTATGGAGCGGGTCGTGACAGCGAGGCCCCCAAGGACAGATTCGATGCCCTGGCCCTGACGGGCAAGGGCAGTCTGGAGGTGGTGCACGACGGCATCCACAGCAAGCTGGTGGTGACCCGTCCGCTGCTGGCCAGTAAGGATTTTCGCGGTACCGACTGCACCAGCTGTCACCAGGTGCCGGAGAACACCGTGCTCGGGGCGGTGCGCTTTGACTACTCCCTCGACACCCTCTTTACCCGGGTCGAGCAGAACATTCTCACCTCGGCGCTCAGTCTCACCCTCATCTTCGGGCTGGGGCTGCTGCTGACGCTCTGGGTCATCCGTACCTGGATAGTCCGCCCCCTCAACCAGCTGACCCGCTCCATGGAAGAAGCCACCGATCTGCACGACTTCGGCCACCGGCTGGAGGGCGATGAAGGGGACGAGATAGGCCGGGTGGCCCTCGCCTACAACCAGATGCTCGACAGCGTGGAGCGCCAGCTCGGCAAGCGCCCCGCCCCCTCGTCCCAGGACGAGAAGCCGACGGATCACGCCAGGTAGTAACACAGCAGGCTGGCGACCAGGATCAGCAACAGGCTGAACAGATTGATGTGCCGCGCATCCTCTGCGCCTGCGCTTCAGTGCTCTCGTCACAGGACGAGAAACCGGCGGATCACGCCAGATAGTAAAGAAGCAGGCTGGCGGCCAGGATCAGCAGCAGGATGAACAGATTGACGTGCAGCGCATCCTCTTGCCGTCGGCTGCGCCTGCGCTCCAGCATCAGCACCACCAGGGTCAGCAGGCAGCAACCCCAGAGCCCGTGCACCAGCCAGGGGGTGAGGGCGGGATCCCAGTCCTGGCGCACCTTGACCCCGCCATAGACCAGAAAACCGTAGGCCGTCTGCGGCCTGGCGAAGTGGTAAAGGGAGAGCAGGACGATAAAGCCGCTCCAGCAGAGGATCACCAGCCCCTGGAGTACCCGTATCCAGCCATCCGGCCCCCGCCTGCGTTCCTTCACTCTCACCCCCTGCCCAACCGACCGGATCCATGCAAGATTCATGGGGAAAACCCCGCAAGGGTCCGACATTTTTGCTTGTTTATCAAACCCGCGCGGGTAAGATTGACGGCTTAGTCTGCCATGGTGGGCCACTCATGCCCGGGCCAGACCCCTAGTGTTGCAAATAGCGCTGCAAGAACAAGCTGGAGACAATATTTCGATGACGCACGCATCCGTAGTAGATGTGCTGACCGGTAAGTATGCGGTTGGCACCACCCAGACAGTGAAAGGGTGGATCCGGACCCGCCGCGATTCCAAGGCGGGGATCTCATTTTTGGCCATATCCGATGGCTCCTGTTTCCATCCGGTACAGGCCGTCGTTCCCAATACCCTGGCCAATTACGAGAATGAAGTGCTGCGTCTGACCACCGCCTGCTCCGTGGAAGTGACCGGTGTGGTCGTGGCTTCCCAAGGCAGCGGCCAGGCCTTCGAGCTGCAGGCCTCCGACGTCAAGGTCGTGGGCTGGGTCGAAGATCCGGACACCTACCCCATGTCTGCCAAGCGCCACAGCATCGAATACCTGCGCGAGCAGGGTCACCTGCGTGCCCGTACCAACGTGGTCGGCGCCGTGACCCGGGTGCGCAACTGCCTGGCCCAGGCCATTCACCGCTTCTTCCATGAAGAAGGCTATCTGTGGATCGCCGCGCCGCTCATCACAGCCTCCGACACCGAAGGCGCTGGCGAGATGTTCCGCGTCTCCACCCTGGACATGGAAAACCTGCCGCGCACGCCCGAAGGCAAGGTAGATTACGACAAGGACTTCTTCGGCAAGGAGACCTTCCTGACCGTCTCCGGTCAGCTCAACGTCGAGACCTATGCCTGCGCCCTGTCCAAGGTCTACACCTTTGGCCCGACCTTCCGCGCCGAAAACTCCAACACCAGTCGCCATCTGGCCGAGTTCTGGATGGTGGAGCCGGAAATCGCCTTTGCGGACCTGGAAGATAACGCCGCCTTGGCCGAAGCCATGCTGAAGTACGTCTTCAATGCCGTGCTGACCGAGCGCCGCGACGATCTGGAGTTCTTCACCCAGCACATCGACAAGGACGCCATCGACCGTCTGGAGCGCTTCGTCGCCTCCGACTTCGCCCAGATCGACTACACCGACGCCATCGAAGTGCTGAAGAACTGCGGCAAGAAGTTCGAGTTCCCGGTCTCCTGGGGCATCGATCTCTCCTCCGAGCACGAGCGCTATCTGGCCGAGGAGCACTTCAAGTCTCCTGTGGTGGTGAAGAACTACCCGAAAGACATCAAGGCCTTCTACATGCGCCTCAACGACGACGGCAAGACCGTCGCCGCCATGGACGTGCTGGCCCCGGGGATCGGCGAGATCATCGGTGGCTCCCAGCGTGAGGAGCGTCTCGAGGTGCTGGATGCCCGTCTGGCCGAGATGGGCCTGAACAAGGAAGATTACTGGTGGTATCGCGATCTGCGTCGCTACGGCACAGTGCCGCACTCCGGCTTCGGCCTGGGCTTCGAGCGCCTGGTGGTCTATGTGACCGGCATGGGCAACGTGCGCGACGTCATCCCCTTCCCGCGTACCCCGCGCACCGCTGAGTTCTAATCGCGGACAGCACGCGAATCGCAAAAGCCGACCCTTGGGTCGGCTTTTTTGTTTCCTGCCGTCGCCCTGCACCTACGCCAGGCTGACGACCACCTTGCCCTTTGCGCGACCGGTCGCCAGATAGGCGAGCACCTCGCCAACCTGTTCAAACGGAAAGACCTTGTCTATCACGGGCCTGAGCTTGCCCTCGTCGAGCAGCGCAGCAATCCGGGTCAGCTGGGCGCCATCCGGGCGCACGAACATCATGCCGTAGGTGACGCCCCGTCGCCGGGCAAGACGGTGGATCTTCCAGCTCATCAGCCCAAACAAGGCCGTCATGATGACATTCATGTTTCTCGCCCGCGCAAAGGCCGCATCCGGCGGGCCGACCAGCGACAGGACCCTCCCCCCCGGCTGGAGGATCGACAACGACCGCTCGATCGCGTCTCCCCGCAAGGTACCCAGCACCAGGTCATAGCCCTGCAATAGCGCATCGAACGCCTGCCGTTTGTAGTCGACCACCACCTCGGCCCCCAACTGTCCTACCCACTCGGCGTTTGCCGTGCTGGTAGAGGTCGCGACCAAGGCCCCCAGGTGCTTGGCCAGCTGAATGGCAAAGGAGCCTATGCCACCGGATCCCGCGGGAATGAACACCCTCTGGCCCGGCGCGAGTGGGGCCTGCTCGGTGAAGGCCTGCCAGGCGGTCAGCGCTACCATGGGAATGGACGCCGCCTGAACGAAGTCGAGGCTGGCCGGTTTGAGGGCCGCCGCGTGTTCGGGCACCACAGTCCATTGCGCCAGGGCGCCGCGCCCCAGATCGAAGAGGCTGGCATAGACGGCATCCCCCGGCCGAAACCGCGTCACCCGGCTACCGACCTCCACCACCACACCGGCCAGATCGCTGCCGAGCACGGCGGGCAGCTCGAACTTGAGCAGGGGTTTGAAGGTGCCCTGCGGGATCATGTTGTCGATGGGATTGAGACCGACGGCATGCACCTTGACCAGGATCTCGTCCGGCCCCACGGTCGGGTGCGGCAGTTCGGTGAACTCGGGCCGCGCCGAGCGACCATAGCGTTTGAACACAAAGGCTTTCATCATCTTATTACCGGGAAGCATGATGGAGCCGAACCAGGCAAAGCCCCTGTCCAATCCAGGGTACCCGCACAGATTCGGCGCGCATCATCAAACGGAAAAGGGCGACGGCCTGAGTAATGAATGTCGGGTTGGTACATCTTCCAACAGACCGTCGGTGTGGTTGCCCAGATCAGTGGTCTTGCGGCGCCACCTGATAAAGCTCGGCGGCGTGCGCCTGCCGAAGGTCGGAGAGCAGCCCCTTGCGCGCGCCATCGAGCTCATCCCAGCGACTTTCCTCATGCAGCGGCGGTATGGTGACGGCTTCACGGCGATCGAAACCGACCAGGGCTGCGTCCACCAGCCCCTCCACCTCCATCAACTCAGGCAAGCTGTCGGGATCGATGCCGGTACGAGCCTAGATATCGCTTCTCGTGGCGGCAGGGAGAACCGCCTGCACATAGACCCCTTTAGGAGAAAGCTCCAGGCTCATCCCCTGGGACAGGAACAGCACGAAGGCCTTGGTCGCACCATAGATGGTTGCGCCAAACTCGGGTGCGAGCCCGACCACGGAGCCGATGTTGACGATGGCCCCCTCGCCGGCTTGCACCAGTCGCGGCGCAATCGCGACGGCCAGGCGTGCCAGCGCCGTGGTGTTTAGGGCCAGCAGTTGTTCGACGCTGCTGGCGGTCTGTGCGAGGAAGTGACCCACCTGACCCGCCCCCGCGTTGTTGATCAGGATGCCGATGCTGGCATCATCCCGTAGCCGGGCCTCCACGGCGGCCAGCTCCCGGGGTTGGGTGAGATCGGCGGGCAGGATCTCGACGGCGACGCCGTACGCCTGGCGCAGGCGGCTGGCCAGCGCCGTCAGCCGCGCCGGGCGAAGCGGTCGGCATAGGTGGCGCCAATGCCGCTGGAGGCACCTGTGATAAGCACTCTGGGTTTAATGGTCATGATGTCATTCTCTCTGTGCTCGTATTGAACCGGGATGGATGTCGCGCCAGGCACTCAACGGCCGATGGCGCTGTGTCGACGGGGGGCCTGCTATGACGCCCCCTGCCGATCTACGTTTACTCGCCGGCACCCGCCAGGGCCGGGTAGTCGATGTAGCCCTCGGCACCGCCGCCATAGAGGGTCTCGGGTTTGAGCGCAGCGAGCGGGGCGCCCTGCTGCAGGCGCTCGACCAGATCCGGATTGCTGATAAAGGGGCGACCGAAGGCAAACAGGTCCGCCTTGCCCTGGGCCAGAGCACTGCTGGCCAGCGTCAGTTCATAACCGTTATTGGCCAGATAGCTCTGCTTGAAGCGCCGGCGCAGGGAGGCGAAGTCGAAAGGG
>ERZ724510.1139-NODE-1139-length-14985-cov-6.402210_pt1 | contig 14985 bp, 14 predicted proteins | sample MGYA00376043_ERZ724510 | MGnify/ENA primary metagenome ERZ724510 (study PRJEB28724, sample SAMN07190888) | wastewater metagenome | isolation source: influent of sewage treatment plant in Hong Hong | place: USA: Christiansburg, Virginia | collected 2016-03-01 ... | reverse complement strand
GTTGGCTGTCAGTCAGCGGTGATCACGGCGCTTCGTGTACCCACACTGTTTCAGCCTCCGTATTTACCCGCTCTGCACATTGGAGACGTGGCCGCTACACTGTTTTCGCCATGAACATTCCAATGCTGACTCCCCTTGATCCCCCGGCCACCGTTGACATCACTGCTCCATTGCGGTGGCTGAGTTTGGGATGGGCTGATTTGCGGCGCAATCCAGGCCCCGGATTGGCGCATGGCCTGTTGCTGGCCATGTTTGGTTGGCTGTTGTTGGCGGTGGCGCACGACCAATTCTGGCTTTTGGCTGGGGCATTTTCTGGGTTTCTGATCGTGGCCCCCATTCTCACGACCGGGCTGTATCAGGTCAGTCGCAACTGTGCGACGGGAAATTGCGTGGGCATGCAGGAAGTCATTTCTCTGTGGCGTTCCGGTGATGGCCGCCTGGTGCGCTTTGGCTTGTTGCTCAGCGTGGCGGGAACGGGCTGGGTCGTGACCTCGGCAGGCCTGATCCATGTCTTCACTCCAGACCTGATTCGCAGCCCTGCCGATTTTTTACGCCATGTGGTGCTTTCTCGGTCATCGTGGTTGTTCGAAATGTGGGTATTTCTGGGGGGCTTGCTGGCCGCGCCCGTTTTTGCATCCAGTGTGATCGCCATTCCCATGCTGGTTGACAAGCCAGTCACGGTCATGCAGGCTGTTCACGCCAGCTGGCGTGCAGTGGCGAGCAACCCTGTAGCCTTGGGTTTGTGGGCGCTGATCATCATGATGCTGGTGGGGGTGGGCATGCTCACCGGGCTTTTGGGTTTGATCGTCATCATTCCGCTGCTGGCCCATGCCAGCTGGCACGCTTACCGTGAGCTGACAGGTGTGTCATAAGCGATACTTGGGGCAGTCCCCACCGGGGATGCTTCTCATCTCGCTTACAAACTCATGGATAACACCCTGTTCGGTTACACCGAGGGACAGATAGCCCAATTTGGCCTGTCTGTTGGTGTCACTGCTTTTATTCTTTACATGCTGTTCATCGTTCTGAACTTGGCCCGCGAATCCAAGGCTGGAAAGTTCGGCACATTCATACTTTTCATCGTTTTGTCTTTTGGAATGCTTGGGTTCATTTCCAAAAGCATCATCCAGTGGGTGCTTGGCATGTAACAGCCAGCTAATTGGTCATTCTTCGGTTGTGACCATGCATTTTCTCGGTGTCGCTCAGGCAGCAAAATCCCCTCGCCAACGCATGTTGGCGCTCAGCCGGGTCTTTGGTGCTTGCTGGGGCAGCTTTGTCCAGTTAGAATACGGTCTTCACGACCAAATGGGCGGGTAATTACCGCCCATTTTTTTTGGTCGCGATTTTTTAACCCCTTGAATTCATTGACTCACACCCCCAGCGCAGCATCCATGACGTGGCAAGCTTCTGTAGAGCAGACCGTGACAGGTTTGGGATACGACCTCGTAGAAATAGAGCGATCACCGGCAGGTTTGCTTCGCATCACCATCGATATGCCCCATGTCAATGGGCAGCCTGATCAATTCGTGACAGTTGAAGATTGCGAAGTCGTGACCAGGCAGTTGCAGTTTTTGCTGGAGGTTGAGCAAGTCGATTACAAAAGGCTGGAGGTGGGTTCTCCCGGTATTGACCGTCCGTTGCGCCATGCGGCCGACTTTCAGCGTTTTCTCGGTTCTGAAATTGATGTCACCCTCAAGCAGCCGATTGGTGCAACGGGTACAGGCATTGCAGTCAACCGGAAAAAATTCCGGGGTACTTTGGAGCTCGGCTCCCAGCCCGACTCATGGCAAATAGTTTGGTCTGATGCGCCACCGGTGAAGCCTGGTCAGCGTGTCAGCAAAAAACGCCCCCCCATACCCATGCAGGCCATGGAATTTACCTTGGCCGAAATCCGCGAGGCCAGATTGGCCCCCATTGTCGATTTCAAAGGACGCAAACCAGCTGCCAATGCTGAGGTGGCTCCGTTGGTTGACGATCCAGTCAACCTTCAAGAATGATGATGAAACCATGTATTTGACGGCAGAAAAAAGAAAGGCAGGCCAGTGAAATGAATCGCGAACTCCTGATGTTGGTTGACGCAATCTCTCGTGAAAAAAACGTAGAGCGCGATGTTGTGTTCGGAGCGGTTGAGCTCGCTTTGTCTTCTGCCACGAAAAAGCTGTACCAAGGCGAGGTGGATATCCGCGTGGTCATCGATCGCGACAGTGGCCACTATGAGACTTTCCGCCGCTGGTTGGTTGTGCCAGACGAAGCGGGGCTGCAAAATCCGGAAGCTGAAGAGCTTTTGTCGGATGCCCAGGACGATATCGCTGACATTGAGGTTGGCGATTACATTGAAAAGCCCATTGAAAGCTTGCCCATCGGTCGCATCGGTGCGATGGCGGCCAAACAGGTTATTTTGCAGAAAATCCGCGATGCCGAGCGTGAAATGTTGCTCAACGATTTCATGTCGCGTGGAGAGAAAATTTTTGTCGGCACAGTCAAGCGCATGGACAAGGGCGACCTGATCGTCGAGAGTGGTCGTGTCGAAGGGCGTTTGAAGCGTTCCGAGATGATCCCGAAAGAAAATTTCCGCACCGGAGACCGTGTGCGCGCCATCATTACCGAAGTGGATTTGACGTTGCGCGGTGCGCCCATTCTGCTTTCCCGCTCGGCACCGTCCTTCATGGTTGAACTGTTTCGCCAGGAAGTGCCTGAGATCGAGCAGGGCTTGTTGGAGATCAAATCCTGCGCACGCGATCCTGGCTCTCGCGCCAAAATCGCGGTGTTGTCTCACGATAAAAGGGTCGATCCCATCGGTACATGCGTTGGCGTGCGGGGATCGCGTGTCACAGGTGTCACCAATGAGCTGGCCGGTGAACGTGTAGACATTGTGTTGTGGAGTGAAGACCCCGCACAGTTCGTGATTGGTGCGCTCGCTCCTGCCAATGTGCAATCCATCGTGGTTGATGAAGAGCGCCATGCGATGGACGTGGTGGTGGATGAAGAAAACCTGGCGATTGCGATTGGCCGTGGTGGGCAGAACGTTCGCCTGGCATCCGATCTGACGGGCTGGCGCATCAACATCATGACGGCAGATGAGTCTGCCCAGAAGCAGGCAGAGGAAGCCGATTCTGTGCGCAAGTTGTTCATGTCCAAGCTGGATGTGGATCAGGAAATGGCCGACATCCTCATTGAAGAAGGTTTCTCCAGCCTGGAAGAGGTGGCCTATGTGCCCTTGCAGGAAATGCTCGAAATCGAGGCTTTCGATGAAGACACGGTCAATGAGTTGCGCAATCGGGCCAAGGATGCCTTGCTCACCATGGATCTGGTCCGAGAAGAGGATGCCGAGCAGGTTTCGCAGGATTTGCGCGCACTTGAAGGTTTGACAGAAGAAATGATTGTTAAGCTGGAAGCTGCCGGGATTCATCAGCGCGATGATCTGGCAGATTTGGCCACTGACGAATTGTCTGAAATCACGGGTCAATCACCCGAAGAAGCGACAGCCCTGATCATGTTGGCGCGTGCGCACTGGTTTACCGGTGAAAACACACAGGCTTCATCCTGATCCCGGAGGCAACGGAGTACATAACCCATGACCAGCATCACAGTCGCACAATTGGCAGCCGAACTGCACAAGACAACCCACACGCTGTTGGAGCAATTGGCCAGCGCAGGCGTTCCCAAATCGTCAGGTTCTGACCCCGTGTCAGAGGTTGACAAGCATAAATTGCTGTCCTATCTCCAAAATAGTCATGGCACGGCTTCGAACGACCGCAAAAAAATCACCTTGACGAAGAAATCCACTTCGGAAATCAAGCAGGCTGATGCAGCCGGGCGTGCCCGGACTATTCAGGTCGAGGTGCGCAAGAAACGCACGTTTGTTCAGCAAGACACACCCGTTGCAAGACCCGTTGTGGCCTCCAGCCCTGTGCCAGCTCCCATTCCTGAGCGTGTTGAGCCACCTGTGCCTGACAAGGCAGAACTGCTGCGCATGGAGGAGCTTGCGCTTCAACAAGCCAGCCTGCTGCGCCAGCAGGAGGAAGAGTTGAAACAACAGCGTGAGCAGCGCGAAGCCCAAGAAGCGAAAGAAGCTCGGGAGGCCAAGGAAGCTCAAGAGGCAAAACAAGCCAAAGAAGCGCAAGAAGCCAAGGAGGCTGCGATGACCGATCGTGAGCGCCAGCGTGAAGCATCACGTGCTGCTGCTCAAGCAGAAGCCGCCATGCTGTCTGCCGCCAGGTTTTCTTCAAACAGGGGATCTGACAAATCGGCATCCAGGCCCATCGACAAAAAACCGGAGACCTTGGTGCAACCCGCTCCGCAGCCAGCACCTGTGGTACCGGTTTCACCCGCCCAGGCAGCTCCCGCACCCGTGGTCAGCAAGGCCCAAGCGGTTGTTCCACCTGTCGCCTCAGTGTCTTTGCCGGTAGAGAAAGCGCCTGTTCCCGCACCTGCGCCAGCTCCTTCTGCCGAAGATGTGCGCCGTGTCCAGGCTGCAAAAGTGGCCGAAGCCAAAGCAGCCGAAGCCGCGAAGCTGGCTGCCGTGAAGCAGGCAGAGGCAGCCAAGGCGAAAGACCTTCAAGAGCGCCGCCGCAAGGCTGAAGCTGAAGCCGCTGCCATCCGTGAAATGATGTCAGCTCCGAAAAAAGTGCTTGTTGCCAAAAAGCCAGAACCCGTGGTGGTCGAGGCCAAGCCTGCACTGAAAGGCACTTTGCACAAGCCTGCTGGCACACCCGCACCTGCAAGTGGCGCTCGTCCAGCGGTTGCCGCTGCTCCAGCGCCCGCCGCTGCGGCTCCCGGTGGGAAAAAAGAAGTCAAATCGGCCAACCTGTCGTCCACTTGGAAAGAAGAGGTTGCCAAGAAGAAAGAAATCAAGACACGAGGTGACACTGGCCCCGCTGGTCGATCAACCAACTGGCGCAGTGGCCCACGTGGCCGCCGTGGAGAGCGGGATGGTCGGGATTCTGGCAATGGCAATTTCCAGTCGGCACCCGAAGTCAAGATCATTGAAGTGCATGTGCCAGAAACCATCACGGTGGCTGAGCTGGCGCACAAGATGAGCCTGAAGTCTTCTGAGGTCATCAAGCAGCTGATGAAGTTGGGTCAGATGGTGACCATCAACCAACCGTTGGATCAAGATACCGCCATGATCGTGGTGGAAGAGCTGGGTCACAGAGCCATTGTGGCTGCGCTGGATGATCCAGAGGCATTCACCGATGAAGAGGTGATGTCACAGGTCGGTGAGTCCTTGACCCGTGCCCCTGTGGTCACGGTCATGGGGCATGTTGACCATGGCAAAACATCGTTGCTGGATTACATCCGCCGTACCAAAGTGGCCTCGGGTGAGGCTGGCGGCATCACGCAGCACATCGGTGCCTACCATGTGGAAACTCCGCGTGGCATGGTGTCTTTCCTCGACACCCCCGGTCACGAGGCTTTCACGGCCATGCGTGCCCGTGGTGCCAAGGCCACTGACATTGTGATTTTGGTGGTGGCTGCGGACGACGGCGTGATGCCCCAGACCAAAGAGGCCATCAAGCACGCCAAATCGGCGGGCGTGCCGATTGTGGTGGCCATCAACAAGATTGACAAACCCGATTCCAACCCCGAGCGCGTCAAAAACGAGCTGGTGGTGGAAGAGGTTGTGCCCGAAGAGTTTGGTGGCGATTCGCCTTTCGTATCGGTTTCTGCCAAAACGGGGCAGGGTATCGACGAATTGCTGGAGCAAGTTCTGCTTCAGGCCGAAGTGCTGGAGCTGAAGGCTCCGGTCGAGGCGATGGCCAAAGGCTTGATCATTGAGGCCAGGTTGGACAAAGGCCGTGGGCCCGTGGCGACCGTGCTGGTGCAATCCGGTACCTTGAAGGCTGGCGATGTGGTTCTGGCAGGTCAGACTTATGGCCGTGTTCGTGCCATGCTGGATGAAAATGGCCGCAGTATCAAGACAGCAGGACCGTCCATCCCGGTTGAAATCCAGGGGCTGACCGAAGTGCCCCAGGCAGGGGATGACTTCATGGTCATGACCGATGAGCGCCGTGCCCGTGAAATTGCCACCTACCGCGCAGGCAAATTCCGCAACACCAAACTGGCCAGACAACAGGCGGCCAAGCTGGAAAACATGTTCAGCGACATGTCAGGCAGCGAAGTCAAAACCCTGCCCATCATTGTCAAGGCCGATGTCCAAGGTTCACAGGAAGCACTGGCTACCTCTTTGCTCAAGTTGTCTACCGATGAAATCAAAGTTCAACTGGTGTATGCAGGGGTGGGTGCCATCAGCGAATCGGATGTCAACCTGGCGATTGCTGCCAAGGCTGTGGTGATTGGCTTCAACACGCGTGCCGATGCTGGCGCACGCAAATTGGCTGAAGGCAATGGCATTGACCTGCGCTACTACAGCATCATTTACGATGCCGTGGATGAGCTGAAGGTGGCCATGTCTGGCATGCTGGCTCCGGATCGTCGCGAGGAAGTCATCGGCATGGCCGAGATCCGTACGGTTTTTGTCGCCTCCAAGATCGGTACGGTGGCCGGTTGTATGGTCACTTCAGGCTTGGTCACACGCAGTGCAAACTTCCGTTTGCTGCGCGACAACATCGTTGTCTACACGGGTGAACTGGATTCGCTCAAGCGCATGAAGGACGATGTCCGCGAAGTTCGCGAAGGCTTTGAGTGTGGTATCAAGCTCAAAAACTACAACGACATCAAAGAAGGCGATCAGCTCGAATTCTTTGAAATCAAGGAAGTGGCCCGTACCCTCTGATTGGAGTGATGGAGCCAATGGCCGTTGCCGAACCCACCTGCTTGGCAGGTGGTGCAACCAGCGGTCTCCCATTGTGTTCTGTCGAGCCTGTTCAGTGATTCGGTTTTTATGCCAGCCAAAAAATCCTCTACCCCCAATCGCGGATACCGTGTGGCCGATCAGATCCAGCGTGATCTGACCGAACTCATCGCCCGCGAACTCAAAGATCCCCGCGTGGGCATGGTGACCATCCAGTCTGTGGAGGTTACGCCCGACTACGCACATGCACAGGTTTATTTCAGCCTGTTGATAGGGGATCCCGTGGAAACCGCTGCCGGTCTGAATCAGGCCGCTGGCTTTTTGCGCAATGGTCTTTTCAAGCGGTTGCACATTCACACTGTGCCCACCCTTCATTTTCATTTCGACCGCACCACCGAGCGTGCAGCCGACATGAACGCCTTGATTGCCAAGGCAGTGTCCTCCCGCGCCAAAGAAGACTGAGCATGAACGCGCCACGCACACGGGTGCAGCGGCGCCCTGTGCATGGGGTGTTGCTGCTCGATAAACCATTGGGCTTTTCCAGTAACCAGGCTTTGCAAAAGGTCAAGTGGTTGCTGCGTGCCGACAAAGCTGGGCACACGGGCACACTGGATCCGCTGGCAACGGGTGTGTTGCCATTGTGTTTTGGCGCAGCCACCAAATTCAGCCAGCAGCATCTGGATGCCCACAAGCAGTATCAGGCTGTGTTGCGCTTGGGGCAGGCCACCACCACGGGTGATGCCGAGGGGGAGGTGATTCAGAGCGGCCCCATTCCAAATTGCACACAGGCTGATTTGGACAGGTTGTCTTTGCTCATGACAGGGCCACAAACCCAGGTGCCCCCCATGTATTCAGCCTTGAAAAAAGATGGCAAGCCTCTTTACGAATACGCCCGCGACGGCGTGGACGTAGAGCGGCCCGCCCGTGCCATTGAAATTTTCAAGCTGAATATGAGTTGTGTGCAGGACGAGCAATTGCAACCCGCTATTAAGGTGGAAGTTTCTTGCAGCAAGGGCACCTACATCCGTACATTGGGTGAAGACATCGCCAAGGCCCTGGGTACTGTGGGGCACCTGAGGGCTTTGCGGCGCACCCAAACGGGTGACTTCGCGCAGGCCGGGTGCGTGACTCTGCCCGAACTGGAGGCGATGACCGAAGAGCAACGCCTGGCCATGCTGCACCCCGTGGAGGCGTTGCTGCCAAATCACCAGCCTGTCATGCTGAACGACGAAGATGCCGCACGGTTTCTCAGCGGCTTGCGTCGCCGCACAGCCTTGCCCGATGCACCCGAAGTGGTCGTGTATGCCCAACATCCCCGGCGCTTGCTGGGTACGGCGCACATCACCGCAGGAGAGTTGGTGCCGGTGCGGCTGCTGAATCCGATTGAAATAGAACACATATTGACCCAGGCAACCTCTGCCTGCCCCTGATTTCCAAGACTTGAACCATTGACCAGGAAGTGCCATGAGCATCAAACAAATCCGAAACATTGCCATCATTGCCCACGTTGACCACGGTAAAACCACCATGGTCGATCAGCTGCTGCGCCAGTCTGGCACCTTTGCCGACCACGAAAAAGTGGTGGACACCGTGATGGACAACAACGCCATTGAACGCGAGCGTGGCATCACCATCCTGGCCAAAAACTGCGCCGTGAGCTGGAAAGACACCCACATCAACATCGTGGACACCCCCGGCCACGCGGACTTTGGCGGCGAAGTGGAGCGTGCGCTGTCGATGGTGGACGGCGTTCTGCTGCTGATCGATGCACAAGAAGGCCCCATGCCCCAGACCCGTTTTGTGACCAAAAAGGCGTTGGCATTGGGCCTGAAGCCCATCGTGGTGGTCAACAAGGTGGACAAGCCCGGTGCCAATCCTGACAAGGTCGTGAACGCTGCCTTTGACCTGTTTGACAAACTGGGTGCTTCCGATGAGCAGCTGGACTTCCCTGTGGTGTATGCCTCGGGTATCAACGGCTGGTCTTCACTGGAAGAAGGCGAAGCCGGTGCCCAGTGGGGGCCTGACATGTCGGCCCTGTTTGACACCGTGCTCAAGCACGTGCCAGCACAGCTGGGTGACCCTGAGGCCCCGTTGCAGCTGCAAATTTCTGCATTGGACTTTTCCACCTTCGTGGGCCGCATTGGCGTGGGGCGCATCAGCCAGGGCACCATCAAGCCCGGTATGGATGTGCTGGTGATGGAGGGGCCCGATGGCAACACCGTCAAGGGACGCATCAACCAGGTGCTGACCTTCCAGGGGCTGGATCGCGTACAAGTGACCGAGGCTGGCCCTGGCAACATCGTGCTGATCAACGGCATTGCCGACATTGGCATCGGTGTGACCGTGACCGATACACAGAAGCCTGTACCTCTGCCCATGCTGAAGGTGGATGAACCCACTCTGACCATGAATTTCTGCGTCAACACCAGCCCGTTGGCTGGTCGCGAAGGCAAGTACGTCACCAGCCGCCAGATCTGGGACCGCCTGCAAAAAGAACTGCAACACAACGTGGCGCTGCGCGTCAAGGAAACCGACGAAGAAGGCATTTTCGAAGTGATGGGCCGGGGCGAACTGCACCTGACCATCCTGCTGGAAAACATGCGCCGTGAAGGCTATGAACTGGCGGTGTCCAAGCCCCGCGTGGTGTACCGCGAGGTGAACGGTGAGCGCCATGAGCCCATTGAGCTGGTGACAGCCGACATCGAAGAACAGCACCAGGGCGGTGTGATGCAGGCCCTGGGCGAGCGCAAGGGCGAGCTGGTCAACATGGAACCCGATGGACGTGGCCGCGTTCGTCTGGAATACCGCATTCCAGCCCGTGGTCTGATTGGTTTTACCAATGAATTTTTGAACCTGACCCGTGGCTCTGGCCTGATTTCCAACATTTTCGACAGCTACGAACCCCACAAGGGCGACATCGCAAAACGCAAGAATGGTGTGCTGATCTCCATGGACGATGGTGAAATTTTCACCTACGCCCTGGGCAAGCTGGACGATCGGGGCCGCATGTTTGTGCGTGCCAACGACCCTGTGTACGAAGGCATGATCGTCGGCATCCACAACCGCGACAACGATCTGGTTGTCAATGCCACCCGCACCAAGCAGCTGACTAACTTCCGTGTGTCGGGCAAGGAAGACGCGATCAAGATCACGCCCCCAATTGACCTCACGCTGGAGTATGGCGTGGAGTTCATTGAAGAGGATGAACTCGTGGAAATCACACCCAAGAGCGTGCGTCTGCGCAAGCGCCACCTGAAAGAGCACGACCGCAAGCGTGCCAGCCGCGAAGGCGCATAAAGCGCATCCACGCGCAGAAGAGCCCTCCGGGGCTCATCAACCACAGCGGGGCTCAGGCCCCGTTTTCATTGGCGGGGAGAAAATCCATGAACTTCAAGCTCACCCACGGTCAAGCCGTGTTTTGTATGGTGATGGTGGCGCTGATGTGGTCTACCGCAGGTGTGGTTACCCGGCACTTGGAAGCGGCCAGAGCCTTCGAGGTTACTTTTTGGCGGAGCTTTTTCACATTGATTGCCTTGCTGGTCATTTTGCCGCTTTGGCAAGGCAGAATCGTTTGGCGGCGCATGGCGCAGGCAGGCTGGCTGTTGTGGGTGTCAGGTTTGTGCTGGGCAGTGATGTTCACCGCCTTCATGATTGCGCTGACGCTCACTACCGTGGCCAATGTACTGGTCACGCTGGCTGCGGGGCCGTTGTTGACGGCGGTGGTGTCGCGTGTGGTGACGGGGCAGCACTTGCCCCGGCGCACCTGGGTGGCCATTGTGGTGGCCGGTGTCGGCATTGCCTGGATGTTTGTCAGCCAGATGGCTGCGGGCGGTTTGTTGGGCAGCTTGGTTGCCATGTGTGTGCCCGTGGCTGGTGCCGTCAACTGGACGTTGGTGCAGCACAACCGCCTGAAGGCACAGGCGCAAAGCTCAGCGGCCCCCATTGACCTGGTGCCAGCCGTGATGGTGGGGGCTTTGATTTCCAGTTTGCTGACCTTGCCGCTGGCCTGGCCAATGGCAGCCAGTACACACGATTTGCTGCTACTGGCGGGCCTGGGTGTGGGGCAGCTGGCCATTCCATGCGCTTTGTCTGTGGTGTGTGCCCGTGTGCTGACTGCGCCCGAGGTGTCGCTGCTGGCCTTGCTGGAGGTGTTGTTTGGTACCCTGCTGGCTTGGTTTGGGGCGGGCGAAGTGCCCAGCCCGCACGTCTTGTCAGGCGGTTTGCTGGTGGTCGCCGCCCTGGTTGGCAACGAATGGCTGGCCTGGCAGGAGCGCCAGTTGGCTTAATGCTGCTCCATCGGGCGTGTCGCCTGAAAGTCTGTTGCGGCTTCGGATTGGTCTGGGCGGCCTGTGCGGGCATGCAGCAGTTTCAGCTCAAGCGCCTGGGCTTTCAACCTCAAATGCCGTTGAGCAATGGCCGCATCGGACCAATAGTCTGCCGCTGGCATGGTCTTGATTGGATTGCCTGCGCCAGCATCTGTGCGCCATGCCATGACTCTGACCCTCTGCGACAGCGTTGCACTGACCATATCCAGCTGAAACTTGAAGCTGCTTTCGTAGGCGGGCAGGTGTTGCAGAAGTTCGTCGCTCCACTTCTTGACAACAAAAAGAATGGCAAAACTCGTTTTCCCCTGGTGGGGTGCCAGCATCACTTCGCAGTCCAGCCATTCCTTGGGCAGCCCATGCTGGCGCATGCAGTCAAGGTGTACGTTGCGAACCAGATCCTGGCATGCGGCCAAGCCATCCCCAGCGGGTTTTTCCGGCAAATTGGCTGGCGGTGCAGGGGGGGAAACAAAGCCCGGTTCCACTTGCGGACGGGGGGACGGCTGAGCTGGTTGTGAGGAGCGTTTCCACCACGATGCATTAAATGGCCACATGTTGAACAATACTGGGTAGTGATAGGTGCAATGTGTGCAGTTTGCCACGAACTTTCATCGGTCTGGCAACAGCCTGTGGCATCATGAAACACACAGTTCAGCAATTGCAGCAACGAGTCCCTTGACCATGATGACTTCCTCCATTCCGGCTCATCCAGCAGAAGACGACAGCTTCATTCTTGCGCAACAAGTGGGGCGCGTCGGCCTGATTACGTTGAACCGTCCCAGGGCTCTGAATGCCCTGTCGCTGGAAATGGTGCGCAGCCTGACCCGCACATTGCTGGACTGGAAAAGCAACACCCAGATTCTGGCGGTGGCCGTACGCGGAATGAGCAAAGACGCTCCGTTCGGTGCATTCTGTGCCGGTGGGGACATCCGGTTTTTTCATCAGGCTGCACTGGCAGGTGATCCGAGGCTGGAGGACTTTTTCACCGAAGAATACGCACTCAACCACCTGATTCACACCTACCCCAAGCCGTATATCGCTTTCATGGATGGCATCGTGATGGGCGGTGGAATGGGCATCAGCCAAGGTGCAAGTTTGAGGGTGGTCACCCAGCGTACCCGCATGGCCATGCCCGAAACCGGGATTGGCCTGTTTCCGGATGTGGGTGGCGGCTTTTTCCTCAGCCGTTGTCCGGGTCGGGTGGGGGAGTGGCTCGCCCTGACCGGGCAAGCCATCGAAGCCGGGGATGCCGTGGCTTTCGGCCTGGCAGATGGCTGCATGGATGCCGGACGACTGAATGCGCTGTGGGCCGATCTGCAATCCACGCCCTTTGAAACCGGCAATGCGGTCGAACACATGGTCACCACCAAATTCACCACCACCCAGGCCGCACACAAAAGTGCCAGAAACCAGATTGATGCAGTGTTTTCGCTTGGCGATGTTCCCAGCATGGTCAAGGCTCTGGAGCTGGATGCTTCGGAGTTTGCCCAGCGCACTGCGGCCGTGTTGCGCCAACGCTCACCGTTGATGCTGCATGTGGTGCTGGAGCAGATTCGCCGTGCCCGCCGCATGAGCCTGGCTGATGATTTGCGAATGGAGCGTGTCATGGTGCGCCATTGCTTCCACCCCCGTCACTTGGGGCGCTCTGGTGCAGGCAGCGAGACCGTAGAGGGCATTCGCGCCCTCGCGGTGGACAAAGATCACACACCACGCTGGCAGCCAGCTGCCATTGAAGAGGTGGACTCCAGCATGGTGGAGCCTTTCTTCATCAGCCCCTGGCCTGCATCCGCCCATCCGCTGGCACATCTGAGCTGATGAAGCGAAACCCCGGTGGCGTTGTCAGCTCCGGTGGATTTTCATGGCTCTTTCCACCTCACGCTTGCCTTCCCGCTCTTTCACGGTATCGCGCTTGTCGTGTTCGGCCTTCCCCTTGGCCAAGCCTATTTCGCACTTCACCTTGCCATTTTTCCAGTGCATGTTCAGCGGCACCAGCGTGAAGCCTTTTTGATCCACTTTGCCAATCAGGCGGTTGATTTCCTCTTTCTTCAGCAGCAGTTTTTTTGTACGGGCCGCTTCTGCTGTGATGTGGGTGGAGGTGGTGCGGATGGGGTTGATCTGGCAACCAATCAGAAACAGCTCGCCATCGCGGACGATCACGTAACCATCGGTCAACTGCACCTTGCCCAGGCGGATGGCCTTGACCTCCCACCCTTGCAGCACCATGCCCGCCTCGTACCTGTCTTCGATGTGGTAATTAAAAAGCGCCTTTTTGTTGTCGGCAATGCGCACCGAGGGCGTTTTGCTGCTGGCTTTGGCGGCTTTGCGCTCGAAACGGGAGGTTGGATTGGCTGTGGGGATGGTGGGTTTGGATGTGGTCATGCAGTGCTCAGGGCCTCAAACGTCGGCGACTACAATCGCCACGCCGTTTGATTGTATGAAAAGCATCCACAAATCCGTTTTGCTCTGGCACAGCGCTCACGAAATGTTTGCGCTGGTGACCGACGTTGCCAGTTACCCGCAGTTTTTGCCTTGGTGTGACCAAGCCTGCGTGCTGGACGAAACCCCGTTGGGCATGACCGCCAAGGTGGGCATGTCCGTCAGCGGACTGAGGCAAAGCTTCACCACCCGCAACACCCATGAGGCCGACCGCAGGGTGTTCATGCAGCTGGTGGATGGGCCATTTTCCAGGCTGGACGGCACCTGGGAGTTCATTGCCCTCGGAGACGGCACACAACGGGCTTGCAAAATTGATTTCCGATTGAACTACGGGTTCTCCAGCTCGGCGCTGGCGACCGTGGTCGGGCCTGTGTTCGACAAAATTGCGGGTAGCCTGGTGGATGCTTTTGTGAAGCGGGCCGATCAGGTTTACGGAGCGAACGCGCAGTGATGCGGATCACCCTGGTGTATGCACCTGCCCAGAGACAGGTGGTGGAAGAAAGCATGGAGCTGCCAGCCGGAAGCACGGTGCTGGATGCCCTGATCACCTCAGGCTGGCGCGACCGTTTCTCGCTCGATCAGCAAGCTGACATTGAGCTGGGTGTCTGGAACCACAAGGCCAGCTTGCAAACCGTGCTGAAAGACCTTGACCGGGTGGAGATTTACCGGCCTTTGACGGTAGATCCCAAGAAGGCCCGCCGAGAACGCTTCCACAAGCAGGGAGCCAAAAGGCCCGGTCTGTTTGCCCAGCGCAGGCCCGGTGCCAAACCCGGCTACTGAGTGCATTCAGGGCTTTGCGCTGGCTACAATACGTCTTTTGGAGCTTTCAGCCATGCGCCTACTCGGCACTGCGCTCACCTTCGACGATGTGTTGTTGGTGCCCGCGTTTTCCCAAGTCCTGCCCAAGGACACCTCTCTCGCCACCCAATTCACCCGCAACATCCGCCTGAACCTTCCATTGGTCTCTGCTGCCATGGACACGGTCACCGAGGCCCGGTTGGCGATTGCCATCGCCCAGGAGGGCGGCATTGGCATCGTGCACAAAAACCTGTCCATTGCCGAGCAGGCCGCGCATGTGGCCAAAGTCAAGCGGTATGAGTCGGGTGTGTTGCGCGATCCGGTGGTCATCACGCCACAGACCACGGTGCGCCAGGTCAAGCAACTGTCCGATGAACTGGGTGTGTCCGGCTTTCCCGTGGTGGATGCAGGCAAGGTAGTTGGCATTGTCACCGGCCGCGATTTGCGCTTTGAATCGCGCAACGATTTGCCCGTGAGTGAAATCATGACCCCGCGCGAGCGGCTGGTCACCGTGCCCGAAGGCACCACCCCCGAAGAAGCCAAGGCCTTGCTGAACAAGGTCAAGCTGGAGCGCCTGTTGCTGGTCAACGATGCTTTTGAGCTGAAGGGGCTGATCACCGTCAAAGACAGCAACGAACAGCTCAATTTCCCGAATGCCGCACGCGATGCCCTGGG
>ERZ724510.1135-NODE-1135-length-15022-cov-6.191221_pt1 | contig 15022 bp, 13 predicted proteins | sample MGYA00376043_ERZ724510 | MGnify/ENA primary metagenome ERZ724510 (study PRJEB28724, sample SAMN07190888) | wastewater metagenome | isolation source: influent of sewage treatment plant in Hong Hong | place: USA: Christiansburg, Virginia | collected 2016-03-01 ... | reverse complement strand
CAAACAATTTCAACCAAGAAACTTCTTAATCAAAAAGAGCTATATCAACAGGTCCTTTTTCCGGCGGGTGAAAGAGAAATAGTGAATGTTACTATTGAGACGGTACGTGACCTTATCGATCCGAGTTTTTCTGAGGCTATCTTCCACGGGTGTTACAAATATCGGGATTATCCACTCCCCCATTATAGCACTATGGATCCGAGACAATATCCGAGAGGATACTGTCACATCATCTGTGGACGAGTCTATGAGATTCTCAAAGAACAGCCGATAATACAGGATTTTCAAGCAAAATGATGACTCTTTGAACATGACTATATGGTCTATCGGGACCAAGATAACTCAGATACTGTGTGATTTGTAAATATCATTCGTATCGGACACAAAATACTCGACCCAGATATGAGGGAGTTTTACCCTGATAAATCTCATCCATCTTTGCAAGACCAAGATGGCGGCACCTATCACTCGATCAACTATGCAAATTTCGTCGATACTGCCGAAAAATATTGGGGGAGCAAGATCTACTCAAGTATAGAGATTCTCTGACCATGACTCGCTCAGTTTTTCCCATTTGTTGATATAGATCCAAGTGGAATGCTCGCATGATTCCCGATTGCTCATCTGAATCTTATGAGAACATCTATCAAGGATCAAGGGAAAGAGATTCAAGAATTTCTACAGAGTGACTGTAGTGGTGTATCCATACCAAGCAGTCAGATAGTTGAAAAATTTCAAGAAGTCTTTGCATTCATTCAAGCACACAATGGTGATGATAGTGGAAAAATCAATCAAGAATTCTTAAAGCTCTTTCAGAAGTTCATCGATAAAAGATTAGATGTGGTTGGAAAATACAGTCTCCAAGATGTCCTCAAAAATGGATGGGATAATCAAACGATGATACCGGAAGATATGGACAGATTTTTTCATTATCTCCTCGCCTATGTGCACGACCAATTTTTTCCAATTATTATCAAAACATATAATAAACTTCTCAAATACAAATAACTCTTGAATTTATTTATTTGAAAAAGAATGAATATTTCTATATATTCTACAAGTTGTGCAAGTATCGTATTATCTGATATAAAAATATGAATAAAAATGAATTATCACCTGAACAGTACACAGAACTTATAAATCTCCTGAAAGCCCGTTTTGAAAAATATTCAAACCGTCATAAAGATCTAGCGTGGGCAGATGTACAGGCGCGATTAGAAACGCAGAGCGATAAACTATCATCACTCTTCCAAATGGAGGAAACTGGAGGTGAGCCAGATGTGATCGGATACGATAGAAAAACAGGTGAATATATCTTCTGTGATTGCTCTATCGAGACTCCAAAAGGTCGTAGAAGTATATGCTATGATCGCGAGGCACTCGAAGCTAGGAAGGAACATAAACCTGAAAATGCTGCTCTCGATATGGCAGCTGCCATGGGCATAGAGATACTTACAGAAGAACAATACAGGGATTTACAACACATTGGAGAATTTGATCTAAAAACATCGAGTTGGATTATAACACCTCCTGCTATACGGAAACTTGGTGGTGCACTTTTTTGTGATCGTCGCTATGATAATGTCTTTGTATACCATAATGGTACCGATTCGTATTATGGATCTCGAGGATTTCGTGGTTCACTCAGGATTTAAACTTTATTGGGATTATCAAATACAAGCATCTCTTCGTTGCTTGTATTTTTTGTGGCAAACACCTATATCTGCTTCCATTAAATAATAGTTAGAAATGGAAGTTGGTATAAATTTGACACATTTTAAGTTAATCATATAGTAATTGATACTAAGTCTCAATTATGAATATAGAAACAGTGCTGAAGCTACATGGGAAGAGTGTAACGAAAGAGAGGATGGAAGTGTTTGAGGGAATGCAAACTATGCATCTTTTTCAAGCAAGTGATCTTATCGAGAGATTTCCTCACATAGGTCGTGCGAGTATATTCCGAATGCTGAGTCTTTTTGTAGAAATTAACGTGCTTCGAAAACTTAACCTTGAACAGAGAGGTGATTTTTATGAGCTTACAAGCGAATTACATCATGAACATTTTGAATGCAGTAACTGCCACGCCATTCTTCATTTTGATACTGGATTTATATGCAAAATGCTTCATTTTCTTGCTCAAAAACGATGATTTTTACTCCAAAATCATCAGATTCTCTTATCTGGCTTATGTCCTCATTGTCACCAACAATAACTATGAACAAAAAAATCCCCGTTACTGTCCTCTCAGGATTTCTCGGAAGTGGTAAAACTACTCTCCTCAAGCACCTCCTTGAAAACCGCGAATGACTCAAGGTTGCGCTTATTGTGAATGATATGGCCGAGATCAATGTTGATGCTAACCTTATCAAAGACGGAGTCGAACTCTCACAAACTGAAGAAAAACTTATTGAGATGCAAAATGGATGCATCTGTTGTACACTACGTGATGATCTTATTACCGAAATCAAAAGACTCGCAACATCTCAAAAATATGATGCTATTATCGTAGAGTCTACAGGAATTGCTGAGCCCGTTCCGATTGCACAGACATTTTCTTATCTTGATGAAGCGAGCTGAACAAATCTCTCTGAACTTGTTCAGCTTGATACTATGGTCACCGTCGTCGATGCAAAAAACTTTCTCCAGAATTTCTCAAGCCAAGAGCAACTCAAAGACCGTAAGTGGGAAGCGGGAATTGAGGATGAACGAACAATTGTTGATCTTATGACTGAGCAGATTGAGTTTTGTGATGTACTCATCATCAACAAAATATCAGATCTCAATAACGATGAGAAGAAACGTGTCCGAGCCATCGTGAAGTGACTCCAACCAACAGCGAAGTATATCGAGACTGATTGGGGAAAGGTCGATTTGCACGAAGTTATCAATACTGGCTTATTCAGCATAGAAAAAGCAGAGAACAGTGCTCTCTGGATACAAGAGCTTCAATCAGGAGGACATCATACACACAAGAGTGAAATGCAAGAGTATGGAATACAATCGTTCGTCTATTGAGCTCTGCGCCCATTTCATCCTGCACGTTTACTTGCATATGCAAATGAGGAATGGCCATGAGTCATCCGATCAAAAGGAATTTTTTGGCTTGCATCTCGTCATGATATAGCAATGAGCTGGGGACAGGCATGAGGTAGTGTAAAAGTTGACCCTGCTGGTCGGTGGGCAGCGAGCTTTTCACAAGAAGAACTCGAAGCATATCCAGAAATCATAGAAGAAATGAAGCAATTTGAATCAAATATGTATGGTGATCGCAGGCAAGAGCTTGTTATTATCACAGTAAATAATAATGAATCACAAATTCGCGATCGACTTGATATGTGTCTTCTCACACCAGAAGAAATGGTTTGCGGACCGGAAGAGTGGATCGGTTATGAAGATAGGTTTCCACGATGAAATTAATAAGAGAACTCTATGACAAAAAAAATACCTATTACGATCTTAACCGGATTTCTAGGGAGTTGAAAAACAACACTTCTCAATCATATCATTCGTAATGCACCCAACCGAAAAATTGCCGTCGTTGAAAATGAATTTTGATCCACAGGTATCGATGCGGATCTTATTGAAAAATCAACAGAAGAAATTGTAGAAATATCAAATGGATGCATTTGTTGCACTGTTCGTAAAGATTTTATGCAAGCAATAGAAAGGCTGCTTTCAAGTGGCCGGGAAATAGACCATATCATCATTGAATCATCTGGTATGAGCGAACCACTGCCAATAGCTCAATCATTTCTGATGAATGATTTATGAGGAAGAGTTCGTTTGGACAGCATCATTTGCCTCATCGATGCACTCAACATCGTCGATAATCTTGCGAAAAATACAGTTACAACTTTAGAGCAAATAGAATTTGCTGATTTCTGTATTATCACAAAAGGAGAATATGTAGGCTCTATCATTCTTGATTCTATTGAAAATATCATACGAAAAGTAAACGCGCAAGCACCTATTATCAATGTGAAAACAGATCAGATACCCATCAATCTTCTCTTAGATACATGTCGTATCTCTGATGAAGAAATACAAAAAATTACGAACTCTCAAGATACACATACACATCTTGAAAGTATGAAAAATTTTGTGTACAAAAGTGACTATCTATTCCACCATATACGTCTCTCAGAATTTTTTCGGGATCTTCCGTATGAAATATATCGAGTTAAGTGATTTATTCGACTCGCGAATGCACCTGAAAAAATATTTCTCATACAAAAAGTAGGTGCTCGCTTTTCTATAGAAGAAGCAAAAAATACACCAAAAGAAAGTGGGAATACACTTGTATTTATTGGAGAAAATATAAATCCATTTTTGATTAATGTAGGCTTAGAAAAGTGCCGTTTCTAATATAATTATACTATTTCTATGCGCATTGCATTTGTCTGAAAATGAGGGAGTGGTAAAACTACTCTTGCAGCCTCATTTATTCGTTTTCTTCAATCAAAAAATATATTCACTCTCGCTATTGATGCAGATATCAATGTATGACTCGCGAGTAGTCTTGGGATAGTGTCTGAGAAATGATGCTATCTCTCAGATGAGAAACGAGTACGAAAAATACGAAAGTATCTCATAGGAAATAACTTGAAGATTGCATCAGTAGAACATATGGTCAAAACCACTCCTCCTTGAAAATGATCATATATCATTACACAGGATGCTTCTGATTTTTTTCAAAGTTTTTGTAGCTATGAAGACAAAAACCTCAAGTTTCTCCACGTATGAACATATGAATCAGAGGACGTAGGAACAAGCTGTTATCATACCCATCTCTCTGTATTTGAGAATATTCTTTCACATACTTATCTTTGAAAGAATGGATTTCTTGTAACGGATATGGTAGCAGGAAATGATGCATTTTCTAATACGCTATTTACTCAGTTTAATATTCTCTGTTTGATCGTAGAGCCCACTCATGAGTCTGTATCCATGGTTGAGTCATATTTGAAACTCATGAAAACAACGAAAAGTACTACTAAAGTTCTCATTATCGCAAATAAAATAGAAGATATGAACGATCTCGAATATCTGAGACAAAAAAATATCATTCCGGACTTTGTTTTTGAATACGACAAAACTATAAAACATGCACGTCAGAAAAACGAACAATATATCAATGATCAACATAGTATTCGCTGGCAATTATTCTTTGAGAGCATTTCAAAAATCGAACTCAATCCCAACGATAAGCTCAAAGAGCTTCATGCACTGCATACAAAATATATGCAACTCGATTACATAAAAAATCCACTCTGAGATCTATGATATCAGATCGATATGGAATTTCACTTCCCATGAAAATAACATCCAGCACCATTGCTAACAATATAGAAGAAATCCTCCAATGAGAAATAGAATCTATTGGAGTAATTATTCCTAAAAATCTCGAGTACAATATTGAACGTTTTCAAAAGGTTCTTTCCCAGTATAGATTCCCCTGAAAACTTCATACAGTCATGAAGACAAATAGCTCTCGCGCAGTGCTCGAAACAGGAAAACAACTCTGATGTCGTGTCGATGTCTCATCATATGAAGAGCTCAGCAAGACTCTCTCCATATGATATATATGAGAGAATATCACTGCAAATGGTCCAAAAAATACAAGATTTCTTCTCTCGTGCATAGAGCATTCTGTTATTATAGCTGTAGATAGCATATCTGAACTCGAAGAACTCATATCGCTTGTTCCGACCGGAAAGAAACAAAAAATTCTCATGCGAATCTCTGGTTTTACATGAGCAAGATCGACTCGATTCTGAATACTGAGAGAACACTGGGAGAAATCAATACACATGCTCGAACTCACAAGAGAAACCTTGGATATTCTCGGATATTCTTTCCATATTGATAAGAGAGATATTGATCTTCGCAAAGCAATATTCTGGGAATCACTTGAATATCGCAAGCTCCTCAGAAAATCCTGATTTTCAGTACGTATTATCAATATTTGAGGTGGTTATGGAGTCATATATCAAGATGATACAGCGGTCAAAGATAGTTCATGCACCAGATTTCATCTTGGATCTCGACTCTACCCGCAAAGTGATGGTCCGGTATGAACTGATTTTCTTAAAAAATTTCTCTCTGATGAAGATAAGCTTGGCTTGTCCATATGAGAATTTCTTGAGGAAAATAACATAGAACTCTGGATTGAACCAGGGCGCAGTCTCATGCAAAATGTTGGATATGGAGCAACGCGTATTATCGCTATACGACATGATGGATCAGAGACATCACTCGTACTCGATACAAACTCTTTCTCACTCGGTATGCGCGAAGAAGAACTACCGACCGATCCATTTCTTCTGGGGGAAGGCGATCATCAACATCATGAATACACTCTCCTCGGCAATCTCTGCCTCGAGAGTGATATATTCTTTTGTCGACGAATTCGTCTCACGAGAGCAGCAAAAATTGGTGACATCCTCATCTTTCCTGATATTGCAGCCTATCACATGGATTTTTACGAGACAGCAAGCATCCTTCACCCAAAAAAATCACGATTTTTTCAAGCAAATAATACCCTCTATTCTGATATTTTTCTATAAATATATGACTAATGTATATCAACATCCAGAAAATTCTTTATGAGAAATAGTACCAATTCTACAGACAATCAGACCAGAAATATCTGAGCTCTTAAAAGAAAAACAAAACAGAGTAGCAACCCTACTCTCTAACAACTATATCATACAACGACCAGATATGAGTATGATCGACATTGCTGAAATTGAAACTATATACTCATTTATTGCTCGAGAGAACATGGAGTGTGCATTTATGTGTGATCCAGATACATCACCTGAGATAGCAGAATGACTTGCACAAATTATAGCTCGGTGTATACCAGATAATCAGCATGTACATATAACACTCCATGAGAACTATGCCATGGCAAAAGATGCAAAAAAATTGCCCTACAAAGATTTGCTTGCATATTTTGAGGTACGACTATCTCCTGCATCACAAGACATAAGTATCCTTGAAAGAAATAGAGAAGAATTTATATCTGTCTATCAACTTGCACAAAAATGATCCTCAAATCAATAACTGAGCATATCTGAAATACTCCACTCCTTCTTATACCCGAATCAGTACATAATATTACTGGTGTTGAAATATATGCGAAACTTGAGTATTTAAATCCATTTTGATCACTAAAAGATAGGACTGCTCTGAGTATACTCAAAGAAAGCAACAATAAAGATATCATTGAATCTTCGAGTGGCAATACAGCAAAAGCTCTCTGAATATTAACAAACCTTACTGGACAGCATTTTACGACGATCACCAATCGCATCAAACAGAAAGAAGTAGAAGATATACTCAGAATCATATGAGTGGACATCGAGAATCTACCTCCATGATCTGAATGCCCAGATCCTTATGATCCTAACTCTCCTTTTTGAGTCATCCAAAAAAGAATAATAGAAAATCCATGAAGATACTATTGGACTGATCAATATACAAATAAAAATAATCCCAAGATTCATCATGATACGACTGCTCGAGAGATAGAGAGTGATATTGGTATTCCTGATTTTTTCTTTTCAGGACTTGGAACTACCGGATCAAGCCGTGGGATTATCGAATACTTCGATGAAAAGTGATGAGATATGCAAAGTATAGGAATCATAGCTGCTGCATGATCATATATTCCATGAATTCGAAATAGTCACGAAATGGAAGATGTTTGATTATTCATGAAAAAATACTATGCACGTATCATCCCTATAAACGATCAAGATGCTATTGATGGTATGCTCACTCTCGTGAAAAAATGTGGCATGATTGTATGACCAACAACATGAGCGGTCTATCACGGTATACTGGCATATCTTAGATCCCTCGATCCTGAGAAACTTCGATGAAAGAAAATTGTCTTTATCGCCTGTGACCGAATGGAACCCTATACAAGTTATATTCGAGAAAAAAGGCCAGCTATATTCGTATCATGAAAAGAAGATATTCAAAAACCAACATTTCTCTGAGAGTGAAAAACTATAAGAAAGGAGCAAATGAAGAACTTCAACTATCTTCTTATCGATATGCGATCATACAAATCATACGATTTTGAACATATTCCATGAAGTATATCTTTTCCATTTTCTAAGCTACAAGAATATCTCACAGATAACTATCTTCCCTTCCCAAAAGAAACCCCTCTTCTCTTTATCTGTCCATTCTGAGAAGAATCGATGCTCATGAGCCAAATAGCAAACGGACTTTGATATGAGAGCTATTCTCTCGAATGATGACTTCATTGATAGAGTAAATAATGCTCGCACACTGATTATGAGAAGATCCTATATTGTAGTATAGATACAAATTTATTTGAATTCAATATAAATTTATATACCATCTCCAAGATCATATAATAACAGCCCTATGACTCATAAAGAAGTTATCAATCAATGGATTGGATCGAGATATCAAGAAGATCCTCAGTACTGATACCAATGTGTATCGTGGGTGAAGAAATACTGTGAACTTCTCAATATTCCACTCCTCTGATTCTCATGATCAGCGCTCAATGCATGGAAATCAGGATCTCCGTTTGGGACATGATGGGCTAAAATCAACAATAGTCTTCTCTCCGTACCAAAAGCCGGTGACATAGCATTCTTCGACGCTACTCCCACAAATCCATATGGACATGTAGCCATTGTTGATGAAAAATCAAACATGACTCGAATCAATATCATCGATCAAAATGGATGAACTGGTCGATGAGATGGACTAAGTGACAATGCTATCACTCTCCGACAAACCTGATATGGATCCACCAAATGACGAGGAAAATGTCTCGGATGGTATCGCTATGGAAAAACCCACACCCCTCGATGAGAAGAAGCACTTATTCATACTCCGCCCCATCTGCAAGAAGACCCCCTCCTCGCAGACAGCACCAATAAAATCAATCGTCTTAAAAACAACGAAAGAGAACCGCTACTCTAGAGACAGCATATTTATCAAGATATCGCTCTATAACAATAAAAAAGTGTATTCCCTGCGAATGCACTTTTTTATTGTTTTACTTCTTTTTTACTGTTCGGACAAGCTTATATCCCCCACCATATACCTTATAGTCTCGACCTTCGAGATATTTTGGAGGTGTTGTGTTTGGTGCAACCAATGAACCAGTGCTCGCATTTGGTTTTGGAGCTATTGACCCAGTTGATGCTACAACCTTGCCAGTTGATGTATTTGACGTGAGAGATCCTGTATTTGTCACTGCTGTAGCCCCCGTTCCTGATGGTAGCTTTACTCCCCCACTTTGGGTCAGAGCTCCAGAAAGTGTTATTCCAGTTCAAGATACCGTTCACGAGAGAGAAAACGATCATGAAGAAGTATTTGTGATTCCAGTACCAACCACCAATCCAGTTCCTGTAGAGCCAGTAAAGGTAACAGATCAGGTATTGTTCATATTACTACCGGTCGAGGTATTTCCAGTTGATACCATGCCTGTGTTCGTTGAGCCAGAGGAAGTATTTTTCGGTAAGTCCGTAATACTAACAATACCGTCATCTTGTTTTCCGTTCGATGGTGGTAGTACTATATCGTTCTTTTGATTTTGCCAGAGATACGCACCAGCTCAACTCAGAGTTACTATCATAACTATTACTCAGAATATCACCCAACGGAGAGATTTCTTATTCGTCTCGTGGAGATTTGTAGAACCTTCTGGCAAAGGTGCTTCAGTTGGAGGTATAATTTCAACGGGAGTCTCTGGCGTTTCGGTGGATATGAGAACATTGGAATCTATGGGTACAACAATATCTGGTACCGCTACTGATACTCAGACAGAGAGATTATCTTGTACGGGGTCGGAGACTGGCACATCACCCATACTATTATCTGGAACAACTCATACTTGCTCAGATTCTTCTGTATTTGAAAGAACTACTTCCTCTGATTGAGTCGTATGAGAAATAATTTCTGACTCTTCTCGAGGCAAATTAGAATCTTGTACAATCGTGTTATCCTCCTTTGGTATACTCACGGGTGTAATGAATGAAAGCTCAGGGAAAAACCCTGCCTGACTCGTTGCAACTCATCCGAGTGAGAGAGCATCGTCCTTTGAGGCTTGTATACCATGTTCCGATACATCTTCGATCGAATATTCTTGTTGTTCTGATGGTTGCTCTTGAATATTTTCGTTCTGTAGTGTAATAGTATTCACTACTGGCACGATCTCATCTTTGGAATTCACTGATTCAATAGATTGAGACTCAACCTCGGGACTTGTTACAATATTCTCTTGAGAACTGGTAGAAATATTAACTTGATTTGGCACACTCACAACCTCTGTTGCTTCATGAGTTTCATGAGTATCAGATGCATTCTCCACTCATAATATTTCTGGAGTTTCAATCTTGTCTGGAGTTTTTTGAACATCAGGAGTATCATTTGATGCCTCATTAAATGTCTCTTTGGAAACCTCTTCTGCAGTGCTGTCACCAAAAAGCTTCCCAATCGCTGCCTCCTTTTCTTGATAGATGCGTTCTGGATCTTTTTGTGTCTGGTGTTGACTCAAACTTGAAAATGAGATCTTAATCGGTTTTGCTTTGACGACTGGCTTTTCTTCTGCTACATCCAATACACGCTCATGCGGAGTATCAATCCATACATCTTTCTTGATTGGTTTTATAGCTTCTACATCATTCGCGACAATAGGGGTTTGCTGAATTGATACTCACAAATCAACAATCCCAGTATGATCCTCAGATCAAGAAGAGGATTCATGAGAAGTGTTTTCTTGATTTTCAAGATTACTACTCTGAATGAGTTGCATTTCACGGAGTTTTCGCAAATCAATTTCTGGCATAGGAGTATTTCGGTAAATATATTCTCAGAGTAGAACAGATTTTCATTTTCGTCAAAAATCCTCGCATGTTTTTGTGCATTACAGCTTGCAATTTTCAAAATTTTCATACTATCTAAGGCAAATCACCTGTGCAAGCAGGTATTTCTTTTATACTCATTGCATGCAATACCGAAATATCGCGATTATCGCCCATGTAGATCATGGAAAAACAACGCTTGTAGATGCTCTTCTCAAGCAAGGAAATGTCTTTCGTGAGAACGAAGACGTAGGAACAACGATCATGGATTCTAATGATCAAGAGCGTGAGCGTGGTATCACTATCTATGCAAAGAATACTGCTGTTACTTATAAAGACGTCAAGATCAATATCGTTGATACTCCAGGACATGCTGATTTTGGATCAGAAGTTGAACGTGTACTTCGTATGGTTGACTCGGTGCTTCTCGTGGTGGATGCGTACGAAGGACCTATGCCACAGACACGATTTGTACTCAAGAAATCACTTGAGCTTGGTCTCCGCCCTATTGTTGTAATCAACAAAATCGACAAACCATCTGCACAGCCAGCTGCGGTTATCGATATGGTTTTTGATCTCTTTGTACAACTCGGTGCAAACGATGAACAACTCGACTTCCCTATCGTCTATACGATCGCTCGTGAAGGTATTGCCCTTCTCGATCTCAAAGATGAAAAGAAAGACATCACTCCCCTCTTTGACGCGGTACTTGAGAAAGTAGCACCAGCAAAGAATGACCAAACAGCGACATTCCGTATGCAAGTTGCCAATCTTGCATATGATAACTACCTTGGTCGTATGGGTATTGGTCGTGTATACGAAGGGGTTGTAAAAACAGGTCAGAGTGTATCTATCATCGGTAACGATGGGGTAGCTCGTAATGGAAAGATCTCAAAAATCTTCACCTCTCTCGGTCTCAAGCGTGTGGAGACAGAAATGGCAGAGGCAGGTGATATCGTAACTATTGCTGGTATCGCTGATATCTACGTAGGTGAGACGATCTCTTCATCTCCAGATGTACAACCGATGCCTCCGATCACCATCGATGCACCAACGCTCAAAATGGAATTCGGAGTAAATACGAGTCCATTCGCAGGAAAAGAAGGGAAATTCGTGACATCACGCCAAATTCGAGATCGTCTTGAACGAGAGCTCGAGATGAATGTAGGACTCAAGATTGATTTTGACAACTCTGATGGCAGCTCCTATATGGTATCAGGCCGAGGAGAACTTCACCTCTCTGTACTTATCGAAACAATGCGTCGTGAAGGATTTGAGCTTCAGGTTGGTGCTCCAGAAGTAATCTTCCGACAAGAAGGCAATAAAAAAATGGAGCCAATTGAGCAAGTGGTAGTCTCTGTACCAGAATCATTCTCTGGGTCGATCATTGAACATCTTGGAAAGCGAAAGGGTATCATCAAGAATATGCAAACTGAGAACGGAATCACGAATCTTGAATTCGATGTTCCAACTCGTGGACTTCTTGGTTTTCGCTCTGTATTCACGATCGAGACCAAGGGTGAGGGTATCATCTACTCTTCATTCTCACACTATGATGAATACAAGGGAGAAATTGCAAAACGTGATGTAGGATCGATGATCTCAGGATGTCCAGGTACTGCTATGGCATATTCACTCTGGAATTTACAAGAACGTGGACCAATTCTTATCGAACCAGGAACGGATCTCTACGAAGGAATGATCATCGGTGAGCATCTCAAGGGTGGTGACCTCGTGGTGAATCCAACCAAGAACAAGCAACTCACGAATATGCGAGCCTCTGGAGCCGATGAAGCAATTCGCCTCACTCCGATTCGTCAAATGACTCTCGAAGATTGTCTCGACTATGTTCAAGCAGATGAATATGTAGAAATTACTCCTATCTCTCTGAGACTTCGTAAGAAATGGCTTACTGAGACAGATAGAAAGAAAAATGGATCAAGATAGTTTTGACTCAATAAATCCCCTCTCAAATTTGAAAGGGGATTTATAATGGACTCAAATATCAATTCGATATCAATGATGGAAAAATCACGTGAACATCTATTGCTCAGAAGAGATTGTAAAAAGAATAGTAGTTAAGAATCTCTCATAAATCAACTTGCATAAAGAAAAAACACGAAAGCAGCTACTAAGCCGATATGAAATAGAAAAAATATATAGTTTTTGCTCCAAAATTGAATCAAATCAGAAGAAGATCCTTCTCGATCCCCAAGTAATAGAGAATATTGTTCTTTCTTGTTAACAAAAGTATAAAATAGTCAGAGGGTGATACACGCCGCTAATCATGTACAAATGAATACAAATAGTGCATCTTGCGAAAAGTTTAGAAACAAAAAAATTATCGATATACAGAATCCAACAATTCATACAAGCAATGGAATAAGCAGATATGTAGTCGTAGTAATTATGGACGCTAAAAGTTGTTTTCTTCCAAAAAAAAGGAATGATAGAGAAAGTATAATGCTATGAAGAGCGAAGGTTCATCCATAGGCAATAATCTGCCCATCTATGGATGCGCCTGCCCCAGACCAAGGATCATATTCTGCTAGAAAAATCAAGAGTGCTCACATCCATATTCATGAAATAATCACAGAGAGTAAAAGCTCCAGAAAAAGTTTTCATTTCGGTTTATTCCGGATATAAATCCATAGATTTCTACCGGGAGAAGTAATTATATTTCAGTTATTAGTTATTGTGCTTCAAAGCATATTTTGAAATAAAAATAGTAAGAAATTTGATTATTTACAGCCAAAACCAAAATGGAAGGTAGTATGGAAGGGTCGTGGCAAAGAAAGAAAACTCGATTGTAACACATAAACTATGACAAAAAAAGAAACAATATTTTCATTTTATAAACTCCATGAAGCTTGGGTAAGACTTCGTTCAAGCAAGAAAAACAGAATACTGTAGTTTATTTTGGATAAAAAAATACAATAAAAGCAGGTTTACACAAACCATTATGAATGCTCATACAAATATCCATGCCATCATCTGCAAAAAGAAAATTGATACGAATAGTGCTTGAATTCATATCCACAATGGATTTATTATGTAAGTAATAGTCGTGATGAATGATGCAAGTAATTTTCCTTTTCCAAAAATAAAAAATGAAAAGAGCAAAAGCATAAGATGTAGCGTATACAATCAGCCATAAAAAAACAGTGATGTTTGAATCGTCTCCATTGTCAAAGACGTAAATAGAAGAAATAGTAAACTACAAAACCAAATTCACACAACTCCTATTGAAAGCAAAAACTCCAGAAAAAGTTTTCATTTCGGTTTATTCCGCATATAAATCCATAGATCCTTGATGAATGCCGCGATTGTATCACGACCATTATGCATGATTGTTTTTCAAGAAAACATAAAAATTTAGTTATTATTTATAAATATTCGATCTTGCTTACTGCGCAATAAAACGAGTACCGTCAAAACTATCCAAATGAGAAGCAAGCCCATGAAATAGTAGATATCATTTTTCAATGATGATCCAATGTCATAACCAAAAATATTAATTTTTGGCTCACTAAGAAACAGAGCGATATTATCCAATCAGACAAACCATAATAAGTATGAATTGAATATGCCTAAAAAAATCAAGACAAATATTGCAAACATAGGTATTACATTTTGTTCAATTATTTCCCGGATTGTTTGAACTACAAAAACATACACACATATCTTTGTGCCACCATAGATAATAATGAATGTAATTTCAGAAAAGATGATCAGATGTGGTAAGTATGCAAAAATGATTATTAGTACGAGAAATATACCAATTAGGGTTACCTTAATGTCCGGATATATGCCAAATGGATAGAGAGCAATTTTAAGAAAGTTCTTTAGTATTTGAAAAGAAACCAAGAAGAGCGGTTGTGTTTTTTGAAGAATGTATTCATTAATAGGCTTCATGCTTTGATTTCCTTTTTTGATAAAAAAAGAAGTGTTTTCCTTGGTAAGAAAAAAACCATATGCATACCAACACAGAAAAACAAGAGCATGAATTAATATCAGTATATTAATTCATGTATTGATATCTCATATAAAAGGATTTATAAAGTCTATAAAAGTGTTCATATTATTAGAATAATATCACCCAACTACCACCCCCTCACAATCTTCTCAATAAACCCCACATCTTTCATTTCTCTCCT
>ERZ724510.1130-NODE-1130-length-15059-cov-7.321181_pt1 | contig 15059 bp, 13 predicted proteins | sample MGYA00376043_ERZ724510 | MGnify/ENA primary metagenome ERZ724510 (study PRJEB28724, sample SAMN07190888) | wastewater metagenome | isolation source: influent of sewage treatment plant in Hong Hong | place: USA: Christiansburg, Virginia | collected 2016-03-01 ... | reverse complement strand
TCAATGATTTACTCTTATTGAGCTGATTATTGCGATGGCGGTTTTTAGTATTGGACTCGTTGGGGCTTATATGATGCTGGAACGGTCGTATTTTCTCTCGGTATCGAGTCAGGATGAGATCATCGCCTATAACTTGATGCGATCAGACATTGAGGAGATTAAGAATATGCGTGATACGAATTGGGTGGCGTTGAGAGAGTGGAATGTGAGTAAGATTGATTTGGTGCATCCTGAGTATTTAATCTCAGGAAAAAATTATCTTCTTAAAGAAGTTTTTCATTGAGCTTGAGCTACTACAGAATCTGAGTTACAGATTGTTGAGAAAACAACCACTGATGATAAACTTTGTAGAGAGTTGAATACTCCTCGATATGGGTACTGTGACGGTTCCATCTATACTACTCCTACAAAATTTCGAAAAGTTCTTAAGGTTGAAACTATTTGATCTGATGATGGGAGTTCGTCTATGCCCGATACACTCAAAATCACTTCGATTGTGTCGACAGAAATTCCGAAGAGAACCTACACTCTCTCAACGCTTATAACCGATTGGAAACGCTAATTATGTCTCTTTTCTCATCCCGTTCTCATACTTCAGTTGCTTCTTCACGAGGTTGATTTACTCTCATCGAGCTTATGATCTCGATATCTATCTTCAGTCTCATGATGTTGTCGGCTTTTGAGGTGTATGCTCAGGTTATGACTCTCTCTCGTAAACTTGAGGTGCAGCGTGAGGTACAAGAAAGTGCTCGTGCTATTACTGAGGCGATAGCAAAGGATGTCAGGGAGAAGGGATTTGTGATTTCTGATCATACAAAACTTTATCAAACTTGAGCACAGCTGATTATTCAATCTGGTGCGATCATATGATTCTGATCTTCTTTTGATGTTGGTTATTTTCTGAAAGAAAAAGATGTATCGGGTCCTTGATTCGCTAGTTGTTCAGATATAGATACAGGTAATTGTATTCTTACAAAAGTTAGTGCGGATAATACCAAAAGATCACTTGTTTCTGACCGTGTACGAGTTACATCACTCACATTTGAAGAAATGGGGGAGAATGTCGGTGGCGCTGGTGGGATTGGTGGTGGTATCAATGTAGGTATATCGACACTTCCGAAGGTGCGGCTCCTTATGACGCTCGAGGCTCGGCCTGGAAGTGGTCTATCTCAAGAACTGATTGAGAGTACCAAACTCCATATCGACACCGTATTTAGCACGAAGATGTATAAAGCCGACTAATATGACATCATCTCTTTTTTCATCACGATCGCGTTCTCTTCAGGAAGACAAAAAATGATTTGTTGCTATTATTGTCGTTCTTCTGATTGGGTTTTTGACGGTGGTTACTGCAAGTCTCCTCTGGCTCTTTGTCGAAGAAAATAAAATTACTCGCACACTCTCATCAGGTATCGCTACTCAATATGGATCGGAATGAGCACTCGAATATGCTCTTCTCAAGAAGAAACATCATGATCATGGATTCGAAGATAGTCTTCAACGAGATGAGGCATGTACTATTTCCAAGGCATTGCGCAGTGACTCTGGAAGTATTGATATCATGAGTAAATCACTCAAGATAGGTTATACCATGAAATCACAAGAGACGAGTTACACTGGCACCATTGTCGGTGGTGGTTATGAAATTATTCCACTCTATACGGATAGTTGAAGTTGATCAAGTTTTGCTTGACCTGCTTGCGGATTGGATTTTAAAACATGGTCTGGATCGCTTACTCAACCATTTACAAAGAATTTCAAACTTAATCTTACAGTTCCATCTGCATCAACTGCATCCACATGAGCACTATCATGGAATATTCTTGTAAGTAGTGGATCTGAAACTATTGGTCTTGCTGGTACTGGAGAAATAACTGGATCATCTTCCTCTGGTACTCTTCGAACTCTTGGAAGTGATGGTATTGGTTGAGAACAATATGTTAAGGATAGTCCAGATACTATATTCAACTTTCTTTCCGGAAGTATATATGTCAAGCCTTTTCTTGTCCTCTTTAACAATCAATCAACTAATACTGGTGCTGATATACAATATACACTAACATCCATTGACTCTATTGCTGGAACTTCCAATATGAAACCATTTTCTTCACCAAAACCCTGTATTTATGCTACAGCAGAGGTAGGGAAGGGTTCCAATGCACGAGGTCAGTTCTACAAATTCTGTCAGAATAATTCAGATCTCCTCGATGGGCTCAAATACAGTGTGTTTAGTAAATAAAACTTTATCCTGGATAAAGTTTTATTTTGAGAGGATTTTTTCGAAGAATATTTCTAGGTCGTCTTTCTGAATAATGGTATACCCGAGTATTTTATGTAATTTGATTGATGAAATGTTCTTATTAGTGCTTGATGACCAGATTTGATTATATCATTTTTCTTGGGCAAATTTTTCAGCATGTTGATGTAATGTTTGAGCTATTCATTGTCACTGAAAATCGTGCCGTACGAATACCCACCAGAAATTGAGTTGATCTCATGTGTTACTTGATTTTCTCATTTCTATATACCCAATAATTTCATTCTCTACCATAGCTATTTCAAAAAAGTTTTCATTATCTTTGATTGCCTCCGAAAGACTGTCAATATTGTGGTGTTCATGAATATTCCAATTAATATCCTCTTTGCTGTAGCCAAGATATAACATATTCTGTATTTCGTATGCAAAAAAATCGGTCACTTTCGCAACATTATCCTGTGTTATTGAACTAAACTGCATATTTGTGTTTTCTTCTGGGATAATTTTATCGAATTCCTGTTAATCTGATAACTTCCTTCATAATTTCATCGAGTCGTTCATTCATGATCTTTGCTCCTTGTTGGAGTTTTTGTTCGACGAGTTCTGGATTTTTAAGGATTTTTTCTCGATTTTCACGGTATGGTCCGAGATATTCTGTGAGTATCTCGAGTAGCTCGAGTTTTGCGTGACCGTATCCGTATCCTGCATTCGGTGTCAGATATTTCGCTCGGATAGCCTCTCGTCGATCTGGTGTTGCAAATACGTTGATGAGTGCGAATATATTACAGGTATCGGGATTTTTGATATCGTCTATGCCGAGTGAATCCGTCACGATCGACATGATTCGCTTTTTGAGTGTCTTTTCATCGTCAAATATTCCTATAAAATTACCATAACTCTTGCTCATCTTTCTTCCATCAATTCCGGGGAGTGTTGCGAGTCATTCGGTTACGATTGCTTTCGGTTCGATAAAGAGATCACAATTGTAGGTTTTATTAAAACTCCGTGCAATATCGCGAGTCATCTCAAGGTGTTGCACTTGATCTTTGCCCACAGGGACAGCATCAATTCCATATCCGAGAATGTCAGCTGCCATGAGAATAGGGTAGTTGAAGACTCACATGTTCAGGTCAACATTCTTCGCCTCACTATCCTTGAAGCTATGAGCACGAAGCATGAGAGAATATGGTGTCACATTCGTGAGTATCCACATGAGCTTGGTGATATTGTGGATATCTGATTGTCTGAATATCTTGGTTTCTGTGTCGAGTCCATAGATGGCAAAATATTCAACAGCAAGTTCGAATGATTGTTCTCTCATAGTGTCCCCATTCTGGACGCTGGTGAGCGCATGGAGATCAGCAATAAATATCGCTGAGTCAGTTCATTTTGATGCCTGATAGGCTGGAAAAACTGCTCACATAAAATTCCCGAGGTGCATGGATTCACCCGTTGGCTTTACGCCGGTCATTATTTTTTTCATACTTCAAATATTTGTCTCATACTATCTATATTTCTTTTTTTTCCAGTATTTTCTTATTGTCTTTCTCGCTATCTAGGAAAAATATCTTCGATACTTGCATTTTCTCCTTTTTCAATATAATCTGTCCATTGTTTTCAAAAAAATCGATATGTCATTCGCACCAAAGAAAAAAGCATCCAAAGTTCAAACTCGCAAACGTCATGGTAAATGGCTTTTTGAGAAATCTCGCAAGATCGCAAATGGTATTGTTCTTCAATACGATGCAGATGGTAATGCAACAGGACTTGCACACTTTGCATCTCCTCTCACTGGCCAATACAAGGGTCGTGATATCATCACTGTAAAGACTGCAGCAAGCAAGATCCGCACCGTTCGGGCGTAATTTGTTTTTTGCAAAAGGGGCTTTTGCCCTTTTTTTCTCTCTGTATTCCCTTTTGGCACGATAGCCTTCTCCATCCGTATGTCAAAAGTTACTCGTCGAGAGTGCCGAGAGGTACTCTTTCAATGTTTATACAGCGCCGCCTTCAATCGTGATGAATCTCTCGATGCTTTTTTGCATACCTTTTTTCATAGTCCTCGATTTATCACCCTCCTCTCTGATAGTTATTTTCTGGAAATGTATAGTGGGGTACGTGCAAAAAGCAGTGAACTCTCGAGATTGGTAGCACACTTTGCTCCGAAGTTTGACCTTCCTCTGATTTCTATTGCAAATCTCCTCTCGGTTTATATTGCATCCTATGAGATGTTGTATCTCTCTCCAGAGTTACGTCCTGATACGCGCATTAGTATCAATGAGGGTATTGGTCTTTCAAAGACTTTCTGTGATGAGAGTAACAAACGTCTCACAAATGGTGTACTTCACTCGATCAGCGCTGACCTCGATGCATCACGAGCAATCGCACTCAATACAACCATCACTACTCGAGATATCTATAGTGAGGACTTAGTAGCCGAGAGTGCACAGATCGCATCTGTACGTCTTGAGGATGCCTTCTTAGCACCAACGCAAAAGCAGCTTGATCGTGCTTCGAGACGAGCATTTGATATTGATTCCCTGAGTGTCACACAAAACATTCGCCAATCACAAAAAAATGTTTAATATGAACCAAAATCTGGTTCTTTTTTATGTCTCGATTCACATCTCTCGATCATCTCGTCCAAGTATCTGATGTTCTCTCACAGCTTCAACTCTCTCACTATCGTAGTGAGTTATTTGCTCAGGCTTTTTTTCATCGCTCCGCACTCAATGAATACGAATTTCTCGTATCTTCGAATGAACGTCTTGAATTTCTCTGAGATGCAGTACTTGAGCTCATTACAACAGAATACTTGTACAGCCTCTATCCAGAAAAGAATGAAGGAGATCTCACAGATCTTCGCTCTGCTCTGGTGCGCTGAAATAACCTTGCTCTTGTTGCTGCGAGTATAGGGCTTGGGAGTGCTATCGTTGTATCAGCTGGTGAAGAGAAGAATAAGGGTCGGGAAAATCCATACATTCTCGCGAACGTACTCGAAGCATTCATAGCGAGTCTCTATCTTGCAGGTGGTATCGATGTTACTCGGGATTTTATAGCTCAACATATTTTCTCAACACTGCCTCAGATCCTCGAAGAGTCTCGCCATATTGATCCAAAATCACATCTGCAAGAGCTCACACAAGAACATTTTGGCTGTCTTCCAGAATATATCCTCACAGCAGAATCCGGCCCAGACCATGATCACATCTATGAGATGAATATTGTATTAAATGGAAAGATGATTGGACAAGGTTCATCCTCATCCAAGCGAAAGGCGCAACAAGAAGCAGCAAAAGATGCACTCTCAAAAAAGAGTGAGTGGATGAAGGAAAAGCTATAGAAAAAACCCCATCGTATGAAATCGAAGGGGTTGTAAACACCTTGCGGTGCAGGGCAGAATAATCCAATCCTGACCTGAATCCTTACCTAATTGGGGCAAGAACAAGAGTATTATTGCATATAATAATTTATTTGTCAAATAAATTGAATACGAGTTTTTAAAGGATAATATTTTCTCTGGACTGTGGAGAGGTTAAAGCTAGCAATTTGCTAGTTTTTTGTTGTGTATGAAAAAATTATATTTCTGTCATTTCTATGAAGATGGGTGTCCGACTCAGTGCAACCAACGCACTTCGCTGGACCATAGGAAAATTCGGCGAATCGTATAGACGCGATGAGTCGTGAAGCTATATTTTCTGCTTTTCTTCTATCAATTTTTATCTCATAGAATTTAGATTAATGTATAAAAAAATATAATCATTCGTTGTCCACGTTATTTTCTCGTATTTTTACACAATATGTGGTGTAATAGGGGAAAGTAAATTCTTTCTATGAAACAAAAATTTCGGAAATATATTTTTCCGCTCATAATAACTCTCTCTATTGGTGGATGAGCCCTTGCCTTTGCGTCTTTTTCGAGTGATTATCCGCTTACACCTTGAGATTTTCCTAGTATTCAACCGCCTAATGAGAAGAGTGGAGGAGTATTTCGTGATAATTTTGATCGTTTTTTCTGAGAGTGTGCATCTGGTAGTATCTCACTCGGCTATGATCCAAGCAATAAATCACCGAGTTGTATTACTATGGATGAGCTTCGTGATCTCTTTGCAGCTCAAGCTCAGTCTCAGACGAATGCTCAAAAATGTGATTATACAAATTGATTCTTCCTGAGAGGATTCGATTTGGATGGAAAGAAGGTTTGTGTAAAAATTCAATCAAATTAACTCTATGAAACATCTTCTTAATCCTATTGCTCTCTTGAGCGCTGTAACTATATTAATCTGAGTATCAGGTACATGGATATTTGCTGATAATCTTGCAAGTCTCTGGCCAGAGCCCCCGGCTGGCGAATCAACTGGTGGTATATTAAGTAAGCATTTCGATTCACTTTTTCAAAATTGCGGCTCTACCTGAATTGCTCTTTGATATACTGGTAGCATGAGCTCTGGTATTGTGCAAAACTGTATATGAATTGTTGAATTTAAAGATAAAGTTTTGAGTGGAAGTACTCGTGATAGCATCAAAGGTAAAGAATGTGATCCTAGTAAGGTAAATAATTTTCTTGTTGGATTCAGTTCTGGGGGTGAGAAAATTTGTAATGAAGTTGATTAATTTTTTTTGTATGACAATATCTATTTCTCGCTCTCTTTTCTTGCTCGTTTGATTCCTTATGAGCTTGTTCATCAATGCTTCCATATTTGCTCTCGATACCCCGACCGTAGTACAGCCAGCTAATACAAATATGAGTGCCCCACTTGCTGGATTATTTGGTCAGACGATCGATGTGTGTCCGAGTGACTCAGTATCTATGGGATATACTTTGACTGGCGGTGTATATAAGCTCAAATGTATTACCATTGATGAGATCAAGACAAAACTCAATATGAGTACTTATCCGCTCGGATGTGCTCCAGATAAAGTAGCCTATGGAATCACAGGTGAGAATAATGTTCTCCTCTGTAGGGCCCCTCGCGATCCTGGTGACTGTGGTCTGGATGATGCTCAAGCAGCACTACTTAATAGTCTCTCTAGAGAGGTGAGAAATTGGAATAAATTTCAATGGTGTAGTGCAACCACCTTGGATATATCAGATCGTGGTCTTTCTGCTCTTCCAAAAGGAGTTTATCGACTCAAAAATCTTGTTACATTGAATGTATCTAAAAATAGTATATCGAGTCTCTCTGGTACTACACGACAGAGTATTGGTCGGCTTATCAATCTTGAAACACTCACGTTACATCATAATCTTCTGACAACACTTCCAGATGATTTTTGAGCATTGAAAAAGTTAAAACCACAACTCGATCTGAGCTACAACCGATTTATTACTCTTCCTGAGAGTATCGGTGAACTCACTCAAATTACGAGCATTGATCTCAAGAATAACAATGCTAATAACACTGGTTATTGGTACTATTCTTACACAGGTGGTAGTGCTGATTGGCTTAGTTCTGCTCCACATTACTGTCAACCATATGGCACCTTCACAAGACTCCCTGATTCGATCAAAAATCTCGTGAATCTTGAATCTTTTGACGCACGTTGTAGTGGTATACAAGATCTCACTGAGTGATTTGGTGAACTCACAAAAATCTCCAATCTTCAACTTACATACAATCGACTTGCCAAGCTTCCTCAAAATATAGGAAATCTCTCACTTCTCTCAGGATCATTCAATGCTTCATATAATTATATTGATTCTGTGCCAGATTCTTTTGGAAATCTCAATCTCTCATGAACACTGGATTTTTCCTCTAATCGTATTGCTTCGATGTCCGGATCGATTGGTAAGTTGACGAATATTCAGATATTATATCTCCAGAATAATAAACTCAGTTCTCTGCCTTCAGGTATAGGAGATATGTCGAATCTTCTCATTCTTGATCTTACTAATAATCGTCTTACGGGTTTTCCAGATGATTTTGGCAAACTCCCAAAGCTTTATACGCTCATCGCACCATCCCAAAATGGGCAACTATCGCGTATCAGCGAGGCATCATTCTCTTGACTTCCGAGCCTCTCAACGCTTACCCTTCAGAATAACAATCTTGAAGAACTTCCAGAGAGTCTTGGTAATCTTCCAAATCTTGCATACATTGATTTAGCTAACAACTATCTCCGCACTTTTCCCAATACATTCGGTAATCTCAAAAAACTTAGAAATCTCAATGCTGCAAATCAAAATGGAAAACTTACCCAACTCGGTGAACATTTTGGTGATCATCTTGGTGAAATGAGTTCCTATGAACTTAGCACTATAAATCTTTCACAAAATAATCTGAAGAGTTTGCCGGATTCTTTTGGATCCATACGTTGATTTTCAACTATTTATCTCACGAATAATCCTCTTGAATCGCTTCCAGATATTTTTGACAGTAGTATCAAGAATTCTCTCACCATACTTGATCTGAATAACAATCGCCTTCAGACATTCCCAGATTCTTTTACGCAATTGTCCAAATTATCATATCTCTATGCTTCTAATACGGGTACTATCACGAGTCTACCGGATGCATTTGGTGATTTGCAAAACCTCTATTATCTCAATATATCAGGGCATGATATTCATACTCTCCCAGATTCATTCGGATCATTGAAGAACTTGAATGTACTTCAAGCATCATCGCTCTGATCATGACGTGGACTCACTCAACTTCCAGATGCATTTGGCCTGAGTGCTGGTGGATGACTAATGAACCTCACAACACTTGATCTCTCTAACAACAACCTTGCAACTCTTCCAGATGCATTTGGCCTGAGTGCTGGTGGATGACTGATGAAACTCACAACACTTAATCTCTCTAACAACAACCTTGCAACTCTTCCAGATGCATTTGGCGCAAGTAGTACAGGAGGACTGAAAAATCTTACCACGCTCAATCTAGCTGGCAATAATCTCACCTCTCTTCCCGAGACATTCACGACACTTTTTGCTACGCCTATATATGTGAATAATTCTTACTGTGATCTTTATTATTGATGCTATTCATATTCCACTCTTCAGTATTTTACAGTGAATCTCTCTAATAACAAGCTCAAGACTCTCCCAGACTCGATTGCTACACTTTCAAATAAGTTAAGGAATTTGGATCTTTCCTGAAATACTCAGCTGAAAAGTCTCGCGAGTAACTGGCAAGCGTCAGTATCTTATGCTACGAGTTCGTCGAATGAATCGGATATGACTCCAGATGGATCTCCTGTAAAGATAACACAGAGTCCTAATATTATTACTATTGAGGTATGACTCTTGGCTTGTGAGTTGAAACGATCTGAAATACGAAAGTTGAAAGAGTTAACATGAGAAACAAGGACGGCTGATGGATGGTGTACTGGCACGGGCGCTATCAATCTTTCAAGTGGATCACTCACCAATACAAATATCTACGATACTGGAATACAAAAACTCCGCGGTGTGACCGATCTCAATCTATCGTACAATCAGTTCACTCGTTTGCCGAAGCTTCCATGATCTGTTACGAAGATCAATCTCTCACACAATTTGATTACTGGAAGAGACTCTTATTACCAGTGGACTTTTATGGGTATTCAATGAGTAGGATGTTGGAATGCAGGAATGACTGACATAGATTTATCCTATAATCAAATCACAAGTACTGCTGGCGGTATTTGGTCACTCGATGGTGGTGGTAGCTGGCGGTCATGTAATTTTCCATCGCTTCAGAAAGTCAATTTCTCACATAACAATATTTATTCGATTGGTCAGTCATGAAATTCTCCTGGTAACTATAACTATAGCTATGATTTTTGGAACACTTGAATAAAATCTATAGATTATTCTTCGAATAACATCCAATATCTTCCACAAGAGTTCATAAGCTATAGAAATCTCACTTACCTTGACCTTTCTTCGAATGGAACTACTTATCTCAATACCTTTTATAGTACTCCTCTCTGAAATCTCTCTCGTCTTTTTGAGAGTTCTGGTGCAACTTATGTTGAACAGACATGATCTGTACTCCGATATTTCTACAATAATAGTTGATACCAATATTCTATCTCTGGTCGTCCAAATGAGCTTATGAGTATCAGGAGTGCCTGAGATGGCACCCCACTACAAATTGGGTTCGGAAAGACATCTGACAATGAATGTGGTTTGACCGAATCAGAGGTGAAGGTAGTAAATACATTTTTGACGAGCAATTATAATAGTGCTTATGGAAATGACGATGTATACTCACCACGAGAACTCTGTGCACTCACTTCCGCTACCCCTCAGATGTATGCTGGTTATAACAAGCCAATCCCTGATGCGTTCTGGAAACTTAAAAATCTGACAAGCTTGAGTTTTGCTGGTGCTGGCTTGACCACTCTTCCTGAGGGAATTGGCAATCTGAAGAAACTTCAAACGCTTAATATTAACAGTAATTCAATTCGGAACTTGCCAGCATCATTCTCTGGTCTTACGGAGCTACATACACTCATCTATAGAAATAATAGCATTGCTACTTTTCCCGAGGTTATAACCAGTCTTCCAAAACTTAATAATTTACAAATGTGAGGAAACACTGTATATAGGCCTACCTTCTCTACTCTTCCTGCATCTTTTACTCAGCTTACTGGCCTTGTTACTCTTGAACTTTCTTATGGATCGCTGCGAGAGCTTCCTAGTGATTTTGAAAAACTTGTGAATCTGAAAACTCTTTTGTTAAACGATAATCAACTCATGAGGCTTCCAGAAAATTTTGGACAACTTTCTCAGTTAACATCACTCACTCTCACAAATAATCAACTCGCATGATTGTCTCCGGATTTTGGCAATCTTCATCTCACTGGCTCTTTGGATCTGAGTATCAATAAGCTCACGAATCTTCCATCGTCTATTGGTTTATTGAATGTATCCTCAATGATTCTCTCATACAATGATCTTGAATCCTTACCACTTGGTTTTGGGGATAATATTAGTCTCACTACTCTTACTATTGTTGGTAATCGTGCTCCGATAACTCTCTCACCTGACTTTGGTAAACTTGCCAATCTCACCACTCTTAATATGGGTAGTAGTAATTTACTATGATTTTCGAGCAATCCAACTGTTCCATTGAATGGCTTGAAACAGCTCAGGACCATTGATTTCTCATATAACCATGTGAGTTCACTCCCAGATTCTTTTGGTGGTATTGAAAATCTCTCATCTCTTGATCTGAGAAATAATGATCTTACTACTCTTCCAGGGACTTTTACAGGTATTACAAAGCTTGTTTCACTTCATTTAGAGAATAACAAGCTTGAAAATCTTGGAAATGGATTTCTCATTGCACAAAAAAATTGTACCCCACCATACCCATATGATATTTATTGAAATATAACAGCGGAGTATTTGAGTTGGTACTATGATTGTTATCTGCAATGAGTTTATAATGGATCATCAAATCTATCTATTTATCTTCATGGAAATCGAATCACTCAACTTCCAGAGAATTTTGGCAATCTTAATATCCGAGAATTTACACTCTATGATAATGATCTCAAGACACTCCCAGATTCGTTCTACAAACTCAATCGCACAACGATAGATCTCCATAATAATACTCTCTCACGATTGCCTGATACATTCTCCAAGATGTCGAGTCTACAAACTCTCTATCTCTCTGATAATGCTCTCACGGATCTCCCATCGAATTTTGGTGATCTTTGATCTCTTCGTACTTTAGATCTCTCTTATAATGCTATTACAAAGCTTCCTTCCTCCTTTTGAAAGCTCACATCCTTGACTAATCTCAATCTCTTCAATAATAGCCTTGGTGCTGGAATAGATAATCCAAACCCTCTTCCTGATAGCTTTGGAAAGCTTCGGTCTCTCCAGGCTCTCGATCTCGGAGAGCAATGAACTACTCTAAAGAGTTTACCAGCATCACTGAGTGGTTTAACCTCATTACAGACTCTTCAAATCTTTCATGTTTGACTGGAACAACTCCCTGATAGTATCGGAGATATGACATGGATAAAGACGGTCGATATTCGAAAAAATAATCTTCTATCTTTGCCAGAGAGTATTTCATGAATGACATGACTCACTCGACTTCAAGTTGGGAATAATCCAAGTCTGACACAATTACCATCAAATTTTGCTGATTTGACGAATAGATTGTATCAAATCGATCTTTCAAACACTGGGCTCGGATGATTGAGTCAGAATTTTAACTCTGACAGTGCCTCCATGAATGGGTCTCAGGAAATGGTCACGTCAGATAGCAAAAAAATCACTATTCGATCAAATGGTGGAACATTCTCAATCACAAAAGAATAATTTGATGCCATTACAAAAACAAAGAATGTGGAAAATTTTCCACATTCTTTGTTTTTGTATACAATTCCATACTCGTGTATATTCAGCTTTTCCTATGTTCATCATGATCAACGATACTTTTGATTGTCAATTCTGTGGTCAAAATGTATCTCGTCATCCGCAATGATCTGCGCGCAATCATTGTCCATATTGTCTCTCGTCGCTTCATGTCGACCTGGAATTTCCTGGTGATCGAGCAAGTGATTGTGGCTGAGAAATGCGAGCTATTGGACTCGAATCTCACTCCAAGAAATGATGGATGATCGTTCATGAGTGTATCAAATGTCGAGCAAAAAATCGAAATATTGTCGCAAGTGATGATAAGATAGACAAACTTTATTCAAAAATGAATCCAGATATTCCTCAGAATACAAGCCGATATGCATAAATTGCAACAACATTTTCTCGATATTCTCGGTGAGTATAATATTGTTTCATCCCATGAGTCACCTCTTTTGTTGGCTATTTCTGGTGGCAAAGATTCGATGGCGCTTCTCCATATTGCACACTCTACTCTTCTACAATGATCCTATATTGCTGTCTATGTTGATCATGGGATACGTATTGAGAGTTATGATGATGGTGAGTTCGTTCGACATTGGTGTCAGACACATGGTATAAGATTTGTCAGCATGAAGCTGAGCCTTGATGTATCTGAACTGAGCAATCTTGAGTCGCGCGCTCGAGAGGCAAGGTATGAGATATTGTGTCAAATAGCTCAGCTTCATAAGGCCTCTTGTATTGTCACTGCTCATCATCAGACAGATCAATCTGAGACCATTATGATGCGTTGGTTCTCTGGTTCATCACTTACTGGACTTGCTGGGATGCAAGTCTTTTCAGGTGGTATTCTTCGTCCATTTCTTTCTGTTTCACAGGATGAGATTCTTGCTTATGTCTATAAATATAAGATCGAATGGAGAGAAGATAGTACGAATGGAGATGATTCGTATCGAAGGAATTGGCTTCGGAATCTTATTCTTCCTCAGATTCGGGAAAAGTATCCATCACTTGATAACAAGATGGCGGGATTTGCAGAGTATGCTCAAGAGGTGAATCAATATCTGGAAGTCCAAGTAGAGAAATTTCTTCAAGATAATTATTTTCAAGAAGACAGAGGCTTCAGTGTCGTATCATTTCAAGAGCAACACAAAGCACTCAGAAATTCAATTATTTCCTATCTCTATTCCAAAGCGCACCAATGAAGTCAACAGTGATTGAGTCGTGGGAATATTGCAGAAATTGAGAGGTATATATTGACCGCTGATGGTGGAACCACGAAACAAATAGGAAGACTTACACTCACAAAGAGACAATCGAGAGTTTTTGTAGCTGAATCTTAACTTGTAGCCGGTATTCTTCCCCCTCGTTGAGGGGGTTAGGGGGAGTCGCATTCTCTCTTTTTATTTTTCGTCTCTAAGAGAGATAGGAAGTTCTCACAGAAACTGAATTCGAAGGGATTTCTCGCTATCGTTCGAAATGACGAATAGAGAAAATATATCCACCCCGCTTTCAGCACCCCTCAAGAGGGGAAGAAATACAGAATACAAAATCGTACTTTATTCTCTGAATAGTAAAAATCCACGTCTCAAAGAGACGTGGATTTTTAGAAGTTTTTATTTTGTGCCAATAACATATTCAGCTCGTACGGTAATGGTTGCCCGCTTTTCACGAGAATCTGTATTGAAGGTTCCATATTCACTATAGTCTTCGTTCGAATTCTTTCCAAGAATCTGGAATACACCCATACTCGCATCCTTGAGTCTGAGAATATTGGTATGAGAGTTCTCCGCAAGTACTTTTGCTCGCTCATTTGCCTGTGCAGTTGCCTTCTCGAGGAGTGAGAGTTTCACATCTGAGAGCTTCGTATAGTAGTACGATGGCGTATATGATGAGAGCGTGACACCTGACTCTATAAGGCTTGAGGCTTCACGGGAGACTTTCTCGATTTGATCAATATTATTTGATTCGACGCTGACACTTTGAGAGAGTCGGTATCCTGCAAATACGGATGTCATCTGTCCATTTGCTCCGTATTCATTATTGTACTCTTTGTTAACGGTTGGTGGGTTGAGACTGATAGTTGATCCTGTGAATCCGTTCTTCTCGAGAAAGGCACGGATTTTTTTCTCGTCATCTTTCATAAGATTGTAGGCTGTCTTGAGATCACCAGCTGATCGTTCAAAATCTCATTTCCAAATAGCAAGGTCACTCGAGAATGATACTTCAGCGCCACCTGTTACACGTACAGTTTCTTCACCGAGAACACGACTCTTGTATGCATCGCGGACGATCATACCTGTACCGAGCATACCAGTCATGATGATGATGGCTATAATGATGTTTCGCATAGATTTTTGTTAAAAGTATTCTAAATCATATTTAATAAGTGCTGACGTTTCTATCATAGGCGATGGAAGTGTTTTTACAAGAGTAATTATCTTAGGGTCTAAACCAGTTACGGGTTAAAATTTCGTAGAATTTTAAGGGTAACTT
>ERZ724510.1129-NODE-1129-length-15060-cov-4.178207_pt1 | contig 15060 bp, 10 predicted proteins | sample MGYA00376043_ERZ724510 | MGnify/ENA primary metagenome ERZ724510 (study PRJEB28724, sample SAMN07190888) | wastewater metagenome | isolation source: influent of sewage treatment plant in Hong Hong | place: USA: Christiansburg, Virginia | collected 2016-03-01 ... | reverse complement strand
TTTTCAAATTGATTAATTAGCTCAATATCTTGCGTTTCAAGAAGTGATTCTATATTTCCGCTGCTTTTTGTTAAGCCTGCGCCAGTAAGATTTGATGATCCTACAACAAGGCATCCCATTTTTATTTGGTCATTTGTAGCGTGAGAGATAGCGGCATATCCTTTGCTGTGAAATAATGAATTTGTTTCGATTGCTAGAATAGTGATTTTTATTTCTTTGAAGCTTAATATGACTCGCTCTAGTTCTTGCTTTCCATTTGCTATAGCGGTTCTGTGATCGATATAGATTTTAATTTCTTTTATTTTTACCTCATTGTTTAGTTTATTGATAAGAATGATTGCGGCTTCCGATGAAAAATAGCATGATGTTAAATATATCGTGTACCAGGGATTTTTGTCTAGATTTTTTGATATTAGCTCCACTAGGGTTTTTAATTTTGATTTGTTTGTATTTATTTGATTTTCCATGATTGCATTATTTCGATGGTTTTTGTATGTAAAAATTCAATCTTACAGTAGATTTTATGCAAATTTGATTTTTATAGATTTTGTGTAATAAGTTTCTGTAGTAGTAAAACTTTTGTATTAACTTGTCCCGACAAAAAAGCCTGACCAGTCTCCCAGTCAGGCTTTGCAGCAGTGAGCGGCTTACGCCATCACGTCGGCAAGATCAACACCGCCCTGAAGTCATTCACATTGGTCAGCGTCGGCCCGGTGATGACGCTGTCGCCCAGGGCGCTGAAGAAGCCGTGGCCGTCGTGCTGGTCCAGGCTGTGGCGCGGGGCGATGCCTTGCGCCCAGGCGCGGGCCAGGGTGTCGGGGGTGACGATGGCTCCGGCGATGGGCTCGGCACCATCGACGCCATCGGTGTCGCCCGCGATGGCGTAGACGCCGGGCAGGCCGTCCAAGCCCAGCGCCAGCGCCAGCAGAAATTCGACGTTGCGGCCCCCTCGGCCCGTGGTCTCGCCGCGCAGGCTGACGGTGGTTTCACCGCCCGACAGCAGCACGCAGGGCACGCTGAACGGCTGGCCGCGCTGGGCGACTTGGCGGGCGATGCCGGCCATCATCGTGCCCAGGTCGCGCGCTTCGCCTTCCAGGCTGTCGCCCAGGATGTAGGGGGTGATGCCCGCTTGCCGGGCCACTTGGGCGGCGGCTTCCAGGGCGATTTGCGGGGCGGTGATGAGGCGGGTTTCGCAGCGCGCCAAGCGCGGGTCGCCGGGTTTGAGGCTTTCGCCTGCGCGGCTGTTGAGCAGGGTCTGCGCGGCGGGCGGGATGTCGATGCGGTAGCGCTCCAAAATCGCCAGCGCCTGGGCGCAGGTGCTGGGGTCGGCCACGGTGGGGCCGGAGGCGATGTCCACGGGCGAGTCGCCGGGCACGTCAGAAATCAACAGCGTCAACACCCGCGCCTGGTGGCAGGCGGCGGCCAAGCGCCCGCCTTTGATGGCCGACAGGTGGCGGCGCACGCAGTTCATCTCGCTGATGGTCGCACCGCTTTTGAGCAGCGCGGTGTTGATGGCCTGCTTGTCGGCCAGGGTCAGGCCGGGAGCGGGGTCAACCAGCAGCGCTGAGCCGCCGCCCGAGATCAGGGCGATGACCAAGTCGTCCTCGGTCAGGCCCGTGACCAAGCTACGGATGCGCTGCGCCGCCGCCAAGCCTGCCGCGTCGGGCACGGGGTGGGCGGCTTGCACGATCTCGATGCGCTGGCACGGCACCTCGTAGCCGTAGCGCGTCACCACCAAGCCGCTGAGTTCGCCGGGCCAGTGCGCCTCCAGTGCCGCAGCCATCGCTGCCGAGGCTTTGCCCGCGCCGATTACCACGGTGCGCCCTTTGGGTGGGGCGGGCAAATTCGGCGGCAGGCACAGCGCGGGCTGGGCGCTGGCCACGGCGGCATCGAACAGGGCGCGCAGCAAAACGGCGGGGGCGGGGGTGGTGCTCATAACGGTCAGGGGATGAAATTACGGTTGATCGGGGGTCACAGTGTGATCGGCCAGCAATTCCAATGCCTTGACCAAGGCTGAATGGTCTTGGTCAGCCAGTCCGTGGGCGGCGCAGGCTTGCATCAGTTGCGCGGCGTTGGCGGTTTGAGGCAGGGCCACGCCCAATTCGCGCGCGCTTTGCAGGGCCAAGTTCAAGTCCTTTTGATGCAAGCGGATGCGGAAGCCGGGCGCAAAGGTGCGCTTGATCATGCGCTCGCCATGCACTTCCAAAATCCGGCTGGAGGCAAAGCCGCCCATCAGCGCGGCGCGCACTTTGGCGGGGTCGGCACCGGCCTTGCTGGCAAAGACCAGTGCCTCGCTGACGGCAGCAATGTTCAGCGCCACGATGATCTGGTTGGCGACTTTGGTGGTCTGGCCGTCGCCGGAGCCGCCGACCAAGGTGATGTTTTTGCCCATTTTTTCCAGCAAAGGGCGCACGCGCTCAAAGGCTTCGGGCGTGCCGCCGCACATGATGGTGAGCGAGGCGGCCTTGGCCCCGACTTCGCCGCCGGAGACGGGCGCGTCGATGTAGTCCGCGCCCAAGGCTTCGATGCGCTGGGCAAAAGTTTTGGTCGCCATTGGCGAGATCGAGCTCATGTCCACCACGGTTTTGCGCGTGCCGCCGGGTGCGGCAGGCAGCGCCGAGGCCACGCCTTGCGGGCCAAACAGCACGGCTTCCACGTCGGGCGTGTCGGGCACCATGATGAAGATCACATCCGAGTTTTCTGTCACCACGGCGGCATCAGCGCAGACCAGGGCTGATGCGGCGGCGATGTCAGCGGGCACGGCACTGCGTGTGTGGACATGGAGCTGGTGGCCCGCTGCCGCCAGATGCAAAGCCATAGGCGTGCCCATGATGCCCAAGCCGATAAAACCGATGTTCATAAGAAAAATTCCTTGTCTGCCAAAGTGAGGTGAAGCGGCAATGGCTCAGTAGCCGCTGCCGGATGGGGAAGCCTGCGGCGCAGGCGCGGGTGCGCTGGGGCGCAGGTTGTGCATCCCGCTGCGCATGGTCTGCACGGTTTGCTTGGCCCCAGCAGCCATCAGCCGCGCATCAGAGCTGACGGTGACGAACTGAAAACCCTGCGCAATGCGGCGCAGCGCCGCGTCGGTGCCGCCGTTGTGGATGCCCGCCACCAAGCCGTGCGCTTGGGCGCGTTCCAAGATGTGGGCAATGGCTTGGGCGGCGGGCGGGTCCACGTCGTCAAAGGTGGGCGTGCAGCCCAGCGCCAGCGACAAGTCCGACGGGCCGATGTAGATCGCGTCCAGCCCTTCGACGGACATGATGGCGTCCAGGTTGTCGAGCGCCTTGGCGGTTTCGATCATCGCGAAGGTGACGATGGTGTCGTTGGCGTGCTGGGCGTAGTCCGCGCCGCCGTACAGCAGCGCCCGCACCGGGCCAAAGCTGCGCGTGCCGCGCGGGGCGTAGTGCGTCCAAGCGACCAGTTTCTCGGCATCTTCGCGGGTGTTGATCATGGGGCAGATCACGCCGTAGGCGCCTGCGTCCAGCGTCTTCATCAAGATGCCCGCGTCCAGCCAAGGCACGCGCACCACGGGCGTGGTCGGCGTGGTTGAGATGGCTTGCAGCATGGGCACCATCTTGGTGTAGTCCACCATGCCGTGCTGCAAGTCGATGGTCAGCGAATCCCAGCCTTGGTGGGCCATCGTCTCTGCCGCAAAGCTGTCGGGTATGGCCAGCCAGCCGTTGACCACGGCACCCCCGGTGGCCCAGGTGGTGCGTAAAGGATTGGGACGCATGCGTGATCTCCTCGTTACTTTGAATATCAGGTCACTGGGGCCGGGTTGAACAGCACCAAAGCGTTGTGCAACTGATGGTGTTCGGCCCAGGTTTTTTGGCCGCTGGCGGTGGCCAGCATCAGGTGAAACAGCGCCCAACCGGCTTCTTCGATGGTTTGCTCGCCGTCAGCGATGCGGCCTGCGTTCACGTCCATCAGGTCGTGCCAGCGGCGGGCCAAGTCGGTGCGGGTGGCGACTTTGATCACAGGGCATTCGGCCAAGCCATACGGCGTGCCGCGCCCGGCGGTGAACACATGCAAATTCATGCCCGCCGCCAGTTGCAGCGTGCCGCAAATGAAGTCACTGGCCGGGGTGGCGGCGTAGACCAAGCCGCGCTGCTCGGGGCGCAGCTTCTCGCCCGGAGCCAGCACATGGCTGATGGCACTGGAGCCGCTTTTGATGATGGAGCCCATCGCCTTTTCGACGATGTTGGACAAGCCACCGGCCTTGTTGCCCGGCGTGGTGTTGGCGGCGCGATCCACCCGGCCCCGATCCAAGTAGCGGTCGTACCAGCCCAACTCGCGGATGATGGCTTCGGCCACTTCGGGTGTGGCGGCGCGGGCGGTGAGCTGCTCCACGGCGTCGCGCACTTCGGTGTTCTCGCTGAACATCACCGTGGCCCCGGCGCGAACCAGCAGGTCGGCGGCGTAGCCCACGGTGGGGTTGGCCGTCACGCCCGAAAACGCATCCGAGCCACCGCACTGCACACCCACCACCAACTCGCTGGCGGGAATGGCGACGCGCTGGCGCTGGTTCAAGCGGCTCAGCGCGGGCACAGCGCGGGCCAAGATGTCGTCAATCATCGACATGAAGCCGACGTGCGCGTCGTCTTGCAGGCAAACCGTTTCTGGCCCGCTGGCGGCGTCGCGCCCATCGACGATGGGAAAGCTGCCGGGCGGCAGCAGGCGCTCGGGTTGCAGCTTTTCGCAGCCCAGGCTGACCACTAGCACCTCGCTGCCAAAGTTGGGGTTGCGGCTGATGTGGCGCAGCGTGCGGATGGGGATGATGGCGTCGGGCGCATCAATCGCCACGCCGCAGCCGTAGCTGTGTTCCAGTCCGACCACGTCGTCCACGTTGGGGTACAGCGGCAGCAGTTCGGCCTTGATGCGCCGGACGGCGTGCGCCACCACGCCCGCCACGCACTGCACCGTGGTGGTGATGGCCAAGATGTTGCGCGTGCCCACCGAGCCATCGGCATTGCGGTAGCCCATGAAGGTGTAGCCGGTGAGCGGCTCGGCCACCGGGGCGGCCTGCGTCGCCAGCGGCAAGCCTTCCAGCACGCGGGCGGCGGGCATGTCGAGCAGGCGCTCGTGAATCCAGCGGCCTGCGGCGATGTCGGTGCGGGCGGTGCCAATCAGCACGTTGTAGCGGCGCACGGGTTGCCCAGCGGCGATGTCTTCCAGCGCCACCTTGTGGCCCTGGGGCACTTTGTCCAGCAAGGTGAGGCCCGCGCCGGGCACGCCGGGCGGCAGCACCGTGCCTGCGGGCAGGCCACCGTCATTGGCGACGATGGCCACGTTGTCCGCCGGGTGCATGGCGATGGTGAGGGGAGGTCGGGTCGGGGTGTTCATGAGGTCTGAAGGGTGGAGGGTCATTCCAAGCTGACTTTGCCTTCGCGGGCCACGCGGCCCCACTTGGCCAGCTCTTGGCGGTTGAAGTCGGCAAACTGCGCCGGGGTGTTGGGTTGGTGGATCATGGCCAAGGCTTCCAGCCGGGGCTTGAGTTCAGGCTGCGCGAGAATTTTTTCGACCTCTTGGTTCAGTCGCTGCACGATGGCGGCGGGCGTGCCAGCCGGGGCGTACAGGGCTTGCCAGCTGCTCACGTCAAAGCCGGGCACACCCGCTTCTTGCATGGTGGGCACGTTGGGCAAGGCGCTGCTGCGCTGGGCGCTGGTCACGGCCAAAGCGCGCACCTTGCCGCCTTGGATGTGCGGCAGCGCGACGGTCACGGTCTCGAAACTGGTGGGCACTTGGTGGCCGATCACATCCTGAATGGCCGGGGCGCTGCCCTTGTAGGGCACATGCGCCAAGTCCGCGCCCGCCAGCAGCTTGAACAGCTCGCCCGACATGTGCTGCGAGCTGCCTTGGCCCGAGGTGGCAAAGCCAATGGTGTCAGGCTTGGCCTTGGCGGCGGCGATCAGCTCTTTCACGGATTTGTACGGCTGGTCTGTGCCCACCAGCAGCACGTTGGGAATGCTGCCCAGCAAGATCACCGGGGCAAAGTCTTTGAGGGGGTCATAAGGCGTTTTGGTGCGCAGCGCCGGGTTGATGGCGTGGCTGGCAATGGTGCCCAGCAGCAAGGTGTAGCCGTCAGGGGCTGACTTGGCGACCACATCCGCCCCAATCACGCCGCCCGCGCCTGCGCGGTTGTCGACGATCACGTTCTGGCCCAGCACCAGGCGCAGCTTGTCGCTGAGCAAGCGACCCAAAATGTCGCTGGTGCCGCCAGCGGCAAACGGCACCACCAGCTTGATGGGCTTGTTCGGCCATGCTTCTTGCGCTTGAACGCTGGGGCTGAAGCCCAGCACAGTGGTCACGGCGAGGGCAGAACTGGCCCAGTGCAGCAGGTGTCGGCGAAGCATGGTGGGTGTCTCCAGAGGATGGCGTTATCGGGTTTTGTGGTATGTCATCGTACAACATGATGGCGTGACATTGCCACTGAAATCACGTCATATTTAGGGTAAACACGGGGGTGATGTGGACTGATGAGGCATTTTTGCGCGCTAACTTGCATCCGTGTGAGGTATCAAAGTACATTGTTGTATGACGACTGATGTGCCGGCATGCTGGCGCTATCCTTATTCCTCTTTGCTCAGACTGGATGGATGACCATGACCCTCGAACTCTTGCAAACCGGCCCTTTGGTGCCAGCGCTGGAGGCGGCACTGCAAGCCCGTTACGCCGTCACCCGTCTGCATGAACAAGTCGACCCGTTGGCCTTTGTGGCCGCCGAAGGCGCACGCTTTGCCGCCATTGCCAGCTCGGCGGCGGTGGGCTTTGGTGCGGCGCTGTTGCCGCATCTGCCGAATCTGCGCGTGGTCAGCAGCTACGGCGTGGGGCTGGACAAACTGCCCGTGGCCGAACTGCACGCCCGCGCCATCACCTTGGCGACCACCAGCGGCGTGCTGGACGACTGCGTGGCCGATGCCGCTTGGGCGCTGCTGCTGGCTGTGGCGCGGCGCGTGGTGCAAGCCGACGCCTACGTGCGCGCAGGCCAGTGGGCGCAAGACGGCACCAACCGCTTTGCGCTGGGGCGGCGGGTGAGTGGGGCGCGTTTGGGCGTGGTGGGGCTGGGCCGCATCGGCCAAGTCATCGCCAAACGCGCCAGTGGCTTTGACATGCGCGTGGCCTACCACAGCCGCCGCCCGGTGCCCGGCGTGCCTTGGCGCTACGAAGCCGACTTGCGCGCGCTGGCGCAGAGCAGCGACTTTCTGGTGGTGATTACCGCCGGTGGCCCCGGCACGCAGCACCTCATCAACGCCGAGGTGCTGAACGCGCTAGGCCCGCGTGGCTACCTCATCAACGTGGCACGCGGCAGCGTGGTCGATGAAGCGGCGTTGCTGGCCGCTTTGCACGAAGGCCGCATCGCCGGGGCGGGATTGGACGTGTTTGACAACGAACCCGCCATCAGCGCCGCCATGCGCAGCGCGCCCCGCACCGTGCTGCTGCCGCACATCGCCAGCGCCACGGAAGAAACCCGCGCAGCGATGGCCGAGCGGGTGGTGGAAAACCTAGAGGCTTACTTCAGCACCGGGCAGGTGCTGACGCCAGTGCGGCCCTGATCAGGTCAGGGCGTGTTACAGCCGCTGCCAGCGGTGCCGAAGCCACCGATCAGCGCCGTGGCCTGGCTTTGGATGCCTGACAATGCCTCTGTGACCGAGGTGGTCTGGTTGTTCGAAATCAGAACCAAGGTTTGCATAATGAGTTTCAAAGAATTTCACTGACCATGGCAAATTCCGCAGTCCGGACAGAGAGCGCTCCCGAGCCCGGCGACAGCTACGTGCAGTCCTTCGCCCGAGGGTTGGAGGTGATTCGTTCCTTCAACGCGCAGGCCCGCCAGCAAACCCTGAGCGAGGTCGCGGCCAGCACTGGCCTGACCCGCGCCGGTGCGCGCCGCATCTTGCTGACTTTGCAAACGCTGGGCTATGTGGATGGCGACGGCAAGTACTTCCACCTCACGCCGCGCATCTTGGAGCTGGGCTTTGCCTATCTGTCGTCCTTGCCGATCTGGAATCTGGCCGAGCCGGTGATGGAGCGCTTGGCCGACCAAGTCAAGGAATCGTGCTCCGCCGCTGTGCTCGATCGCTGCGACATCGTCTACGTGCTGCGCGTACACACCCATAAAATCATGTCGCTTAACTTGGGCGTGGGGTCGCGCCTGCCGTCCTACTGCACCTCTTTGGGTCGGGTGTTGCTGGCGGGTTTGACCGATGCCGAAGTCGAAAATCATTTGCGCGCCAGTGATCTGCAAGCGCGCACTCGCCATACCTTGACCGACCCGGCACAACTGCTGCGGCAGGTGCAGTTGGTGCGCACCCAAGGTTGGTGCTTGGTCGATCAGGAACTGGAAGAGGGCTTGATCTCCATGGCCGCGCCGGTGTTCAACCGGGCTGGCGTGACGGTGGCGGCGTTGAACATTTCAGGCCAGGCCAACCGCAGCAGCGCCGAGGCCATGCAGCAAACCATGCTGCCCGCTTTGCGCGAGGCGGCCCACACCATTTCGATGTTGCTGCGCTCCAGCGGGTCTCGCTAAAGCTGCTGTGCTGGCCCAGGCCACGCCAGCATCAGCCGGTGACGACTTGCATGCGGGTCAGGGTGAATGATGCCGTCTTCGCGGTGACGCCACCTTTTCGTCTTGGGGTTGTCGCAAGAGCTGCCCATCTGATGGAACTTGGTCCCGAAGGCCGTCGGGGGATGCCTTGCTGTGCCATGGAGCATCTTGCAATTACCACCAATCGTCACTTTGACCCAGCGGCGGGATGGTATATTTTGGAAATATTTTAATGGAGTGCGAAGTGAACATAAATTGTTATTTACCTCATCTCACTTCAACTGCTCTGATAGCGCCGCCACCTGCATCAGTGGGTGGTTTTGATAATACCATTAAGATATTTTTAGAGACTTGTATTTCTGAAATACATGCAACTTTCAATAGCGCCCCTCATTCCGAAGGGGGCACTGATTCCATTGCCCCGGAAAAAGTCCTGAAAATTTTACTCAGTCACGAGTTTAACTATCAGTCCAAAGGACGAACCAAGCATTTGCATGCAGACCTGCTGAAGCTGCTTGGCCGTGTTATAGCCTCAGGAAAAAAGATCCCGATTTTTTTTCTTTTTCGTGGGGGATACCGGGTTGCGGTGGGGGGTGAACCTCTGGCGCATGTGTTTGCGCCCGACATCACAGAACTGATGCTGATTTACCAAGTCGCCCGGCTGGAGCGGCGTATTCGCGAGGTTTATCCACCAGGGGTATCGTTTTCTATTGTGATTAATAATGGAGTGGCTGCGTTTACCAATGGTATTGCTTATGCCTGCACCAACGATTATGTTCGGCGTCTTCGTCAATTAATTGGCCGATTGGGTGCGCAGGAGACTGTTTGGGTGCTGAATCAATCCGAATTGGGTAGTTTTGAAGATCGAATGCATGGCATCGACATCGTGCCTAAACCCGAAATCAGCCCTGTCGATCACGGTGTGGTGCAGCGCTTTTTGGGCCGGACTTGTACCGTCGAAGAGGCTTGCCTAAAGATCGCCACTTACGAAAAGGCCGAGATGGTGTGGGGCACTCAAGTGCGCGCCATTGTTGCTGCCGATGGCGGGATTTTTTGCCGACAGGTGGCGCATCCGGCTTGCCTGTCGTTCCGCCCATTTCCTGGAGGGGCGATCCGGGTGCAAAACGGCACGCTGGCCTTCCGTTTGGGGGATGCCGGGCCGGTGCCCGTTTTCGTCACCCCGCTCACGTGGGCGCGTGAGCAGCCCGTGGTGTTGCCTATGCACCTTGCGCTGTTTGATGGCGTGAGCGCAGCGTCTGAGGCTGCTACCGAGACCGCGCGCGTGCCGACATGAATGCCCAGCACCATGAGCTTGGCGAGGGTTGGCAGTCCTCGTCTTTTTCTGCGCCGAGCGAATCGCTGGTCGCCCGCACTTTGGCCGCCGCCTTGGCCGACACCGCCGCCGCTAGGCCTCAGGCGAGCGCCGTCATAGACCGGGGTCTGCACGTCAGTTTTGCTGAATTGACGCAACGTGTTGGTGGTTTGGCCGCTCAGATTGGTGACGCGGTGGCGCAGCCCGGCCCGGTGGCTTTGTTGCAATCGGTTGGGGTGGATGTGGTGGCGGCTTGGTTCGCCTGCGCGCTGGCCGGACGGCCCTTTTTGTTGCTGGAGACCACCAATCCGCCTGAGCGCAACCGGGCCTTGATGATCCGCGCCGGGGTGCGGATTTTGTTGACGGATCGTGCGCCCGATCCAGTGATGGTCGCCGACATCGATGGGGTGGTTCTGGTGCAGCCTGAGGGACGAGAGGCTTCCTTACAGCCGAATCTGGGGTTGGGCGTGGACGAGCCGACGATGATCTTCCCGACCTCGGGATCTACCGGCGAGTCCAAGCTGATCACGTACAGCGCGCGCACCTTGCAGTCCAAGATGCAGGCTTCGATCCCTTTGATGGGGGCTCAAGCGGGTGACCGGGTTTTGATTGCCGGCTCGCACAGCAACTACGGCTTCTTGCATCACGCACTGCTCTTTGTGCTGGCTGGGGGCACGCTCTGTCTGGTCGATGTGCGCGTCCAGGGGCTGGCAGCGGTGTTCGATGCCATCCTGACCCACAGGGTGCGTCATGTGCGCTTCACCCCTTCGCTGTTTCGGGTGGCCGCCAGCAATCCAGATGCTCGGCCCGCCTTGCAGTTGCTGCGTGGGGTGCGCTTTTCGGGTGAGCCGCTCTTGTCCGCCGATCTGGAACTGGCGCGCCAAGTGCTAAGTCCGGACTGTCGGATTCAAAACGTCTATGGCAGCACCGAAAGTGCGCTGTTCATCTGGACAGATGACCGCGCCCGCACGGTGGAGCCAGGCACGGTACCCATAGGCCGGATTTATCCCTTCTGGGAGTACGCGATCCGCGATGACGATGGAGTCCCGGTGCCGCCCGGCGAGCTGGGGGCTTTGATCATTTCTGCACCCTGTCAGGCGCTGGGTGACTGGCAGGATGGCGTGGTGGACGGGGGCCGTTTCCCGCCCGATCCACGCGGCGGGCCGTGCCGACTCTACGACACCGGCGATGTGGTCAGGCAAGGGCCGGACGGCACGCTGACGGTGGCCGGGCGCAAGGACAGGTTGGTCAAGATCAATGGCCTGCGGGTGTCCTTGGACGAAATCGAATCGCACTTGCAAGCCATGCCCGGCTGCGCCCAAGCCGCCGTGCAAGAGCTGGCCGGGCGCAGCGGCAACCGTTTGGTGGCCTTTTTGGTGAAGGCGCAGGGTGTCGAGGCGACGGAGAGCCCTCAGGCTTGGATGAGCCGCCGACTGCCCCGGCACATGATCCCGGCACGCTTGCACTGGGTCGATGCCATGCCGCTGCTGCCTGGCGGCAAGATTGATCGCAAAGCCTTGTTGGCGGGCTTGCCTGCCGAAGAAGAGGTCATAGAAGTGGCCGAAAGCGATGATCCAATCCAAGCCTTGATTACCCTCTGGCGGCGCATTTTGAAACTGCCCAGTTGCGGCCTGGATGCGGATTTTTTTAGCCTCGGCGGGGACTCCCTTTTGATGCTGGAGCTGCAACTGGCCGTGGAGCAGCGTTTTTCCCGTGGTTTTACAACGGACGATTTCATCGCCCGACCTACGCTGCGTGGCTTGGCTGCACTTTTGGGGCTGGGGCCGATGGGGGAACTTAGCCCACTCCAGCGTGGCGAGGTGGAGATCAATTTTCGTGTCGTGAGGTTGGCTCAAGGAGCCCGGCGCGGAGTGGCGCTGTGCATGCCGGGCTTTTGGGGGGCAGCGAACCAAGACTTCTTGACCCAGTCACCGCTATTGACCGACTTCGACCTTTGGGCCTGCGATGCCCGGTTTGAGTCGGGCACGATGTTGAGCTTTCATCATTGGGTGACGACAGCCTTCTTGATTGCTGAACAGATTGTTGAGGGTCGAGCGGTCAAGCCTGATTTGGTGGTCGGTTTTTCGATTGCAGGCTATATCGCTTGGTTGGTGACGCGGTTGCTGGCGGGGACGGCGGTTCAGCCTGAGCGTGTGGTGGCGATTGATTCAATTCCATTGCACCGTCTACGTGGTTATCGGACTTGGCGTTTCCGTTCAGTTCGGTTGCAGGATGCTTTCGTGCGAACGGCAGGCAGTGATCCGGTTGAATTTTTGAATGTGCAGTGCGATATGCCCGCACCTTTTCAAATTCGCCATCAACCTTCACATTTGTGGCAGGCAGACGATGGTCGAATCACGACGATCCGAGTCCAGACGCTGGAGCATGGAGACATAGGGAAATCGGCTGCACTGAAGCAGATGGCCTCCGCTGTGAGTCGTTACGTTGAGGGTGGGGCGTCTGCGGTTCAGCCAAATACTTCTATCGCGGGCGTTGATTCTTTCAGCGGCGCTGCCCATGACTTGTTGCGTACGGCAGCCGATCCCGATCTCCATCAATTGAATGAAATTCTGGCCCAACCACAAGCTTTTATTGGTCAGACGGTGCCATCAGCATTGCTGTTTTTGACTTTGGCTTATGCACCTTGGGCTAGGGCGCAGGTTTTTTGTGTCGAGGTGCTTCGGATGCATCCGGGGCTTGCTGCTGGGTACTACGCCAAGATGTTGCTCGCTGTGTTGCCTCAAGCGAGTCCAAGTCAGCAGGCTTCCATGCGCGCAGACATGCTATCAGCCCGTCATGTTGATCTTCACTCCTTTGCGGCCATTGATTTGGCTTTGAGTCTGAGACTTGGCGCTTTCTCAATAGGAAGTCTTCCTGTGCGAACTTTGGCTCGTGTTCTGGCTGTGGTGGCTACCCTTGGTCATCGGAGTAGGAGCGGATTGCGGCGGTTAGGCGATTGGTTCTGAGTGAGATCCGAACAGGCTTCGCCGATCAGCCCGCGCCTTGCTGGCTCAAAATCAACCCCAGCGCCTCGCGCGTCACGGGGTCGGTGCTGTGCCACAGCGGGTCGTAGATGGGTTTCATGCGGCGCAGGATGGAGCCGTGGTCGCCGTACAGGTGGAACTGCACGCCTTGTTTGGCCAGGCGCGTTTGGGTGTCGGCCACGCGCTGCGCCCACAGTTGGCGCATCAGTTTGGCCGAGGTTTGCCCGGCTTTCAGCACCTGTTCTTGCTCGCTGGCGCTGAAGCGCTGCCATGCCTGCTGGCTCATGATGAGCACCTCGGGCGAGACCACATGGCGGGTGAAGGTGTAGTGCGGGGCGATCTTGTAATGGCCCACGCTTTCGTAAGCGGGCAAGTTGTTTTCTGCGCCGTCGATCTGGCCGAACTCCAACGCACCCAGCACGTCTTTGAAGGCCAGTGACACCGGCTTGCCGCCCAGCGCGCTGACCATGGCGATTTGTGAAGGGGTGTTGCCTATGCGCAGGCGCTCGCCTTTGAAGTCGTTGGCGGTGCTCAGGGCTTTGCTGCGGTGGTAGAAGTTGCGCGTGCCGCCGTCGTACCAGCCCAGCAGGATCACGCCCACCTTTTTGAGTTCGTCGGCCATGAGCTGGCCCAAGCGGCCATCGAGCAGCTTGAACATCTCGGCGCTTTCTTTGAACAAAAAGGGCACGCCCAGCAGTTGCAGCGCGGGCACCTTGTCGCCGTAGCCCAGCACGCCGATTTCGGCAAAGTCGATCTGGCCGTTGGTTAAGCGCGTCAGCACTTCACCTTGCGGGGCCAGTTCGCCGCTGGGGTGGACTTGGGCGCTGAGTTTGCGCCCGGTGATTTGCGCCAGCGCGTCGGCAAACTGCTGCATGGCTTGGTTCACCGGGTAGTCATTGGGGTGAACACTCCAGCCGTGCAGCACCGACTCGGCGGCCTGCGCGGGGGTTGAAATCTGGGTAGCCCAAGGGGCCAGAGCCAAGCTGCGTAAAGCAGTGCGTCGCAACATGATCTGACTCCTTGGGGCTACAGGCTTAGAACACTGGGTGCCCGGTGATGAGTGACGGCAGCCACGTCGAAAACGCAGGCACGTAAGTCACCAAGTTGATGGCAATGAAGATCGCCAAGTAGTACGGCCAAGCGGTTTTGGTGGCTTCACCGATCGAGATGTTGCCGATGGCGCAGCCCACGAACTGCACCGTGCCCACTGGCGGATGCACCAAGCCCAGCGCGCAGTTGAGCAGCAGCATCATCCCGAACTGCACCGGGCCCACGCCCATCGCAATCGCCAGCGGCAGGAACAGCGGCGTGGTGATCAAGATGTGCGCCGCCATGTCCAAGAAGATGCCCAAGAACACCTGAATGATGTTGATGTACAGCAGCATCAGCCAAGGCGTTTGCGTGGCACCCATCAGCATCGCTTCGATGGCATCGGGGATTTCCAGGTAGGCCATTTGCCAGCGCAGCATGTTGGACACGCCAATCAGCAGCAAGATCACGCCGGTGGTTTTGCTGGCCTTGGCCAGCGCCTTCCACAGCTTGTCCCAGCTCATGGTGCGGTAGATCAGGCCGGTCAAGATCAGCGAATAGGCCACGGCGATGGCGGCGGCTTCGGTGGCGGTGGTCACGCCACCCATCACGCAGCCCAAAATCACCGCGATCACGCCCAAGCCGGGCAGCGAGGCAATGAAGGTGCGCAGCACCGCGCCCCAGCCGGGGAACAGTTCCAGCATCGAGCTGCCATCGGCGCGCTTGGGGAAGCCGTAATGCACGGCTTGCCAGTAGGCGGCCACCAGCATGCAGACCATGATCCAAAACACCGGCACCAAGCCCGCGAACATCAAATCACCAATCGACACGCCTTTGATGGTGTGGCCGTCGATGGTGCCCGCTGCGGCTTGCGCGGCAAAGGCGTAGATGATCATGTTGTGCGAGGTGGGCATCAGCGCGCCGGTCAGCGAGGCGTGGGTGGTCACGTTCACCGCGTAGTCGGCGCTGTAGCCTTCGCGCTTCATGATCGGGATCATCACCCCGCCCATCGCTGAGGTGTCGGCCACCGGCGAGCCGGAGACACCACCAAACAGCGTGCTGGCCATCACGTTGGCCAAGCCCAGGCCGCCTTTCCAGTGGCCGACCAAGCTGCGGGCAAAGTTCATGATCTTGTCGGCGATGCCGCCGTGCAGCATCAGCTCACCCGAGAAGATGAAGAACGGAATCGCCAA
>ERZ724510.1113-NODE-1113-length-15181-cov-4.317996_pt1 | contig 15181 bp, 12 predicted proteins | sample MGYA00376043_ERZ724510 | MGnify/ENA primary metagenome ERZ724510 (study PRJEB28724, sample SAMN07190888) | wastewater metagenome | isolation source: influent of sewage treatment plant in Hong Hong | place: USA: Christiansburg, Virginia | collected 2016-03-01 ... | reverse complement strand
CTGGCAGCTTCTATCTTCAAGGCGCATGACATTCGCGGCATCGTGCCGTCCACCCTCAACGAGGCCGTGGCCGAAGGCTTGGGCCGTGCGTTTGGCACCATCGCCCGTGCCGAAGGCGAAACCACCATCGCCGTCGGTCGCGATGGTCGCTTGAGCGGCCCGGCCCTCAGCGCCGCGCTGATCCGTGGCTTGGTCGCCAGCGGCGTGAGCGTGATCGATGTCGGCATGGTCACCACCCCCATGCTCTACTTCGCGGCCAACACCCTGTGCCGCAGCGGCATCCAGATCACCGGCAGCCACAACCCCAAGGACTACAACGGCTTCAAGATGGTCATGGGTGGCCGCGCCATCTACGGCGAAGAAATCCAAGCCCTGCGCCGCATGATGGAAGCCGAAAACTGGACGCTGCTGGACGGCGGCAGCGTCAGCCAAGTGGACGTGTTCCCAGCTTACCTGGAACGCATCGTGGGCGACATCAAGCTGGCCCGCCCGATGAAAATCGTGGTCGATTCGGGCAACGGCATTGCCGGTGCCTCGGCCCCCGCCATCCTGCGCGCCATTGGTTGCGAAGTGATTGAGCTGTTCAGCGAAGTCGATGGCGACTTCCCCAACCACCACCCCGATCCCAGCAAGCCCGAAAACCTCAAAGACCTGATCGCCGCCCTGCGCGACACCGGCGCTGAACTGGGCTTGGCTTTTGACGGCGACGGCGACCGCTTGGGCATCGTCACCCAAGGCGGTAACAACATCTTCCCGGATCGCCAAATGATGCTGTTCGCGCAAGACGTGCTGACCCGCGTGCCCGGCGGCACCATCTTGTTCGACGTGAAATGCACCCAGCGCTTGGCCCCAGCCATCGAAGCCGCAGGCGGCAAGCCGCTGATGTACAAGACCGGCCACTCGCTCATCAAAGCCAAGATGAAAGAGCTGGAAGCCGCAGGCCAGCCCGCCCCGCTGGGCGGCGAAATGAGCGGCCACATCTTCTTCAAAGAACGTTGGTACGGTTTTGACGACGGCACCTACGCCGGTTGCCGCCTGCTGGAAATCGTCAGCCGCAGCCCCGACGCCAACGCCGTGCTGGACGCGCTGCCCACCAGCTTCTCCACGCCCGAACTCAACGTCAAGTGCGCCGAAGGCGAGCCGCACCGCGTGACCGCCGAACTGCAAGCCGTGGCTGAACAAGCCCTGGCCGCATCGGCCACCGCTGCGGGCCGCGACCCGGCGCTGGCGCACATCTCCAGCATCGACGGCCTGCGCGTGGACTGGCCGGACGGCTTTGGCTTGGTGCGCGCCTCCAACACCACCCCGGTGCTGGTGCTGCGCTTTGAAGGCCACACCGACGAAGCCCTGCACCGCATCGAGGCCGACATGCTGGCCCTGCTGCGCAGCGTCAAGCCCGACGCCGCCATCGAAGCCGCCGCGCACTGAGCGTGCTGGCCCGCATCGCGCGCGCGGCCTACAGCGCCGTCACGGTGCTGGCTCAGCCACTGCTGCGCCGCAAACTGGCACGCCGTGCTCGCGCTGAGCCGGGCTACGCTGAAGCGGTCGAAGAGCGTTTTGGTCACTACACCCAGCCTGCCGATGCGGGCCGGGTGTGGATCCACGCTGTCTCGTTGGGCGAAACCCGTGCCGCCGCGATCTTGCTGGCCGAGCTGCGTCGGCAGATGCCGGGTCTGCGCCTGCTGCTGACCCACGGCACCGCCACTGGCCGCGCGGAAGGGCGCAAGCTGCTGCAACCCGGCGATGTGCAAGTTTGGCAACCGTGGGACACGCCCGGCGCGGTCGATCGTTTTTTAGCGCACTTTCAGCCGCGCTTGGGGCTGCTGATGGAAACCGAAGTCTGGCCGAATCTGACGGCGGCTTGTGCCCGGCGCGGCGTGCCGCTGGTGCTGGCCAATGCCCGGTTGAGCGACAAGTCCCTGCACCAAGCCCAGCGCATGGGCTGGCTGGCCCGTCCCGCCTACCAAGCCTTGACCGCCGCTTGGGCGCAAACTGAGGCCGATGCCCAGCGGCTGCGCACCTTGGGCGCGCCCGTGCAAGGCGTGCTCGGCAATTTGAAATTCGATGCCACGCCCGATCCCGCTTTGCTGGCCCAAGGCCAACGCTGGCGGGCGACGGCTGCCCGACCTGTGCTGCTGTTCGCCAGCAGCCGCGAAGGCGAGGAGGTGCTGTGGCTGGCGCAACTGCGCACTCTGCACGAGGCGGCGCGTGCCTCCCGCACCAACGATGCGCCCGTGCAATGGCTGATCGTGCCGCGTCACCCGCAGCGTTTTGACGAAGTGGCCGAGCTGATTCGCCAGCACGGTTTCACCGTTTCGCGCCGCAGCAGTTGGGGCGCGCAGCCGCCTGCGCCGCCATCTGCGTCAGCCAGCGATCCGGTGACGGTGTGGTTGGGTTATTCGCTGGGCGAAATGGCACTGTATTACGGCTTGGCGGATGTGGCTTTATTGGGCGGCAGCTTTGCGCCGTTGGGCGGTCAAAACCTGATCGAAGCCGCCGCCTGTGGCTGTCCGGTGGTGATGGGGCCGCACACCTTCAACTTTGCCGAAGCGGCGCAATGGGCCGAAGCAGCGGGCGCGGCGTTCACCGTTTCCGACATGGCGCAGGCGTGTGTTCGTGCGCAAGCCTTGGTGGCGGATGCACCGGCGCACCACAGCGCGGTGCAAGCGGCGCTGCACTTTGCCACCGCCCACCGGGGCGCAGCAGCGCGCATGGTGCAGGCGGTGCGGGTGTTGATCAGCGCGCCAGCAGCGCGTTGACTGCGCGCAGATCGTCCACTTGCAGCGTGCCGCTGGCTTGGCGCAACTTCAGGCCACCCACCAGTACGTTGTAGCGGGCTTGGGCCAAATCGCGCTTGGTTTGGTAGAGCTGGCTTTGGGCATTCAGCACGTCAATGTTGATGCGCACGCCAACTTGGTAGCCCAGCTTGTTGGCATCCAACGCGCTTTGGCTGGAGGCTTCGGCGGCCTCTAGCGCCTTGACTTGACCTACGCCCGATTGCACGCCGAAGAAGGCGCTGCGCGTGCCTTGCGCCACGGCGCGCAAGGTGACATCCAGATCAGCGCGGGCTTTGTCTTCCAGCGCGAGGGTTTCTTGGATACGGTTTTGGTTGGCGTTGCCGGTGTACAGCGGCAGGTTGAAGGCCAGTCCCAGTGTGGCGACATTGCTGCGGCTGCTGGCATAGGGTGCCACGCTGCTGGGGTTGCCCTCGGGGTAGCGGGTTTTGCCGTAGCTGGCGGTCAAGTCCAGCGTGGGTTTGTTGGCGGCTTCGGCCTTGGTGGTTTCGAGCTTGGCAATCTCAAGTGCCAAGGTGGACTGCTGCACGCCGGGATGGCGGTCTGCCGATTGCAGCACCCACGCTTCCACGTTGTCAGGCTGCACGGCGGGCAGCGCGACCGGCGTTGCCAGCACCTTGGGCGCGGTGCCGTTTTTGCCCACCAGTTGATCCAGTGCCAGCTTTTTGACGCGCAGATCGTTGTCGGCGGCAATTTCTTGGGCCAGCACCAAGTCGTAGCGGGCTTGGGCTTCGCGGCTGTCGGTGATGGTGCTGGTGCCGACTTCAAAATTGCGCTTGGCCGAGGCCAGTTGCTCGGCCACGGCGGCTTTTTGGGCGCGGACGAAGGTCAGGCTGTCTTGCGCGGCCAGCACGTCAAAGTAGGCTTGGCTGACGCGCACGATCAAATCTTGTTGGGCGCTGAGCAGTTGGGCTTGCGCCAGTTCAGCTTGTTTTTTGCCTTGGGCATCGGCGGCGACGTTGGCCGGGCGGTACAGCGGCTGCGATGCGCTCAGCGTGGCGGTTTGGGTGTTGTAGTCGCGCTGAGTGTTAGCGCCGCCGGTGGTGTTGTCCAGATCAGCCCGGGTGATGCCAGCAGACAGTCCCACGCTGGGTAGCAAGCCCGCATGCGCTTGCGCGGCGCGGGCTTGTGTGGCTTGGTACTGAGCTTGTGCCGATTGGTACGTGGCATCGTAGCCCTGCGCTGATTCGTAGAGTTCCAGCAGGCTTTGGGCTTGCGCCGACCCCGAAAACACCATTGCCAAAGCGAAGGTCAAGGTCAAAGGGCGGTGCAAGGTCATAGCGAGGTTCTCCGAAAAATCAGCGCAGGTGGCAAGGTCAGTAGCGCGGCACGCTGGGGTCGTTTTGACGCGACCAAGCGTCAATCCCACCCGCAATGTTGGCCACGTGGGCGCAACCGTGCTGCTCCAAGTACATCGCCACTTGCATGCTGCGGCCACCGTGGTGGCACAGGCAGGCAATGGGGCGACTCAGGTCGATGTCGTCCAGCCGCATGGGCACGGTGGACATGGGCACAGCCATGAAGGTCAGGCCGTCGGTTTTGATGCTGGCAATTTGCAGCTCAAAGCGTTCGCGCACATCCAGCACCAGCGGCTGGCCGTGGGCGCTGGCGGCTTGCAGCCAAGCTGCAAGGTCACTGGGTTGAACTTGGTCGATCATGATCGTCGTCTGGGTACGAGCGGGCGATCAGAAGTAAAAGCGCGAGGGCTGCACGAAGTTCAGCAGACGCGGCACGATGGTGTCCCAGGGCTGGGTGGTCGTCCAAGTGGCATCGCCGGTGCGGGTCATCACGGTGGCGCGCATCATGGGCTCGTTGCCGACCACGCCAATCACGCGGCCACCGACTTTGACTTGGTCGAGCAGCAGCTCAGGCATTTCAGCGACCGAGCCGCCCAGCACCAGCACGTCAAACGGGCCGTCGGCTTGCATACGGCCTGCGGCGTTGGCGGTGCGCACTTCGGCGTTGGTGATGCCGGCTTTTTGCAGATTGGCGCGGGCCAGTTCGGCCAGTGCGGGTTCGATTTCCAGCGACACCACGCGTTGCGCACGGTGGGCCAGCAAAGCGGTCAAGTAGCCGCTGCCGGTGCCGATTTCCAGCACTGTTTCGTGCTTTTGCACGTTGGCTTCTTGCAGCAAACGCGCTTCCACGCGCGGAGCCAGCATGGCTTGACCACGCGCACCGCCTTCACGCAGCGGGATTTCCATGTCCACAAAGGCCAGCGCCTTGTGCGCCAGTGGCACGAAGTCTTCGCGCTTGACCACCGACAGCAATTGCAGCACGTGGGCATCCAGCACCTCCCACGGGCGGATTTGCTGTTCAATCATGTTAAAGCGCGCTTGTTCCAGATCCATCTCGGTACTCCTAGGGGTATATTAGCTGATGCTCAGCAATTTTACCGGGCTGACTTGCAAGACTGGTTCATGAACTCGTGTCCTTGCGCAGCCCACGCACCAGCAAATCGGCGTGTTGGGCGATGAATGCTTCGGGATTGATTTGTTGGCCGCTGGCGCAGCATGGGGCCATCGAGTGTTTCCACATCACCAAAAAAATCAGCGGTGCCATGACGGAGTAGATGGCGTGCGGCATGTCCAGCTCGCGTATCTCGCCCCGGTCAATGCCGCGTTGCAGCACCCGGCGCACCAGCTCCATGCCTGGAGCGACGACTTCATCTTGGTAAAACTGAGCCAAATCAGGGAAGTTTTGGGACTCGCTCATGATGAGCTTGGAGATGCCTGAGGCTTTGGTGGCCCCGTAGCGTGCCCACCATTGCTGCATCAGGTGGGCCAGCAGTGCGCCCGTGGTGCCGGTGAAGTCGTCAACTTCTGATGCGCTTTCGGAGACGGGGCGCACCACGTTTTCGCGCACGACGGCCTTAAATAGCTCTTCTTTGCTGGGAAAGTACAAGAACAGCGTGCCTTTGGAGACCCCGGCGCGCGCGGCCACCTCCTCAGATCGTGTGACAGCAAAGCCTTTTTCAACGAACAAATCCAATGCTGCATCCAACAACTCGCCGGGACGAGCTTCTTTGCGGCGCTCACGCTTGGGCGCGGCACAGGGTTGCAAGCTGGAGATGATCTTGGGTAGCGGCATAAAGTTAATGACTGATTGGTTATTAATGTAGCCACTCCACTCGATGGCGTCAAGTTGACGGGCTGTAATTTGTCATGGAGCAAGGGTTTCCGTATGGTCAAGGGGGTGGCTGCCGGTTCTAAAATTCAGCGCGCTGCGTGCCTTGGGTGTGTATGAGATGCACTGCTTGGCTTGTTTTGCCGAGCTATTTTTTCCACGCCCCAACTTTACAAAGGGGCAAATCTATTGTGCTAACGTCGCCGCCCTACGGTGTTTCCATCCCGTAGGTGTGAGACCAAACTTGAGAAAGTGAGAACAATATGCCAGGGAAAAACGCAGTCATTGTGTTGGGCGGAGGTTGCTTTTGGTGCACTGAGGCGGTGTTTGTACGCGTGCGCGGCATCACTGATGTGGAGTCAGGCTACTGCAACGGTCATGCCCTTCAGCCCAGCTACGAACAGGTTTGCACGGGCAAAACTGGGCACAACGAAGTGGTTCGACTTCAGTACGACCCCACACAAATCACCTTGCGTGAGATTTTGGAAGTTTTCTTCCTGATCCACGACCCCACCACGCTCAACCGGCAAGGCGACGACAAAGGCACGCAGTACCGCAGCGGTATTTACTGCGCCAATATCGCTCAGCAAATCGAGGTGCAAGCCTTTGTGCGCGAGTTGACGCAGTCAGGCGTGTTTGACGAACCGGTGGTCACTGAGGTGATGCTGTTGTCCAACTACTGGCCTGCCGAGGACTATCACCAAGACTTCTTTGCACGCAATCCGTATCAGGGCTATTGCCTGGCCGTGGCTGCGCCCAAGGTCGCCAAGTTCCGCAGCACCTTCGCGCGGCTGGTGAAAGACTGAGCGTCTGCAAATCACAGTGCGCATCGCAGCTTCCACTCACTTGCAACGTCTGCGTGCTTGGCGCGGCGTGGGTGGCGGTGCGCGCTGGGTTTGGGCTGCGTTGGTGCTGGCGGTGCTGTGGGCACCCACCTTGGGTGCGTTGCACCGTCAGTTGCACGCGCACCTGCGGCCAGAGGTGGCAGCGCGGTCTGTGGTCAGCCCGCTGCATGCCACGCTCAGCGCCTTGTTTGGTCACCGAGGTGACAGCGCTGATTGCCAGTTGTTTGACCAGTGCGCCAGTGGCGACGCATTGGTCGGTGTGCCGGTTGTGGCCTTGCCGTCGGCTCCGCCGCTGTACTTTGCGGTGTTGGTTTCGCTGGCGGCATATACCCGCATCCCCGCGTTCTACAACGCACGCGGCCCGCCCCGGGCTCGTTGATTTCCCCTGACTTGTGAGATGTGCCACTGCAAGCCCATGGGCCTGCGGTGGCGTCGTGCTTTTCTGATTTCAACGAGCTTTTGATGACCTCTTTTCTGGCTTGCCGCGCCGCTGGCGCAAGTTTGGGCGCGTGCGCCTGTTTCATTCACCCTGAATTTCACCTGGGACGCCCGGCGCGCCCGCGCTGGGTGAGTGCCGCCGTCTGGGCTGTGTGCGCCGGGGCCAGTGCTGCCGCGCTGGCCGCTGACGCTGTCGATACCGCCACACCCAGCCTGGGCACCATCACCGTCACCGGCAACCCACTGGGCTCGGGCGAGGTGATTGCGCCCACCCACCAACTGCAACTGAGCAGCGCCCCCAGCCAAGTCAAAACCACGCTGGGCGAAACGCTGGACGGCCTGCCCGGCGTCAGCAGCAGCTACTTTGGCCCCAACGCCAGCCGCCCGGTGATTCGCGGGCTGGACGGCGACCGCATCCGCATCCTGAACAACAGCGGGGCCAGTCTGGACGCCTCGGGCCTGAGCTACGACCACGCCGTGCCGCTGGAGCCCTTGACCATCGAGCGCGTCGAGGTGCTGCGCGGCCCGGGTGCTTTGCTCTACGGCGGCAGCGCCACCGGCGGCGTGGTCAATGTGCTGGACAACCGCATCCCGCGTGAGCCCATCGAAGGCGTGGTCGGCAAGGCCGATGTCGGCGTGGCCAGCGGCAACCGCGAACGCGGCGGCGCGCTGCTGGTCGAAGGCGGCACTGCACACTGGGGGCTGCACGCCGATGCCTTCAGGCGCAACACGGGTGATGTCGATGTGCCGCGCCTGCTGCCGTGTACCCAGGGTGGTTTGACCACTTCAGCGCGGCGCATCTGCAACTCGGCCAGCCAGACCGATGGCGGCGCGGTGGGCGGCAGCCTGTTTTTTGACCAGGGCTACCTGGGTGCGTCGGTCAGTACTTACCACAGCCACTACGGCACTGTGGCCGAAGACGAGGTCACCATCGGCATGGACTCGCAACGCTACGCACTGGCGGGCGAGTGGCGCGGTGGCGCGGGCGACTGGGTGCGGCGCGTTGAAGGGCAGTGGAGCCGCACCGACTACCAGCACACCGAGTTTGAGGGCAGCGAGGCCGGTACCCGTTTTGCCAACCAGGGCCACGAGCTGCGGCTGCAAGTGCAGCACCGCGACATGGGGCCGGTGGCCGGGGTGATCGGCCTGCAAGCCGAGTCGGCAGACTTCAGCGCCGATGGCGAAGAGGCTTTTGCCCCGTTCAGCCACAGCCGCAATACCGCGCTGTTTTTGCATGAAGAGTGGGCAACGGGCTGGGGCAAGCTCAGCTTGGGGGCGCGCACCGAATCCGTCCAAGTGCGCTCGCTGGGCAACCCTGACACTAGCATCACCCGCTTTGCCGTGGGCGAGCGCCAGTTCCACCCGCACAGCGTGGCGCTGGGCAGCTTGGTGCGGCTGAGCCCGGCGTGGCAACTGACCGGCAACTTGGCCCACACCCAACGCGCACCCAAAGACTACGAGCTGTTTGCCAACGGCCCGCATCTGGCCACCGCCGCCTGGGAAACCGGCAACCCCGATCTGCGCACCGAGCAATCGACCAGTCTGGACATGGGCGCAGCATGGCAAGACGGCCCGCACCGCTTCAGCCTGAACGCCTACCAAAGCCGCTTTGCCCGCTACATCGGCCTGCTGGACACCGGCGACCAGATGGGCACCGATGGTGAGCGCAACCCGCTGGACGCCAACGGAGACGGCGTGGCCGACGCCAGTGGGGCCGAGATCGTGCCCGAGCAGGCCTACCGCAGCGTGCGCGCACGCTTCACCGGGCTGGAGGTCAGCGGCAACTTGCGCCTGCTGGGGGCTGGTGGCTTGCAAGCCGGGACGGGGCAAGTGCTGGACTTGCAGTTGCGCGGCGACATGGTGCGCGCCACCAATCTGAGCACGGGCGAGCCGCTGCCACGCATCGCTCCGGTGCGCGTCGGAGCCACGCTGGCTTGGACGCAAGGGCCGTGGAGCGCCCGCATCGGCGCTGATCACTCCGCCGCCCAAAACCGCGTGCCCAGCACCAGCCGGGCCACCGAGGCCTACACCCTGTGGAACCTCGGGGCCAGCTACCGCCAGAAGCTGCCCTCGACCAGCCTGACGTGGTATGCCCGTTTGGACAACGCCACCAACGTGCTGGCCTACAGCGCCAGCTCGGTGCTGACCAGCACGGCCTTTCCCAAAGCGCCGCTGCCGGGGCGTAGCCTGAAGCTGGGCGTGCAAGCGGTGTTCTGATCGCCGACCCAGCGCCTGAAAGCACCACGGCCCGCAACCCAGAAGGGCAGCGGGCCGTGTGCTAGACCGGTGAGTCAGCGGGTGGACGTTCAGGCCGGGGCCATGAAGCCCAGGTTCTTGGTGGTGAAGTTCTTCAGATTGGGCAGAACCACGGTTTGTTCGCTGTCTGACACGCCCATCCACGTTGCCAAGGTCGAGGCCAATTGGTCAATGGAGGTGGTGGGAATCAAGCGGCCTTGGCCCACGTCGTTGGGGCCGTTGTTCGCAAACACGGGCGATGTACCGACAAACGATTTACCCAGCACGCCGCCGCCCATCACAAACTGCACGCCGCCCCAGCCGTGATCCGAGCCGCTATCGTTGCTGACCAAAGTGCGTCCAAAGTCAGAAGCGGTGAAGGTGGCAACTTTGTCGGAAATGCCCAACTCCACGGTGGCGGCGTAGAAGGCGGCCAGCGCGTCGTTCAGGTTGGTCATCAGATTGGCGTGTTCTGTGAGTAAATTGCTGTGGGTGTCAAACCCGCCGGTGGAGACGAAAAACACCTGGCGCTTGGCACCCAGCGTGTTGCGGGCAGAAATCAGCTTGGCCACCATCTTGAGCTGGCTGCCCAGCCAGTTGTTGGCCGGGAAGGCGGTGGCGATGGCCGGTGCGCCAGTCAGTCCAGCCGTCAGTTGGTCGCCGGCTGTGAGGGCTCGGCTGGTGATCTTGCTGTACTCGTTTTCAAACAAATTGGTGCGTGCGCCGATCATCAAATCGCGCAGCGCCGACGAGCAAGCCGCCGAACCAAACAACGCGCTCTTGATGCCGGTGATGGGCACCGCGCCACTGGGCGTGACTTGGTACTGCACCGCGCTTTGCCCGGAAACAAACACCGCGTTGCCGGTCACGCTGATGCACGTGAATGTCGAATTGCCATTGCCCGCCGCGTACAAGTCACCGATGCGGCCGCCCCAGCCGGTGGTCGTGCCTTCAACGCCGAACGACTGCACATAAGACTGTTGGTCGTTGTGCGAGAACAGCTTGGGCGGCACCACGGCTTTGCCGCTTGTCCACTGGGCTTTGGTGATGGGCTGCATCAGCGTGCCCACGTTCAAGATGGGTGCCAGCTTGCCCGCGTTGAAAATCGGCAGCAACTTGGCCAGATTGGGGTGCAGCGCGTACCTCGCGCCGCCGGGCAAGGCGGTGGTGGGCGTGAGCACCGTGGGAATCAAGCTGCTTTGCGGGATGGCGATATTGCTGCGCAGACTGGCGTAGCTGTTGTAGTTGGTGCTGTCGTAGGGCACCAGCGTGTTGGCGTAGTCGTTGCCGCCGTTCAAGAACACGCAGACTATCGCTTTGTAGTCGGTGGCGGTGGCGGCAGCGGCTTCGCTGATGGCGCTGAGCGACATGGCCAGCGGCAGACCCGCGCTGCCAGCCACCGACAGCACAGAAGCGCGCTTCAAAAATTCGCGGCGCGAGGCATTGTTGGGCTGAATTTCGGGATGGAGGTTGTTCATGGCCGTGCTCTCACTTTTGCGCGATGTACTCGGGGGCCGCCAAAATCAGCATGACAGCGGCTTGGATGCGGTTGGTTTTGCCAGCAGCAGTGGTGACAGCAATGGTGTCGAGCGCCGTCTTCAGCGGAGCCAGCGTGGTGGCTGAAACTTGGTTGGCCGCCAACAGCAGGTTGACCTCGCGCAGCAGGGCGGCACTGTCGGCCACCAGCGGCATCAGCTTGCTGTAGTCCGGGCGCGTCTCGCCGATGCTTTGTCCTGCCACAAACTGTTGCACAAAGTTGACGTAACCCGAGACCGTGGCCTCGTTGGTGATTTGGAACTCGGGCGCGTGCAGTGCTTTCGTAGCCAAACTGGTGCTGGGTGGCACATAACCGGGGCGGAAAAAGTTGAACACCGAGGGCGAGTGCAGCGGGCTTTGGCCCAACTGTGTGCCGGGGTCAGACAAATCGCCTATGTCCCAAGCGCCGGTGGGTGAGGTCACCGAGAAGGCCCGCGCCCAGTTCAGAAAGCGCAGCACTGGCTCGCGCAGCTTGCCAAAGGTGGGCGAACTGACATTGACCATGTTGCGCGCTTCGCTGTCGAGCAAGATGGCTTTGATGACCGCCGCCAAATCGCCGCGCACGCCTGAGCCGTTGTTCACGAACACCGCCGTGACCCGGCCCACATAAGCGGCGCTGGGGTTGCTGGTGATGAGTCGTTGAATCAACTGACGGCAAATGAACGGTGGCAAGTTGGGGTGCTTGAAGACGGTGTCCAACGCGGCTTTCAGGCTTTCGTCGGCGGTGGCTCCGGCGGGCACGGTGGTGCCTAAGAAGGTCTTGCTGCCGGATTCGTAGCGCCAAGCTGATTGCACCAGCGGGCGGATATGGAAGTCAGGCGGCGTGCCGGGGTTGGCCAAGCCAGACAAGTCCGGCCCCCAGCCGGTGAAGACGCGTGCCAAGCCGCTGACATCAGCCTGCACATAAGTCTCGGTGGGCACGCCGTTGGTCAGCTTGACGGTGCCATCGTTGTTGAGCTGGTACAGCCCGATGGTGAAGAGCTGCATCAGCTCACGGGCGTAGTTCTCGTCGGGCTGGCTGCCGGTGATGGTGTTGGTCTTGGTGTTGTCCAAGAAGGTGAGGTAGGTCGCCATCGCCGTGCTGCGCGAGATTTTTTCCAGCAGCGTGCGGTAGTTGCCGAAGGCGTTGGCCTCCAAAATGTCCACGTAGTTGGCGATGGCGAACTGCGGCCAAGAGATGTTCATGCCGGTGCGCGAGACCACGCAAATTTCCGACAAGGCCAGCACCACACGCTGGCGCAGTGCGTCGGTGCCGCTGATGAACTTGCGCCACAGCGTGGTGTCCATGCCAGTGGCACCGCTGCTGTAGGCCGCGTTGTTGTAGCCTTTGCTGATCAAAAAGTCGTAGTGACTTTGGCTGCGCGGCAGGGCGATTTGCTTGTTGATCCAAGTGGCGTAGCTCATGCCCATCAGCGCCGTGATATCCGCTCGGGTGTAACCGGGAGTGGCTTGAGCCAAAAAGCGTGCGGCTTCGGTGACGTTGGCCGGTGCCGCGCTGGTGACAACGCTGGCCAGTGAGCTGGGAGTGATGTCTGTGGTGGATGATGCCGTGGCCTCGCTTCCTGCATCACCGCCGCCACAGGCGCTCAGGCCAGACAGCAGACCCATTGCACCGGCAAGTGCAGCACGTTCGCCTGTGCGATGCATCGCGCTGTTTGCTGAAGGCGTGGAGTGATCGGCGTCAGCGGGCCGAAGATGCTCAGAGGTGGCAGAAGTGGTCGGATCCATCAGCATGAAAGCTCCTTGAATACACGCCCGTGAAAGTCTAGGTTGACTGGGCCGTGCTTGGGCGAGGTTAGTGTATCTGTAGATCAGGGAGCCAGACGTTCCCGCAGCCACGCGCCATCAGTTTCCAGCGTGTAGCGCAGGCGGTCGTGCAAGCGGCTTTTGCGGCCTTGCCAAAATTCCCATTGCGTGGGCTTGAGGCGGTAGCCGCCCCAATGCGGCGGTCGCGGCGGGTTCAGCATGAACTTGGCCCCGAACTTGGCCGCCGCCGTCACCAGCACCGTGCGGTCGGGGATGACTTGGCTTTGCGGGCTGGCCCAAGCGCCCAAGCGCGAATCCAGCGGGCGGCTATGGAAGTAGGCATCGCTTTCGGCGTCGCTGACTTTCTCGACCACGCCTTCAATGCGCACCACGCGCTCCAGCTCAACCCAGTGAAATTGCAGCGCCGCATACGGATTGCCCGCCAACTGTTGGCCCTTGCGGCTGTCGTAGTTGGTGTACCAAACAATGCCGTTTGCGTCATAGCCCTTGATCAGCACGATGCGGGTGCTGGGCCGCAGGTCACAACCCACGGTGGCGACGGTCATGGCGTTGGGTTCGGGCACTTGGCTGCTGATGGCTTCTTGCAGCCAGCGGTCAAATTGCGCCAAAGGGTCGGCGTGCGAAGCCTGCTCGTTGAGTTCGGCTTTTTCGTAGCTTTTGCGGAGGTCAGCGATGTTCATGTGGGCAGTATAGGCAGCGGGCCAGCGTGCGCGTCAGGCTCGGTTAGGTGGGCAAATTACAATCGGCCACAAAATTTTTTTGGAGTGATGATGAGTGCTTCTCAAGTCGATGACAACCAGCGCGTAGTCAGCGTGGTGTTGGTGGTGGTGATTTTGCTGGTGATCAGCTTGGCTGTGGGCGTGGGCATTTCCCGTTCGCACAAAAAGCCCGCAGGTGCCAAGGCTCCGGTGGCCGCTGCTGTTCATGCGCCTGAAGGTGCTGAGCACGCCGCCGAAGCCGTGGTGCATGGCGCTGAAGCCGCCGCTGCCAAGGTCGAAGGCAAGATGGAAGAATCCGCCCACGGCGCTGCTGAAGCCGTTCACGGCGAGAAAAAGCCCGCTCACTGAGCTGGCGGCCTGCGGGCCACGCCCCCATGAAAAAAGCCCGATTCGTCGGGCTTTTTGCTTTTCTGGACGCTGGGTGCGCTTCAGCGCAAACCAGCACCAGCGGCGTTTTCAGCGCGCTCGATCAGCTCAATCTTGTAGCCGTCTGGATCGGTGACAAAGGCAATCACCGTGCTGCCGCCTTGGACTGGCCCGGCCTCGCGGGTCACGTTGCCGCCAGCGGCGCGGATTTTTTCGACGGCAGCGCGTGCATCGGGCACGCCCAGCGCAATGTGGCCGTAGGCGGTGCCCGGTTCGTAGCTGGTCACGCCCCAGTTGTAGGTCAGTTCCAGCTCGGCGTGCTCGGGGTTGCTGCCGTAGCCCAAAAACGCCAGCGTGTAGCGGTACTCGGGGTTCTCAGACGTGCGCAGCAGCTTCATGCCCAGCACGTCGGTGTAGAAAGTGATGGCGCGTTGCAGATCGCCGACGCGCAGCATGGTGTGCAAAATTCGCATGGTTGACGGTGTGTGAGTGGACGATGCGGGATTGTCGCCCAGCCCTGCCACCACCGCTTCCAGTTCCCCGCGTAGCCAGCGGTGCGCCGCGTCGTGCTGATGGCGCATGTGCCAAACCATGTACATCGGCAGCGTGGGGCAGGGCAGGGGCGGCTCGATGCTGGCCAAGTCGCGCAGCCAGTGCGATTGCAGTCGCCCCGGCGCGGTCGCCAGCAAATCACTGCCGCGCAAAAACGACGGCAGCCCCGCAAACCCCGGCACCATCACCGCAAAGTGGCGCTGCACGCCGCGTGCCGCCAGCCATTGGTCAAGATCCAACGGGCGGCGCGGCGCGTACACCACGGTGGCGTGGGCGGCGGCCAAGTACTCGGCGCGGTCACGCGGAGCGGCGCGCACGGCGGGGTCATAGAACACGCGGTAATGATCTTCAAACAGCCGCTTTTGCAAGATGTCGGTGCCGTCCGGCGGGCGCGGGCTGATGACGAGCTGGCACTGCTCGTGGCGCAGCAGCTCCAAGCTGGGCACGTCTGAGGGAATGATGCGCAGCGCCACGCCCGGCGCTTGCACCCGCAGCCGCGCCATCAACGCGGGCAGCAGCAAATCGCGCTGAAAGTCGTTGGCGGCGATGGTGAGAGTGGTGTGCCAGCGCACCGGCTCAAAGTTGCCGCTGCGGGCAAAGCGCTCTAGCGTGTCGAGGAGTTCGCGGGCTTGCGCGGCCAAGCTTTCAGCCCGCGCCGTGGCCACGATGCCGCGCCCCGACTTCACAAACAACGGGTCGCGGGTGATGGCGCGCAGCTTGTCCAGCAAATGGCTGACGGCTGACTGCGTCACGCCCAGGCGCTGTGCGGCCCGGGTGACCGAGCCTTCTTCCAGCACCGCCA
>ERZ724510.1110-NODE-1110-length-15211-cov-4.837820_pt1 | contig 15211 bp, 13 predicted proteins | sample MGYA00376043_ERZ724510 | MGnify/ENA primary metagenome ERZ724510 (study PRJEB28724, sample SAMN07190888) | wastewater metagenome | isolation source: influent of sewage treatment plant in Hong Hong | place: USA: Christiansburg, Virginia | collected 2016-03-01 ... | reverse complement strand
CCCACATCTTCGTGAGCTGGCTCAACCCCTACAAGGAGCAGAAGCTCGTCATCGTAGGAAGTAGCGGTATGCTCGTTTTCGACGATACGGAGCCCATCGAAAAGAAGCTGGTCCTGTATCCACACACCATCGATTGGAAAAACGGCCTCCCTGTCCCCAATAAGGCTGAAAGCATACCCATCGATTTGAAAGATATCTGGAAAGAGCCCCTGAAGGCCGAATGTGAGGCGTTCCTAACCGCCATCCAAACAGGAAATCCGCCCCTCACTTCCGGAGAAGAAGGATTAAAAGTATTGAGGATATTGGAGCTCAGCCAGCAATCCATTGAATCCAAGGAACAGGGTGTTACCCCTCACTCCTCACGCCTCCCCCCTGTCGCCTCACCCTTCCCGCCCGATGTCTTCATCCACCCCACCGCCATCATCGACGACAACGTCACCATCGGCAAGGGCACCAAGATCTGGCACTTCTCCCACGTCCTTTCCGGCTCGAAGATTGGCGATAACTGCAACATCGGTCAGAACGTGGTCATCGGTCCGGACGTTTCCATCGGCAACAAATGCAAGATCCAGAACAACGTCTCCGTTTACAAGGGCGTCACCCTGGAAGACGGCGTCTTCTGTGGTCCGTCCATGGTGTTCACCAACATCTACAACCCACGGGCCGAGATCAGCAAGATGGACCAGGTACGTCTCACCATCGTTAAAAAAGGTGCCACCCTGGGGGCCAACTGCACCATCGTCTGCGGCCATACCATTGGAAGCTATGCCTTCATTGGTGCGGGCGCTGTCGTGACGAAGGATGTCCCCGATCACGCCCTGATAGCCGGCAATCCTGCCCGGCAAATCGGGCGGATGTGTAAATGTGGAGAAAAGTTAGACCAATTAAATAGTTGTAAGGTATGTGGCAGCATCATTGATGGAAAATGACATGAGCATTGTTCATAAATCAGCGGTTAATGTTTTAAGGTGAGGTGATAAAAAGTGGACATACGTGATAAAAGGATTTTGGTTATTGGTGGCGCAGGGCTGATCGGGTCTCATGTTGTAGAAGAACTCCTCAAAGAGGATGTGAAAGAAGTCATCGTTTTCGATAATTTTTGCCGCGGTACGGCCGAGAATCTTGAGGGCGCCCTGAAAGACCCCCGCTGCCGCATTTATGAAATCGGCGGTGACGTCCTCCAGACAGACATCCTCGATTCGGCTATGAAAGGCATAGACGGCGTGATTCATCTGGCCGCCCTGTGGCTCCTGCAGTGTTACGAATACCCCCGGGCCGCCTTCGATGTAAACATCCGCGGTACCTTCAACGTCCTCGAAGCCTGCGTAACCCACAAAGTCAAGCGCCTGATCTATTCTTCATCTGCCTCCGTTTATGGCGATTCACTGACCGACGTCATCCTAGAAGACCACCCCTACAATAACTGGACCTTCTACGGCGCCACAAAAATCGCAGGGGAACACATGTTCAAGTCTTTTCACAAACGCTACGGCCTCGAAGGGGTGGGGCTGCGTTACATGAACGTCTATGGTGCCCGGCAGGACTATAAAGGCGCCTATATCGCCGTCATGATGAAGATTCTGGACAATCTCGATAAAGGCCTTCCCCCTGTGGTCTATGGCGACGGCAGTCAGTCTTACGATTTCATCTATGTCAGCGACGTAGGCCGGTCGAACGTATGCGCACTAAAAAGCGAGGTGCCCTTCGGCTTTTACAATGTTGGGCGCGGTGTAAAAACCTCGATTAAGGAATTGACGGAGATGATCCTCAAAATTGCCGGATCTGATCTGCAGATCCAATACGAACCGGCGGGGCTTACCTTCGTCACCAACCGCGTCGGCGATCCCGTCGCGGCCGAGAGAGACCTTGGTTTCACCTGGACCGTCGATCTGGAGGAAGGACTGCGCCGCCTCATCGAGTGGCGGAAGAACAATATGGATGCTGTGGTAGCGAGAAGAAAAAAAGCACGTAGCTGAGAGTACCTGACACATAACAGAGGGGATAGGCATGAATCAAATACCGCTCATCAAACCTTATATAACTCAGGAAATCAAAGACCGGGTTGGTGCCGTCCTCGACAGCGGCTATCTGACGGAAGGCCCGATCACAAAAGAGTTTGAGAATTCCATCAAACTATATGTGGGTTGCAAACACGCCATTGCCGTGACCTCCTGCACCACCGGTCTGGAAATGGCCTTGCGCGCTTTGGGCATCGGGCCGGGCGATGAGGTCATCATTCCCGATTACACCTACCCAGCGACCGCCGATGTCGTGGCCATCGTAGGGGCGATTGCCGTCATCGTAGATGTCTCTCCGCAAACGATGCTTATCAACTACGACGCCCTGGAAGCCGCCATTACACCCAAGACAAAGGCCGTTATTCCCGTTTCCATTTTCGGCAATCCCCTCGATTACGATCGTCTCAATAACATAAAGAAAAAACACGGCATCTATATCATCGAGGACGCCGCTTGCGCCCTCGGGGCAGAATATAAAGGCGCCAAAATCGGCAATCAGGCCGACATATCGGTCTTCAGCCACCATCCCCGTAAATTCATCACCACCGGCGAAGGCGGCACGATCACGACCAGCAATGACGAGTGGGCAGCCTGGATGGATTCCTATAAACACTTCGGTATGGGCGCATCGCCAAGTCGTGAAGGAACAGTCTTCGCCCGCATCGGGTCCAACTATAAACTAAGCAACATCCTTGCCGCTGTGGGCCTGGGCCAGATGTGCCATATTGATGAGCTTCTGAGCTGCCGTAGCGCCCTTGCCGAAAGCTACCGGACGTTGTTGAAAGATGTTCCGGGTATAGATATCCCACCGACCACGCCGGGCGGTAAACATTCCTACCAGTCCTTTTGCATCTTCGTGCCGGATCGCGACCGGATCATGCTGGAGATGCGGGCGAAGGGCATCGAGGTACAGATCGGCACCTACGCGCTTCACATGCATCCCGCCTTCGCCGAAGGCCCTCAAATAATCCATCGAGGCCCTTTAAACGGCAGCCGTTATGCTTACGACCACTGCCTCACTTTGCCCCTCTACCACGATCTTTTAAAAACCGATCAGGAAACAGTCGTTACAATGCTCAAAGAGATTATTTAAGAGAAAAGCCATGTGCGGCATTGCAGGCATATTCAACCTGAACGGCGAGCCGGTATCCCCGGTCCTGCTGCGTAAGATGACCGACGCCATCGCACATCGCGGACCCGATGGCGAAGGTTTCTATACGGATAGCTTCATCGGGTTGGGCCACCGCCGCCTGGCAATCATCGATCTTTCCCCCGCCGGTCATCAGCCGATGACCACTCTCTCCAGTATGCACGTCATCACCTACAACGGGGAGGTCTATAACTATCAGGAGCTGCGCGTTGAGTTAGAGTCCTTAGGTCATCAGTTCCGTTCCAAATCCGACACGGAAGTCGTCCTTTACGCTTACAAGCAATGGGGCGCCCAATGTCTCGACAAGTTCAACGGCCATTTTGCCTTCGCTATCTGGGACAAAACGAAACAGATTCTTTTTCTTGCCCGGGATCGTTACGGAACAAAGCCCCTCTATTATACCTTTGCCGGCCATTATTTCCTCTTTGCCTCGGAACAGAAGGCCATTCTGACCCACCCGGAAGTCAAACGGGAAATCGATCTGGAAGCCCTCCTCGAATACTTCACCTTCCAGAACATCTTTACCGATCGCACCTTGCTCAAAGGCATCAAGCTCTTTCCATCCGGCTCCTACGCCTATCTTCCCCTATCATCTATGAGCAAGGAACTACGGACTATTCGTTTCTGGGACTTCAACTTTCAGGAACCGGACCATCCCGCCCCGCGCCAGGAATACATGGAAGAACTGGACCGGCTCTTCTGCCAAGCCGTAAACCGCCAGCTCGTCAGTGATGTCGAATTGGGTGCCTACCTCAGCGGTGGCATGGATTCCGGCTCGATTACCGCCATTGCTGCCCGGCAATTCCCGTTTTTGAAGACCTTTACCTGCGGCTTTGATCTCCACTCCGCCTCGGGCCTGGAACTTGGCTTCGATGAGCGTGAGACGGCGGAATACATGTCTTATCTGTTCAAGACCGAGCATTACGAAATGGTGCTCAAGGCCGGCGATATGGAGCGAATTCTCCCCAAGCTTGCCTGGCACCTTGAAGAACCCCGTGTCGGCCAGAGCTATCCAAACTTCTATGCCGCCCAACTTGCCTCCAAATTCGTCAAGGTTGTCCTCTCCGGCGGCGGCGGCGACGAACTTTTCGGCGGTTATCCCTGGCGGTATTACCGGGCAGCCAATCCAGACGATGATTTTGAACAATATGTCGATAAGTATTATTTATTCTGGCAGCGACTTCTGCCCAACACTATCATCCAAAAGGTATTCGCCCCTGTTTGGAACGATGTCAAACACGTCTGGACCCGGGACATCTTTCGCGATGTCTTCAAGAAGCACGATCACAAATTGAAAAAGCCTGAGGATTACATCAACCACTCCCTTAACTTCGAGGCGAAGACCTTCCTGCACGGCCTCCTGATCGTGGATGACAAACTCAGCATGGCTCACGGCCTCGAAACTCGCGTGCCTTTTCTTGACAACGATTTGGTAGATTTTGCCATGTGCTGCCCCGTATCCCTCAAGATCAATAATCTTGCCGAAGTCGTCCGCATTAACGAAAACGAAGCCGGTAAATTGAAAAAATATTATGAAAAAACCAACGACGGCAAACAAATCCTCCGTGATGTAATGCAGCGCTACATCCCCGATGAGGTGACCAATGCCGCCAAACAGGGTTTTTCCGCACCTGACGCCACCTGGTTTAAGGGGGACAGCATCGAATTCGTCAAGCACTCTCTCTTGGATGAACATGCAGGAATCTATAGCATTTTGGATCGATCGGCAGTCGAACCTCTAATCCAGGAACACTTGCAAGGCATACAAAATCGCAGGCTTCTTATATGGTCTTTCCTGAATGTGGAAGAATGGTTAAAATTATATGCCTAATCGTTCATCAATTGATATATTAGCGGTTTGCATCAAACTGACTGCAGATTGGAGGGGATGTGAGAGAATTAATGCTGAATAGGCAGCTTACTCAAATAAAGGAATCGGCAACTGTTGCGTTGGCCGATAGAGTCAGAAAACTCATTGCCGATGGCCAGCCGGTGGTGGCATTACAGACTGGCGACCCTGATTTCAGCACCCCTGAGCCAATCATAGAAGCAGGCTACCGTGCCATTAAAGAAGGCCTGACTCATTACGCCAACAGCCGCGGCCTACCAGAACTACGAGAGGCCATTGCGCAAAAAATCAAAACGGATAATGATGGCGTGTATAGCCCCACGACGGAAATACTGGTAACAAATGGTGGCGTACATTCATATTATTGTGCGATTAAAGCTATCGCCAATCCGGGTGATGAAATTATAATACCAGATCCTGCCTGGATGACGCATGTAAATACTGTGGCCATGTTGGGTTGCGTTCCCATAACGGCACCCTCATACGCTGAAAATGATTTTTGGCCATCATTGACGGATATCGAACGGCGTATAACCCCCAAGACAAAAGCAATTGTAATAAATTCGCCCAATAACCCGACCGGTGCCGTGGCATCGCATGACTATCTCGCGAACGTTGTCGAATTAGCTAAGAGACATGATGTCTATGTTATAAGTGACGAAGTATATGAATACATCATTTATGACGGACTAAAGCATGTCAGCATTGCAAGCTTCCGAAATGAATACGATAAAATTATAATTATCAACAGTTTTTCGAAATCATACGCCATGACGGGTTGGAGGATCGGTTATATGGCCGCCCCTGGCGAGGTTATTTCACATGCATTGAAGGCCAGTCAGAACACGATTACTAATGTTGCGGCATTCATACAGAAAGCGGCTTTATGTGCACTTACAGATCCACAAGTTAAACCTATTGTGCAACAAATGTATGCACAATATGAAAAAAGACGCAACAATGCGTTACAGATTCTTAAAGCCGAGAACACACGGATCGATGTCTTTATTCCTAAAGGTGCATTTTATCTCTTTATCGATATTCACAACCTTGGTTTAGACTCCTTAACGCTTGCTGAACGTTTGCTCTCCGAGGCAAAGGTTTCAATGGTACCTGGTAGCGTCTATGGCAAATGTGGAGAAGGGTATTTAAGAATGACCCTGGCTGCATACGATGGGGTAATAAAACAAGGCATAATCGGCCTTATAGACTGGATAGATAATCACCAGAAGTAGTAGAAATTTTGAATATCATGCAGAAAGAAATCGTCATTACTCATTCAAAACCATATATTGCTGATGATGATGTTGAAGCTGTAAAAAATGTGCTTTGTTCAAACATGATAGCTGAAGGTAAGTTGGTCTCAGAATTTGAACATGCCATTGGTGAGTATTTAGGGTTAAATCCAGGAGTAGCAACTTTTACAGGGACAGCGGCGTTATACCTTGCGGTCAAATCTCTTGATATCGGAGTAGGCGACGAAGTGATAATGCCGACTTATGTCTGCCGCTCTGTATGGGATGCTATAAGCCAAACAGGTGCACATGCGGTATTTTGTGATATTGGTGATGATTGGTGCATGAATGCAGAGACGGTAAAGCCGCACATTAATTCCAAAACTAAGGCGATCATCGTTGTTCATATCTTTGGAATTTCTGCAGATGTTCAAAGTATTTGTGATTTTGGTGTGCCAGTGATTGAGGATTGCTGTCAAGCACTGGGTGCAAAACTTAACGATAACAGATATGCTGGAACATGTGGGGACATATGTTGTCTATCATTCCATGCAACGAAATTACTTGCCACAGGCGAAGGCGGCATGGTACTTTCAAAAAATAAACGGCAAATTGAGAAAATCAAAATATTAAAGGAAGGTTCAGATGGAGAATTATCTATTCGATATCGTATGCCAATGACAGACTTACAGGCGGCATTGGGATTGAGCCAATTAAAGAAATATCCGTCGTTTCTAGAAAAAAGGAAATGGATTGCTGATCAATATTTTGATCAACTAAGCGACCTCCCTATTGAATTACCGCATAATATACGTAACCGGAGTATTTTCTTCAGATTTCCAATCAAAATGACAAAGGAATTCAATACGATAAGGAAACTCTTCGATAATGAAGGGATTCAGGTAAGGCGAGGTGTCGATACATTGCTACACTTACAAAGCAGTCATGCTAAAGAAACGCTTATAAATGCGGAGACATTATTTAAAGAAACGATCTCTTTGCCTCTATATCCGGCTTTGGATATTGAGGATATCAAAAGGGTGATAAGTTCCTGTCGAAAAATTTTTTCTAACTCCCATGCCCGGCGCAGGCACAACGAAAGATGAAAATATCCGGGTAGTTGCGGACATTTTCATGTAAATTTACCAATTATTTAAATAAAATGCCAATAAATGTTTGTATTACTTTTGACCTTGATTTTTCCGATTATGTTGATGACTGGAAACAACATGATGATTTTAAATTGGCCATTGATCATATAGTTCCATTTTTTGAAAAAAATCCAGAATATAAAATTACATGGTATATTCGTTTAGATACTCAGATTAAGAGAACTTACGGTAGCATTGACTATATATTTAATAAGTACAATAAAGAGATAGAAATTCTCAAAGAAAATGGGCATGAGATAGCATGGCATCCCCATATATACAGAGAAGAATCAGGGAGATGGATACAAAACATTTGCAGCAATGAAGTCTATGACGAGTTATCCAGTTTAATCCCGATGGCAAGATCGCTTAACCTGCAAAGCGTTCGTATGGGTTGGGGTTTTCATTGCAATGAAACAATGAAGCTCCTTTCTGATGCAGGTTTTGAATCTGATAGTAGCGCCATCCCACGGCCACATTATAAGTGGGAAGAGACATATAAGGATTGGACGATAACGCCTTCTGTTCCATATTATCCGTGTAAATCGGATTATAGGAAGCCTGGGGAGCCTTCTTTGCCGATTTTGGAAATACCAATGTCTGTAATACAGGTGAGGGCGCCATATGATACCGAATACGTATTGAGATACTTGAATCTTGCATATCATCCATCACTATTCGAAGCACCGCTTAGAGCATGGTTGTCTCGCTACTCCCACCTTATCACTGTTACCCATCCGTATGAGTTAGCTGGGGGACGGCAGCATGGATTGTTGTCATTCAATATAGAAGCTTTTATAGAAAATATTTTGAAAATAAAAGAAGTAGCGGATCAGAAAGATTACATGGTGAACTTTTTAACGATCAGCGAATTTGCTTCACGCTGGAAAGGAGGCGCCAATGGAAAACAAAAAAGTTGAAATCCTTGAATGTACCCTCCGCGACGGCAGTTATGTCATTGATTTCCAGTTCTCGGAAAAAGATACGATGCTTATTGGGTCAGCCCTGGAAAACGCTGGCTTCGACCTCATTGAAATCGGGCATGGTGTTGGGTTGAATTCTTCAAATGCAGGTAAAGGAGTAGCCGCGGCAACCGATGAGGAATACATGCAGGCGGCGGTAAAGACATTCAAACGTGCTAAATGGGGCATGTTTTTTATCCCTGGTATCGCACGCCATGAGGATCTGGAGTTGGCGGCCCGTTACGGGATGCATTTTGTCCGGATTGGTACCAACGCCAATGAAGTCGAGCAGTCTAAGGATTATGTGGCGCATGCCAAGAAACTGGGCATGTTTGTTTCCGCCAATCTCATGAAATCCTATGTATTGCCGCCGGTTGAACTGGCGCGGCGCGCAAAACTCTCTCAGGACTATGGAGTCGATCTCGTTTGTCTGGTGGATTCGGCGGGCACCATGATGCCTGATGATGTCCGCGCATATATGACCGCGATGCGGGATAATGGCGTCACGGTTCCTTTAGGGCTTCATTGTCACGACAATCTGGCGCTGGGTATGGCAAATGTTTTGACAGCCATTGATTGTGGCGCGACCAGGATTGACAGTACCCTCCAGGGCATGGGGCGGGGTGGTGGCAATCCCGTTACGGAGGTCCTTTTAACAGTGCTGAAAAAAAGGGGCATCGATCTGGGGATCGACCTTAACCGGCTTATGGATATCAGCGATCGAATCATCAAACCGCTGTTGAAAGATAAAGGATGGGATTCCATCAATATTACCAGCGGCTATGCGGGCTTTCACTCCAGTTACTTGAAAACCATCATGAAATATGCCCATCAGTACGGTGTTGATCCGAGGGACCTGATTGTTGGCGTCTGCGAATCGGATCAGGTCTATGCGCCTGATGATCTTGTTCAAGACATTGCCCAAAAACTCAGCACGGCAAATGCCGGCAAAGCGGGGTGGCAGTTTGTTTCTATCCCCCAGTGTGTATTCACGAAGCCTTCCAAAGAGGATGAGAAAAAAGATTTGAGGGCCGCTGTAAAAGAAATAGCTAAAGAAGCGAGATCCGTTGCCATAAAAAAGGGAAAGATGAGTGTCCTCAATATCGTGTCCGCATTGCAGGATACCGGCAAGACAACTGTATCGCCTTTCATTCAGGAAGAATTTGATTTTGTCATATGCAGCCTCGAACTTGATGCCGAATCGCTCCTGGAACAAGTTGTCGATGCCGCAGATGGTATGGTTGACCTATTCTTTGTTGATGCGGACAGGAAACCGTATCTCAAACAATCGTTGGCAAGAAGCATTCAAGGACAGGTTAAAAAGAGCAAATTAATCGGTTATAAAGACAGCTATGTCTGGGCCAAGAGTGTGGAACAGCAAATGAATTCATTGCTGGGCGGATTATATGGGAAAAAAATAGCCATTTATGGCATTGACACGCTGGCGAGGAAAACAGCTTCTCATCTATTAGAACATGGCGCTGAAATTGCTATCACGGGAGCGGACGGTGCCGTTCTAAACAAGTATGTAGTGGCACTGAAAAACATCGCTGTTGCTGGAAGCTTGATCGCTGCAGTAGCAGAACCTGTAGAAGCAGTTAAGAATGTGGATGCTTTATTGAGGTTTGATAAACAGGAACCTTTGCTCAATCAAGAAATCATTAAGGCGCTGTCCGCAGATGCCGTGATTTTCGATGCCGGTATTGGAACGATTGAATCGGATGCCCTCCTTTTTGCCCATAAACGGAATATAAAGATTGTGCGCCCGGATATGCGTGCGGCCTTGGCTGCTGAATTGGCGTTATCATTAGGAGTGCAAAAAACTGTTGAACATATTATGGGACGGTCAGAATTGGGCGGTGCTTCCGTGGTGGCAGGCGGCATCATTGGCCGGTATGGTGATGTTATCGTGGATTCGATTACGAATCCTACAAGAGTAGTGGGCATTGCGGATGGCGCAGGAAAGGTAATTTATCAAAGAAAACCTGAATTTGAAGACGCAATTTCAAAAGTAGAAGAAGAGATAGTAAGGCGACAGATAGCCTGATTTTATGCAAAGAACTTGGATGGGACCGAAATGAACGGAAAAAAGAAAGTAATGATCCTGGGAGCATCAAGGTATTACATCAAATCAATCATGGCAGCAAAAGAAATGGGTTGTAAGGTGATCGTAACTGATAAAAATCAGGATGCAGAAGGATTTAAAAATGCTGATTTTTTTGAAGCTGTCGATATAACAAACATTCAAGCTTCAATTGAGGTAGCAAAAAAATACCATATTGACGGAGTCGTGGCCGTTAATGATTTTGGTGTGCAAACGGCAGCAGCTATAGCTGAATCTTTGAGCCTGCCGGGAATAGGCTCGGATGTCGCAAAATATGCAACGAGTAAAGCTTGGATGAGAAGAATATGGGAAGAAGCTGATGTGCCATCTGCAAAATTTGAAATTATTCATAGTGTAAAAGATGCTTATGAGGCAGTTGATAGATTGGGCATGTGGCCATTGATCGTCAAGCCCGCAGATAGTCGAGGTGGCGCGAGCAGGGGGGTTTCGAAGATTCAGGAAATAGCGCAGCTTAAGAATGCTGTTGAATTTGCACAAAGTTTTTATGAAAGCAACGAAGTCGTAATTGAGGAATTTCTAGATGGTATTGAACACAGTATGGAAACACTAACCTGTGACGGTGTTACCCATGTCCTTGCGGTTTCAGATAAGGTAAAAACCCCGCCACCATACCGAGTCGATCAAAGCGTTATCTATCCTACGATATATCAAGGGCCTGAATTGCAGAAGATACATGAAGCGGCGATATCTGCTGTTAAGGCGTTGGGAATAAAATTGGGCGCTGCCCATGTTGAAATGTGTTCCACAAAAGATGGACCTAGATTGTTTGAACTCGGGGCTAGGTGTGGTGGCGGTGGGACGCCGGATCCCATTATACCCTATCTCACGGGTGTTGAGATGTTTAAAGAAGTTGTGCGCATGGCCTTAGGCGAAAAACCACAGCATTTGGAACCTTTATATACTAAAGGCTGTATTTATAGATTCCTCATGCCTAAACCAGGGATAGTGAAAGAAATTATAGGCCTTGAAGAAGTAAAGCAATGGGAAGGGATTTTGGATTGTGAGGTTCTGATAAAGGAAGGCGAAACAATCAGGGAGGTTAAAACGGGCGGTGATCGTGCGGGTTTCGTTATAGCGGGTGCAGATGACAGAGCAAATGCTGTTGCGCTTGCTGACCTGGCTGAAGACTTTATCAAGTTTATCAATGCACAATGATTGCGTCCTCTGGCAACTTATGAAAAGTCAAACGGCCATTCTTTCTGGAACGCCGAGAACAACAGAGTTGAGATAATATCCGAATGCTCCGAAGAAGATCGCATAATCCGAAAAGATCCATTCGCGAAGATTGTCATGACATTGATTTGTCCACACTGGCAAAGAATGTGTCATATGGAGGCAACCCGGAACATAAGCGCAATCCGGGTGATTTTGGTCTGACACCTCCCGCCCAGCCGCGTGCGGATAAGACATTGTGCGATTCTGTAAATATTTTTCAGAAATCAGAAGCGGAAGCTTTGTTGCATGAGGGGATTCGTAGAGGGCTCATCAGTCAACGGATGGTGAATTATTTCCCTCAGAATATTTGGGCAGTTACTGAACATGGTCAGCCCCTGGAAGGACAGCTTGAAAATTCCGAAAAGGGTGTTTATCACGGCTACCCTTTGCCAAAGAGTGATCCATTTTATCTGGTAGTTCTTGCCCATTGGGCAAGGGAAGATAAATGAACAGGGCCTTTGACATCTCTTTTGATTGGTTGCCTCGTGATTCGGACAATATCATCGAGCGTTATACCCTGGCGGATATTTGTATTTCATGGGGCAGTTTTTGCATAACGGAACTGTCCGATGAGTTTGCCAAGACCGTCCGTAAGGGACCGCGGGTGTCTGCGTATGCGATGGCCCTTTGGTTTGCGTCCAATTGGTGGCGTCTGAGATGGGAGCCTGAGAGGAACAATGACATCTCCTGGCTTCTGAGTCACAAACTCGGCGCGGCCGGGGGCGGTTATTGCTGGCCGGACCTTTCTTTCGCCAGCGATGGTGAGGCGGTGACTATTCGTAGCGAACCAACGTCTGCTGAGGGAGATGTATTCGTTCGCTATCTGCAGAGAATTGATCTGGACATACCGGCAACGGAGTTTGAAGCGGCAGTCGATGCCTTCATAGAAGCCGTGATGAATCGTGTCGTAAGTAAAACTTCAGCCGAAACAGAGTTGGTGGGCTTATGGAAAGAAGTTATTCAGGAGCGCCATGACCCATCCTTGACTGTCTGGCGAAAGCTGGAAGCATTGATTGGGCGAGATCCGGACGAAACACCCGAGAACACTGTTGAATCTCTTCTCAATTTGAGGAGGGACTATGGCACCGGCGCAGTTGAAGAAATGGCGGCCGCATTCAAGGAGAATGCCGGGGAAGTGATGGTGCGGCTTTGGAATGAATCAAGATCGATGGCTTTTCCGGCCAGGGTGGTTGGGAGCGAGATGCTGAGGGAAAGAATCCGCGTTGCCGTTCCACCGAGTCCAGTGTCATGGCGTCGCGCAGTCGCGGCTGCCAGCCAGGCAAGAATGTTTTGGTCCATAAAAAGCGGCCCCGTAAATGACAAGACACTTGCTGAGATATTGTCCTTGCCGGTAAGCAAGCTGGAATATGTTAAAGCAAAATCAGCGCCCGTCAATGCGGGCTTCCGCGAGAGGGACAGCGTTGAAGAAATGAATATATTCATCAATAAGACGTCGATGGCCGGAAGACGTTTTTCTCTGGCGCGGATCATTGCCGATAATCTTATTACCGAACCTGATGAACGGTTGTTGCCTATTTGCGATACAAAAACAAAAAGACAGAAATTTCAACGTGCTTTTGCCCAAGAGTTTCTCTGCCCTTTCAAAGATTTGATGGAATACATGGGCAATAGAGAGATAAGCGATACCGCTATCGAAAACGCCGCCGGGCACTTCAAGGTATCACCGCTGCTGGTCAGGACTACTTTGGTGAACAACAATCTCCTGAATCGCGACTGCCTTGGTACATATCCCTCGTCTTGGCCGACCCGGATTTGCTTTGCTGATCGGATTGAAAATAATCCAACTTAACAGAACATAACCCACATGGATGAACGGAGCTTTCTAATCAAAGTAGGTGGACCTGCCATAGAGCAAGGTCATATCCCGTTTCTGTTGCTATCACAGATTTTGCGTGGGGTTCAGGAAACCATCCATATCATCGCCGCCGCGGCCTTGGAATACGATCTTCGTCAACGCATAAGAATATCAAGGGAGCTTCAGCAGGCATGCGAGCTTCGACGGATTTTCGAGCGCCCCGGCAGCTATGAGTTGGTTGCCGCCGTTGCCGCACCGAAATCAATTGGGGATGTTGCGGATATCGGCCTTTTATGTAAGGACCGTTACCTTGATATCATTGATAATTTAACGACAGATACACCCGCAGCCCAGGCATGTCTGCGAGAGATCCTGCCGGACAGCACTTACCGGCGGCGCGTATTTCGCTCTATATCAGCTTATTGCCCGAAGAAGGGGGATGCTTGGAATATTGGTATTGGACGCAATTTGGAGACGCCGCTGATTGCATTAACTGAAGATTTGCGCGCGGCAATACAAAGGCATCTGAATGTGGCCATGACCGAGGAGCGGGTGCTAATCGGTGATCTCGTTCATATACATACGGATGAAAACCGGATGGGGATCTTCTATGCGCCGGCACAACGGGTAATAACCGGTAGTTACGAAGAAGAGATCGAGGATTTTGTCGTCAACAAGCTGAGGGAGCCGATTCAAGTTGTGGGCCAGGTTCAACTGGACAGCCGGGGCTTGCCAGATAAAATCGTAAATATAACAGATATTAATGAAATCGATCTCTCGCCGCTGGAATTGCGGGCCATTGATGACGGAGAAATCCGCATCGTGTTTAGAGCACCTCTTATCCTACAACCCGTGTTGGATGAGGCGGAACAGGAGATATCAATTTCATGCCTGGATTTGAATATCATTGCCGCCGGTCTATCCCGGGAAGAGGCATTGGAGGAATTCGAGAAAGATTTTATATGGTTGTGGAAAGAATATGTATTGGCCGATGTTGACGGATTGTCATCAGATGCGAAAGCGATGGCGGAGAGATTGCGAAATATGGCTCAACAGGTTGATGTGAAATGACCCCACGGGCAAGAGCGGACGTCCAAAGTGCATTGCGGCGGAAAGGTTTCGTCCGGTCGGATAACGATCACGAGAAGTTCATCTATTTTCTTTCCAACGGGAAAAAATCGAGCGTGTGGACGAAAACCAGTCGCGGCAGCAGCCACAGGGAGATTTCCGCAGGCAACCTGGGGAAAATGGCAAGGCAGTGCCGCTTAAGCAGCTCGGATTTTGAGGACCTGATTGATTGTCCTTTGAGCATGGAAGACTACGAACAGAAATTAATTCAGGGCGGCCATGCGGCATATTGACGAGGTGGCGGGCTCTGGTGCGTAGCCAAGCATGAACATGATAAAGAAAAACAAAAACATCAATGAGATAGCTATAACGCTCGATTTGGATTGGGCTCCGGATTTCTTTGCCGCGGAAGTTGCTGATTCAACGGTCTTATTTATTATAAAGGCTATTGCCTAATATGATACAAACTGTAGAGATATTTCTTGCATTCATTTTTTTTATTCTTGCCTGTAATTATATTTATATAAGTAATTCAAAGCAGGAGTGGGGAAGTGATCATTACGTCCACAAATTAATAATTGATCTTATAAAGCAAAATGGAAATAGATTTATAAAGAATGTG
>ERZ724510.1109-NODE-1109-length-15213-cov-3.796807_pt1 | contig 15213 bp, 21 predicted proteins | sample MGYA00376043_ERZ724510 | MGnify/ENA primary metagenome ERZ724510 (study PRJEB28724, sample SAMN07190888) | wastewater metagenome | isolation source: influent of sewage treatment plant in Hong Hong | place: USA: Christiansburg, Virginia | collected 2016-03-01 ... | reverse complement strand
GTAGGTCGGGCGGGGCGTGCCACTCGATCGCGTGATAGCTGGGCTGGGGCATGGCCGGACCTCCTAACGGGGCCGACCACATAGGCGGGCTACTCGGGCTACTCGGTCCAGTCGTGGGCGGACGGCTCCCAGTCGGTAGGGGTCGAGTCGAGCGGCGAGCCCGCCTCGATGAGGTAGGTAGAGGCTCCCACGTCGACGAACCGCATCGCACCCGACGGCGCTAGCGCCCTCGCCTCGCACTCGCAGGTCCGCGTGTTGCACCGCGAGCCGGGCTCACACTTCCCTCGGCAGCAGGTCTTCGCCTCTTCCTCGTCCTGGCTCGATTCGCCTGGCGGGAAGCACGCCATCCCGCGGGGGTCCTGGGGCTCTGTGCTCGTCTGGGTCTGAGGCTGGGCGGGGGTGGCGGGGGCGGACGGGACGACCGAGGCCGACTCAACCGGTAGGGATGGGCCACCCCTGATCAACGTCCCGGCGAGCAGCAGCGCGAGCACCATCGCGGCGGGTCCACCGATGGACGGGGGCTTCGGCGGGTCCGCCATGTAGGCGCGCAGTTGGTCGGGAGTCGCGCTCAGGAGGAACCTCTCCCTCCTCACGTGCCAGTAGACCCGTGCGAGCGGAGGCCCCCACACCATGCTCGACATCACGAAGACCAGGACGACGTGGACCCACCGCACGTCCTCGGGCGGGAGCCCGAAGAGCCAGTGGGTCAGCGCTGATACGAGTCCGTTATCCATGGGGGGCTCCTAGAACGTATCGAACAGCCCGAGCAGCCGCACAGGCGACAGTAGGAGCGCGCACGACGGGTTCGGAAATCCGCCGACCGCGACGGGCTTCTGCGTCGACGAGAAGGCGTAGTAGGTGGGCGCGTTGATCGTCGTCGTCGAGTACACGTTGGTCCCGTCGAGGTACACGTTGGTCCTGAGCCCGCCGAGGTTCGAGCCGGCGACGAGCTCGATGCGGACGCGGCGCCACTGGGTCGTAGCGGACAGCCCGGTATCGGTGATCGTCGTCACCCCACCGACGCGGTGGAACACTTGCCACTTGTCGCCGTAGATGTGCGACGTCACGATCGAGATCGCCTCCGACGCAGTAAAGATGTCGCGACCCGTCGAGCCCGCGAGCGAGTCGAGCCCGCGCTCGAGGAGCCCGACGGCGACGAGGGCATCGCTCGGTGCGTCCGGGAGGCTTGCCCGCGCACTGAACTCCAGGACGATCGCCCCGTCGACAGGGTTGAGCCGGATGAGCGAGTCGCCGTAGATCGTGTGGTACTGGCCGACGACGCTCTCGAAAATGGACCAGTGATATAGGAACCGGTAGCCGTTAAACGTGTACGGCGAGACCCCCGCCTCGGGCAGGCGCACCCGAACCTGAAACTGGTTCGGCGAGACGGCGGGTCCTACGCCCGAGTGGCGCTGCCATAGCCTCGTCTCCCCGGTGAGGAGGACGTCCGTATCGGCGGCCCCTACCGTCGTCAGCGAAGGCGCGCCCCACCACATGTACTCCCGGCGGAGCCACCGCTGCGAGGGAGCGCCCAGGCGGTCGACGACGGACTGGGTCGTGGTGCCCGCCTTGAAGGCCAGTGACGGGGTCTCGTCGGCGCTCTCCGTCAGCGAGTTGTAGCCGAGCACGATCCCCGGCACGGCCGTCGACGGCGTAAAGGTCTGGGTCGCCGTCCACGTATGGGCGGTGTCCTCGTACGTGTCGAGCCAGTCGATCCACTGTCCCGTAGTTCCCCGCAGCCAGTTCTCGTACTGGGCGGGCGGGCGCTGGCCCACGTCCCAGCCGACGTCTTTCGTCGTCGAGGGGGGCTCGACGTAGCGGGTCGGGTCGGCGGTGACGGTAGATGCCCAGCGGGGTTTTAGAGTCGGTTTGGCCATGGCACGTCCTACCCAGGGCGACGGGATAGGAGCCTTACACGATGACCGTCGAGACGTACTTGCCGCCCGTCGCGGGGTTGGCGGTGTCTCCGTAGCCCTTGCCGGTGGACGGACTCACGAGCGAGACGGGGTCGCGGAGCCCGTGCGGCTTGGTCGTCGCCGAGACCCCCGTGAGCTGAGTCCCCGCGATCCCCGTGTAGGTCACGGTCTCCTGGTCCGCCCCGACCCCCACGACCACGCTACCGGCCAGCGGGAACGGACCCGTCGAGACGACGTCGAGGGTGGTCGCGCCGACGAGCGCCGGGGCGCTGAGCGTCGAGCCGACCGCGAACGCGAAGGCGTCGACGAGCGGGCCAGCGGACCAACCGAAGCGGAGCTCGATCCCCGCCCCGCGAATCACCCGCAGGAACGACGTCAGGATCGTGATGAGCGACGGGGAGATGGTGATCCCGTCCACGCGGTACTCGAACGCGGCGGGGTAGAGCTCCCTCCCGCTTACGGTCGCGCTCGCCCACAGCGTATCGAGGAGGATCGCGACTACTCGATGGAGGTCGTCCCACGTCCCGTCGGACAGGTTCGCCTGGATTCGCGCCCTGATCCGTATCCGGTACAGCGCGTCCGACTCGCCCTGGCGGTCCTCGCCCACGATGCGGCCGAGCAGGTCGAGCGTGTGGCCCGTCGCGGTGCTCACGCCTCGGCCGGACCACACGGCCCACAGCGCGTCCTCGACCTCCTGCACCTGGGCGGATATGGGGTCGAGGTCCCGCTCCAAACGGCCCGCGTACTGGCTGAGCAGACGGGCCCGCGCCTCCTCGACGTGAGTGAGCTTGTGCGTGATCTCGCCCATGTTACGGGGTCCCGTTGGTGACGTTGATCGTGACGATGCGCGAGGCGTCGAAGCGGGCGATCTCACGCAGGCCGACAGGGATCGTCGAGGTCCCAACGGGAACGGGAGCGAGCCCGAGGCGGATCGCACTCACCTGGAGGAGCCCCGGCACCACGTCGAGCACCGCCCCCAGTCGCCACGGGCGGACGTCCATGCCGAGCACGTAGTAGGGAGCGTCCCCCACGATGGCCGCCCGCACCCTGTCCGGCCCGTCGAGTGGCCACAGGGCGGGGTCGACGAGCACGTCGAGGTTGATCCAGATGTTCTTCTGCGCGGGCCTCGTGAACTTGATGACGTGCGAGATCCCGGCGGAGTCAGTCGAGGTGCCGCTCGTGCTGCCGTGCGCCTCGATGCCGGCCGGCTTGGTCGCGAGGATCGTGTCGAAGAGCTCCTGGTCGGCACCGCCGAGGACCACGACCTCAAACGCCTTGCCGGGGATGCCGTCCGGGCTGGGAGTGAGGGCGGTGTTCTCGAAGACGAGGCAGGAGGAGACGGCGAACGCGGTCCCCGCGCCTACCTTGAGGACGGCCCGGCGGATGGCGTCGACCGTGGCGTTCCCCCTGCCCCGGAGCTCGATGGCCCGGCGGAGGCGCAGCGCGGCGTTGGTCTCCTTGTCGGCCCCCACGGTCGCGGCGACGAGGTTGTTGGCACCGAGCAGCCCCACGGTGGGGGTCTGGATGGTGCGGAGCTGACGGGCCAGGCAGGCGAAGGCCCCGGTATCTACCGCCTCCGCGAGGATGTCGACGGACGCGGTACCGGGCCCGAGGTACGCCCAGCTCACCGTCCCATCGGGGATGGCGCTGTCGGAGGTCGAGGTAGGCCCTGGCCCCGCCCCGGAGATGCCCGCCCCGATGCAGTGGTAGACGTTGCCCCCGCTCGTGATGCGAGTGCCGAGCCCGTAGGGAGCCGTCGCGACCCAAGCGGGGTGGGCGGGACCGAGCGAGGTAGGCCCCACGGTCTGAAAGATGACCCCGGTCCCGAGGACCGCGAGCTTCGCGTTGAGCGGGATCGAGGCGAGCGGAGTGCCCGTGAGGCTCGCCACCACGACGGATCGGGTCGCGGGGGAACGAGTGGTCCCTGTGATCTGGCACAGGAGGTCGAGGGCCGCGTCCTCGGCCGCGTCCGGGTCCATGGCGGAGTAGACCGCCTCGCCGACCTCCCAGAGCTCCGCGAGCCGCTCCGAATGGATGCCGATGTGCTGCCCGATCGCGGTGTTCGCGGGGATCGAGCCGTCGGGCTCGGAGCCGATGCTGACCCCGTAGACGGCCTTGTAGGCGGCCTCGAGGTCCGACTTGATGACCGTCAAGGGTTTCGGAACAAACCCCGTGCTGAGTAGTCCGTACGGCATCGCTTACGCTCCTGTAACCGTCGGGGAGATGTTGTCGGTACCGACGAGGAGTCCCAGGTCGGTGAGCACGACCCAGTTGACCGTGAGGGTGCGGGAGGTCGTATCGAGAGAGAGGGTGAGCCGCTCGACGGAGCGGACACCCTTGACGGAGAGGAGAGCCCGTCGGAAGGTGTCCTGCACCGATGGGAGGTTGGGGTTCTTGATCAGGATCTGCTCGAAGTACGGGAGCCCGTAGTCGAGGTCGAGGAACCACTCCCCCGCGATGGTCTTGAGCACCTGGGATATCCGCTGCTGGATGCCCTCGCGGTCGATGGCAAAAGCCCAGTCCCCGTTACGGAGCACGACACCGTTGTCGTCGAGTAGGAGGTCGAGTCTCGTCGCCATCACTTCTTGACCTCGACGGCAGAGGACAGGATCGTCGGGAGCACCGGGAAGGTTCCCGGCGCCGGAGGTCCCGCCGTGGCCCCGGATACTGGGAGGTTAAGCGTGTTCAGCTTCGTGAGGAGGTTGGTCAGGAACGTCTTGAGCGGGGTACCCAGCACCGTCCAGTCGAGCTGTGACGGGTCGTCGGTCCCGATCTGGGTCCCGTCGGACTTGAGGTGGATCTGAGTCCCGCCCACCTTGCCCACGGTCATCCGGTCCGACTTGAACGGGTCGATCGGGTGGCCGAAGTCTGTGAGGCCGGGGATGAACACGGCATCGCTGAGATCGTGGGTCCGGTCGTCCTGCGGGTCGACCGATCCCCCCTCCGAGAGCCACCGGTCGATCGAGCGGGAGCAGAAGACGAGGAGCCCGGTGTCCCCCTTGGAGACCGGAAACGTGACCCTCCACCCGCCGGAACCGGGGAAGCAGACCGGAACGGACGGGATCACGGGGAGCGGACCCGTCTGGTTGGTGCCGTCCTCGGCCTCCCACGTATCGTGGACGAGCGGCTCGATATCGGCGGCCTGTTTGGTCGGATCGAAGCTCTGCACCCTGCCCGGAAGCGCGGTCCACATGGAGCGCCGGAGCTGGGTCTGAAGGGTCGCGAAGGTCTGTGCGAGCGACGTCTGGCTCATAGGATCGCCTCTACTTCCGAGGTCCAGTCGGTCCCGTGGGTGTCGCCCTTGTGGGTCACGGTCTCGACGCGAAACTGGCCGGAAAACTGCTTGGACTGGACGGACACGAGGCAACCCGGACGGATACGGGCGTTCAGGAGGGAAGTGAAGCTGAGCAGGGAGCGGCCCTCGTTCTTGTCGGGAGTGAGGAGCTCGGGGCTCCCGATGAGCCCGGAGTCCGTCGAGATGAGCGGGATCAGCTCCGTGTGGTCGGAGTCCCCCTTGAGGACCTGTAGCTTCCCGTCCTGGATTGACCAGGAGTACCCCTGCGGCTTTAAGAGCTTGTCGAGCGTCTCGGGGACCGACCCATGGGCCACGATGCCGTTGATGGTCTTAGCGCTGAGCGCGGGGAGCTGCTTGGCGAGCTGGCCCCCGCTGAGCCCGAGCTTGCCCGCCAGGTCGCCTACGGCCTTGCTGAGCGGCGTACCTGGCGCGTAGGAGGTCGAGGCGCGCCCGTAGCGGAGGACTCGCCCTCCATCGAGGAGCTCGAAGCGGGTCACCCACTCGGTCCCGCTCTGCTCGTGGCTCGCGAGCCGGCAGTCCCCTTGGATCACGGTCTCTAGGCCGACGTCGGCGTAGCCTGCCTCCAAGATGACCCGGACACCCTTACGCTTGATCCCGGCCCTGCTCGTGGCGGACAGGTTGAACACCTCCACGGATGCGCTGTTGGCGTCGGGCTTGAGGGTCCGCTTCACCGTGAAGGACATACGGAGCCCGGTCACCTCGATCCAGTTGGTGACCGAAGCCCCGATCGCGGGGACCGTCGAGCTGATCTGTAGTCGTGCGGTGCGTCCGAAAAGGTTCGCCATGGGCTACAGAGCCTCGAAGTACTGGAGGACCACCCGACGGCCCAGGTCGCCCCGCTGCGTTGACTCGTCCCAGGTGGGCTCCATGTCCCGCCCGGTGGTGTCGGTCGCCATGAGGGTCCCAGCGGGCATCCGGGGATCGACCGACCGGTGGCCCAGCGGGACGTTGACCACGAGCTTCGCGCTGTAGAGGTGATCGTCCGTGTCCGTGTAGATGCGGATGTACCAGGACGCCTCCCGGACGGACCAGTGGAACTCCAGGCGGTACTCCCGCCCTGAGAGGTCGATCGATAGGTCGAAGTGCGGGCTGTCGCTCCTGAGCGGAATTACGAAGTCGGCCATGTTCCCCCCTTGATCCAGGCACGCAGTGACGCGAAGTCGGGCTTATCGGCTGTCGGGAGGAAGACTGGCATCTTGAGGTTAGTCGCGACCCGAACCTCCCCGACGGTCCCGACGGAGCGCTCCCTGCTCATCGGTTGCTATCAATCAACCTATCTAGCTGGTATTCAACCCACATAGATGCAATAGCCCATGTCGTGCGGTACTCAGTCGGCATACTACACACACCGCCAGCGCTTGGCTGAAGTATGCGGCACTGAAAAGGGCGGCGCTCAAATGTCAGCGCGCATCCAGCTGGTTGCAAGTGCGTGCATGGCCCGCCCCATGACGCATGCACTTTCTTGCCCTCGTGGCCAACTATGACCGGGCGCGGGAAATAGATGTCGGGCATATCGTCGTGCGCTTCGTAGTAGTCAAGGGTTGTAAGCCCTGTCGCAAGTGCTGCGCGCACGTTGGCTGTGATTTCGTCCTTGCTTGCGCCAAAGTCACTAGGAACATATTTACCCGGTTGGCGCTTGCAGCACTTCCCGCCACACGGTGTGCAAAGCTCGGCGTTTTGGTTGTCTGCAATTACAGGTAGTCGAAACGAGCCGTCATCTTGCCCCATCGCTAACCCCTTTCTCATCAATCGAAGTCGGCCATGATCCACCCCTGAGCCATGAGCGGAGGCTCGCGAAGTCGGGCTTATCGGAAGCGGGAAGGAAGACGGGCATCTTGAGGTTAGTCGCGGCGCGCACCTCCCCCACGGTCCCGACGCTACGCTCCCAGTCAGGGAGCACGAGCACCGCGTCGCTGCGCCTCATGAGCTCCAGCGTGCCCTCGATCCAGAAGGACTCCGTCTCCGTGCCGGCCATCCGCGCGCCGATGCTGTGCGGGATGAGGGGCATGGCTCCCAAGCGCGCTACCTCGCGCCCGGCCTCCTCGGCGCGGTGGACGTTGCACGCTACCTCCCACCCGTCGGGAGCTCGGAACGGACCCGCCACGTAGACGACGCGCATCGCTAGCCTCCTACCCCGGTGAGGCCCGACAGCACGGAAACCGCACGCTTCTGCCCGTCCGATGCGGCGGGCCCGCTTACCGGGTTGGTCTTGCCGCTCTTGCTCTTCGGCTGCGCGCGGGCCGTGCGGGAGTTGACCTTCTTGGTCTGACGGTTCTGGACCAAGCTGACCTGCTTAAGGCTGACGTTGAGGGTCAGCCCGCACCCGCTCTTAGCGTCGCGGGGGACCCCGATCGACTGAATGAGCATCGAGTCGTAGGTGCGGGCGGGCGTGTAGACGCTCAGCACCTTGGCGTCCGACTGTGCGAGGTAGAGCTGGTTGACGAGGTCCACCGAGCGGCCCGGTACGGGTCCAGAGTCCGTGATGTCCGAGAGGACCACGGTCATCGAGAGCGTGAGGGGCTTCCTCCGGACGTGGTCGGTGATGGTGCTGCCCGTCTCGATGGGGAAGTCCGTGATCTCGACCTCCGCCCCATGGGTCTCCGTCGTCACGGCGTCGAGCTCGATCGCCCCGATGCTGTGGCGCGGCCCCTCGTACATGATGGTCGTGGCGGCCATGGTTAGAGCTGGGCCTCCCGGTAGGTGCGCTGCATCTGCTCATCGAAGACCCGCTTCATGCGGGCTTCCTGCTGCGCGGGGGTCTCGCCCGGAATCGGCGGGATCGTGATGATGTTGCTGATCTGGACGTTCGCAGGCTTGCCCGCAGTCCCTCCGGCCTGGGCCACCGCCGCGCCCTGCGCGACCTGCTGCTGGACCCCCTGCGCGATGGCCGACCCAGCGGACGGAGCTCCCGGATAGGGGGCGGAGGGAGCCTCGGAGGTGGAGATCCCGAGGTACTTCCCGAGCGAGCGGGCCTTGTCGACCAGCTTCTCCAGCTTGCTGAATGTCGCGTTGAGTCCGCTCCCGATGGCGGAAAACACGACTCCCCAGAACCGGTAGATCAGCTGGAGGTACTCCAGGGCGAGCCGCAAGGCTTTGATCCACCAGACATCGTCGGGCTTCCCGCCCGCTGCGAAGTCCGCGAGGAACGCCTTGACCTTTGCCACCAGGACGCCCGTAACGGAGACCCCGCCCGTGAGGAACTGATAGACATCCTCGAGGACCAACAGAACCGCCCCGACCGCCACGCCGAGCAGCACGAGCGGCCAGTTGGCGGCGAGCCACGCAGCCGCTGCCGCGAGGCCCGTAGCGACCGCCGTAGCTCCGAGGAGCACGTAGAGCCCCACCTGGGCGGCGAGCGCGGCAGCGTTGGCCACGAGGACGGGCAGGAGGACGGACGCGAAGACGATCGCGATGAGGCGGAGGTTGTCCGAGACCCACTTGAGGGCGGACCCGAGCGACATGATGGCGGACTTGGTGCCCGAGACGAACGACTTGATCCCGCTCGCCACGAGCTGCCGGTTGGCCTTCCACCACGCCAGGGACGCGGTAGCAAGCTCCTGAAGGTACGGGAGGACCTCCCGGCCAAAGGTCGCGCCTAGAGACCGACCGACCGCCTGGAGCTTGGTGAAGCTGTCCCCGAGGTCGTCCCCGGCCTTGATGGTGTCGGAGTCGATGACCAGCCCGAGGTCGCGGGCCTCCTGCCGGGCCTCCGCCAGCGCAGCGGACCCGCCCTGTAGGACCGGCACCAGGTCGGCCCCAGCCTTACCGAGCAGCTTGAGGCTGAGGGCAGCCCGTCGGGGTCCCTCGGGGAGCTTGGCCATCTTGTCGGCTATGGACCCGAGCACGTCGTCAGCGGAGCGGACGTGACCGGAGGCATCGCGAGTGCGGATGCCGAGCCGCGCGAACTCCTTGGAGGCTTCGGACCCGTACTTCTGCGCTTCCGTAAGCAAGGCGTTGAGGCTCTTGAGCCCCACCCCGAGCTTCTCGCTGTTCACATCCGAGAGACTCGCCGCGTAGGCGAGCTCCTGGAACGCATCGGTGGCGACCTGCGCGGAGGCGGCCGCATCGTTGATCTGCCCGGTCTGGTCGATAAACGCGAGGGTCGACTTGGCGACGTCCACGCCTACGGACACGGCGGCCCGTCCGAGGGCTTCGAGGGCGCTCTTGGCCCGGCCCAGGGCGGTGTCCGCGCTGGCGAAGCTCCCCTTGTCGACGTCGAGCCCGATGAGGGCGAGCAGTTCGCGGACGATCATGGGGTTACCTCTTGCTCTCTCGTTTGACCCGCTCGTACTCGGCCGCCTCGATGCGGGCCTTGGCGTCCAGGTAGCGGTGGGCCTGCACGAAGTCGACGTAGGAGGCCGTGGTTTCGAGCTCGGTCAGGGTGAACAGGCCCGCCTCCACGACCCGCCATATGGGAGCCTCGCAGGCGTCGAGCTCCTCCTCGATGGCTGGACTTACGGAGTGGGCTGGGCCGGCTGGCCTTGCCCCTTTTGCTGACCCAGCCGGTCGAAAAAATCGGGGTAGTTGAGCCGGACCGCCTCGAAGAGGACCGTGTAGAGGTCCATCACGCGACCCGCGAACACGTCGTCGACCACGTCGAGGAGCGGCAACCAAGCCCCGTTGACCCGCGCCTCGCTCTTGGCGAGCAGGCCCGCCAGGAGCGCGTCCAGCTTGGACGCCTCGATCCCCGCGATGGACTGGCCCAGCTCGGGGCCGATGGTCGACAGGTCCACGTCGAGCGACTTGGTCCCCAGCTTGCCGAGCGCTCCGATGAGCTGCACGGCCACCTGGACCACGTCCTTGGAAAGCTGGAACGCCTGGCGCGCCGGGATCATCACGACCGCGACTTCGGTCTCGCCAAATTTGAAGGTCTTACGCTTGATCTTGGTCATGTACTAGCTCCCCACGGGCAGGTTGCCACCGACAGAGATATCGATCCGCGTCGAGGTAAACATCCACTCGCGGGTGCCGAGCTCCTTCCCGAAGGAGGAGGCGGGCATCTTCTTGATCTTGCTCGCGTGCGCGACGCACAGGGTCGCGTCCGAGCGGATGTCCCGCACCGTCAGCGGGTAGCTCACGTCGCCCGTCTGCTCGTCGAGGTTCGCGAGCTGCGAGAGGGCCGAGTTGGTCGCGGAGCTCTGCATCAGGGTGACGGTGACCGTGCCGGATCGGTTCCGGTTGATCGTGTGGCACCCGAAGCCGTCCGCACCGACGGTGGTCGTGACCGCATCCTCGGCCCGTTCGACGTTGGCGAAGGTTTCGGGGGCGAACCCGCTCAGGGTCAGGCTTCCCCAGGTGACGATGACGCTCGCGGGATCGTAAGTAGCTGCTGGCATAGCTGCTCCCATGGAGGCCCATCGGAGACGGGCCGGTCAGGTTAGAGGGTGATGACCCCGTTGATCACGACCTTGTGGATCGCGCCCGTGTAGGTGACCGAGAAGGTCACGTTCTTGAGCTCCCGATTCGCCTTGTCGACGGGGTTGACCGAGGCCGCCTTGGGCACCGTGACGGTGAAGTCCGGGGTGATCGCGCCGTTCGAGCGGGCCTCCTCAAGGACTCCCCGGATTACTCCCAGGACCTTCGTGATCCCCACGTCGTCGAAGCTGACCTTGTCCGCGTTGGCGAGGAGCAAGAACAGGTTCTCCTGTAGGCGGACCCGCAGCCAGTCCCTGAAGCGGACGATGTCCACGAACGGGAGGCTCGTCGACGGAGTCGTGCCCTCGCTGGTGATCGCGCGGCCCGCGATGCTGTAGTAGAAGTTGGCCCGCTTGTTTCGGATGTTCGTGATCTGGGTGGTCGTGTAGCTCTGCGCCGAGACCCCCGAGAGCGTCTTGAACTTCCAGGTCTCCGAGCCCGGAGTGAGCGGGAGCACGCGACCGGCCCACGCGGCGGCCGCGAACTCTTGGCCGATGGGGTGGTAGATGAGGGGAGCTCGTTCCTGTCCTGCTACGCTGAGGACCTTCGCGACGTCCGTCGCCGGACCGACCGCGATGGTCGGGACCTCGCTGTCCTGGGACTCGGCCAGGTAGAGGCGCTCGTTGGCCTGGACCCAGGTCGCCGCCGCTTGGACGCAGGCGGTCGAGTTGAACATCGTGAGCAGCGCGTACCACTGCGTGTCCTCAAGGAGGATCGCGTCGAGGTCCGCCCCGATGCCGGGGTCGCTGTGGTCCTGCATGACCTTGAGGTAGGGGAGCGCGCCCGCGTTCGGGATGCCGAAGCTGCACCAGTTGCCCGCCGCGTTGCCGAGCACCTGGACCTGCTGCGAACCGACCGCCCCGATCAGAGAGGACGTAAAGCCCGCTGCGGTACAGGCGGCACCGATGGCCGTGTTGATGGCCGTCGCGATCGAGTCGTTGGTCGCGCCCACTCCCGAGTTGATGGTGTAGTCGGTCCCGTTGAACCGGACCGTGTAGTCCTTCGAGGAGACCACGGACACGATCGAGAGCTTGTAGCGCTGCGTGGGCTTGCTCGACCCACGCAAGATCGCGATCCGCTCGGGCCGGGGAGTCTGGGCGAAGATGGCCTGAGCGCACTTGTACTCGGGGCTCGTCGAGCCGAGGTCAGTAGCTACTCCCGAGAGCTGATCGTAGTACCTGACCCGCTCGACCCAGGTAGGCGTATAGCCGAGGATTCCGGGAGTCCCGAAACCTTGTTGGGTCAATCCGCCGACCTGGGCGAGGATGTTGACAACGACGATGTCTGATAGGGGTGCCATGAGTGTCCTTATGGAGGGGTCACGACGGAAACGACCATCCCGGTGCCCGTCTCGGTGGCCTGGACCTTTTGGATGTACGTGAGCCGGTCCTCTACTAGGTCCGCCAGATACGCTCGAAACTGATAGACGGCCCGTCCGACGAAGCTCGCGGCCCGCACCTGGTTGACCTGCTGGACCGTACCCTGGTCGTAGGGGCTGACCCCCGCGCTGAGGAGGATGTCTCGGACCGACGGGAGGGAGGTACGGGTCCGCATCCGCTCCGCCGTGGCGAGCGCGTCGGTAGCCGTTACGGTGGCGCTGGTGAGCACCTGCGCCTCGACCTGCACGCTGCGGGTCCCGCCGACCGTGAGGACGACCTCCTGGCCGGGGGGTTTGGCTGGGTCCGTCCGGTAGTGCGCGAGCGGACCCTCCACGGTGTCGGACCCGAGGATGGACAAGATCAGGTAGTCCCCGCTCGGTGCGGTTCCGTCCTGATCCAGCCAGATCACCTTGTCCGACGGATAGCCGCTCGCCGCTACCGCCCACGCGAAGATCGCGTCCTGGACCGCCTGCCAGTTGGCGGGCATCAGCTCACGACCTTTCGGGCGACGCCGAAGAAGTAGGTCACGCCCAGGTGGTTGACCCACGGCTCGACGTGCTCGACCTCGTAGGTGCTGCCCTGGTACAGGACGAGGTCCGGGAGGATGCCCGCCCCCACGTCCCCGAGCTGGAGCGGCTCCAGCGTCCACACGCTGATGAGGTCCTGCGTGTTCCGACCCTCCGGCAGCCGCTGAAGGTCCCGTCCGCTCGTGGGCTGGACCGATGCCTTCGCGCTCACCGTGGCGGTGGTCGGTGGCTGGGTCCTCCCAAGCAGGCGCGGGGACTCCGTCCGATGCGTGATCGTGATGGTCGTGTTGGACAAGTTGAGGATGGAATCGGTTAACGGCATCACTTCACCTCCGCCTTCAGTGCTTCGATCAGCGCTCCCGTATCCAGGAGCGGCCTCGCCTGCCCCTTGGCCTCTACGGTCTTCGAGTCGAGCGGTGGGGTCAGGTACGGGCCGCCTCGGAGGTACTCGCGAGCGGCCTGCTCGGTCTCCCGCGCGAGCTTGCCCATCCCCTTCGCGAGCTTCTGACCCTTCCCGAGCGCGCCGGCTGCGAGCTTCTCGAGCTGCCGCTCCACTTGGGGGCTGACCGCGTTGGAAGCCCGTAGGAGCGGATGACGAGCGGGAACGGTTGCGGTCCCGAGTTCGTGGACCACGGCGAGCTCCACCATGGAGACCCCGTGCTCCTCCCCCGACTCCTCGTCCCACCCCAGGCGGATGGTGCGCTTCGGCTCGTCGGCCAGAGCTAGGACCTTGGCGAGACCCCGGTCGACATCCGTGATCTTGACCCGTGTGCGGATGGCCATGGGGACCTCCTACCGGGGAACCAAAAAGAGTCTGCCGTTGATGTTGAGCCGGAGGAGCCGCTCGTACTCCTGACCCCATCGGGTGGCCTGTAGGCCGGAGATCGCGGAGGTCTTGGCGTACTTGCGCTTGACCGCGCCGACCTCCTCCTCCTCGACGAGTCCACCGGCTGTTACTTGGCCGTGCAGGTAGAGCGTCCCGAGGTGGGCGGCGAGGTACTCGGCGACCCGCACGTATCCCTCGTAGGGCGTGATGGTCCTTGACCCCGAGGTCCGTACGGCCCTCCCACGTGGTCGGCGAGACCTGTCGGACCGCGTCCGCAAGGATCGCCGTCTGCCTCGCGAGCGGGATGCTCGCGAGCGCCGGATCCAGCGCAGAGACGTCCGCCCAGGTCACCGCCACGGGTTAGCCCCCGGTCCGTGACTTGATGAGGTCGTCCTGCTCGATCGCGGCCTTCCGCACCGCTCCGTCCTCATGGGACATGAACGGGGCGAGCAGCTCCCGCGAGAAGATGCGCGGGATGATCGAGAGCGGGCTCTCGTCGACCGTCTCGGACTCGACCACCGAGAGCGAGGTCCGCAGGAGCTCCTTGAGGATGGGAGGCAGCTTGACCCCCTCTGCGGGCTTCGTGGCAGCGTTCCAAAGCGCCTCAGCGACCTCGGAGATTCCAGGAGGCAGGGAAAGAAATCCGCCCTCGTGGGGGATGTGGATGGGTCCGCCGTGGCGGTTATCAATCAGCATGGGTCGAGACTCCTTACGGGAGGTGAGTGATGAGGCCCCCGCGAGGAGGGCCACTCGGGACTACGCGCCGTCGGCGTACGTGACGCTCAGCGGGCGGTACGCGACCACTCCGCCGACCTCCGCCTCGCACGGCACGACGTACGAGAGCCCGTCCGGCTGCGGCTCGCTCTGCGTGTACTCCATCGGGACGATCTGCTCGATGCACATCGGGTCCCGGCGGAACGCCACCATGCGGGTGCTTGCCGACGCTCCGCGTCCGACGCAGGCGTACCAGGGGACGATCTGCTTGATGTACGGACTCGTCGCGAGGAAGTGCTCCAGCACCGTCCGGTCGCTCGCCGAGTTGATCCGCTTCGTCGCGATGATGTTGTACTGGTCGATCGACATCGCGATCGTGTCCGACGGGTGGACTTCGTTGGTGACCACGCTGGCCCGGTGGCCGAAGCCCTGAAGGTCCGCGAGGATCTCGTCGGCGGTCTTCGTGCTCCACAGCGGGGAACCGGCGCCTCCGTTCGGGATCACGTAGGTGTTGACCCCGACGAGCGTGAAGAGACCCCTGATGCCCTGCGGCACGTCGCCCACCTGGCAGGTGAGGTCGATCTTGGCCTCGATGGCGCGCATCGCCGCCTCGGCCTTGGCGAGCGGAAGGGACCGACCGGTCAGCCTCGCCTGGCGGATGTTGGCGGTGGTGTAGCCGTAGCTCGCCCCGATGGGGCGGATCGGGCTGCTGGTCTCGCGACCCACGACGTCGACGCGGGGCAGGTCCTTCGCGAAGCCTCTGACGAATGCGGCGATGCCGACCTCGTCCAGCTCCTGGTACGTATAGACCGCCGACCCGGCGGGGACTCCCGACGCGACGGGAACGAGCGAGCGACCCTTGAACTCGGGGATCTCGCGGACGAGGATCTGGGCCTTGATGGCCTCAAGCTCCCTCGCGAACCAGAACGACTCTGAAGCGTCCAAACGCTGTGTCATCTTCGTAAACCTTTCAGGCCCCCCATAGGGAGAGGGGCCGGATGTGCTGATCCGTTACGGGGCGTTCCGGAAATCCACTTCGAGCACGCACGTCCCGCCCGAGCTGGCCGACGAGACGATCACGGCCTGCTTGCTGGTGTCGATGGTGTCACCGACGATCGAC